>WNGI01004882.1_pt1 | contig 12005 bp, 11 predicted proteins | sample 5400621 | NCBI WGS metagenome assembly WNGI01 (sample SAMN13153374, study PRJNA577476) | soil metagenome | isolation source: 20 cm soil or saprolite under Garry oak tree replicate 1 | place: USA:California | collected 2016-06-15 | reverse complement strand
ATGCCGCAAAACTTCAATTACATGCTGGCGGACCGCGCCAAGGCGATGACGATGGCGCAATGGGAGCATCTCGGCCTCACCCGCGCCGGCGGCCAGCCGTTCCCGCATCCTTCCGACAAGGCCTATCTGCTGGCGCCCGCCGGCGCCGAGGGCCCGGGCTTCCTGATGCTGCAGAATTTCCGGGTGATCATGAAATACAACCCGGCGGAGGCCTATGCGTTGGCGATCGGCCATTTCGCCGACCGTTTGCGCGGCGGCGCGCCATTCGTGCAGCCCTGGCCGCGTCAGGAACGGGTGTTGTCGCGCGCCGAGCGGCTGGAACTGCAGCAGCTTCTGGCCCAGCGCGGCTTCTACCGCGGCACCCCCGACGGCCAGCTCGGCGGCCAGACTCGGGAGGCCCTGCGCGGCTTCCAGGCCTCGATCGGGGCCCCCGCGGACGGATTTGCCTCCTCCGACGTGCTGGAGCGCCTCCGGGGGCGTTAAAACGCCGGTTCCCGGCCTGCAAAAGTAACCTTGAAGGGGAGATTTGCGCGGCGCCCTTGACGGCGGCCGCCGATGCTCGATTTATGGAAAAGTCTGCCCGCGTGCAGCCTGATTCCGTTATTATATTTGGTGCCTGATCTTCCATTGCGATCGAGCCGCATGACGAAGCCGAAATCCTTTTTCCGGGTATTTGCCGAAAGCGGCCCGCTGATCGCGCTGGCGGTCGCAGTCGCGCTGCTGGTCGGGATTGTCGGACCGGCATCCGCGCAGTTTTTCAATTTCGGCGGACCGCAGCCCCGTAGCGGCGGCTGGTTCGGCGGCGATCTGTTCGCGCCATTCCAGCAGCAGGCCCCCAAGCGTGTCGTCCGCGAGGATTTTTCCAGGGCGCCGCCGCCGGAGAAGCGTGACACCGTGCCGGAGCGCAATGTGTTGGTGCTCGGCGATGCCATGGCGGACTGGCTGGCCTACGGTCTTGAGGACGCCTACGCCGAACAGCCCGACATGGGCGTGATCCGCAAGCACAAGACGGTTTCCGGGCTGATCAAGTATCAGCCCAAGGGCGATCCGGCCGACTGGGCGGCCGCGGCCAAAGGCATCCTCGCCACCGAGAAGCCGGACGCCATTGTCGTGATGCTCGGGCTCAACGACCGCGTCTCGATGCGCGAGCCCGTGGTCGATAAATCCGACGCCAAATCAGCCGACAAAAAGACCGACAAGAAGGACGTCCGCGCCAAGCCGGACGCCAAGCCTTCGGACGCAAAACCTTCGGAAGCAAAGCCTGCGGACGCAAAGCCCAAGCCGGATGGCACAACCGATGCCGCCGCGAAGCCCGACGACAAGCCGGTCGATACCGAATTGTCCCCGGACGACGCGGCCGACAATGATGCGCCGCCGGCAATCGCGCCCGAGAAGAGCGCGCGCTCGCCGAATGGCATTTATGAATTTCGCGAAGAACGCTGGGTCGAGCTCTACAGCAAGAAAATCGAGGAGATGATCGGCGTCCTGAAATCCAAGGGCGTGCCGGTGTTGTGGGTCGGCCTGCCCGCGATCTTTGGGCAGAGGGGAACGGCGGACATGCTGTTCCTGGATGCGCTGTATCGCGATGCCGCCCGCAAGGCCGGCATCACCTATGTCGACGTCTGGGACGGCTTTGTCGACGAAGCCGGCCGCTTCGTGCTCAAAGGCCCGGACTTCGATGGTCAGCCCCGCCTGCTGCGGTCCAAAGACGGCGTGTTTTTCACCAAATACGGCGCGCGCAAGCTCGCGCACTATGTCGAGCGCGAGGTGACGCGTCTGTTGGCCGCGCGTTCCGGGCCGATCACGCTTCCGACCGAACCCGCGACCCCCGACGCCAATGCCGTGCCGGGCCAGCCGGCGCCGCGCCCGCTGGCGGGACCGATCCTGCCGCTGGTGGCATCCTCCGTCGGCACCGATCAACTGCTCGGCGGTCCCGGCTCGCGCCCGGCCGCGGTCGATGCGCTGGCGGCACGCACGCTGGTCAAGGGCGAGGCGCTGGCGCCACCCGCCGGGCGCGCCGATGATTTTGCCTGGCCACGCCGCGAGGTCGGACGCGAGCAGTCCAAGGGCGAAACCCCGGTGGCCTCGACCGCGCCGGACGGAACGGTTGCCGCACCGAACGCGCCGCCAAAACCTGTGAAGAAGCTTCGTCCGTTCCAGCCGGGCTCGCCCCTGGTGCGGGAATTTTTCGGATTCGGCAACGCGCCGCGCCAGGCGCCGCCGCCTCCACCGCGCGCACCAGGCGTTCTTCGTCCGCCGGGCACGGTCGGACGGTCGGCCTCGGTTCCGGGCTTTTTCGCGCGGTAACGTCAGTCTCCCTGATGTGCCATTGCACATTTGAGGGCGTGCGAAAGCGCGAACCCGGAATCTCGTGCTGACAAATCTGATGCCGATGACTTCTGGATTCCGGGTCCAAGCTTCGCGTGTCGCCAGACGCGCCAATTGGGCACGTCTGGGCAATGACGAGCTAAGTCGGCAAGCTTATCCGTAATACCGCCAGCGCTGCGGCGGGCGCCGCGGCGGACGCGTCATCAGCATCGCCAGCGCGAACCCGATACCGCCGGCGACCAACAGCGCGCCGAGCGGATTGTCCTGCACCTTCTTCGCCACGACTTCCGAACCTTCCCGGAAGGTGTCGCCGCTATTGTCATACGCATCCCTGGCGTAGCCGACCGCCGCATCCGTGGCGTCGCGCGCGGCATCCTTGGCCTGGCCGTACAGATTCTCCACCGTGCCGGCGGCTTCGCGGGCGCGGCCCGCGGCCTGAGCCTGCGCATCGCCGGCCATGTCGCCGACAGCGCCCTCGACTTTACCGGCTACATCCTTTGCCGAGCCGGCAATTCGATCCTTGTCCATCGCGCTCACTCCTTGTTGCGCGCATTGCAATCACGCGCGCTTCGACATGATTCTCGTGAGCTAACCGACAAGCCCGGTTGCGGTTCCTGAATTTAGAGAATCAACCCACCATCGACCACCAGCGTCTGGCCGACGACATAGGACGCCAGCGGCGATGCCAGAAACAGCGCGGCGCCCGCCATGTCGGCCGGCGTTCCCAGCCGTTTCAGCGGGATCCGCTCGATCGCACCTTCGAGCCGCTTCGGATTGGCCGTCGTCACCTTTGTCATTTTGGTATCGACGAGGCCGGGCGCGATGCCGTTAACACGAATGCCATCTTCCGCCCACGCTTCCCCCAGCGTTCGGGTTAGCCCGACGGCGCCGGTCTTGGAGGCGTTATAGGCCGGATTGCCTTTGGTCGAATGATAGGCGGCGGTTGAGCTGATGATGATGAGCGAGCCCTTGGCCGCGCTCAGCATGCCATGAAACCTGCTCGCGCTGGCCATCAGGCTGATCAGATTGACCTCCAGCACCTGACGAAATCCGGGCATCTGGAATTCGCCGCGCCGGTAGATCACCGCACCTTGCGCCAGCACCAGCACGTCGAGCCGGTCGAGCGATGGCTTGAAATTCTCGATCGCCTTGGCATCGCTGACATTGAGCTGCGCGTATTCCAATCCCTCGAGGTGCGAACCCTCGCTCGCGGAATAGTCGGCAGCTTTGGCGCGGGTGCCGCAGACCTGCACGCGCGCGCCCTTGGCGCGGAACGCCTGCGCAATGCCGTTGCCGATGCCACTGGAGCCTCCCACCACGAGAACCTGCTTTGCGCTGAAATCGAGTTCGTTCATCTCCCCAGGATCCTTCTTTTGCTCGGTTTGACCTGTCTGGGGATCGGTGCCAGCCTTGTCAATCCAGCAAGCAGATGCCCCCCGCAACGAGTATTCTCCATGTCCGATTTCAAACTTCTCAGCCGGTCGGTTAAGGGACTGACGGTCCTCGTCACCGGTGCGGCAGGCGGCATGGGCCGCGCCACCGCGCGGGTATTTGCTGCCGAGGGCGCCAAAGTGGCTGTCACCGATTTCAGCGCGGAAGGCGCGCAGGCGGTTGCCGCCGAGATCATCGCGAAGGGCGAGAGCGCCAAGGCGTGGACGTTGGATGTCGCGAACCGCGACGACATCAATACCGTGGTCAATGATATCGCCGCACATTTCGGCGGCCTCGATATCGTGGTCAACAATGCCGGCATTTCGGTTCGCGTGGCGATCGACGATGAGGGCTATGACGAGGCGTGGGCGAAGGGACTGACGGTGATGCTGACGGCGCATCAGCGCATCATCCGCGCGGCGCTCCCACATCTGCGCCAATCGAAATCCCCGCGGATCGTCAATATCGCCTCTACCGAGGCGCTCGGCGCCACCGCATTACACAGCCCTTATTCGGCGGCGAAAGCTGGCGTGGCCGGCCTGACGCGTTCGCTTGCGGTGGAACTCGGCCGTGACGGCATCACCGTGAACTGCATCTGCCCTGGACCGATCACGACCGGCATGACGGCGCGCATCAGCGAAGAACACAAGGCGATCTATGCACGGCGCCGCACCGCGCTGAACCGCTACGGCGATCCCGAAGAGGTCGCCCACATGACGCTGAGCCTATGCCTGCCGGCCGCATCGTTCCTGACCGGCGCGGTCATCCCGGTGGACGGCGGCCTGATGGCGCGGAACGCGTGATGCGTCGAACATTCAGTTCGTCATTGCCGGGCAAAAGCGCCAACGGGTCCGCGCGAAGCGCGGCCCGATGACAGGCTCCGCGCGTCTTCGCGCTAGATGACCCGGCAATCCGTCCATTTCGAAAAACCCTTGCGAAGATTGATGGATGCCCGGATCAAGTCCGGGCATGACGAGATGTGCGGGCCGCATGCGCCGCGTGCCGTTGACATCGCACCATCGCGGAGTAGTTTTTAGCCAAAGAGAGCGGATCAACCGCTCGTCCCGATCAGGAGAAACGCCATGACGGTCGCGATCCGGCAGCTTCACCCGCATTTTTTCGGTGAGGTGTCCGGCGTCGATTTGCGGAAGCCGCTGACGCCGCAGGAAGCCGCCGATATCGAAGCCGGCATGGACAGATACGCCGTGCTGCTGTTCCGCGATCAGGACATTACCGACGAGCAGCAGATGGCGTTCGCGCTGAATTTCGGCGAACGCGAGAACCCGCGCGGCGGCAATATCGTCAAGCCGCAGGATTCGCGGCTTGATACCGGCCTCAACGACGTCTCCAACCTCGGCAAGGACGGCAAGCCGCTGCCGCGCGACAGCCGGGTTCATCTGTTTAATCTCGGCAACTGCCTGTGGCATTCCGACAGTTCGTTCCGCCCGATTCCGGCGAAATTCTCACTGCTGTCGGCGCGGGTGGTCAACCCGAAGGGCGGCAACACCGAATTCGCCGATATGCGCGCGGCCTATGACGCGCTGGACGACGAGACCAAAGCCGAGATCGAGGACCTGATCTGCGAACATTCGCTGATGTATTCGCGGGGATCGCTCGGTTTCCTCGATTACACCGAGGAAGAAAAGCAGATGTTCAAGCCGGTGCTGCAGCGGCTCGTGCGTACGCATCCGGTGCACGGTCGCAAGTCGCTGTATCTGTCATCACATGCCGGCGGCATCGTCGGCATGACGGTGCCGGAGGCGCGGCTGTTGCTGCGCGACCTCAACGAGCACGCCACGCAGCGGGAATTCGTCCATGTTCATAAATGGACGGTGCATGACCTCGTGATGTGGGACAACCGCCAGACCATGCACCGGGTGCGGCGCTACGACCAGTCCCAGCCCCGCGACATGCGCCGCGCCACGGTTGCCGGCACCGCTCCGACAGTCGCGCAACAGGCGGCGGAATGAGGGCTTGCTTCGCTCGTCACACGCGGGCTTGACCCGCGTATCCATCGATCTTCATGCGAGTCTTTGCGAAGGAGCTGGATTGCCGGGTCATCTAGCGCGAGGACGCGCGGAGCCCGTCATCGGGCCGCGCTTCACGCGGACCCGTTGGCGCTTTTGCCCGGCAAGGACGACCGGTTACGCATGCCCGGATTCGTTGGACAGCATGCCGGGATCGACCCCGATCTTGCGCAGCGCGCGGAGGTATTTTTCCTCGACGTCGTCGCCGAACACCAGATCCGGATCGGCATCGCAATGCAGCCAGCCATTGTCCTGAATCTCGTTCTCCAGCTGTCCCGCTGCCCAGCCGGCATAGCCCAGCGCCAGGATCGCATGCTTCGGGCCGGTGCCCTTGGCAATCGCCTTGAGGATATCGACCGTCGCAGTCAGGCAGATACCGTCGTCAATTTTCAAGGTCGCATCCTTGATGAAGAAATCGCTCGAATGCAGCACGAAGCCGCGGCCGGTATCGACCGGGCCGCCTCTCAGCACCTTCATGGTTTCGGCGTTTTCCGGCAGCTTGATCTGGTCGGCCTTCTCGATGATGTCGAGTTGCACCAGCAAATCGGGGAAATCGATGCTGCCGGCCGGCCGATTGACGATAATGCCCATGGCGCCTTCGGACGAATGCGCGCAAAGGTAAATCACCGACCGCTCGAAGCGCGGATCGCCCATGACCGGCATGGCGATCAACAACTGGCCGTCGAGATAGCCGCGGCCTGCCGAATTGTCGCCCACGCCGGCGGCTTTGCGGCGAACAGTCTTCGGTGTTTTGCCTTCAGGGTCCATCCGCAAAGGACTCTCATGTTCACGCACATCCTGATATCGGGTGGCGGTTCTGTCAATCAAGCTTCGAGGCGCGTTTGTTAATCCATCACAAGCAATTCAATGGCTTACCGCCCCGCTTGCCTGTAATGACGTGCCATGAACGTGATAGTTCCCATGCGCGCCGCGCTCGGCCGTGCCGCGACTTTGGTGGTGACATCGCCGTCGGTCGAGGCTCGCGCCCAGGATGCATCGCCTTGGCAACGGGATGGCCATTCCGCGGTCCGGCTGCTGGCGGGTTCGCGCAGCGGCGCGGTACTGCTCGGTGGCATCGCCTTTCAGCTTCAGCCCGGATGGAAAACCTACTGGCGGAGCCCCGGCGATTCCGGCGTACCGCCGCGTTTCGATTTCTCCAAATCCGAAAATATCGAGGCCGTGACCGTGCTGTGGCCGGCGCCTATGAAATTCGATGACGGCGCCGGTGGCCATTCATTGGGCTACAAGAACCAGATCGTGCTGCCGTTGCGCATCGTAGCGAAAAATGCCGACAAGCCGGTGACGCTTCGCGCCGGCGTCAATTACGCGGTCTGCGAGAAACTCTGTATTCCGGTCGAAGCCAATGCCGAACTCGCCTTTACGAGCGTCGCGAGCACCGAGGACAGCGAACTGTTCGCGGCCCTCGACACGGTGCCGAAACCGGCCCAGGTCGGCGACCCCAATCCGCTGACCATCCGCGACGTCAAGCGCAGCGGAAAATCGGCTGTGCTGGTCGACGTGGCGACGCCGGACGCCAAGGACGTCAGTCTGTTTGTCGAGGGGCCGACACCGGACTGGGCGCTGCCGGTTCCGACATTGCTCGAGCATAGCCCGCCCGGGGTCAAGCGCTTCACCTTCGAACTCGACGGCCTGCCTCCGGGCGCAAAACCCGAAGGCGCCGCGCTCAAACTAACCCTGGTCGGCGGCGACCGCGCTTACGAATTCAATATCAATCTGAATTAGGGCAGCACGTCGTCCCAGCCGAACGCCGGGACGACGTGAGAGACCCATTCTTAACGAATAGTTGATACGCGAAATGATCGCCGCAGCCGTGCGGCTTGAAGGAATTTCCCGCCGGGGCCGTGATGGACGCACAATCCGCAACAGCTTCTTCTACCGACCTGCTCGCCCGGCTGCGCTCGGTGCTTGGCGGCTCCAGCGAAGCGTCGGTGACCAAGCGGCTCGCCGGCACGATTTTCCTCATCCGCGTCGTCAGTGCGGCGCTGGCCTATCTCTCGCAGATCCTGCTGGCACGCTGGATGGGCGGTTCGGACTACGGGGTCTACGTCTATGTCTGGACCTGGGTACTGCTGCTCGGCAGCATGATGGATTTCGGCATCTCGGCGTCGGCGCAGAAAATCATTCCGGAATATCGCACCTGCGGCGAACACGAGCTGATGCGCGGCTTTCTTTCCGGCAGCCGCTGGATGACATTCATCGTGTCTTCGGCGGTTTCGGCACTGCTGCTGGCCCTGATCGACTTGCTATCGCCATGGATCGACGCCAAGGCGATCGTCCCGCTCGGCATCGGCTGCCTTACACTGCCGGCCTTCGTCGTCGCCAACACCCAGGACGGTATCGCACGCTCGCACGACTGGATGCGGCTCGGATTGATGCCGCAATTCATCGTTCGTCAGTCGCTGATCATCGGCTTTACCGCCGGGGCCTTCGTACTCGGCTTTGATCTCGGCGCCACCGCTGCCATGCTCGCCAGCGCCGCCGCGGTTTGGATCGCCATGATCGGGCAGATGATCGTGCTGAACCGCCGCCTCGGCCGTCATATCAAAGCCGGCCCGAAAGCCTACGATTTCCGCGGCTGGCTCGCGATCTCGCTGCCGATCCTGATGGTGGAGGGTTTCTATCTGCTGCTGTCCTATACCGACGTGCTGGTGCTGCAGCAGTTTCGCTCTTCGGAAGAAGTCGGCATCTATTTCGCCGTGGTGAAGACGCTGGCGCTGGTGTCGTTTATTCACTACGCGATGTCGGCGACGACAGCGCACCGGTTTGCCGAATATCATGCGCTCGGCGACCAGGAACGGCTCTCGGCCTATGTCGCGCATGCGATCAAATGGACGTTCTGGCCGTCGCTTGCCGCAACCATCCTGCTGCTGGCGTTGGGCGAACCGCTATTGTGGCTGTTCGGACCGCAATTCGTCACCGGCTACCCCATCATGTTTGTCGCGGCCATCGGCCTCGTCGTGCGCTCCGCGATCGGCCCGGTCGAGCGGCTGCTCAATATGTTGGACCATCAGCGCATCTGCGCGCTGGCCTATGCGCTGGCGTTTGTCATGAACGTGGCGCTCTGCGTCGCGCTGGTGCCCCGCTTCGGCGGCCACGGCGCCGCGGCCGCAACATCGATCTCGCTGGTGTTCGAGACGATCTTGCTGTTCTGGATCGTACGGAAGCGGCTCGGGCTGCACGTGCTGGCGTTCGGGAAGGGCGGCTAAGCCTCTCTCCTCGTCATGCCCGGACTTGATCCGGGCATCCATCATCTTCGCCAGATTTCTTCAGCTTGATGGATTGCCGGGTCATCCAGCGCGAAGACGCGCTGAGCCTGTCATCGGGCCGCGGTTCGCGCGGACCCGTTGGCGCTTTTGCCCGGCAACGACAAATCCTAATGTCGCGGTTGCGAAGGCTTGTCCCTACTCGGCAGTCCAGCCGCCGTCGATCGACAGATTGGCGCCGGTGATTTGCGCCGCGTCGTCGCCGCACAGGAACAGCGCCAGCGCCGCGACCTGCTCGGACGTCACGAATTCCTTGGTCGGTTGCGCTTCCAGCAGCACGTCGTGGATGACCTGCTCCTTGGTCAGGTTGCGCGCCTTCATAGTGTCGGGAATCTGTTTCTCGACCAGCGGCGTCCAGACATAGCCGGGACTGATGCAGTTGCAGGTGATCTTGAAGGTCGCAAGCTCCAACGCCACGGTCTTGGTGAGGCCGGCGATGCCGTGCTTGGCCGACACATAGGCCGACTTGAAGGGCGAAGCGACCAGCGAATGCGCCGAAGCCGTATTGATGATGCGACCCCAGCCGCGCTTCTTCATGCCGGGAACCGCGGCGCGGATGCCGTGAAACGCCGACGACAGATTGATGGCGATGATGGCGTCCCATTTCTCGATCGGGAATTCCTCGATCGGCGATACGAACTGGATGCCGGCATTGTTAACGAGAACGTCGACCGAACCGAAGGTCTTTTCACCGAGCGCGACCATGCCGGCGATTTCCGCAGGCTTGGTCATGTCGGCCGGCGAATGAACCGCCTTGACCTTGAAATCCGCCTCGATGGCGGCGCGCTCTTTCTCGATGTCGGCGGGCGCGCCCATGCCGTTGAGAACGATATTGGCGCCGGCGCTCGCAAAGGCGCGCGCGTATGCCAAACCAATGCCGCTGGTCGAACCGGTCACTACGGCGGTCTTGCCTGTCAACGTACCCATTTCATTCACTCCTGTTTGCCGTCGAGGGTTTCGGTGTCGTCCCCCGTGAGATCGTAGGTCATCATGGTTTCTCCGGATTGCGGCCGCTCCAGCCAATCCTTGTGACGCATCGACAGATGAACATCGCGCGCGCCAGCGCCCCAATGTTCCACCATGCCGACATGCGAGAAGTCGTAGTCCTTGGAATTGGTCTCGTAATTCTTGCTCTTGTAGATCAGGTGCACCACCGTGACGGTGTTTTCCTTGGCGGCATTGCAAAGAATCTCGACCGACGGATCGTTCTTGAGATAATCGGGCAGCTTGCCGATCAACTCGCGCAGCGCCTTGCGGGCGTTGTGGACCTGCTTGTTCTTGTCTGTATTCATGCGGGTGCGGCTGGAAAAGCGGATATCCTTCTCGCGTTCCGCGGCCTCGAGAAGTGAAACCGGCAGAGGGCCGCGCGCGCTGAACAGGTCGATCTGGAAGATCAGCAGGTCGCGGCCGATTTCCGAATCCAGCACGAAATCCAGCGGCGTGTTGGAGGCGATGCCGCCATCCCAGTAATGCTCGCCGTCAATGACGATGGAGGGAAAGCCCGGCGGCAATGCCCCGGACGCCATGATATGTTCCGGGCCGATTTTCTTGCCCAGCTTCCTGAATTCGAAATTATCAAAATATTTGAAATTGCCCGTGGTCACACTCACCGCACCGACGCTCAAACGTGTCTTGAGATCGTTGATCCGGTCGAAATCCACCAAGCGCTCCAGGGTTTTTTGAAGCGGCGCGGTGTCGTAATAGCTCTGCGACTGCGGGCTGCCGGGGGGCCACAACGGCGCCGGCGGAAACCGCGGAGCGAAGAAACCGGGCACGCCGAAGGTGGCGATCAGGCCGGCGCTGGTTTCGTTGAACAGCGAACGCGCGCGGTCGCCTTGCACAATGGGATTCCAGAACACGGGAGACGAAACCATCTCCCAGAATTCCTTGAGGCGCTCGATCCGCTTCTCGCGGGGGTTGCCGGCGATGATCGCCGCATTGACGGCGCCGATGGAGATGCCGGCAATCCATTCCGGTTCGAAATCAAAGTGGCACAGCGCCTGATAGGCGCCGGCCTGATAGGAGCCGAGCGCCCCGCCGCCTTGCAGAACAAGCACACGCTGCGCCGTCGCAGGCGTCGTTGCTGGCGCGGGATCGGAAATATCCGTCATGACCGTTGACCAATATAAAAAGATGAACGCACCGTGGCGTCAGTTCGTGACGGCGTCAATCAGGGGGTCGGTCACGCCGAGTTTATCGTACGTCCGATGATGCAAGAATAAGCGTCCAGAACACCTTGTATTTGGTGTTCGGAGCATAGCTCGCCGCAATGCCTAATTTTGTGACACCGTTTTTCAGCATATTCGCGCGGTGCGGGGGCGAGTCGCGCCAGCCCGAAAATGCCTCGGCCAGCGTATGATATCCGGCAGACACGTTTTCTACCGCCTGGGTCGCCGGGTATCCCGATGCGTTCAGGCGCTTGGCCAGGGGCGCCTTGACGTCATGGTCGAGCTTATTGCGGCTGGCCATCACCTGCGACTGCGACTCCGCGACCTTCATCAGCTCCGGGTCGACCATCACACCGCCAAGACCATTGTTCTGCCGATAGAGCGAGATCATGGAGGCGGCGACCTGTGGATCGAGCGTCGCACCGGCATTGGCCATGTTGAGATACATTGCCGGCTGCTCGGTCGAGGGAACCTCCCCCGCGCAGCCGCCCAGCGCCAACAGCCCGATAATGGCGAAAGTCGCCCGCATGATTCGGAATTCCCCCAAAATGAAGGGCGGTTGTTGCATACCAACAGTGGCTGAATGGTGAACGGCGGACCAAATTCGGGCGTCATTCCGGGACGCGCACCAGCACAGACCCGGAATCTCCCGCAGATAACTGCGAGATTCCGGGTCTGCGCCTTTCGGCGCGTCTCGAAATGACAAGCTAGTACTGACTATGAGAGATCGGTGAGTCGCTTGCTGCCCACGCTTCGAGACGCTCGCG
>WNGI01004881.1_pt1 | contig 12005 bp, 18 predicted proteins | sample 5400621 | NCBI WGS metagenome assembly WNGI01 (sample SAMN13153374, study PRJNA577476) | soil metagenome | isolation source: 20 cm soil or saprolite under Garry oak tree replicate 1 | place: USA:California | collected 2016-06-15 | reverse complement strand
ACGAGCCGATCAATGAAGCTGGACATCTACCTCAACTACGCCGGTAACTGTCAACAGGCCTTCCGCTTCTACGAGCAGCATCTCGGGGGAAAGATCACGATGATGATGACACACGGCCAAGGCCCCAACGCCGGCAAAGTGCCAGATGAGCAGAAGAACACTATCCTGCATGCCCGCCTGGAGCTCGGGAACACTGTGGTGATGGGCGCCGACATTCCGAAGAGTGAGCCTATGCGGAGCGCATATCTGACGCTCACCGTTGACAGCGAGAAGGAAGCCGAGCGCGTCTTTGCCCTGCTCTCGGAGGGCGGGCAGATCTTTATGAAGATGGAGAAGACCTTCTTCGCCAACCGGTTTGCCATGCTGCGCGACAGATTCGGGACCTCGTGGATGCTGCTCCACGAGGTACCGGCGGCACCACGCGTTAGGCGGCAAGTCGGAGATCAACGAGATGCGTTCTAGTCGTCTGAAACAGATTCTCCTTTGCCGTTTGCCCTGGGTGCTGCTCGTGGTCTGGATTCCGCCCGAAGCCCATGCGCAGACCAAAGGCTGGAAGACCTACACGGACACAGTCCACGGCTACGCGTTCAACTATCCCCCGGGTTATGAGATCGATAGCTCCGCCGTTGGTCTCTCTCTGAAACATGGAGACACCAGCACCTGGTTTTACATCGAGGACTGGACTCGGTCCGTCAGGCGAGGGGAGACGCAGTGGGACCTGCCAAAGGTCGCAAGCGAGCGCGCCCTGACCGCGTGCATGGCGGACGGTCCCCACTGCTCTGTTAGCTGTAAACTGCAGAGTTCAGAGGAAGTTCCGAACGGCCATGGTGTGCCCGTCCTGGCGCTCACTCGGAATGAATTCGACACGTGTAAACGCGGAGCGTCGCGGAGACTTGATCCTACCTATATCGTGGATCTTTCAAGAACTGGGGCTTACCTCCTGCTGATTTTCGGCACCTTGCCCAACAGACGCGGTGTCGCACCGGACGTTCTCCGTTTGATCGTCGCGACGATCACGTGGGTAGAGAGGTGAAGTCTCTTGCCGCCTAACCTGTGCTTGAAGCTGCCGGCGCCCACTCTTGGCAGAATTCCGTTTGTGCCCCAGCTTGCCTCATGCTCGCCTGCAATCTCCGATGTGCCCGCCGTTATGGGCGCCGCAGCTTAAGCGCGATCCGTTACGCCGCAACCGTGGACACGACTCCCCGCACCCTCTCGTCCGCCCAGACCTTCCTCATGAAGGTCATCTTCCCGCCTATATGGATCGGGGGTTTCGCACTCGCTACCGCCACCCTCTTCCTCTCACCCGCGTCTTGGCACGACGCGAGTGGGGGCCCTATGGATCCAGACACCAAGTGGTTCTTTCTCTTCGCTACGATCGTTGGCGGCGGATTCATCTGGTGGTCGTGCATCCGACTCAAACGGGTCCGGATGGATGATAAAGCGCTCTACATATCGAACTACTCCACTGAGATCGCAGTGCCGTTGGTCAACGTTGCTCAAGTGTCCGAGAATCGCTGGATCAACATTCATCCCGTCACAATTGCGTTTCATGCAGCTACCGAGCTCGGCTCCCGGGTCGTCTTCATGCCAAAGGTTCGTTGGTTCGCCTTCTGGTCGTCGCATCCAGTCGTCGAGGAGATCCGTGCAGCGGTCAGGCGCGCTACCGGCCGAGCTCCCGACGGGGTCGCGGCCTAACAGGCGCTTGAAGCTGACGGGGGGCGATCGGTTTAAGGGAAACGGAGTGTTGTGCGCTGGCGCGCACGAACTATCGTTCCACTACACAGCGCGCGGCGCGCGGGTCGCCCGCAGCATAAGCGCGATCCGTTAGGCGGCACACGACTCTTGGAGCCATGTCAGGACCGTTCGACCCGCGTGTCGCGAGCCAGGCCTTAACACCTGCAGAGATGCGTTGATGCGCACACTCATCATCGTGATCGTCATGGTCGTTGGGCTCTTTTTCGCCTATCACGCCTCCACTTTGGGGGATGGCATGGCCGCGGACCTCATCGCGGTTGCTGTCGGGGTCTATTTCTGGCGGCAAGCAAGGCAGGGAGGGACCCTCGCTATCGTCGGGCTCGTGAGCGGCCTGATCGTTCTCGCCGTGGCGGCTGCCGCCACCCGGCGTGACGCGACGGCTGCCAGCTGGGCTTCCACCGCGACCACGGTTGATTGGGCGACGTCTACTTGCCATGCCGCGATTTCGTTTTCGCATTGGCCGTCCCAACCGGAGGCACGTACGAACATCTGCGTTTCGCGAATCTACTACCGCTATCGGGTTGGCGACCGCGACTATGCAGGAACACGAGTCACGTTCAATGACCTGCTGCTAAACGATCTCGATTGGAACTGGGAAGCCAAGTACCAGGACAACCGGCACGTCAGCGTGCGGTACGATCCCGCCGACCCAGCGGTCGCGGTGCTCGAGCCGCGCACCCCTGGTCGGACGCTGCTCTGGGTAGTGGGCGTCTGGTTTACGCTCAGCCTCGGGCACGCGTTCCTGACCAATCGTGATGAGGCGGGCGATGCGAGCGAGTGACCGGCCGGCCATACACCGTGAGTGCCCGTGCCGCCTAACAAGCGCTTGAAGCTGGCGGGCGGTGATCGCTCTAGGGGAAAGGGAGTGTCGTGCCCCTGACGGGGCACCGACTATCGTCCAACAGCCTTGCGCCGATGGGCGAGTCGCCCGCAGCTTAAGCGCGATCCGTTAGGCGGCGAACGATTCCTATGGACCTCTCCCTGTCTCGCAACCCAGGACCTGCAGCTGCCTTGACGATCTCGCTGCTGGTCGCAGCTTGCCTGCCCATTCCCAACACTTACCATCTCGCGCCACCAATCGTTGGCGTCTACCACTATTCGGACGGCAGGGCACTTTCAGGCGCAGCAGTCGCGGTTTCGACCGAGTCTCGCGACTCCTCATGTGCTAAGCCCGCCTTTCAGACGACGACAGACTCGCTAGGTGCCTTTCGCGTGCCGGAGACTAGGATTCACTACCGGTTCATCATACTGCTGCCGATTGATCGTGTCGCTCCCAACTACTATTTCTGTGCTGGTATTCCAGATACCCTCCGACCAGTTTTTCATGGGTGGGCGCGATCGACAAGTCGTCCCGACTCCCTAACGTGCGTTCAGGCAATGGGCCTTGCGGCAGGCCTCGTAACTTGCTCCGGCTGGCTCGAATGGATAGCACACGAACACCGGTTGGTGCGGCATTAGGTCGGCTTGTCCGACGTTCGCCGCCTAACAAGCGCTTGAAGCTGACAGCGCACATAGGGGCATTTGATCTTTCACCAGTGCGCTGCAGCTTAAGCGCGATCCGTTAGGCAGCAGCCACCTATCGCTGTGATACCCTTCCATGACTGAACCCAAGCCCCCAACCTTGTTCGAGTGGATGGGTGGCATGCCAGTTCTCGACCGGCTCATGACGAGGTTCTACGAGCGCGTTCGTCAGGACGCCATCCTCGCGCCGTTGTTCGCGCAGATGGCCGGTGACCACCCACACTCTGTCGCCCTCTTTGTCGCGGAGGTCCTGGGCGGCCCAAAGGCCTACTCTCAAGAGCGGGGCGGCCATCCGCACATGATTGAGCGCCACCTGAATCGACATCTAACTCAGGAGCAGCGAGCGCAATGGGTCCGCTTGCTACTCGCGACTGCTGATGAAATCGGAGTGCCAGACGATCCGGAGTTTCGGTCTGCCTTGGTAGGGTATCTTGAGTGGGGTTCACGGCTCGCCGTTATCAATTCCCAGCCTGGTGCCACGGTCGATCCCAACGCCGCCATGCCGCGATGGGGGTGGGGCGAGGTGGGTGGGCCGTACCGTGGGCCATCGTGAAGGCGGCTGCCTAACAAGCGCTTGAAGCTGGCGGGCCTACCGCTTCTGAAAGAATCGGAGTGGTTGTGCCCAGGCGGGCACAGGACTTCGTCCACTACTCTTGCGCTGGCGGCCGAGTCGCCCGCAGCTTAAGCGCCATCCGTTAGGCGGCGGCAGCCGACATGTCGCGCACGCCGTCCACGTAGTTTCGATTTCAACTCAATCCATCCTAAGCAAATGGCAAAAGGCTACTGGATTACATTCTATCGTTCGGTGCGGGATCCGGCCCGACTGGCAGAGTACGGCGCCCTAGCCACGCCGGCCATCGAAGCTGGAGGCGGCCGGTTCCTGTCACGGGGACCCGCCGCTAGGAGCTTCGAGGGCGTGGAGAAACAGCGTACAGTGTTAATCGAGTTCGACAGTGTTGCACGTGCCGTGCAGACGTATCAGAGCCCGCAGTACCAGGCGGCGCTGGTACTCCTAAAGGGCGCTGTGGAGCGCGACGTGCGGATTGTTGAGGAGCTCGGCTGAGCAGGTGCCGCGGCGTAAGCGCGATCCGTTAGGCGGCTCGGCGCGAATGCGCATGCTCATCGGGATGGCGATACCCATTCTCGCCGCAGGTTGCGATCCCGGCTGGACCTACCACGTTCAGAGTCCCAGCACGCCAACAAGCGGCCTCTCTAGTGCCATTGCCGGTGCTGACAGCCTTTCGTTGAACCTCCTCGAGGCGCACCTCTTCGCAGGCGGACTTCACATTCGCACCACGGTTGTGAACGGGTTGGGCCACGTCACCCCGTTGGACTCTGCGTCGCTACAGATCTTCGATCGGTCTGGCAATATCCTTACGCCCAGCCGCGTGAGCGGGTGTGCGATCGGATATCCTAGGTCACGCCTGTCGACGTGTAGTCCTGAAGCCGACCTCTCAGTCAGGCCGACGATCGCGCTTTCGCGACGCAATCCAGCCCTCGAACAGCTGACGGTTCGCGTGGCGGGCGTGACAAGATCCGGCCGAGGCGTCGTGCTCATCCTCCCCTTAGAATGGGACAACTGATGGCAGCATCGGCGCTGGCTAACCTTCGCGGTGTGGAACTGATCCCGCCGAGGCCTAACAAGCGCTTGTAGCTGGCGGGCGCTCACCAGTAGGGAAGAATCGCGTTGCCTCGCTGACAAGCCTTTTTGTCTGCCGCGCCAACTCCTTGCGCCCGCGGGCACATCGCCCGCAGCTTAAGCGCGATCCGTTAGGCGGCGACGACCGCGGTGATCATCGGCCAGAATCAAGGCAAGGAGGGCTCAATCAGGGCAAGGGACGTGCTGATGCTGGGGATGACGCTCGCGTTGCCGGCGGCGGTGTTGGCGCAGGCATCCGGAGAGGTGAAGGCCAAGCGCGCTTCGCAAGCAGCGGCAAGCCGACTCGTCGTCATGCCGGCCAGCGACCTGAAATGGACCGATCTCGACGCCGGTGCCCCGGGAGTCAAGGTTGCGGATCTGTGGGGTAACCATGCGAACGGCGCGTTTGGCGCGCTTTTCAAGTTGCCTGCAGGATTCGCAGCTCCCCTCCACACGCACACCTACGACATGAAGGTCGTAATCTTGTCAGGGACCTACATTCAAGCCCCGGAAGGAAAGCCCGAATTCCGGCTTGGGCCGGGGTCCTATTTCATGCAGCCGGGTGGGGACTATCGCCACACCACGAGCTGCGATCAGGCCTCGGACTGTGTGTTCTTCGTCGAAAGCAAGGGAAAGTTCGATCTCAAGCCGGTCGATGCGGGGAAGACACCGCCTCGTTGACTAGGCTTCCAAAGCTGACCGAGCCATAGCGCCTCACGAGAGTCCATGCGGCAGCGATTCTTCGACAGTACAGGGTTTGCCGTCCGACTGCTGGAATGGATCGCCACGCTCCCAGCCTGGCTCCGTCCGGCCGTCTACGGAGCGCTCCTCATCGTCCTGTTCATGGGAATGCGTGGGGCTTTCGTGGTTGGTCCGATCCTACTCGTGCTGCTCCTCCTCAAGAGTCACGCACCCCTCGCGGACCTCGCCCTGATTCTGCTGTGTGTCGGACTCGCCGTCGTCGGTGGGGCGTTGTCGGGCCTCCTCTACTCTTTAATCGGTCGCTGGGTCGCCAGAATCCCACTCCTCGGCCCGTATCTCGCAGGGATTCTGACGGTGGTACCATACATGACCGTGGTGGCGGTCATCGTGCAGCTCTCCGATTACAAGCCGCTCCACGCTCTTGGGAAGGAGGACTTGGTCATCGCTGGCATCATGAGCGTCATCTTCGGCCCCTTCGTCGGTTACTGGTTCCTGCGTCCCGGTGCACTGGACGCACCGTGAGGCGGATGCCCTTGTCAGGAGCATAGTATGCGCCGCTACGAGCAGGTTTCCGGAGCCCTCTTCACCTTGATCGCCCTGGCACAATTGACCCGATCAGTCTTCGCCTGGCCAGCACAGGTCGGCAGCTTTTCCATTCCGATTTGGTTCTCGATAGTTGCCTTCCTAGCTACTGGCAGTCTGGCTATCTGGGCTTTTCGAGCCTCGAGAGGCACCGTCTAACCAGCGCTTGAAGCTGACGGCGCGCGTAGATTGGGGAATGGATCTTTCTTCTGCGCGCCGCAGCTTAGGCGCGCCCCGTTTGGCAGCGCCAACGCAACTCCCGTGACCATGACACGTGCTGCACTGTTGACCTTCATGCGTAGCCGTCGCTACGCGGTGCAGAGCTCCGTGCATCCTGACGGCGCTGCACAAAGTGCAATCGTCGGCATCGCCGTTTCTGACGACTTTGAGATCATCTTCGATACACTTCGCGGTTCGCGGAAAAGCCAGAACCTCCTTGACCGTCCCAAGATCGCCGTCGTGATCGGCAGCCTCGAGGGCACCGACGAACGTACGGTTCAGTTCGAAGGGAGGGCCGATGAGCCCCAGGGCGCTGAACGTGCGCTGGTCACGGAGCTCTACTTCGGCGTTTTTCCCGACGGCCGAGAGCGCCAGAAGTGGCCGGGCCTGACCTATTTCCGAGCGACACCGCGGTGGCTCAGGTACTCGGACTACAACGTCGACCCGCCCGTCATTCTGGAATGGGATGCGGCGACGCTGCGTGGACTCAAGTAAGGCGTCGGTGGGAAGGCGCTGCCTAACAAGCGCTTGAAGCTGGCGGGCGGTGCTCGCTTTAAGGGAAGCGGAGTGTTGTGCGCTGGCGCGCACGGACTATCGTTCAATTACATGGCGCCCGGCGGGCGAGTCGCCCGCAGCTTAAGCGCGATCCGTTAGGTGGCGCGTTAATGTTACGTGGCGCAATTGTTGGTCTGTAAATCGCGGTTGCGGCGTGCTCACCTCAACGTGACGCGGATTCACAGCCGAGGTCCCCTTGATTGTCTCACGGCGAGATGTAGATGCGTACCCGTTACTGCGATGGATCGTACAGTGGGGCTGGTTGGCGTTCATCGTCGTTGCTGGAAGCCTACTCGACGCTGTTGTAGGTTGGGCTCAGGTCCCGTGCTCCACATCGTCACGTCGGCTGACAGGGACTGACTACGCTTTGCTGGCGACGTCTACGACGTTGCTTGCCGCCGATTGGCTTACGTCCGTCGATGCCGTACGTAGAGGCAGAACTCCCGAGTTAAATGTATTCATCGGTCCGCACCCCAGCGTGGGTCGCGTGAATACGTACGCGGCTTTGAGCGTAGTCGGCAACCTTTCAGTCGCTCGTTTCTCCAAGCCGTCTCTGCGACGAACCGTGTGGATTGTCCTGAGCGCTGTGGAGGCAAGACTCATCCTTCACAATTTCGCCGTGGGCTATCATCTGAGTTTCAAGATATGAGTCGCGTTGAAGTGGCGCGCGAGCGCTGCCTAACATGCGCTTGAAGCTGGCGGGCGGTGATCGCTTTAAAGGAAGCGGAGTGTTGTGCGCTGGCGCGCACGAACTATCGTCCAACGACACGGCGCGCGGCGAACAAGGCGGCCGCAGCTTAAGCGCGATCGGTTAGGCAGCAACATGCATAAGCAGCAACCACCATGGTGACGACCAAGATCTCCTGTCTCATGAGCGCGCTCCTGCTCACATACAACAGCTCGGCGCACGCTCAAGATGGCCCTGCCCGACACGGATTCTGGATGGATGTCGCTCTTGGTGACGGTCTGGCCCATCTGTCGAGCGATACCCTCGCTGGCCAGAACCGCAACGGCATCGACTTCATTTTCGATCTCGGGTGGACGTTGAGCTCTCGGGTGCGGGCCGGGATTGGCGTCGACCAGTGGACCAGTCGCTGGGGTGCGGGCAAGCAAACCTGGCTGACTAGCTACAACCTTTCGGTCTACTATTACCCTCTCGCACACCGCACGTTGTTTCTACAAGCGGGCGCCGGCGGGTCGGACTATTCCGTGGTTCACGTTCCCTGGCAGTTTCTTGGGGCAGATCGTGCCGACACTGTGTACCTGTCGGGCAGTGCGTGGGGGGCAACGGCTGCAGCAGGCTGGGACGCTCGACTTGGGAAAAGGGTTTCACTCAGGCCGCGCTTTGCGTACTCCTACGGCTCACCCCGACGCCTCCACGCTGCCGACGGTGCTCTCTTGGCGACAGGGTGGAAACAGCACTGGCTGTCGGTAGACGTTGGACTCGTGCTTCACCCTGCTGACAGCTGGTAATGGCTGCTGCCTAACATGCGCTTGAAGCTGCCGGGGCCCGTCTTCAGAGGAACCGTGCGTTTGTGCGCCAACGAGCTCACCGGGAATGGGTGAGCGCCATCGCTGGGTAGACCTCTTCTTCACGATCCTCACCGTCGGGGTGCTCAGCTTCTTCGGCAAGTATTACCACAGCTGGGGATTGGGCGTCGTCGCCGCCGTGTCGGTCGTCGCGCTGCGGGAGGGAGTCTATCGCGTGTCTGGGCGCTGGGAGAAGTGGCAACGTGCCAAGCGGCGGGCACTAGAGCACGCCGTTCTGGTGCACCTCGATGGTACTGGGTTGCCCGCGGACGTTTACAAGGAATACGCCCTAGATACGATCGAGACGGAGCTGCAGGGCATCATTGACGCCCAGCGGCTCGGCGAGTACGACGGCAACGAGATTGGGGGAACAGGGGCGACGCTCTTCATGTACGGTCCCGATGGCGATCGGCTCTTCACCGGCATCGAGGCGGCCCTCCGGGCGTACCCCTTGTGCAGGAATGCGCGCGTGCTGATCCGACCAGGGCCGCCTGGCACACCCGCCAAAGAGCTTCGGTTGTGATGCCGCCTAACAAGCGCTTGAAGCTGGCGGGCGCGTCGCCCGCAGCTTAAGCGCGATCCGTTAGACAGCACCCTCATGGATAGTTCGGTTCAAGAGCAGGGGCAGTCGCCTCAGCAACGGCGCCGACTAATCGGCTTCATCGCCGTCGGTGCCGCGCTGCTCCCGACTGCGGTCCTCATTTTTCGTCCCTCGATCGACTGGCCCGGACCTCCTGCGTTACTCTGGCTCCTCTTAGCTGCGTTCGGCGCCTCGCTGGGGGCGCTTCTCTGGTTTGCCGGCCTCGTCGGTCGTGCTACGCGCAGGGCGGTGCCGAGTACCGCCGACCTCGTACGCGATTGGGAGGCTGAAGAGCAACGCTTCGCCGCGCTCCGAGCCCGCGCTGCCCACGATCCCAGCGCGGCCGCCGCCTACATCGCCGAGTTGCAGGACATGGTACAGGAGCTCGAGCTCATCGTGGCAGAGCGTTCGAGGTCGCGCCGCAAGCCCGGGGGGTGGAATGCCGAAGGCGAACTCACCCGCCTCAAAGAGGATCTCGCCCGGGCTCAGAAACAGGTGGGGAAGGGTGCTGTCTAACAAGCGCTTGAAGCTGCCGGGCGCTCACCAGCAGGGAGGAATTGCGTTGCCTCGCCGCCCAACATTTTGTTTGCCGCCCCACCGCCTTGCGCCCGCGGGCATTGCGCCCGCAGCTTAAGCGCAATCCGTTAGGCAGCACGATTGCTGTTCGCCCTCGTGACTCGGGCTGGCGTGAACGCAGGAGGCTCCTATGCAGCAGACTAGTCGCGCCCGGCAATGGTACGGTTACACCGTATGCCTGATCGCGGTCATCACCGGGCTCATCAGCGTCGCTGGCTCGTTGAACAACGCATTCGACCTGTCTAACCCACTGGCCGGTGAGCGTGGCTCCGATGTGTCATTGGCGTCCTTCGAGGCCTACAAGGCAACACGCGGTCGATTCTCACCTGCTACACCTGACACGACGTCCGAGACCACACTTCGCGCTCGGTACGAAGCCCTGCGAGCTGACAGAATCGCCCATCGCCGCTTCCAAGCTTGGAAGGGTCTTGTAACTCAAATCATCCTTCTTGTCATAGCCGTCGCCCTGTTTGTGACTCACTGGCGCTGGCTGCGGGGCCTTCCTGAACCCGAGAGCGCCGGCCGTGCTGCCTAACAAGCGCTTGAAGCTGGCGGCGCGCGTGGATTACGGAATGAATCTTTCTTCACCGCGCCGCAGCTTAAGCGCGAGCCGTTAGGCCGCGCCGGAGCAACACATGGGTAAGCCCGGTTTCCCACATCATGTCACCGCGCGCATCTGGGAATTCGTTCGGCCCGTTGCTCGAGGCGAGCGATACGAAGACCCGCTTCAAGCGGCTCTGGCTACGCAACGGCTCGGTATCGTGGACGGTGGCGGATCGCAGCTCGGAGAAGCAGACGAGATCATCTTCGCTGAGCTGGAGCTCTATCTGGCGGACCTCGACCAGGCCTTGGAACTCACCAAACGAGTCCTTGAGCAGGCCGGCGCGCCCGTCGGGTCTGAACTGCACTTAGAACGGGATGGTGCGGCAGTCGTCGTGCCGTTTGGCACTCAAGAGTGTGTAGCCATCTACCTCGATGGTACGACTCTACCGGACGAAGTCTACGCACAGTCTGATGGGGATGCGCTCATCGATCGGATCGATCAGACGCTCGGGACGGACGGCCAGGTCCGGGCCTGGTGGGACGGACCAAGGGATACCGCGATTTACGTCTACGGGTCAAATGCAGAGCACCTATACGCTCAGCTGGAACCCGTTCTTCTCTCGGATCCGCAGTGCCAGAACGCTCGCATCGTGATTCGCTATGGCAACCCAAACCTCAACCAGCGCACGCTTCGCGTTCCGCGTACACGGGACGGCGCGGCCTAACATGCGCTTGAAGCTGCCGGGCGGTGATCGCTCTAAGGGAAGCGGAGTGTTGTGCGCTGGCGCGCACGAACTATCGTTCAATCACGGATGCGCTGGCGGGCGAGTCGCCCGCAGCTTAAGCGCGATCCGTTAGGCAGCCGTATGAAACGACTTCTTGTGTTACTCATCGCGTTTCAGTTGGCATGCGATCTCGGGGTCGACGTGACCTATCGCGTGTCGATGCAGCCAGCAGAGGCGGATTCGATTACTCCGCTGGGCGCGGAGATCGCTGGTGCACTCGCTCAGCGGTATGCTTTGGACGCGCGGGGAACGACAGACCCCTGCTCGCTCGCAACCTACTATGCGACCACGTCGGAAGGCTGGCTGGACTTCTGCGTTACACACGCAACTAATGCGGTGGAGTTCCATCTTTCTGAGTATCGCACGGGGTCGTGGAGCTCTAAAGGGGATAGGCTGCGGACTGACCTCCGGGACACGCTCACAGCTCAGTTTGGGTCGCGCGTGACTGGAAGCCGATAAGCGACTGCCCAACAAGCGCTTGAAGCTGCCGGCGCAGCTTAAGCGCGATCCGTTAGGCAGCACGACACATGATGCTCATTCTTGAAGTGATGGATAAGGTGCCCGGCCTCCGCACGGTCTGGGGCGCCGCGTTGCTCCTCGGATTGGTCGGCTTTGTGGCCGCGCGGTTCCGGCGTTGGCTCATCCTCCCGGCGCTCACCGTTATCGGGGTCCTCGCCTATTGGCAGCTCAGTGAGCTCGCGGACGCTGCCGTACGGCCGGCTATCATCCAAGAGGCGGGGCGCGGCTATCTGATCCAATCCTGCGCCGCAGTTGCCGTGGCCGTGTTGCTCTCGGTGTTGGGGCTGGTCCCGAAGCGGGGTGCGGCCTAACATGCGCTTGAAGCTGGCGGGCCTATCGTTCACAAGGGAATCGCAGTGGTTGTGCCCTGGCGGGCACGGGACTTCGTCCACTTCCAGTTGCGCGGACGGGGCGGTCGCCCGCAGCTTAAGCGCGATTCGTTAGGCGGCGGCGGTTGTCCAAGATGCACACTGGCGACTGGATGGGAACGCTGGCCCTC
>WNGI01009000.1_pt1 | contig 12006 bp, 7 predicted proteins | sample 5400621 | NCBI WGS metagenome assembly WNGI01 (sample SAMN13153374, study PRJNA577476) | soil metagenome | isolation source: 20 cm soil or saprolite under Garry oak tree replicate 1 | place: USA:California | collected 2016-06-15 | reverse complement strand
ACGGCATCAAGCCGGGGGACGTCCGGCGCGCTGCCACAACCCTCCTGTCGGGCATCCTGGTCGGCAGCCTGTTTGAGGATCAGAAGGTCTTCGACGTGGTCGTCTGGGGCGTGCCGGAGCTCCGACAGAGCCTGAACAGCATCCGCGACCTGCTGATCGACACGCCCGCCGGCGGTCAGGTGCACCTCGGGGACGTGGCCGACGTCAGCATCGGACCCGCCGAGAGCGTCATCGCCCGTGAAGGCGTCTTCCGACGCCTGGACATCGGCGTCACCGTCAGCGGACGCGACATCAACGCGGTCGCGGGCGACATCCACGCCGCGATCAAGGCGATGCCCTTCCCCCTCGAGTACCGAGCGGAGATCCTCGGCGACTACGCGGAGCGACAAGCGGCCGAAGCGCGTCTCCTTGCAGCGAGCATCGCCGCCGCGATCGGGATCTTCCTCCTCCTGCAGGCGGCCTTCGGAAGCTGGCGCCGAGCGTTTCTCATTTTCGCCGCCCTCCCGGCGTCGATCGGCGGCGGCGTGCTGGTGGCTGTCGCGGCCGGCACCTTCTCGCTCGGCACGCTTCTCGGTCTCTTCACGGTGCTCGCGATCGCCGTCCGCAACGGGATCATGCTGGTCACCCATTTCCAGCGTCTCGAGCGTGAAGGCGAGACGGTCGGGTCGGCGCTCATCCTGCGCGGTGCGACAGAACGACTGACGCCGATCGTGACAACGGCCGCCGCGACCGCGCTTGCCTGTCTGCCGTTCATCGTTCTCGGGGACCGCGCCGGCTACGAGCTCCTCAGGCCGATGGCGGTCGTGATCATCGGCGGCATCGCCAGCTCAACGCTCGTGAACCTGTTCCTCGTGCCCGCGCTCTACCCGCTGTTTGCCTCGAGCCCGCAGCCGGATACCTCGAGCGAGCCGATTGGTGACCAGCCGGTCTTCGAGCCGACAAGCGCAGGATAGGAGCGGAACGGGATGCAGTACCGTCGTCGGGCCCTCGCGGCCCTCTTCGCCGCATCGCTCGGGCTGTCCGGGTGCGGCAACTCGTCCGACGCCGCGCCGGAGGGCGCCGTCGAAGGGGTCACCGGGAACCCACACGAGGTCACGGTCTCGGCCAAGGCCGCGGAACGGCTGGGGATCCAGACGACCGAGGTGAAGGGAACGCCGGCAGGACAGACGTCCGTGCCGTATGCGGCGCTCCTGTACGACGCTCACGGCGATACCTGGGTGTACGCAACCTCCGGGGAGCACGTCTTCGTTCGGACCCAGGTGCGGGTCGACAGGATCGATGGTGACGTCGTCCTCCTGCTCGACGGCCCACCATTCGGAACCTCGGTCGTGACCGTCGGGCTTGCCGAGCTGTTCGGGGCCGAGACGGGCGTCGGCGATCCCGAGTGACGTCGGACCGGGATCCCCAGCCATGATGCGCCGGATCATCGCCGCGAGCATGCGGTTCCGGTTCCTCGTCCTTGCCTTCGCGGCAGGGATGATGGTGTTCGCGGCTGGGCAATTCCGGAGCATGCCGGTCGATGTCTTTCCCGAGTTCGCGCCACCGAGAGTCGAGATCCAGACGGCCTCGCTGGGGCTGTCCCCGGCCGATGTCGAGGCGTTCGTCACGACTCCCCTCGAGCAGGCGCTCGCCGGCGTCGAGGGCCTCGACGTCCTTCGCTCGAAGTCAGTCCCACAGCTTTCGTCGATCGAGCTGATTTTCAAGCCCGGCACTGACCTGCTGCGGGCGCGCCAGCTGGTCCAGGAGCGCGTCACCGCGGTGACACCATCATTGCCGACCTGGGCCGCGCCCCCGTTCATGATGCAGCCGCTGTCGGCGACGAGCCGCGTCATGAAGATCGGCATGTCGTCCAAGTCGATGTCGGTGACGGACATGTCACTGATCACCTACTGGACGATCAGGTCCCGACTGTTGAGCGTGCCGGGTGTGGCCAACGTCCCGATCTGGGGCGAGCAGCTGAGCCAGCTGCACGTCCAGGTCGTGCCAGAACAGATGGCCGAGCATCACGTCACGCTCGATCAGGTCATGGAGGCCACGGCCGAGGCGCTGGACGCGGGGATCCTCTTCTTCTCGGAAGGCCACGTGATCGGCACCGGCGGCTTCGTCGATACAGCCAGCCAGCGGCTCGTGGTCCGGCACGTCCCGGCGATCGTGGGCGCCGACGACCTCCGACATGTGAAGGTCGCCGCCCTCGACGGCACGCTCGTGAGCCTGAGCGATGTCGCCGTGGTGGAAAAGGGACACCAGCCGCTCTTCGGTGACGCTGTCGTCAACGACGGACCGGGGCTGCTCCTGGTCGTCGAGAAGTTCCCGTGGGCCAACACGCTCGACGTGACCCGCGGCGTCGAAGAGGCGCTCGAGGAGCTGAAACCGGGACTGCCGGGGATCGACTTCGACACGACGATCTTCCGGCCGGCGAGCTTCATCGAGATCGCCGTCTCGAACCTGACGAACGCGCTGCTGGTGGGCAGCATCCTCGTCTTCGCGGTCCTGATCCTGTTCCTGTTCGACTGGCGGACGGCGCTCATCAGCCTCGTAGCGATCCCGCTCTCACTGACCGCCGCGATCCTCGTGCTCTATTGGCGGGGGACCACGATCAACACGATGATCCTGGCGGGGCTGGTGATCTCCGTCGGGGTCGTCGTCGACGACGCGATCATCGGCATCGAGAACATCATGCGGCGCCTTCGCCAGCACCGACTCGAGGGAAGCACGAGATCGACCGCGTCGGTGATCCTCGAGTCCTCGGTCGAGGTCCGCAGTGCGATCATCTACGCGACGTTCATCGACATCGTCGCGATCGCGCCCGTCTTCTTCATTGAGGGCCTGACGGGTGCGTTCTTCCGACCCCTTGCCATCTCGTACGGTCTGGCGGTGCTGGCGTCGCTCTTCGTCGCTCTGACGGTCACCCCGGCCCTTGCCCTGATCCTCCTTCGGGATGCGTCGGTGGAAAGGCGCGAATCGCCGATTGCGCGGCGACTCCAGCGTGGCTACCAGGCCGTCTTGACGCGGGTCGTCCGAACGGCGCGGCCGGCATTCGCGGCCGTCGCTGTCATCGGCCTCGTCGGCTTCGCGGTCGCGCCGCAGCTCGGGCAGTCGCTGTTCCCGACGTTCAAGGAGCGGGACTTCCTGATGCACTGGATCAGCCGGCCGGGCACATCCCTGCCGGAGGAGAACCGGATCGTGCTGGCGGCCAGTCGCGAGCTGCGGTCGGTGCCGGGCGTTCGCAACTTCGGAGCCCACATTGGCCAGGCCCTGCTTGGAGAGGAGGTCGCGGGCGTCGACTTCGGGGAGAACTGGATCAGCATCGATCCAGCCGCCGACTACGACGAGACGCTGGCCGCGGTCGAGGAGGTCGCCGCCGGGTACCCGGGCCTGTTCCGGAACGTCGAGACCTACCTGAACGAGCGGATCGACGAGGTCCTGACCGGATCGAGCGACGCGATCGTCGTGCGCATCTACGGCCCGGACCTCGCGGTTCTCCGCGACAAGGCGAACGAGGTGGAAGCGGCCCTTACAAAGATCGACGGGATCGACGACGTTCACAACGAGCTTCAGGTCGAGGTCCCACAGATTCAGGTGGAGGTCGACCTCGCCGCCGCGCAGCGCTACGGCATCAAGCCAGGCGATGTCCGGCGGGCGGCCGCCACGCTCGTGTCGAGCGAGGAAGTTGGCGACATCTTCGGTCTCGGGAAGGCGTACGACGTCCACGTTTGGAGCACCCCCGAGACCCGCTCGAACGTCAGCGACATCGAGGCCCTGCCGATCGATACCGCGTACGGCCAGCAGATCCGCCTCTCCGATGTCGCCTCGGTCCGGATCGCCCCAACGCCAAACAGCATCGTTCATGAGAACCTCGCTCGTCGCATCACGGTCGGCGCCAACGTGAAGGGTCGCGATCTTGGGTCGGTCGTGAGCGATATCGAGAAGACCCTCGGCGAGATCGACTTCCCGCAGGGCTACCACCCCGAGATGGTCGGCGAGCTGGCCGAGCGCGATGCTGCGCAGAGCCGGCTGCTGCTCTTCGCCATCGGCGCCCTTGTCGGCGTGTTCCTGCTGCTACAGGCGTCGTTCGGGCGAACGCGCCTGGCGCTCCTGACCCTGCTGACCCTGCCGTCGGCCCTGGTCGGCGGTGTGCTCGCCGCCTTCATCACCGGTGGCGTCGTGTCCCTCGGCTCGCTCGTCGGCTTCTTCACAGTCCTGGGGATCGCGGCGCGCAACGGGATCATGATGATCAACCACTTCCAGCATCTCGAGCTCGCCGAAGGCGAACTCTTCGGTCCGGGGCTAGTCGTGCGTGGCGCCCGCGAGCGACTGTCGCCGATCCTGATGACGGCCCTCGCGACGGGGCTGGCCCTCGTCCCGCTGGCGATCGCCGGTGACCTGCCCGGCCACGAGATCGAGCACCCGATGGCGATCGTCATCCTCGGCGGCCTCGTGACCTCGACGTTGCTCAACCTGTTCATCACGCCGTCGCTCTACCTGCGCTTCGGGCGCGGCCGAGAAACGGACCCCGCGATGGTTGCCAGCGCGGAGCCGGCCTGAGAGTCCTTGCAAGGAATGCGAGCAGGCCCTCGCGACGAACGTGGTGGGCTTGCCTGAAGTCACAGGAGGGGAGGCAGACATGCCAGGGCGTCGGATGATCTCGGCGGCAGCGATGTCGTTATGCGTCCTGTCCAGCTCGGCCTGCGGAGCCACCGTCGGGCCGTCCGCGACCGCGATCCAATCCGCCGCGCCGCTGGCGACTTCGTCGGCTGCGCCATCGTCCGCCGCGCCGCAGTCGACCGTTCCCGAGCCAACCTCGACAGCCACATCCGGGGGCAGTCAAACCGCCGGAGAAGACTCGACCACCGAGGTCTTCGACCCTGCCAACTTCACCGATCCGACCACGATCGACAATCCGTGGCTGCCGTTCGTCGCCGGCACCCAATGGATCTTCGAAGGATCCGCCACGGTCGACGGCGAGCGGATCAAGCGCCGGGTCGTGAACACCACGACCGATCTGGTCAAGGTCATCAACGGCACGCGCGCCGTCATGAACTATGAGCTCGACTACGACAGCGGTGAACTGGTCGAGGCCGAGCTCGCGTTCTTCGTCCAGGACGATGACGGGACGATCTGGCACCTCGGCCAGTACCCCGAGGAGTACGAGGACGGGAAGATCGTCGAATCGAAGACCTGGCTGGCCGGTTTCGAGGACGCCAAAGCGGGGATCACGATGTTGGCCGACCCTCGCCTCGCCACGCCGAGCTACTCGGAGGGCTGGGGCCCGAACGTCGGCTGGACGGATCGCGCCCGCGTATTCGAGGTGGGCTCGAAGACCTGCGTTCGCGCCGGCTGCTACACCGGCGTTCTCGTGATCGACGAATTCAACAGGGACGAGCCCGACGCTCACCAGCTCAAGTATTACGCGAGCGGGGTCGGCGGCGTCCGGGTGGGCTGGGCCGGCACGAACGAGGAGGAACAGGAGACGCTGGAGCTGGTCAAGGTCGTCCATCTCGCACCCGACGCCCTGGCGAAAGCGCGCGCCGCCGCGCTCGCCCAGGAGGCTCGTGCGTATGTGAGGAGCAAGGACCTGTACGGCCAGACAGAGCCCGCCCAGCAGAGGTGAACCGCGAGATCGCGACTCGCATGACGGTGCCGTTTCCGTAGACTTGGGCCGGTGAGTCCCACCGCCCGCCGCCTCGTCATCCTGACCGAGGGTCAGTGGCACGTCCACAACGCGAAGACAGCAACGGGGGTCATCCGCTACGGCCAGGACGACGTCGTCGCCCTGCTCGATTCGACGATCGCCGGGCGAAACGTCGAGGAGTGGCTCCCGGGCCACGACATCCCGGCCGTCGCGACCCTCGCCGAGGCGCTGGCTTCGCCTCGCGGCCGACCCGATGCGCTCCTGATCGGCATCGCCCCGACGGGCGGCAGGCTTCCGACGGAGTGGCGGGTGACGATCCTGGAGGCGATCCGAGCCGGTCTCGACGTCCTGTCCGGGCTCCACACGTTTCTCGGCGACGACCCGGAGTTCAGGGCGGCGGCGCGTGAGGCTGGCGTCCACATCGTCGACTATCGCCGGCCGCCGGACCGGATGGAGACCGCGGTCGGGCGGAAGCACCTGCCCGGCAAGCGGGTGATCCTGACGGTCGGAACCGATTGTGCCATCGGCAAGATGTCGGTCGCCCTCGAGCTTCGGCGGGCGGGGACGGGCGCCGGTCGATCGGTCGTCTTCACGCCGACCGGCCAGACGGGAATGATGATCGACGGCTGGGGCGTTGCCATCGACCGGGTCATCAGCGATTTCGTCCAGGGCACCTGTGAGTGGCTCCTCGAGGAAGCCGAGTCGCGCGGGGACTGGATCCTCGTCGAGGGCCAGGGGTCGCTCGACCACCCGGCCTATTCGTCGGTGACGCTCGGGCTCATACACGGGACGACGCCCCATGCCATGGTCCTCGTCCACAAGCCGGGCCTCGCCGACCACGACTTCGACCACCTCCCAGACCGGACGTTCCCGATCCAGCCGCTCGCACCGTTCATCGCGCTCCACGAGCAGGTCGCTGCTCTCATCGCGCCGTCGCGGGTGGTCGCCATCGCCCTGAACACGTCGCTCATCGCCTCCGAGGAGGACGCCTGGGCGGAAATCGCCCGGACCGCGGCCGAGACCGGACTACCGTGCGACGACCCGGTCCGCTTCGGCGGCGACCGGCTCTGGGCAGCGATCGAGACCGGCGTCGAGGCGCTGCCGTGGGTCTGACCCTGGGCCACGAGGTCCTGCGGCTGGCGTTGCGGGATCCGTTCGTCATCGCCCGCTCCGAGCACGGCGGAGGTCACGAGGTGACGACGATCGTCGTCGAGCTCCGCGACGAGCGGTTCCCGGGGCTTGTCGGGGTGGGGGAGGGCTACCCGGATTCCTACTACGGCGAGACGCCGGAGACGATGGCAGCCGTTTGGCCACTGCTCCTCGCGGCGATCGGCGAACCGGAGCTGACGATCGACGGCCTGGCCGGCGCGGCCGAGGCGATGACCGCGACGATCGCCCACCACGGCGCCGCAAAGTGCGCGCTCGACATCGCCCTGCACGATCTCGCCTCGAAAGTCGCTGAAATGCCGCTCCAGGTTTTCCTTGGGCTGCCGCGAGAGCTGCCGCCGACCGACTTCACGATCGGGATCGACGCGCCGGCCGTGGTCGCCGAGCGGGCAGCCCGGGCGGCTCACTTTCCGGCGCTGAAGATCAAGGTCGGTGGACCCGCCGATCTGGCCACGCTGGAAGCGGTTCGCACCGTGTTCTCGGGCCCGATCCGCGTGGATGCCAACACGGGCTGGTCCCCGGAGGACGCGGTCGCCCTCCTGCCGGATCTCGAACGCCTTGGGGTCGAGCTGATCGAGCAGCCGTTCCCTGCTCGCCGGCTGGATCAGCTGCGCCAACTCCAGGCGCGGTCCTCGTTGCCGATCGTGGCCGACGAGAGCGCGGTCACGATCGAGGACCTCGATGGCCTCGTCGGCGTCGTCGCCGGGGTCAACGTGAAGCTCGCCAAGTGCGGAGGCGTGGGGCCGGCGAAGCGGATGCTCGAGCGGGCGCGCGAGCTCGGCTTTCAAACGTTCCTCGGCTGCATGGAGGAGACGTCGGTCGGGATCGCCGCCTCGGCTGCCGTCGCGTCGCTGGCGGATTGGGTCGACCTCGACGGCAACCTGCTCCTCGCCGCCGACCCGTTCACGGGGCTGGTGCTGGGGGCCGACTGCCGCTGGCAGCTGCCCGAGAGGCCCGGTCTCGGGCTCGAGCGGCGCCCGTCATGAGGGCCGACGAGGGGTGTGGATAACTTGGTGGACGAGATCGTGGACAAACCCCCTTCCGGCCTCGTCCCGGCAGGCCTACGATTGGCCTCCACCGATCGCGGAGCGCTTCCCGGGAGGGGCGAAGCCCGGCGGTCGGAGTCCCAACGGGCTATCCGTCGGCCGGTTCATCGCGCCAGTCGGCGGCCGGGTACAGTCACGTCATCGAACAGGAGGGTGAGCCATCGATGGATCCCAGGATCGCCAGCGCGCGTGTTCAGCCGACCGAACTCGAGTCGGATGATCAGGAGGCGATCGACTTCGTCCGCTTCTGCTACCGCCGCCGCCATGTCGGGTGGCCCGAGCTCTACGACGAGATGTGCGCGGTGGCAGGCAGAAGCCTGTATCGCGGGTTTGCCGCCGACGACCTAGGGCGGATCGGCATCGGGTTCGCCCTGGATCAGATGCCGGCCCTCGCAACGATCGTCCACCAGGTGGTCGCCGAGGACCGAGAGCGACGGCGCCTGACGGCCGACGCGGTTCGGGCCTCGTTCGTCGAGAGGACTGCCGAGGAGGCTTCGCTCGAAGCGGATTCGGCACCGATCGCCCCAACGCCCTCCGCGGGCAGGACGCCCGCAGACACGAGTCCAGCCGAAGCGGCCCCACGACTCGTCGCCGTCGGTGCCGGAGCCTGACCGAAGTCTGGCCCGGGCACGGCCCAGCTCTCTTCCCGCCATTTGGCGGATTCCGGAGGACCCTCGCCGGTCAGGGCGGGGGTCCTCTCCGTTTTTTCTCCGCGGGCCGCCATGGCCGCCGATCGGGGCGTTGCCCGCTGCGCTCCTCGCTCACAGGCCTTGAAGCCTGCTCGCTCCGGTCCTCGCAGCCGCCTTCCGCTCGACTGCCCTGGCGGCCCGCTTCGATGGCTGCCACGCTCGCCGCTAGAATGCGGCGATGAAGCAGATGTACCACCCGTCGGACCTGGCGGCCATGGATCCGCTCGTCCTGATGAAGAACCTCGATCACGTGCGGATGACGAGTCGGCGGCTGTCGTACGTGCTCCAGCAGCAGGTCCATCTCTACACGCCCGAGGCGAACGACGTCCGCGAGCAGATCGATCGGTACGTCGAGGCCGAGCGCCAGATCGAGGGCGAGATGGCGAGGGCGCCGGCCAATGCCCGCCGCCGGCCGGCCTCGGTGGCACCCAGGACGAGGATCCGGTCCGTCTTCGTGGCGCGGCCCGCTTCGGCGCCCCACAGCTTTGTCATCTTTCGGTCGGCCGCGACGTCGTCAAGCGCGACCCCCGCCAGGGCGTAGCCCTCGGGTGCTGCGGCCGCGGCCCAGACCCGCTCGGCCAGTCCGACGGCCCCGGCAATCGGTCGGCCGCGGTCGAACTCGACGTCGCCGATGACGAAAACGACAATCGCATCGTCGGTAAGGATCGGGCGGAGGCCGGCGAGGACGTCGCGGAGGAACGCGAGGTAGGGCTCGCGGTGGTGGGCGTCGTCGAGGGTCGCGTCGATTGCCGCCGCATCGAACCCCAGAAACCACGTTCGGAGCCAGTTGTAGTAGCCGTACTTGACGACCCGCAGGTAAGGCGGCGAGGTGACGACGAGGCGGGCCTTTTCGGGCAGGCCACGCTGGCGGAGTGCCACCCGGGCCATTCTCGCGATGTCGCGCGCGTCGCCGAGGAGCGCCACACCGGGCGTCTGCGGTGGCGCCTGGCGATAGAGCCGACCGAGCTTGAGCTCGAGGCCGTCAAAGACGTCGCGTTCGGGCGAGTGGAAGTCGGTCCGGGCCGCGAAGTCGCGGACGTAGCGCGGGGCCATGCTGAACGTGTTCGGCATGATCGTCGAGAGGTACGAGGCGCTCTTGCCGTGGAGGATTCCGGTCAGGGCAGCCGCCAGGAAGCGGTCCGTCGGGCGGTCCAGGCGGAGGCTCGTGCGGACAAGGAGGAGCTGGGCGAGCGTCCGCCGATGGAAGGCGACAGCGACTTCGGCCGGGACGGGCTCGCCGGCGGCGGTGTCATCGGCCGAGCCGCCAGAGCCGGCGATCGGCGCTCGAGCGCCGTTCGGGCCTGGATCGGCCAGGACGGCGTCGGCCAGTTCCAGCCAGGCAGTCGAATCGGTCGCCCAGGCGAGACGCAGGCCCGCCAGCCGAGTTCGTGCCTCGGCCGGCACGGCCGGTTCGACCTTCGCCGCCGTCAGCAGGTGAGCGAACGGGTTGAGATCGCTGCCGAGCCCGATGCGACCCTCCGCGCAGGCCTGGAGCGGCGTCGTGCCACGGCCGGAGAAGGGATCGAGGACGACATCGCCGCGGCGCGAGTAGCGCCCGATGAACGCGTGGGCAAGTGCGGCCGGGAAGCTCGCGAGGTACGAGCACATCGGGTGGAACGAGTGGCCCCACAGCCGCTGCTGGTCCTTCCATTCCGGGGCGATCGGCACCGCCGGCAGCTCCGGGGCGCGATCGAGGTCAAGGGCGAGGGCGAGCTGGGCGGCTCGGATCTCGGGTGTCGGCATCGGCTGGGTCGTGACTCCTCGCACGCGAAGGGTGGCGGAGCATAACACGACCGAATCTGGCCCTCGCGGGTAGACCGCGGGTTGGCAGACAGTTAGGCTAGGCGCGAGTCCGAGGCTGTGTGCGGAACCGCGCGGCGTCGGCGGTCACGGAGGCGTCCTCATCGGCCTCTTCGCGACAGCCACGCATGCGAGGGCCCGTCCCCACCGTCCGAACCGGTTTCGGCGAAGAGGCCACCCGGGCTCATGCTCGGCCCGTCGCGCCGTCTTGCATGGATGCGGCGGGCCGCACCGTGTTCGCACCCTGTACTTGACTCGTGCCTATCCTGATGCGCGCGTCCCCGTAGCTCAGCGGACAGAGCAACCGCCTTCTAAGCGGAAGGTCGCAGGTTCGAATCCTGCCGGGGGCGCCAATCTTTGGCGCATGATGAAGGGGGTGGCCGGTGGCCACCCCCTTCCATTTCCGGATACCTCAGTGGACGACGATATTGCCGCCCTTGAGGGGCTGCGGTCCGCCGGTCGTGAAGACGATCACGTTCGCCGGGCTAGTGACCACGATCGAGATCGTGTCGCCCTTCTTGCCACTGGTGCCGTTGTCGACGACCGACACGCTGAACGTGTAGCCGGTGACCCCGTCCCAGCGACCCGTACCGGTCCACGTGCCGGCATTACCGCTCGAGTTGAGCGTCAACACCGACGTGCTGTGGAATTTGTCCTTGCCGTTCCTGATGCGCACCTGGAGCTGGCCCTTGAGGCCGGTCACGTCCTGGATCACATTGAACCCGAAGGACGTGTGGCCGGTCCCCTGGCTGATCCAGCCACCGCCGGTGATCTTGGCGTTCGCGGCTTGGACGGTAACGATGGTGTCGGCGGTCGAAGCGCACTTCAGGTAGTAGTCGTCCCCGGCGAAGGAGACGCTTACCGAATACACATTCGGGCCGAGGTTAGCCGTCGTGCTCGCGACGCCCGACGAATTGGTCGTTGCCGTGTACGGCCCGTATGTGTTCAATGCGGCATCTGTGACGGTGAAGGTGATCAGCTTGCCGGCCCAGTCGCCAGGCGATGAGTCGAGCTCGCCGAACTGGGCAGACAAGGTGGTGGGGTTGGCCGCATTGACCAGGATGTCGCCCGTGTAGGCGACGGTGCAATCCTCTTTGAGGATCGTGAAGTCGGCCGTACTGGTGGAAGGGCCGAGTTTCGGGTTGGTCGTAGTGTCCCCGGCGAAGCTGACGGTGACGCTCGTGGCGCTCCCGGGCTTCTGCAGCTCCTGGTACGGCGCTGTAGATGCGTTGCCGAGGGCGTCGGTCGGGCCGGCCGACTTGATATCGGTCCCGAGGACGAAGCCGAGGTTTTCACCGGGGATCGGTAGACCGCCCGGCGACGTCTGCAGATGACCGGATAACGTCAACGAATCGGAATACTGAACCGACGGCGGACCGGTGTATGAAACGGCCGTGTTTCCAGTAGCGACTCGCAACTCGCCCACGACGGCGAGACCGCCGAGGGCCGTGAACGGCGATGAGTTAAAGGTTGTGATGACGGTTCCGGTCGCGATGTCGATCCTGTTGATGTCGCCCGTGTCGAGGTCGCCAGTCCAGAACGACGTCCCGTCGGCATCGAGATTCATCGCGAACAGCAGGGATGCGCCTGGGATCGTGTATGTCTGCACGAGGGCACCCGCCGAGTCGAGCCGATAGGCGAACCCCGTGGCGGCAACGATCACGTCACCGTT
>WNGI01004880.1_pt1 | contig 12007 bp, 15 predicted proteins | sample 5400621 | NCBI WGS metagenome assembly WNGI01 (sample SAMN13153374, study PRJNA577476) | soil metagenome | isolation source: 20 cm soil or saprolite under Garry oak tree replicate 1 | place: USA:California | collected 2016-06-15 | reverse complement strand
ACCTCCGTCGTTCTCGCCGGCGGCGTGGGCGCTGCCGGCTTCCTGACGGGCACGACGACGGGCACCACGTCGACCGGCACGACGACGACCCCGCTGCCCACCTTGATCGCGCCCGGCGTCACGATCTCCGGCATCCCCGTCGGCGGCATGACCGTCGACGAGGCCGGTGCGCTCGTCCGCCAGCGCTACGAGCTGCCGATCCCGCTCGTCCTCGACCGCCGCCATCGCCTGGCCCCGCCGCCGGAGGCGCTCGGCGCGACCGCGCACATCGACGAAGCGCTCGCCCGCGCGAGAACGGCTCTGCCGGGCGCTTCGATCACGCTGCCGGTCCTGATCGACGGCAACGTCGTCCGCGCGTACGTGCTGCAGGTCGCGAAGCGCTTCTACCGCAAGCCGGTCGATGCCCAGGTCTTCCTGCGCCGCCTGAAGCCGGTCATCGTCCCCGACCGCCCGGGCCTGGTCGTGAACCGCCTGGCGCTGACGACGGCGATCGTCCAGCGTCTGCGCAGCACGAGCCGCGTCCGCGTCAAGATCCGACACGGCTCACAGCCCGCGGCGACGAAGCGCGCCGCGTTTCGCTCCGTAATCGTCATCCGCCGGAGCTCGAACGGGCTCTACCTCTACCGCTACGACCATCTGCGGAGACTGTTCCGCGTCGCGACCGGCCAGTCGATCTACCCGACGCCGCTCGGCCGCTTCGACATCCTCGTCAAGTGGCGGAACCCCTGGTGGTACCCGCCGAGCTCCCGCTGGGCGAGAGGCCAGAAGCCGATCCCGCCGGGCCCGAGCAACCCGCTCGGAACGCGCTGGATGGGCCTGTCCTCGCCGGGCGTCGGAATCCACGGGACCCCGAACCCGGCCTCGATCGGCTATTCGGTCTCGCACGGCTGCATCCGGATGTACATCCCGGATGCCGAATGGCTGTTCAACGCCGTCGACATCGGGACGACGGTGTTCATCGTCTCGGCCTGATGCGCAGGCTGAAGGTCGCAGGCCAGGTCGCGTCCGTCGGGCTTGTGGGCGCGCTGCTCGTCCTGCTCGTCTGGAAGGTCGTGCAGAACGACCGGACGAACGTTGCCAGCTCGTTCACCAAGGGCCACGTCACGAGACCGGTCGACTTCGACCTCAAGCGCCTGAACGGGAACGGAAAGCTCGAGCTGTCGTCGCTCAAGGGCAAGGTCGTGGTCGTCAACTTCTGGGCCTCCTGGTGCGAGCCGTGCAAGAGCGAGGCGCCGCGGTTCCAGCAGGCGTTCGAGCGCTACGGCAAGCGCGTCGCGTTCGTCGGCGTCGACACGGCGGACTACTCCGGGGATGCGGGCCAGTTCCTGAGCCGGTACGGCGTCACGTACCCGAACGTCCGCGATCCCGACCGGAGCGTGCTCGGGAAGTACGGCGGCCTGCCGATCCCGCGGACGTTCGTGATCTCGCCGAGCTGGCAGGTGACCGGGTACATCTTCGGTGAGGCGCGCTCCGAGGAGATCGACAGCGCGATTCAGAAGGCGCTCGGCGCATGAGGCGAACGGCGCTCGCGGTCGCGCTGCTCGCGCTGGTCGCGGTGCCGGTCGCGCGCGCGAGCGAGGACCACCCGACATCGCTCGAGGTCCAGGAAGAGCTCTACTGCGACGACTGCCAGACGACGCTCGCCGACGCGAGCTCGGTCTCGTGGACGCCCGCGGCGATCAGTCAGATCCACCAGATGATCCGCGAGGGCTACAAGAAGAGCCAGATCAAGCAGACGGTCGCGAAGAAGTACTACGGGCACCTGGAGGTGTTGCCGGCGAAGGCGAAGCCCGCGAGCAACCGGCCGACGCTGGCCGACCTCGAGGGCGAGGTCATGTGCCCGGTCTGCAACACGACGCTCGACCAGTCGAGCTCACCAGAGGCGAACCGAATCAAGGCGCTCATCGCCCGACGAATCGCGGCCGGCGACTCGAAGAACGAGATCAAGGACATCCTCGTCGCCGAGTACGGGCCCTCGATCCTGGCCGCCCCGCCGAAGAAAGGCTTCAACCTGCTTGCCTGGCTCCTGCCGTTCTTTGCGCTGTTCGGTGGCGGGCTCGTCCTCGGCTTCCTCGCGTGGCGGTGGAGCCACACGCGAGAACCGGGGCCGCCGGCCGCTCAGCTGAGCCCCGCGCTCGAGCGCCGCGTCGATGAAGAGCTCGCCCGCTTCGACGAGGGCTGAGTTCCTTTGGCCGGCCAGATTCCCGCAGCTTTCCTCGCGGGCGTCATCTCGATCATCACGCCCTGCGTCCTCCCGCTCGTGCCGGGCTACCTGTCGGCCGTGTCGGCGATCGAGGCCGACCGGCTCGGAACTCCGGGAGCCACGCGGCGGGTCGCGCTCGCCAGCCTCCCGTTCATCCTCGGCTTCACGGTCGTCTTCGTCGTCCTCGGGATCGCAGCGGCCGCGATCGGAGGCGTCCTGCCTTCCGACCGCCAACTCGAGCTCGCGGGGCTGATCCTCGTCGTCATCGGGCTGACCTTCATCGGGCTCCTGCCGTGGCCGGAGCGGCTCCTCGCCCCGGGCCTATTGTCGGGTGCGCGCCGGCGAAACTCGAGCATCCTGCTCGGCGGAGCGTTCGCCATCTGCGCGGCGCCGTGCATCGGCGCGGTGCTTGCGTCGATCCTCGCGCTCGCGAGCACGAGCTCGGTCGTGAAGGGGGCGGTGCTACTGGCTTTCTACTCGGCCGGGCTGGGACTGGCCTTCCTGCTCGCCGCGGTCGGTTTCACGCAGGCGATGGGCGCCTTCCGTTGGCTCCGCGACCACTACGTCGCAATCCGGATCGCCGGCGGCGTGACCCTCGTCGTGCTGGGCCTGCTGCTCTTCTTCCACAAGGACTGGTGGCTGAACGTGTTCCTGAACCGCCTGCTCAACGACGTCGGCCTAGGGGACGTCTAGCGGCGGCGGGTCGAGCGAGCCCGCTGCGCGAGCCGCGGTCACCTGGCGCAGGAACCCGTCGACGTCGACGCCGCGGTGCCTCGGCGCGAACGGCCCCAGGCGGCGCTCCGCCTTCTCGAGCTGGCGCTCGAACCCGACCCGGTTCCCGCGGCCGGCCTGGTACCAGGCGACGACGACGTGCACGAGCCCCTGGAAGAAGTCCTTCTCGTCGGGCTCCGACGCGCGCCATGCGTCCTCGAGCGCCTCGTGCGCGGCGAAGTACTCGCCCCGCCGCGCGAGGTCGAGCCCGCGTTCCAGGTCAGTCGAGACCGACCTTGACCTCTCCGTCCTCGACCTTGACCCGGTACGTCTGCGCTTGAATCGCGAGGTCGAAGTCGTTCTTGCCGGTCCGTGGGTCGTACTTCCAGCCATGCCACGGGCACGTGAGGTAGTGGTTCGCGTCGAGCACGCCCTCGCCGAGCGGTCCTTTCAGGTGGAGGCAGTGCCCCTGTAGCGCGTAGAACTCGCCGTCGAGGTTGACGAGCGCGATCTCGACCTCGCCGGCCTTCACCGGGGACACGGTTCCGGGCGCGACGTCGGCGACCTGGGCGACCGTCACGAACTCCATGCTGGTTCCGACGGTAACAGAGTGCTACCCTCGGGCCGCCGTGGCGACGATCCTGTTGGCCGGGGTGGATCTCTTCATCCGGGGCAAGCTCGAAGCCTCGCTCGCCGATCATCACCTCGTGACGACCGACAGCGCGGATCCGCCCGATCTCGTGATCGCGGACGTCGCTCGCCTCGATCCATACGACGTCGCCGACGAGTATCCGGACGTGCCGTTGCTCGGTTTCACGAACCACAAGGACACGGCCGGGCTGCGCCGCGCGAACGAGGCGGGCTTCGATCAGGTGGTCGCGAAATCGGCCCTCGACGCGCAGGCTCGAGAACTGATCGACCGACTTCTTGCCTCGATAGACTGACCCGCCTCGATGACCTACATCATCGCCGAGCCCTGCATCGACATCAAAGACCTGTCCTGCGTGGACGTCTGCCCGGTCGACTGCATCCACGAGTTCGAGCGGATCCTCATCATCGACCCCGAGGAGTGCATCGACTGCTTCGCTCCCGACGAGCAGCTGCTGACGACGTACGGGCCGCGGACGTTCGCCGAGCTCGAGAACCAGCCTTGCCGCGTCCTGACGGACGGCGGGTTCAAGCCGGCGCTCGTGAAGCGCTTCCGGCGCAAGCCGCTCGTCAAGCTCGAGCTCGCGCCCGCGTTCGAGGAGCGCGATCGCTACGGCGGCTGGCGATTGACGACGCGCAACGTTTCCCGTTTCCGGCGCACGATCTGGGCGACCCCTACGCATTCGTGGCTCCTCGCCGATGGCGACCGAACCGACTCGCTGACCGTCGGAGACTTCGTCCCCGCGATGCGGCACCAGCCGAAGCGCGAGAACGAGAGCTATCGACTTGGTGTCCTGCACGGTCTCGTCTTCGGGGACGGCGCCTGGAACAAGCAGGAGATTCGTTCGGGCGAGCACCTGCACTACGTTCAGCTCTACGGCAACAAGGTGGCTCGGTTCAGGGACTTCTTCGACCAGATCAACTTCTCGCCCTCCCTGGACGTCCATCCCGGCTACGTCGGCACTGGTGTGGTCCGGGCAGGCGTCAATCTCAAGCGCTCGCTCCCCGAGACGGCCGACGTCGAGTACATCGCCGGGTTCGTGGACGGCTGGCTTGCCGCCGACGGGGACGAGGTCAAGGCCGGATCGTGGCGGCTGCGATCGACCGATCACGAGGCACTCGAGTGGCTCGAGGCCGTGACACCATATTCCGGCTTCGTCACCGTCGGGTCGGGTGAGGAGGGGAATCGCGAAACGAACTTCGGCGTCCGAAGCCGGCCGATCCGTTGGCTCTACCTCGCGACGCGGGAGTCGTACTGGCGCGTGATGAGCGTTGATGGGCAGGAGGCAGAACACGAGGAGACGTTCTGCGCCGTCGTCCCCGAGAAGCACGCATTTACACTCGCCGGCGGTATTTACACGGGGAACTGCGGCGCCTGCGAACCGGAGTGCCCGGTGGAGGCGATCTTCCCCGAGGACGCGCTGCCCGAGAAGTGGGAGCCGTTCGTCAAGATCAACTACGCGTACGGCGACGGCGCCGACGTCGTGAACAAGCTCACGACCGAGTACGCGACCGAGCACAACGTGCAGAACCCACCCCTGGAATAGAAACCGCGCGTTCGGGCACACCTTCTGGGCAAGCGAAACGAGGGGGTCTGTAGTGCCTCAGCAAGCCTGGAGCAACAAGCGCGAACGTCAGTACGAGCACATCAAGGAAGGCGAGAAGAAGCGCGGCGCCTCGACCAAGCGCGCGAAGGAGATCGCCGCACGGACCGTCAACAAGGAGCGCGCGCGGGCCGGCGAGTCCCGCACGAGCTCGCGCTCGTCGACGCGCGACATGTCGTCGAGCCGCCGGGGCGGGCTGCGCTCCCGGTCCGGCGCCAAGGGCCAGACGAAGGAGCAGCTCTACAACCAGGCGAAGCGCCTGAACGTCAAGGGTCGCTCGAAGATGAACAAGCGGCAGCTGCTCGCCGCGGTCAATCGGAAGAAGTGAACCGGGTCTGGGTCTCGTCCCGTAGTGCATTGGTAGTGTGAAAAGCGGGATGAGGCCCAAGATCCTTGACCACGTCGCGCTCTGGGTCGCCGACCGCGATCCGATCACGGACTTCGTGACCGAACGGCTCACGATGCACGTCATCGAGAAGACGGACAAGTTCACGCTCGTCGGCACGAACGCGCGCCGAGGGAAGCTGACGCTGTTCGACGCCGAGGGCCCGCGCGAGCGTGGGGCGTTGAAGCACATCGCGCTGCGCGTGAACGACCTGGACGAGGCGCTCGGCGGCCTCCAAGGCATCGACGTGGCGCGTGAGAACGGCGGCGCGTACTTCGACGTGCACGAGGGGCTACGGCTAGGGCTCGTCGAGGCGGACACGGACGTCGACTACGACCTCGATCACGTCGCGCTTTTCTCCGCGAGCCCCGAGGAGACGGCCCAGAAGTACAAGGAGTTCGGCTTCGCGCCGGAGGCGGAGACGCGTGTCGAGGTCGGCGGCGCCTTCGTCGAGTTCCACCCCGGCGAGCCGGGCGATCCGGAGCGGCCGCTGCTCAACCATCTCGCCGTCCTCGTCGACTCCGCGGACGAGACGCTCGAGGAGGCGAAGCAGGCCGGGATGGACGTCGCGGACGTCGTCGACGCGGCCAACACGCTCGCCGTCTTCGTCTGGGGGCCTGAGCATGTGAAGATCGAATACGTCGAGCAGAAGCCGACGTTCGCGCTCAAATAGCCGACCTCGTTCTTGCGGGAGCGGGCATGGCCGGCCTGGCCGGGGCGGCGCGCGCGCGTGAGCTCGGCGCGGAGCCGGTCGTGCTCGAGAAGGGCGACCGCCCCGGGGGCTCGATGCTGTTGTCCAGCGGCGTGATCTGGCGCCACCGGACGTTCGAGGGGTTCCGGGCGGATTGCCCAGGCGGGGATCCCGAGCTTCAGCAGGTGATTCTGGAGCAACTCGACGAGGCGATCGAGTGGCTCGAATCGCTCGGCGCGCCGGTGCTCGAACACGAGACAGGCAACCCGCGCACGATCGGGAAGCGCTTCGACACGCGCGGCCTGACCGCCGCTTTGGGAGACCGAGCGGGACAGGTCTCGTTGCGCCATGCCCTGGGACCTGGTCCCGGGACATGGCCGGAAGGGCCGCTCTTGCTTGCGACCGGCGGGTTTCACGTGCGGCTGGCGCATGATCTCGGCCTGCCCATCCGTGCGAACCCCTGGAGCGAGGGCGCGGGGATCGACCTCGCGCTCGCGAGAGGCGGCGCCACGACGGAGGGCCTCGACGAGTTCTACGGGCGCGCCATGCCCGCCGGGATTGCGATCGACGAGGCAGAGTTCGTCCCGCTGTCACAGCTCTACGGGCAGTTCGCGGAGGTCGTCTCGGAAGACGGCACGCAGCGGTTCGAGGGCGAGGTCTCCTGGTCGGAGACGAACCTCGTCCAGGCGATCGCGCGCTGGGCCGGGGGACGCGCGTGGTACCGCGTCCACGAGAACCGCCTCGGTGAGCGCGTGCGCGAGCGAACGGTCGCGGACATGATCGAGCAGGCGCGCGCCGCGGGCGCGGTCGTGCGCCAGGAGCCGCCGTTCACCTCGGTGCTCGTCCAGGCGAGCGTCACACAGACGCTCGGCGGCATCCTCGTCGACTCGCGCAGCCGCGTCGTCGGTGCCGAGAACCTGTTCGCAGCGGGCGCGGATGCAGGTGGGATCGCGACGGGCGGCTACTCGAGCGGGCTCGCCGCGGCGCTCGTCTTCGGCCGGATCGCCGCCGAGGAAGCGCTTAGCTCGTAGCGGGCAGCAGGTACGCGCAGGGCCTGCGGTCCTGCGGAAGCGGCGACTGGGAGATCCGGTTCACGATCCAGCTGCCGTGGCCGTCGAGCTCTACCGTCGACCCCACCGGCGGTGGCTCTCCGTCGCGGTCAACGAGCTCGTAGCCGGTTGGCTTGGAGACGAACAGGCAGTGTCCGGCGTGGGCGGCCATGCGGGCCGAGTTTATCGGCGCACTCTGTAGGGCGGGAAGACGACGCGGACGACCGTGCCGCCGTCCTTCCCCGAGTCGACGCTCATGCGTCCGTTGAGCGAACGCGCGCGTTCGGCGAGCTCCTCGTAGCTCGCGCGGCGTCGCTCGCCGGGCGCGTCGTCGGAGATCACAGCCTCGATGCTGTCCGAGACCTCTCCGACACGAACCAAGATGCGCGTCGGCGGCCCGCGCCTGATCGCGTGGTGAAGCGCCTCGCGGATGATCTGGAAGATCGCGACCTGAGCGTGCTCGGTCAGGCGCTCCGCGGCGTCGACGTCGAGGTCGATCTGGATGCTGTTCGACATACCGAGTTGCTGGGCAAGAGCGCTGACGGCCGGCCCGAAGCCCTGGTCGCGCAGCACGACCGGCTCCAGCTCGAACGAGAGGTCGCGCAGGGAACGGATCGTCTGCCGCTGCTTCTCGAGCGCCGACCCCAGCACCTGCTTCGCCTCGTCGATCCGATCCTCCTCGACCGCGTCGATGACGCCGTCGAGCATGAGCGCGATGCCCGACATCGATTGGACGGGCCCGTCGTGGAGGAAGAGCGCCAGCCGGCGCCGCTCCTCCTGCTCGGCCGTGATCAGCTGGTCGGAGAGCCGTGCATGCTCGGTCTCGAGCCGCTGTACCTCCTCTTCCACCCACTCGTCCTGATGGCGCTCGGTGAAGAGCAGCATGGCCCCTGCGGCCGTGACCGCAAACGCGAGCCCGAGCAGCGTCAGCCAGTCCTGCTCGACCGCGATGCCGATTACCCCGACCAGCGCGCCGGCGACGACCAGCGCTACGAGTGATCCAGCTCTAGTCGATGATCGCTTCGCGAAGTGCAATCGCCACCGCGTGCGTGCGTGTGTCTGCCTCGAGCTTCGTGAGGATGTGCCGCACGTGGCTCTTGACGGTCTCCTGGCTGATGAAGAGCTTTGCCGCGACGTCGGCGTTCGACATGCCGTCCGCGAGCAGCTGGAGGATCTCGCGCTCGCGCGTGGTGAGCATGTCCTCGCCCTTGCCGGGCAGGAACGCGGGCATCAGCGCCGGGTCGACGTAGCCCTCGCCGGCGACGACCTTTTCGATCGCCCGCAGCAGCGTCTGGTGCGGCGCCTCCTTGAGGATGTAGCCCTTCGCGCCCGACTCGAGTCCACGGCCGAGGAGGCTGCGCTCGCTGAACGCGGTGAAGATGAGGACGGCCGTGTCCGGGACCTTCTCGCTGAGCAGCTTCGTCGCCTCGAGCCCGTCCATGCCGGGCATGCGAACGTCCATGATCACGACGTCGGGCCTGCGCCGCTCCGCGAGGGCGACCGCGCTCGCGCCGTCGGACGCCTCGCCGATCACGCGGATGTGCGGTGCGCGCGAGAGCGACAGGCGTAGGCCTTCACGCACGACCTCGTGGTCGTCGACGATCAGGCAGGTGATCTCGGATTTTCCGTCGGCGCTGGCGGTTTCGGGCACGGCCAGAGGATTGTATTGCGGCGGTCAGACTTCGAGTGCAAGCTGCTCGGGCTCCCGGGCCGGCTCGGCCGGACGGATCCGGCGGTCGGCGACGCCGAGCTCCCGGGCCAAGGCGGAGACCCGGTGACGAACGGGCGTGGTCTCGTCGGCCGGGAGATAGGCGCGGTTTCGGTACAGCTCGCGGTAGCGGGGCAGGAGCTCGGGCCAGTCCTGGGCGAGGTGCTCGAGGAAATGCTCGCGCGTGCCGGGGCGCATGAAGAGCAGGTTCGTCCAGACGCCGGTTGCGCCGGCCTCGCGCGCAGCTTTCACGACTTCGCGCAGCTGCTCGGGGCGATCGGAGATCCCGGGGAGGATGGGCGCCATGCCGACGCCTGTCCTGACTCCCGCGTCGACGAGCCTCGCCACGGCACGGAGACGCTGGCGCGGATGCGCTGTCGACGGCTCGGTCTTGCGCCAGACGTCCTCGTCGAGCGTCGGGATCGAGAACGTGACCGAGACGCTCGCGCGGCGTGCGGCCTCGACGAGCACGTCTACGTCGCGGACGATCATCGGGCCGCGCGTGATGATGCTGAACGGCGTGCGCGCCTCGCCGAGGGCCTCGATGCAGGCTCGGGTCAGCCGGTAGCGGCCCTCAGCGGGCTGGTAGGGATCGGTGGCGGCGCCGATCGCGACGCACTGGCGCGCCCAGGACGGCCGGGCGAGCTCGTGGCGGAGGACGTCGGCGACGTTGACCTTGACGCGGATCGACGTGCCGTAGCGGTCGTCCGAGGGCCGGTCGGCACGGCGCTCGAAGGCGCGGACGTAGCAGAAGGTGCAGCGGTGGACGCAGCCCATGTACGGGTTCAGCGACCAGTCGAACATCATCCCTTTGACGCGGTTCAGGGCGCTTCGGCACGGCTCTTCGCGGTACTCGGGAGCCACAGCTCCATTATACGAACATACGTTCGTCGCGAGTGAATCGTCACACTCCTGGCCCAGAGCCGCCACCACTTCGCAGATACGCTCACCGCGGGTGGCGGGTGGAACCTCATCCCCACCCAGGGTGGGGGTGTGGGCGCCGATTCGTGGGCTACACTCAAACGAGATCGCCGTTGGACGACGACGACCATCCGCCTAGTACCGCTGCCCCGGTGAGCGGGGCGTGACGGTTCCACTCGAGCTGCTCGCGGTCTTCGCGCTGCTCCTGCTGAACGCGTTCTTCGTTTCTGCCGAATACGGCCTCGTCACCGCGCGCCGCACGCGCATCACCGAGCTGCGCGACCAGGGCAACCGGCGCGCTCGCGCGGTCCTGCGCATCACGTCCAACCCGAACCACTTCATTGCCGCCATGCAGCTCGGCGTCACGCTCACCAGCCTGGCCATCGGTGCGCTGGGCGAGCCCGTGTTCGCCCACATCCTCGACCCGATTCCAGCCACCTTCGTCTCCTTCGCCCTCGCGTTCCTCCTGATCACCTACCTCCACGTCGTCGTCGGCGAGCTGATCCCGAAGGGCATCGCGCTCGGCCACCCCGAGACGACCGCGCTCACGGTCTCGAGCCCGGTTCGCGGCTTCTTCTTCGTCTTCAAGCCGTTGATCTGGGTGCTCGAGAAATCCTCGGACGGCGCACTCCGCCTGCTCGGCCTCGAGCCGCCGGGCGAGGAACGCGGCGTCCACTCGGAGGCCGAGTTGAAGATGCTCCTCTCGCGCTCCACCCAGGAAGGCGAGATCGAGCAACAGGAGCAGGAGATGCTCTACAAGGTCTTCGACTTCGCGGACAAAGAGGTCTCGTCCGTGATGGTCCCGCGGCCCGAGGTCGTCGCGCTCTCCGTCGACCTACCGCCCGAGGAGTGCCTCGCTGCCGTCATCGACTCGCCGTACACGCGCTACCCGGTCTACCGCGAGTCGCCCGACACCGTCCTCGGCATGCTCCACGTGCGCGACCTCTTCTCGGCGCTCGTCGACCGCGGGATCGCGAACGTCGAGGTCGCGGATCTCGTCCGGCCGGCGCACTTCGTCCCGGAGACGAAGGACCTCGCCGCGATGCTGAGCGAGTTCCGGCGCACGAACCAGCACATGGCGATCGTCGTCAACGAGTACGGCTCGATGGAGGGGATCGTCACGCTCGAGGACCTGCTCGAGGAGATCGTCGGCGAGATCGAGGACGAGTTCGACCTCCCGGACGAATCGGTCGAGCGCGTCGACGACGACACGATCCGGATCGACGGCACGTTCCCGATCGACGACTTCAACGAGCAATTCGCGACGCGGATCCCGATCGAGGACTACCACTCGATGGGCGGCTTCGTCTTCGGTCGCCTCGGGCGCGCGGCGGAGCCCGGGGACTCGGTCGACTACGACGGCCTCCGGTTCGACGTGCTCGAGGTCGAGGGCCAGCGCATTCTTCGGCTCGCGGTCACGTTCGTCGAGCGCCGGGATTCGCCGAAGGAAGTCGCGGCCGAGGGCTAGCGCGGGCCGGTCCTATACTCGGCCGCATCGCACCGACGACGTTCTCCGAGACCTCCAAGCCGCAGGCGTGGCCCCGTCCGCGCGGCTTTCCGCGGCCCGAAGGGCTCTCGCGCAGCGTCGACGTGCTTCCCGGTGTCGGCTCGGCCGTGACGAAGCGGCTGGGCAAGCTCGGTTTGCGGACGATCGCCGATCTGCTCGAGCACCGGCCGCACCGGTACGAAGCCGCCGCCGAGGAGATGCGGATCGCCGACCTCCTCGCCGGCGAGGAAGAGGTTGCGATCTCCGGCGAGGTCGTCCGAACGACGGTCCGCCGCCCGCGGCGACGGCTCGCGATCGTCCAGGCGCGCATCGCGGACGACAGCGGGCAAATCACGGCCGTCTGGTTCAACCAGGCGTGGCTCGCGGAGAAGCTCAAGCCGGGCACGCACGTGCGCCTGCGCGGCCACCTTCGGCGGAACGAGTTCACCGTCCGCTCGTACGACCTGAACGGCGCCTCGGCGACCGCCGACTTCGCGCCCGTCTATCCCGTGACCGAGGATCTGACCGTCAAAAAGCTGCGCGAGGTGATCGGACGCGCGCTGCCCCAGGCACGGGACTTCCCCGATCCCGTTCCGGCCGG
>WNGI01004879.1_pt1 | contig 12009 bp, 13 predicted proteins | sample 5400621 | NCBI WGS metagenome assembly WNGI01 (sample SAMN13153374, study PRJNA577476) | soil metagenome | isolation source: 20 cm soil or saprolite under Garry oak tree replicate 1 | place: USA:California | collected 2016-06-15 | reverse complement strand
CGCGCGGCTATTGCTGGAAAGCCGTGAAATCGGCGGCGTGGTCGAAGTGGCGCAGCGCGTGGGGTTCGGCGACGACGAACGCATGCGGCGGGCTTTCATCCGGCACCTCGGGGTGTCGCCGTCGGAATACCGCAGCCGGTTCGCCGGCTGAGCCGCGGTCTCGTTTTGGGGATCGCGGCCCTTGAAATTCGGCTTCAAAGGCCACGATCTCGCGGAGCTTAGATTTCACCGATAATGCGGCGCTATCGGTTCTGAAACAGCGTCCTTGCGCGGCGCGCCGAACCATTCAAATTTCGGTGTTTTGGCTGATAAGCAAAAGCGCCGCGAGCGGTGGCCAGGAATGGATCACGGTCACAGCTGCCGCCACGGCCGGAGGACATCGCCTGACATTGCTCCATGCTGTCAAAGCTGCAACTTTGCATATGGGACGTGACATCGGTGCGGCAATACTCGCCGGCGCTCGCCGCGGACGCACCCAAGGCGAGCGCGAACAACGCGGCGGCGGGCGCGGCGGTTAATTTCAAGAGCTGTTTCATCTGCTTCTCTCTTTTTTTGGCTTCGACCCCCAAACCGAACTGGGGTGCCGGGGATCGCAACGCCATCGGCACAGGGAAAAAGCAAACTAATTCTCTTTTGAGCTCCGTAAAGAATGGGAATGCATCGCGTCGCAAGTTAATTGAAGTATGATTATCATTCCATACGAAGGCATCCCCGTCGCTGGCAGTCGGCCATGGAGCTGCGAATGCGTGTCGGCCGATAAACTCCGCGTGATTCTGCCACGCTACCGGCTCGGCAAGCGGCGTTACGCCACACATTCGGATGGCGCGTCGGGCGAGGCCCGGCACGTTGGAGCAGAGGACGCTGGCCGCCAGTTCGCAACGTGCTAGTCTTCGCGTCCGGCGCGAGGGCGCGGGCCGACATCGCCGACCAAAGTCTGGCGCGACCAATGATAGGGACACCATGGATATGATTTCCTTTCTCATCCTGCCGGCAATCCTCTATCTCATCGTCTCGCTCCGCGTGCTGAAACAATATGAGCGCGGAGTGGTGTTTCTGCTCGGCAAGTTTGCGGGCGTGCGCGGGCCGGGCCTGACGCTGATCTTCGTTCCGATCCAGCAGATGGTGCGGGTGTCGCTGCGCACCGTTACCATGCAGATCCCGTCGCAAAAGATCATCACCAAGGACAATGTTTCGATCGATATCGCGGCGGTGGCCTACTATCACATTACCGATCCGGAGAAGGCAGTGATCGCGATCGAGAACGTCTACAACGCGATCAACCAGATCAGTCAAACTACTGTGCGTAACGTGGTTGGACGGTTCAGCCTCGATCAGCTGCTCTCCGATACCGCGAGCATCAATGATCAGATCAAGAACGTTATCGATCTGCACACCGAGCCGTGGGGCACCCAGGTGACGGCGGTCGAAATCAAGGACATCACGTTGCCGGACAACATGCAGCGCGCGATGGCCAAGGAGGCCGAGGCCGAACGCGAGCGTCGCGCCAAGATCGTCGCCGCGGAGGGCGAGTACCAGGCGGCGGTCAAGCTCGGCGAGGCGGCCGACATCATCACGCAGCACCCCGTGGCGCTTCAGCTCCGGACGTTGCAGACGATGGCGGAAATCTCGATCGAGAAGAACTCCACCATCATCTTTCCCGCCCAATTCATGACGACGGTGCAGGAGGCGATTACGCTGCTGTCAGGGGATTCGGCGTCGAAGTAGTTCTGAATGACAAGACCCGCAGCCGCCAGAGTCTGTTCGGATTCTGGCTGATCGCGTCATTTGGCACTCGCTGCGGTCTCGCCCGTGCCTTGCGGTGGCGGGCCTGCGAACGGGACAAGCAGCAGCCCGAGCAGAGCCACGCAGGCAAGCAGCGCCCAGGCTTCGTTGCTACTAAGCGCGAACGCCGCCTTCTCGACCATCGGACGAACGTAGGCCTCGACCGCGGCGTCAGATACGCCGGCGGGCCGGTGGGTGAACAACTGCAGATCAAGTCCGATCGCCTGCGCCGCAGTGATGTCGCCCGCGATCAGGCGGTCGCGCAGCGCGTCGGCGTGGCCGCCGGTACGGCCATAGAGAACGGTATCGATCAGCGCGATGCCGATAGCGCCGCCAAGATTCCGCATCAGGTTGAACAGGCCGCTGGCGTCCGGCACCTCAGCTTCGGTCAGTGCGCCCAGCGCCAGCCGGGTTGGTGGCAGGAGGCAGAACATGATCGCGACGCCGCGCACGACTTGCGGCCAGAACATCTCATCGAAATCGGCGACCCGGCTCTGGAATGCGCTGCAGCCCAGTCCGAGCGCAAATAGGCCGAACCCTGCCGCCGACAGCCAACGGGAATCAAGCCTGCTTTCCATCGTGCCAGCAATCGGCGCGGTCGCAAGCTGTGACACGCCGGTCACGAGCATGATGATCCCGATTTCGAAGGCGTCATGACGCCGAACGTAGGCGAGGAAGACCGGCATCAAATAGACCGAGCCGAACAATCCCACGCCCAGGCAGAAACTCAATGCGCAACCGATCGCAAATGAGCGCTTCCTCAACGTCGACAACTCGACCAAGGGATGCTTCGCTTTGAGTGTCCGCATGACAAAGGCAGTTGCCGCGGCGGCGCTCAACAGGAACAGGAGCGAGCAGGGTGGAGAAAGCCAGCCGGACTGCGGGGCTTCTTTCAGACCGATCTCCAGGCAAGCAAGCGACCCGGCCAGCAGCGCGAGAGAATAGCCGTCGAGCGTTGCCAGTTCGCCGAGGCGAGGGTTGTCGCGCGGCAACAGAAAGGGCGTGGCGCCTGCGGCGACGATGCCAGGGACGACATTGATCAGAAACAGCCAATGCCAGGACCAAGTCTCGGTGATCCAGCCGCCAACCACAGGTCCGACGGTGGGCGCCAACACAGCCATGATGCCGGCCATGGTGGTGGCGACCGGGTGCAAGCGCGTCGGAAACAGCAGGAAGACCGCAGAAAACACCGCTGGAATGAGTGCACCGCCGGCAAAACCCTGAAATACGCGGAAGCTGACCAGCGCCGCGAAGTTGCCGCTGAATGCGCAGCCGATCGAGGCGAGGGTGAACAGGCTGATCGCAGCGACAAACAGCCACCGCAAGGTCAGCACGCGCGTCAGCCAACCTGTCAATGGAATGGCGACGATCTCGGCGATCAGATACGCCATCTGGATCCAGCTGATCGCATCCCGCGATATCGGAAGCGCCTCCTGAATCGCAGGCAGCGACGTCGCAACCACCTGAATGTCCAGAATAGCCATGAACATGCCGATGCACATCAGGACGAAGCCAAACCACGTGGCCGCGCCCGGCTCGGGAGCCGCTTCACGCATCAGGCGCCACGCACAATTGTATCACGCGACGTGGAGAGGGCGCGGTTTTCAGCGCGTATCCGGGTCGCGAGGACCGCGGCGTTGAGGATCGTGAAGATGGTGGCCAGCAGCGGGAGACCGAGGGCGACTGGCAGTGCGGCGATCTCTGCGGTAACCACGGCATAATTGGGATGCGACAGAAATCGATAAGGTCCCGCTGACACCAAGGGTTCCGGCACGACGATGATCCGTGTCGTCCATCGCGAGCCGAGTGTCCACATCACCCAGAAACGAAAGCCCTGCAGGACAAGATAAAACAGCAGGACCGGGGTATTCACCGGCCGATCGTGCCCGAATACCCACAGCGATATCAGCCATGCGGCGTGGACCGCCACGATCAACGGATAGTGCCGGGGCGCGATCTCGACGGCTCCGCGCGCCAGCAGTGCTTGAGTATTGGAACGTGAGAGGACGAGTTCTCCGGCGCGCTGCAGCGTGACCAGGGCGAGAATGAACGCAGCCGGTGTCACGCGGCATGCCGCAGCGCGACGCAACTCGCGGTGAAGCCGGGGCCGAGCGCCGTCAACAGCGATCTAGCCGGCAGTCCTTCGGCGCGCGCGCGTTCGAGCACGAACAGCACGGTGGGCGCCGACATATTGCCGTAGTCGGCGATGATCTGCCGTTCGTGATCGAGCGTCCCCTGATTGAGCGAAAATGCCGTTTCCAGCGCGGTGATGACTCTGGCGCCGCCGGGATGGCAGACGAAACGGTCGATGTCCGCCATCGACAGTTGCATCTGAGCGAGAATTTGCACCACGGCGGGATTGAGCTGCGAGGCGACAAAATCGGGGATAGTACGGCGGAAGATCACGCCAAATCCTTCCGGATCGACGCTCCAGCCCATGATTCCAAGTGTATCGGGCCAAAGGTGTTCGCCGGTGTTCTCGATTCGAGTCGCGCCACCATCTCCGGCACGCAAGATGACCGCGGCTGCGCCGTCGCCAAACAGGCTGATGGCCACGATGTTGGCCTTGGTGAGTTCGTCGTGACGAAGTGCGAGCGAGCATAACTCGATCGCGACCAGCAGCACGTTGGTGCCGGGCCGTGCCTGTGCCAAGCGCGAGGCAATCGACAGGCCTGAAACGCCGCCAGCGCAGCCAAGGCCGAACACCGGCACGCGCATGATATCGGAGCGAAAACCCATCGCGCGGGCGACACGCGCTTCGAGACTTGGCGTTGCGATGCCGGTGGAGCAAACGGTTACGACGGTGTCGATATCGGCGCCGCCAAGGTGCGCGGCCGCAAGGGCTTTCTGCGCGACATCGACAAACAACGCCCCGGCCCCCTCCAGGAAGGCTTCGGTCCGCTCCGGCCAACCCCGCGGCTTGAGATACCAGTCGAACGGCTTCACGCCGTGACGCTTGACGATTCCGGTGTTCGCAAAGATGCTCGAGAATGTCGCGAATTCAGGAAAGCGAGGGCCGAGTTCATCCCAGGCCGCGGCCAGAACATCCTTTTGCAGAAACACGTTTGGAGGGACCGATGTCGCCAGGGAGACCAGGGCAGCCGTGGGCATCGCGAAATCTCTCCTACCGCTTCGGTTATAGAAACATCGACGCGGCTCGCTTATTCCACTGCCCGTGTGGACGATCTTGGGCGCTGAAACACAAACTCGCTTGCCTGCGCAGCCTCCGAGGGTTTGTTCAGGAGGGCCAATAAATTGATCAATGACCATTGAGGCGATTTGTCGACGATGACGACGCGCGGGATGCAGAAAGGTCCTTCGGCGAGCAATAGCTGCGAATGTAATGCTGTTGGTGAAATCGTGGCTATTTGCGACACCGTGCCGAGGCAACGCGACAGCGGACTAGTCAGCCGCTCGCAATCGGTTCGCTCGAGGACTAGCCGCTGAGTGCGCCGATCGTCCCCTTTTCAATCGGACAAGCAAAAGGGCCCCGCGTTGCGCCGGGCCCTTGGCTGTTAAAGAGGACGACTGGGACCGCGTGTTACTTTCCTCCGCTGGTCCTGCCGGCGTTATTGTCGGTACCGGGGCGCGAAGGACTCCGCGCATCGCCCTTTTTGGCGCCGGTACTCATTCCGGTGGTGGTGCCGGATTTCATCTTGCTCGATTTCATCTTGCCGGACTTCATCTTGGAATCGGTGGCGCCCGGTCCCACATTGCCTTCGCTCGACGCGCCGGGGGCCGGCTGCGTCTGGGCCGATGCGATAGCAGTCGCTCCGAACAGTGAAGCGGCGACGAGCGCAGAAATAGCAAGCTTGGATTGCATGAGAAATCTCCTGCTTCGGTGATGATGCTGGAGTCAAAACTTGCGACGCGGAGCTGGGTTCCGGACGAGAACTGATTTTTCGGAACCCTGGTTACGGTATCCGACTTCGACGGCGTGAAAATTTTGCGATCTCGGGGAACGCTGCCTCCACGGGAGGCTTATCGACCGGTAATCTCTACTCCCGAGACTTGCCCAAACTAGACCCACGCCGGTCTTTCCGAGGGGGCTCTCTTTGTCCACGGAACCCGGCGGCGTGTGATCGCATTAACTGCACTTCAAAAGCCATCTGGTCTGCGAACACAAAGACTGACCGCGATGCCCAAAGAAAATGATCCGGAAGGTGCGCAGGATCAGGTCGGCAAACATGGCGGCCAGAAGGGCGTGCCGAAGCCTGAACCAAGACCTGAGACAAGACCTGCGCATGCCAGGGACCAAGGCATTGTGCGCGACGAACGCGGACAGGAACAGCCGCGAGATAAAGCGCGCGCCCAGCAAGTCAGCCGACGGGACCGCGGCGGCGATCCACCGGGCGAGAAACCTTAATCTGATCCGGCACTCACGGTGGTTACGCCGGCACTCGGACCCTAGCCATGGGCAAGCGAATTGCTGATGCGGGTGACGACACTGTCCCACTGCTTCTTTTCGGAAGCCGGATAGTTGATCAGCACGCAGGTAATGACGCGACCGGAAAAATTACAGCGGTCGTACCAAATCAAGCCGTTACGAAAGCTGGACACAACGAAAAAGTTCGGTGTCACCCTTCGATAGACAATATTGCGAGGCGGCCGCTTCTTGGCAAGAAACTCTGATGGCGTATTGTTGACGTCGTTGCGCACGGATTGGACGGTCAAATTCGCCCGACCGTCCGTGGTCAGAAAGCGCGCGCCATATCCGCTCTCGGGTTTGCCTGCTTCGCTGCTGAAGATAGCGGTCGGTACGTCGACATTTGCACCGGTCTCCGCCACTACATACTTTCGCCAATCGCTCTGTTGCGCCGCGGCGATAGCCGGCCCTAGCGCGATGACGCTCGCAATGACAATCCGGAACAGAATCATAATAGCCCCATCCGTAGCCCCTCCGTCGATTGGCAGAACGGGAAAAAATGAAAATCGTTCCTGGGATACTAGCGGAATTTCCTCGTCGCATGTCGCCGTTTGCCGAGCGATGGGAACATGTCTCTGGCGAGGGACTTTTCCAACCGGGCTTCCCTGATATGAACTGGAAACCGCGGATGAAAGATTTTTCAAATGCCTCGTTTTCTCCCGATCTGATCAGGACGATGGAGGAAGCACTGGAAGCAGCGGTCGCTACGCTGCCGCACCCTGTAAGTTCGAAGCGCGTGCAAAACATCGCGGAGAGCATTCTTCGGAGTGCCAATCAGGGGGAGCGTGACCCCAGGAAGCTGCAAGCGATGGCACTGCTGGAAATGCAGCTGCGAACGGACCTGGACTGAACCCGGAGGTCTTGGCGTCGCAGGGACACGGGCTGGCTGACAGCCGCAAGATAAAGCGCGCGGCCCAACGGAAACCGCCCGGCAATGAAGCCGCCAAGGTGTACGTTCGAGGGGTGCTTGAATCTGACGGCTATCCGGGTTTGCCGAAGGTCGGATTTTGGCGTGTCGGAGTACACCGGCCCCCGGTGAACCTCAGAATTCGTCAATGACAATGATCAAGAGACCTCACCCGACGTCCGGAGGGAAGCTCGTTTCCGGATTTCACCAGCCGCGATCGGCATTTACGTTGACTAAATCAAAGCATGAGGCAGATGCGGCCGCCTTGACCTTGGTCAATGGTACGGTGGCGGCTTTTTGCACGCGATTGGACCTGCTGGTTCGTTTGGCGACGAGGAAAAGTTGCCGTCAAGCCGACCATTCCAAGCCCGTCCAACCAAACGCTGCGAAGACGCCGTTCCGGAAACGTGATAATCTGCCATTCAAACCGGAGGATGTGGCATGATTGAACCTAAACTGGAAGTTCCAACCGAATTACGCGAGCTGGCCGAAAAAACCATTGATCAGGCGGAAAAAGCGTTCGGTATGTTTTTCGATGCTGCAAGCAAGTCGATGGCGTCGATACCGAGTCCAGGAACGGAGATTTCAAGGCAAGCGCTGTCGTTCACCGAACAGAATTTGAAGGCAGCGTTCGAGCACGCGCGAAAGCTGGTTCACGCGACCGATCTTGAGGAGGCGATGCGTATTCAGTCGGAATTTTTGAAGAGCCAGTTTACGAATGCCGGGGAGCACATGAGACAGATCAGCGGCGGGGTCATGTCTGCCGCGAAGGATGCGTCAAAGGGCAAGTTCTAGCTGCGCGCGAGAAAAACGAGTGGGCGGGCAAGTTCATTGCCCACAAAATAGTCTTGCATCGCTTTGCGGCGTGGATTTCAATTGTATAGCAGGTCCTTGACGGGCCACCGGGTGATACCACTCGCCGTCCGCCAACTTTTCTGCTGATCCCTGTCGGCTATAACCGGCAGGGATTTGCATTTGGAGGCCGCGAATAGATCGCGCTTACGGTTGAGGCGCCGCGCTCGACTGCTCGAGCATTTCTCACGTGGTTGAGCCGTATCCGCTTCGCAAAATGTATCTGTGGCGGTGACACCTCAGGAATTTCACGATTGACCATGCGTTCGACTTCGGCGGCAGCGAGATCGGACAGGAAAGCGCCGCGCGCGTTGAAATCGGCTGCTAGCTCGAAACGCCGGCCAAGATTTCGCAGGAGGTCATGCTTGCAGGCGCAGCAGGCCGTTGCGGCGTGAGGCGATGACAAAGCTTCACTCGGCCATCGAGAGCCGGTCGATTCTGCGGTTAGCGTTCTATTTGCGCAGCGAGCCGATATAGGCGGCGATGTCGGCTGCCTCGCTCCGGCTCAACGGAAAATTCGGCATCTTTGGGTGCGGGTCAAGCAGGAAGAGGGCGATCTTTTCCGGTGTGAAATCCGCCTTGCGCGCGATCGTGGCAAAAAACGGGGGGAGCGTCGGTACTGGCCTGCTTCTGATCAGCGTCGACCACGTGACAGGCGGCGCACCAGCGCTTGGCGAGATCGGAGCCATGGTCGGCGTCGGTGGCTTCCGCCGGCGACCCGCCCAGCCCAGCGGCGGCAACGACCAAAACCCAAATTTGTCTCGAAACGGCGCGCATTCGCCGTTCTCCTTCGATATCAAATGACCTACGCTGTTCATCGGCACCAGCGCAGTGGGTTCGGTCGTCGTCCATCGGAGTTCAACGTCAGGCGAAGGTCGGGCATTCATGACCGAAATCATTCATTTCGTGGCGTTGCCTTTTGATCTCATGGATGGTGGTCTTGCCGCCGCTGAAGCCGTCGTCTGCTCTAGTCCCGCGGCGGCGATACAAACCGCTCAAGGACAGTGGAAAGTCCTGGGCCACGCTGGCGCCGTTGCGTTCAGCCGCACCAGCGATTTCGACAAGGGAAAATTCAACCACATACATGTGCTGCGACGCTTCGGGCTGGTACCGGACGAGTATGCAACGTCAAATGATGACCAATGAATTCGGTCGAGGCCCTCCCCGCGGCGATGGTGAACGTTATTTCAATGGCCAGCGGCGACATGGCGCGGCCGGCTGAAAGCGCCCCCGGCAGGGGCGGCGCGGTAGAAGGCCAAGAGCTCAAAAACAGGGAGATGGTTATGGCAGACTCTGACGTTCGGCAGCCCTACAAGGGGGTATTTCCGGTGGTGCCGACGGTATTCGACGGTGACGGCCGGCTTGATCTCGAAGGGCAGAAACGCGCTGTCGATTTCATGATCGACGCCGGCTCGCACGGGCTCTGCATCCTCGCCAACTTCTCCGAGCAGTTCGTGCTGACCGACACCGAGCGCGACCTGATACTGGACGCGGTCTTGAATCATGTCGCGGGCCGCGTGCCGGTGATCGTGACGACCACGCATTTCGCCTCCCACATCTGCGCCGAACGCTCACGGCGGGCGCAGCAGGCCGGTGCGGCCATGGTGATGGTGATGCCGCCCTATCACGGCGCGACCATCCGGGTCGGGGAAACCGGCATTTACGGGTTCTACCGAACCGTTTCGGACGCCATCTCGATTCCTATCATGATCCAGGATGCGCCGGTGGCGGGCACGCCGCTGTCGGCCGCTTTCCTGGCCCGAATGGCGCGGGAACTCGAACACATCCGTTACTTCAAGATTGAGGTGCCGCAGGCAGCCGCCAAGCTGCGCGAGTTGATTGCACTCGGCGGTGGGGCGATCCAAGGCCCGTGGGACGGCGAGGAGGCGATCACGCTGATGGCTGATCTGGACGCCGGCGCGACGGGAGCGATGACCGGCGGCGGTTATCCCGACGGCATTCGCCAGATCATCGATCCGTATTTCGCCGGCCGCCGCGACGAAGCCGCCGCGGCCTATCAGCGGTGGCTGCCGCTGATCAATTACGAGAATCGCCAGTGCGGCCTCGCCGCGTGCAAGGCGCTGATGAAGGAAGGTGGAGTGATCAAGCACGAAACCGTCCGTCTTCCCCTTCAGCCGTTACATCCGGTGGTTCGGGCGGGCTTGATCGAAATCGCAAGCCATCTCGATCCGCTGGTGCTGCGATGGGGCAAATAGGCCGTTACTCCGATATGCGAGAGCCCGTTTCCGGCATCGATTTCGCGAGCCGGTTAGATCGGTTTGCGTCGCTTTGTCGATCTCGTTTCGCTAGAGTGTTTGAGCCATACTCGTGAATCCCGCCGCGCCGATCCACCTAAGCCGGGCCAGACTGCATGACTGCCATCCGCGTTGCCATCGTTGGTCTCGGAAAGATTGCCCGGGATCAGCACATTCCCGCGATTGCTGAAACTGCGGGCATTGAGCTCGCCGCCACCGCCAGCCGCAATGCCTGCGTTGAGGGCATAGAGCATTTTGCCACCCTGGACGAACTGCTGGAAAGCACGCCTGATATCGATGCCGTAGCCCTTTGTACGCCGCCGCAAGTGCGTCACGCGCAGGCGGCCGCAGCGCTAAAGGCAGGTAAACATGTGCTGCTCGAAAAGCCGCCCGGCGCGACCGTCAGCGAGTTGACGCCGTTGATCGCCGTGGCGCGGCAAACCGGACGAACGCTGTTCGCAACCTGGCATTCCCGCTTCGCGCCGGCAGTCGAGCCGGCACGAGACTTCATCGCCAACCGCCAGATCAAATCGGTCGCTGTCGAGTGGAAGGAAGATGTGAGGGTATGGCACCCGGGCCAAGCCTGGATCTGGGAGCCGGGTGGGCTCGGGGTGTTCGATCCCGGTATCAACGCGCTATCCATTCTCACCCGAATCCTGCCGCGGCCGTTCTTTCTCACCGAGGCCGAACTGTCCTTCCCCGGCAATCGCGCGGCACCCATCGCGGCCGACCTTAAGTTCTCGGATCAGACGGGCCTGCCGATCCGCGCCGAGTTCGACTGGCGCCAGAGCGGTCCGCAGACCTGGGACATCCGCGTCGACACCGATGCCGGGTGCCTGACGTTGTCTTCCGGCGGCAGTCGCCTGGTTCATGATGACCGAACGCTGGTTGACGAAAAACAGGCTGAATATCGCGGCATCTATCGGCGGTTCGTCGAACTGATCGCCAGCCGTGTATCCGATGTCGATCTGTCGCCGTTGGTCCATGTCGCCGATGCCTTCATGCTTGGCCGGCGTATCGAGGTCGAACCCTTCCTCGAGGACTGAACATGGCGAAGTCAAAACAATCTCGGTTGTCGAAGGTCGTTCGCGAGAGTTTTGGTCTTCTGCCCGACGGCGCCGCAAGCGAGATAGTGACTTTGCGCGGCGACAATGGCTTCGAGGCGCGCATCATGACCTATGGCGCGGCACTGCAGTCGATCTTCGCGCCGGATCGTGCTGGCCGGATCGCCGATGTCATCCTTGGCCGCGATGACCTGGAAGGTTATGTCGCGGTTCGGCGTTTCCTGGGCGCGACGATCGGGCGTTATGCCAACCGGATCGCGAACGGTGCTTTCGATCTGGATGGCACGCGGGTTCGATTGTCGGCCAATGACGGCGACAATACGCTGCACGGCGGCGTGGAGGGGTTCGATCGCAAGAACTGGACCCTCACGGCCATCGGCGAAAGCCCCGCGCCTTTCGTCACGCTGAGCTATGTCAGTCAGGATGGCGAGGAGGGCTACCCCGGCCGGCTGCACGCCAGCATCACCTACAGCATTTCCGGCGGCATGGATTTGTCGGTCACGTTCTCGGCGGAGACCGACAAGTCGACCATCGTCAACTTGACCAATCATAGCTTTTTCAACCTCGCGGGCGTCGAGGCCGGTGGTGGCGGCATCCTGGATCATCATCTCGCGATCGCGGCCGATAGCTATCTGCCGGTGAGCGCGGCCGGTATCCCGCTTGGCGCGCCACGCGAAGTCGATGGAACGCCTTTCGATTTTCGTAACCCTCACCGTGTCGGCG
>WNGI01004877.1_pt1 | contig 12009 bp, 10 predicted proteins | sample 5400621 | NCBI WGS metagenome assembly WNGI01 (sample SAMN13153374, study PRJNA577476) | soil metagenome | isolation source: 20 cm soil or saprolite under Garry oak tree replicate 1 | place: USA:California | collected 2016-06-15 | reverse complement strand
AAGTTCGCCGAGCCGGGCTACGACGAGAGCCCGCACGCCGAGGCCGTGACGCACGACATCCGCACCGTGCACCACGTGGTCACCGCGGACGATCGGGCGTTGCAGCGCGCATTCGATCACATCACCCGCTCGCTCGCCGAGCCGGTGGGTGACCCCGCCATCCTGCCGACATTTCTCTTGGCCGAGGCGGCACGGGAGCACGTCAAAGTCGTGCTCTCGGGGGAGGGCGCGGACGAGCTGTTCGGCGGTTACCCGACGTACCTGGGCCACCAGGCGGCGCGCGCGTATCACAACCTGCCGGGGCGAGCGGTGCTCCGCTGGCTCGTGAACCGGCTGCCGACGTCGACGGGCAAGGTCACGCTCGAGTTCTTGCTCAAACAGTTCGTGGCGGGCGCCGAACTGCCGCTCGTGGAGCGTCACCTGACCTGGTTCGGGGCCCTGGGACCGGACGCCCGCGTACTCGCGTGGGCCGGCGGTCTCTTGAACGGCTTTCCCGGGGACGCGTCGCTCAACCGGGTGTTGTGGCTCGACTTCCTCACGTATCTCCCCGATAACCTGCTCGTGAAGGTGGACCGGGGGACGATGCTCGCGTCCATCGAGGCACGGGCGCCATACCTCGATCGCGAGGTCATGGAGCTGGCGTTGCCGGCGCCGGCGGCACTCAAGGTGCGGGGGTTCACGACCAAGGCGATATTAAAGGAAGCGGCGCGGGGCCTCGTGCCCGCCGAGGTGATCCATCGCCGCAAGCGCGGGCTGTCGGTGCCGGTGGCCCGGTGGCTGAATGCCGGGCTCGGCACGCTCGCCGACCGTCATCTCGCGGCCCCCCGGTTGTATCGCGATGCCCCGACGGCGCGACTGCTGGCCGAGCACCGTACGGGACGGCGCAACAACGCGCGCAAGCTGTGGCCTATTCTCGTGGCCGAGCTGTGGGCGGAACGGTGGAACGTGGAGCTGGCATGAACCGCAGCGAAGCTCTCGCCGTAATGCAGGAGCACACCCAGTCCGCCTCGCTGCGCCAGCACATGCTGGCGGTCGAGGCGGCGATGCGCGCCTACGCCGAGAAGTACGGCGAGGACCCGGAGACGTGGGGGATCGTGGGGCTGCTGCACGACTTCGATTACGAGAAGTTCCCCAATCACGAGCACTCGCCCACCGAGGGTCACCCGGCCTGGGGCGTGCGGCTGCTGCGGGAAAAGGGCGTGCCCGAGCCGCAGTGCCGCGCCATTCTCGGCCACGGCAACTACACCGGCGTGCCGCGCGACACGCGCATGGCCCAAACGCTGTTCGCGGTGGACGAGCTGTGCGGCTTCCTGGTGGCGTGCGCGCTGGTGCGCCCGTCCAAGAGCTTCGCGGACCTCGAAGTGTCGTCGGTGAAGAAGAAGCTCAAGGACAAGGGGTTCGCGCGAGGTGTGAACCGGGACGAGGTGAGTCAGGGCGCCGCGGAGATCGGCGTGCCGCTCGAGGAACACATCGCCTTCGTGATTCAGGCGCTGCGTCCCGCGGAGGGCGCGCTCGGCTTGGGCGCGCAGGCGGCAGTGGGGTGAGCACGCTGGCAACGACAATCGAGGCGCGGGATCCACTGACCCTCGCGCTCGACCGTGCGGCGGGCGCGCGGCCGATCGACGGCAACCGGCTCGAGCACTATCCCGACAGCCCGCTCGCCATCGACGCGATGCTCGCGGCCGTCGCCGCTGCGCGGCGCTGGGTACACCTCGAGAACTACATCATCCGGGACGATGCGACCGGCACGCGCTTCGCCGAAGCACTCGTCGAGCGGGCCCGCGCGGGCGTCCGCGTGCGCGTGCTGTACGATGCGCTCGGTTCGTTCGGCACCTCGAGGCGTTTCTGGCGGCGGCTCACCCAGGCCGGCGCCGAGGTGCGCGCCTTCAACCCGCTCCTCACCCTCCGCCCATTCGACTTGCTGGCCCGCGACCATCGCAAGCTGCTGGTCGCGGACGGCGGCTGGGCGATGCTGGGCGGATTGTGCATCGGCGACGAGTGGGTGGGAGACCCGGCGCGCGGCCGCCGCCCCTGGCGCGACACGATGGTGGCCGTCTCCGGGCCCGCGGCGGCGGCGTTCGACGGCGCCTTCGCGCGCATCTGGGCTCACGCCGGCGCGCCGCTCCCGCCCGACGAGCTCGACGCCGATCCCGCGCCGGCTGGCACGTCCACGGTACGCGCGGTTGAGGGCGTACCCGGGCGCGCCCGCGTGTACCGCGCGGTGGAGCTGCTCGCCGCCAGTGCCGCGGAGCGCCTCTGGATCACCGACGCGTACCTCATTGCTCCCGCCCCGCTGTACGCGACTCTACTCGATGCCGCGCGGAGCGGCGTGGATGTGCGGCTGCTCGTGCCCGGCGCCAGCGACCTACCGGTGCTGCGCACCTTCACGCGCGTCGGATACCGCGAGCTGCTGCGCGCCGGCGTCCGCGTGTACGAGTACCAGGGTCCCATGATCCACGCCAAGACGATGGTGGTGGACCGGCGCTGGGCGCGCGTGGGCTCGAGCAACTTGAACGTCTCGAGCCTGCTCACGAATTACGAGCTCGACCTCACGGCCGAGTGCGAGCACATCACCGAAGAGCTGGCGCGACAGTTCCGCCGCGACCTCACGTCGAGCAGCGAGATCGTGCTGCAGCCGCGCCGCATGCGGCTGCCCCCGCGTCTCGTGGACGCTCCGGCGCGGGATGCCGGCGACACCCCGCACAAGCGCTCCGGCTATGAGCTCGGCGCCGTCGCGGTGGTGGCGCTGCGCCGCGTCGCGGGCGGGCTGCGGCGCGCCCTGGCGGCGACGGCGGCCTTCGGATGCGTCGTCGTGGGAGGCCTGCTCCTCCTGTTCCCCCGCGTCATGAGCATCGCGCTCGCCACCGGGGCGTTCACCTTGGGACTGGTCTTCGGCCTGTACGCGCTGGAGCGACGACGCACCCGGTACTCCGACGATGGCTGATCCCCAACCCCCGTCGCAAGCCGCGCGTATAGCTCAGCAGGACGAGGCCGAGCTGGTCGCCCGGGCGGTGGCCGGCGAGCGGGCGGCGTTCGGGATCCTGGTGGAGCGCTACGCCGGCGTGGCGCGTCGTGTGGCACGCGCCGTGCTGGGCGATCCCGAAGACGCGGACGACGCCGCGCAGGATGCCATGCTCTCGGCGCTCGTGAAGCTCGGGCAGTACGACGCGCGGCGACCGTTCGGCCCCTGGCTGCTGCGGATCGTCGCCAACGCCGCCACGGACCGGCGGCGGCGCCGCTCGGTGCGCCGCGTCGAGCCGCTCGACGTCGGGCTCACCGCCGGTGGCCCCCGGCCCGACACGACTGCCGAGCGCCGGGCGCTGAACGAGCGGTTACGCCAGGCGCTCGCCGAGCTGCCGGAGCGGCGCCGCATGGCGGTGGTGCTGTTCGACGTCGAAGGGTACTCGCACGCCGAGATCGCCGCCGTACTCGGGATCCCCGAGGGAACCGTGCGATCGGAAGTGTTCCATGCGCGGCGCCGCTTGCGGGTGCTGCTCGCGGACTGGAGGGAGGAAGAATGAAGGATCCATTGCCGTTCGATCACCGGCCCGATCTGGTGCTCGGGAAGGCGCTGCGAGACGCGCTCGACCCGGGCGACGCGCGGGCGTTCATCGAGGGCGTGCTGGCGCGCGCCGAGCACGTTCGCGTGGCATCGTGGGACGCCGTGCTCGCCCGGTGGGCGCGCGCCGGCGTGGCGGCCGCTCTCGTCGTCGCGCTGGCCGCCGGCTACTTCGTGGGCCACGCGACGGCGGCGCCGTCGCCCGCTCGCCCGACGGTCTCGGACGTCCTGATCGCGCCACCGGCGCACCCGGCGGAGGTCGAGGTCGTCCTGGCCTCGGTGATCGGCAGCAACTAGCGAAGGAAAGGGACCGTCATGCTGAACCGTTCCACAACTTGGGCCGTGGTATTCCTCGCCGCCACGTTCGCGGCGGGGATCGCCGTGGGAGCGGGCGGCCGGGCGCTCTGGGTCCGCTACGCGTCCGCTGCGGCGCCCGAGCGCGGGCGCGGCCTCGATCGAATGATGGAAGAGTTGAACGACGAGCTGAGCCTCAGCCCCGCGCAGCGCGACTCCGTGCGGGCGATCGTGCAGCGCCACCGGACGCGGATGACCGCCGTGTGGGAAACGGTGCGCCCGCGCTTCGACTCGATGCGGGCGCAGATGGACTCCGACGTCGCGCGCCAGCTCACTCCCGAGCAACAGGCCAAGTACCGCGACCATGTGACCCGGTACCGGCATCAAAAGGATCAGGAGAAGACCGACACGGGGTCGGGAGATCGGAACAGAGGGCGGAGCAGATGAGGACCGCGCGACGGGGAGTGCTCGGGGGAATCGTGTCGGCGCTCGTCTCGACCGGTGTCGCAGCGCAGCAGCGGCCCGTCTCCGCGCCGCCGGCCCAGCTCCAGGTATCGCTGGCCGAGGCGGTGCGGCGGGCGCTCGACGTGCAGCCGGATGTCATCCGCGCTCGCGGCGCGGTCCGCACCGCGTCGGCGGACGAGCGAGCCGCATGGGGGGCTTACCTGCCGACCATCACGACGAGTGGCTCGGCGAGTCGCAGCAACGCGGCCGGGGTCGATCTCAGTACCGGACGCCCCATCCTCATCCCCGGGGAGTACAGATATTCGGTGGGGCTAGCCGCGAGCCTCGATCTCTTCACCGGCTTCAAGCGCGGGGCGACGCGGCGTGCCGCGTCCGCCCGGACCGACGCCGCGAACGCGGGATTCGTCAATCAGCGCTACCAGGTGAGCGCCGCGACCGCGCAGGTCTTCTACACGTCGCTCGCCAACGAAGAGCTCGTTCGAGTCGCCGAATCGCAGCTGGAGCGCGCCAAGGAGCAGCTCCAGATCGCCGTCAACAAGTTCCAGGCCGGAGCGGCCACGCGCTCCGACACGCTCACGGCCACCGTGGATCTCGGGAACGCGCGGCTCGCGTTGCTGCAAGCCCAAGCGAATCTGGCCACCTCCCAGGCCGGCCTCGCCCGGCAGATCGGCGCGGATCAGCCGGTCCGGGCGATGCCCGACTCGGCCTTCCCGTCGCCTCCGGACACGGCGGTGCTGCGGGCCGAAGTCATCGAGCGCTCGCCCCAGGTACAGCAGGCGGAGGCCGAGGCGAAGGCCGCCGGCGCGGGTGTGGCGGTGGCGCGTTCTCAGTACTGGCCCACCCTTCAGGTGTCGTACAGCGACGCCCGACAGGGACCCGCCTCGCAGAGTTTCCCGCAGTACGACGAGACCTTCCGGTGGACCTTCGGGTTGTCCTGGAGGCTGTTCGATGGATTTTCCCGGGAAGCGAATCAGGCGTCCGCATCGGTTCAGCGCGACGTCGCGCGGGCCAGTGCGGCGGACACGCGGCGTCAGCTCAGCGCCGACCTCACCCAGCAGCTCGCGGCGGTGTTCACCGCGTACGCCCAGATCGGAATCACCGGCGCCAACGTGGCGGCCGCCACCGAAGCACGCCGCGTCACGCAGGAGCGCTATCGGTTGGGCGCCGGCACGCTGCTCGACCTGCTCACCGCCGAAGCGAACCTCACCCAGGCCGAGGTGAGTCAGGTCCAGGCGCGCTACACCTATCTCATCGCTCGCGCCCAGGTCGAGGCGCTGGTGGGACACGCCCTGTGACCAGCGTCGAGCCGAGCACCTTCCGTACCGGCGACACGCCGCTGCCCGACACCGTCATCCTGACGCACAAGCTGACGCGCGACTACGACATGGGTGGCGAGGTCGTGCATGCGCTGCGCGGCGTCGAGATCCAGATGCGGCGCAACGAGTTCGTGGCCATCATGGGTCCCTCCGGCTCGGGGAAGTCGACCCTGATGAATCTCATCGGGTGCCTGGACACGCCCACCGCGGGCGAATACTGGCTCAACGGGCAGCAGGTGAGCGATTTGTCGGACGACGAATTGGCGCGGATTCGTAACAAAGAAATCGGGTTCGTGTTCCAGACGTTCAATCTGCTGCCGCGTGCCAGCGCGCTGCACAACGTCGAGCTGCCGCTGATTTATGCGGGGATGGCCGCGAAGGAGCGCCGCGCCCAGGCGGCGCGGGCGCTCGAGCGCGTCGGGCTCGCCGACCGGATGACACATAAGCCGAACGAGCTGTCGGGCGGACAGCGTCAACGGGTGGCGATCGCCCGCGCGCTCGTGAACGAACCTTCGATCCTGCTGGCGGACGAGCCGACCGGGAACCTCGACTCCGCCACCGGCGAGGAGATCATGCGGCTGTTCCGGGAGCTGCACGACACCGGGCAAACCATCGTGCTGGTCACCCATGAAGCCGACATCGCGGCGCACGCGGCGCGCCAGATCCACCTGCGCGACGGGCTGGTCGAGCGCGATGTGCAGACGAAAGGCAAACCGTGAAGCGATTCCTGGCCCTGCTGCTCGGCCTTGCCGCCTGCCACAAGGCGCAGCCGGCACCGCTGTACGAGAAGGTCCCCGTGTCGCACCGCGACATCGTGGTCTCGGCGTCCGCCTCGGGCGCAATCCAGCCGATCCTCACCCTGAGCGTGAAGTCGAAGGCGTCGGGTGAGATCCTCGACATGCCGGTGCAGACGGGCGACGACGTGAAGAGAGGGCAGCTGCTCGCGAAGATCGACCCCCGCATCCCGCGGAACGATCTCACGCAGGCCGAGGCGAGCCTCGCGGTGGCCAAGGCCCAGCTCGACAACGCCTCTGCGCAGCTCAAGCGCAGTGAGGACCTGTATCAGAGCAAGTCCATCGCCGAGACCGACTATGAGGCCGCGAAGCTGAGCTACGCGACGGCGCAGTCCGCCGTCGTCAACGCCGAGGCGAGTCTGCAAACCGCCAAGGATGCGATGGAGGATACGCAGGTCCGCGCCCCGGTCACCGGCACGGTGCTCGAGCTCGATGCCGTGCTCGGCACCGTGATCTCGAGCCCCACCCGCGACGTGGGTGGCGGCACCGTCATCCTCAAGATGGCGAACCTCGACACCGTGCAGGTCCAGGCGTTGGTGGACGAAACCGACGTCGGCAAGGTGCAGTCCGGGATGCCGGTGACCATCACGGTGGACGCGTTTCCCAATCGCCCGTTCGACGGCAGCGTCCTGAAGATCGAGCCGCAGGCGCAGGTCAATCAGAACGTCACGATGTTCCCCGTCATCGTCAACATTCTGAACCCGAATCACCAGCTCAAGCCGGGGATGAACAGCGAAGTCGAAATCCACATCGGCAACCGGCAGAACGTGCTGGCCGTACCGAACGCCGCGCTGCGCACGCCGCGAGACGTCGCGTCCGCGGCGCAGGTGCTGGGGCTCGACCTGCAGACCGTGCAACAGCAGCTGGCGCAGGCCGAGACGCCGCGCTCCGTGACGCGTGACAGTGCGGACGCCGGCAAGCTGCATGCAGCCGAAGCGACCAAGCCGGGGGCGCCGGCGACGTTCACCACGCCCAGCGGGCGGACCATCACGCTGCCGCCCGGCGTCACGGCGGAGCAGGTGCAGGCCGCGTTCGCCAAACGGATGAGCGGAGCCGAGCTGACGCCCGCCGAGCAGGCCCTGCTGACGCAGCTCCGCAACCAGTTCCAGGGCGGGGGTGGGGGCGGGGCGGGCGGCCGCCAGGCACGCGCGGGCGGCGGAGGAGTTGGCGCGAGTTATATCGTGTTCGTGCTGCGCGGCGGCAAGACCATGGCCGTGCCGATTCGCACGGGCCTCACCGATCAAGACAACATCGAGGTCACGCGCGGGCTCACCGAGCAGGACACCGTGCTGGTGCTGCCGAGCGCATCGCTGGTGCAGTCGCAGCAGCAGTTTCGCCAGCGATTCCAGAACGTGACGGGCGGCGGCTTGCCGGGCGTGCGCCAGCAGCAGGCGCAGCCCGCGACCCCGCGCTAGCGATGCTCATCGGCGAGACCATCCGGGTCGCGCTCGAGGCGCTGCGGGCCAACAAGCTGCGCTCGCTCCTCACCATGCTGGGCATCATCATCGGCGTGGGCGCGGTGATCACGATGATCGCGCTGGGCTCCGGCGCGCAGCGGTCGGTGCAGGACCGGATTCAGGCGCTCGGCCCCACCCTGCTCAGCGTCTATCCCGGCCAGAGCTTCATGCGCGGCGTGGCGAGCGATCAGCGCGTGAGCCTCACGATGGACGACGACACGGCGCTCGCCAACAACGCCCGCTTCGTGGCCGCCGTGGTGCCGGAGCTGAGCCGCAGCCTTCAAGTGCAGAAGGGCAACCTCAACATCAACGTGACCGTCGTCGGCACAACGCCGGTGTACGTGCCGGTGCGCAGCTACACGCTCACCGCCGGTCGCAGCTTCACCGCCGGGGACGACGCGGCGCGCCGTCGGTACGCGGTACTGGGCTCCGGCGTCCCCGACATGCTGAACGCCAACCGGGACGCCATCATCGGCCAGGACATCATGATCCGCGGGATCTCGTTCGAGGTCATCGGGGTGCTGTCGGAGAAGGGGTCGCAGGGCTCGTTCTCCAACCCCGACGAGCAGATCCTCATCCCGCTCGAGACGGCGCGGTACCGCGTGATGGGCACCGACCGGCTTCGCACCGTCACGGTACAGGCCGCGGACCTGAACTCGATGAACCTGGCGACCCTCGAGATCGAGCGGATCATGCGGCGCCAGCACAAGATCCGGCCCGGCCAGGACAACGACTTCCAGATTCGCAATCAGACCGACATCCTGAGCACGCTGCAGCAGACGACCGAAACGTTCAAGTACCTGCTCGCCGGTATCGCCGCCGTGAGCCTGCTGGTCGGGGGCATCGGCATCATGAACATCATGCTCGTGTCGGTCACCGAGCGCACCCGCGAGATCGGCGTGCGCAAAGCGCTCGGCGCCACGCAGGTGAACATCATGGTGCAGTTCCTGGTGGAGGCCTTGGTGCTGTGCCTCCTGGGTGGCTTGATCGGCGTGCTGCTCGGCTCGCTCGGCGCGGTGGTCCTGTCCAGACTGGCGCACTGGAACACCCTCGTTTCGCCGCTGGCGATTCTGCTGGCGTTCGTGTTCAGCGCCGCCGTCGGGTTGTTCTTCGGCATCTGGCCGGCGCGCCGGGCGGCGGCGCTCGATCCGATCGCGGCATTGAGATACGAATAGAAGGCGGAAGTCGGAACGCGGAACGCGGAACCGAAGAGCACGCTGACGATTCGTAGGTCTGTGCCTCGAAGCTGCGCACCTGTTCCGCGTTCCGCATTCCGCGTTCCGCCTTATGTTTCCCCCATGCTCGCCCTCCTGCTGGTCCTGCAGGACCCTGGTCCGGTCTATAGCGGCATCGCGAAGCAGCTGGACGTGCGCATTCCGCGCGTCGAGGCGGAGGCGAAGATCGACGGCGTGCTCGACGACCCGGTGTGGAGCCGGGCGGCGACGCTGACGGGGTTCTCGCAGTACCGACCGGTGGACGGCCGTCCCGCCGAAGACTCGACCGCAGTGCTGGCCTGGTACGCCCCCGACGCGATCTACTTCGGGATCCGCGCGTTCGAGCGCCACGGCGGCGTGGTGCGCGCGACGCTGGCCGACCGCGACAACATCGACGCGGACGACCACGTCGCCATCCTGCTCGACACCTACCTCGACCACCGTCGCGCCACGATGTTCGCCGTGAATCCGCTCGGCGTGCAGGAGGATGGCGTCTGGAGCGACGGCGTCGCGGCCGGCGCCGCGGGGGGGCCGAGTGCCGGCGGCAGGTTCGATGCGACCATCGACTTGAACCCCGACTACGTGTACGAGTCGCGCGGCCGGGTTACCGACTGGGGCTACGAGGTGGAGGTGCGGATTCCCTTCAAGAGCCTGCGCTATCAGAGCGCCGACCCCCAGGATTGGGGCCTCCAGATCGTGCGGGCGGTGCAGCATTCGGGCTACGAGGAGACCTGGACCCCCGCCGTCCGCGCCAACGCCAGCTTTCTCATTCAAGCGGGCCGCCTGGTCGGGCTCGGTGACCTGCGGCGCGGGCTGGTGCTCGATCTCACACCCGAGTTCACCACCAAGGTAGACGGTGCTCCGGCCGCGCCGGGCTACGACTATCGCGGCACGCCCGAAATCGCGGGCAACGTGCGCTGGGGCCTCACCCAGAATCTCGGGGCTACGGCGACCGCCAACCCGGACTTCTCACAGGTCGAGGCCGACATCGGCCAGGTGACGCTCAACCAGCGGTTCGCGCTGTTCTACCCCGAGAAGCGGCCGTTTTTCCTCGAGGGGCTGGAGCAGTTCGACACGCCCAACAGTCTCATCTACACGCGGCGCATCGCGCAGCCGGTGTTCGGCGCGAAACTCGCCGGCAAGATCGGACGCATGGGGATCGCGTATCTCGGCGCCGTCGACAACAGTGACCAGTCGGGCACGGGTGCGCATCCCATCTACAACATGTTGCGCCTGCGGCGCGACCTGGGGCCGACGTCCACGCTGGGCGTGGCCTACACCGACCGGATCGACAGCGACGACTACAACCGCGTGCTGGGCGTCGACGCGCACGTCGTGTGGCGCAAGATCTGGTTCTCGGAAGTGCAGGTCGCCGGGTCGTGGACTCGAGACCCGAGCGGCGCTCGCGCGGGCAAGCTGTGGACCGTCACCTTCGGCGACCGCACCGGCCGCGCGTACGGCAACCACTTCGAGCTGCTCGGCATCCAGAAGAGCTTCCAGGACACGAGCGGGTTCGTGAATCGGACGGACTTCGTGGCCGGCCGCACCTTCAACCGGTTCAGCTGGTACGGCCGCCCCGGCGCGCTGGTCGAGCAGTTCACGGCGATCGTCGGATTCGCGCCGATCTGGCGCTACTCGGACTTCGGCCGCATGAACCGGACCATCGAGGACACCCTGCAGAGCTTCTGGATCGCGACCCTGCGCGGCGGGTGGCAGGCCCAGGTCACACTCAACCTCAACCATTTCGGCTTCGATGCCGCGGATTACTCGGGCTACACGGTCGGCACGGGGCCGTTCGTCCTGCCGCACGACCTGTATCACCTCCCCGGCGCCGTCTTCATCGTGAACGCACCGAACCGGGCCGTCTCGGGCAGCCTGGTGTTGGGCTACTCGGCCGTGGCCATTTTCCCCGAGGCATCCGAAGGCCGACAGACCGCCGTGACCACGGTCGCCGCCCTGCGCCCCACGCCCGCCCTGCGTCTCGAGGCGCGCTGGGTGCACCAGCGCCTCACCCGCGCGCGTGACGGCAGCCGGTTCTCGACCGCGAACATCCCCCGGCTCAAGCTCGAGTACCAGCTGACCCGCGCGATCTTCGTGCGCTACATCGGGCAGTATTTTGCGGAAGACCAGGCCGCGCTGCTCGATCCGCGCACCGGTCAACCGCTGCTCGTGAACGGCGACACCGCGCGCGCGATCGTTACGAACGACTTCCGCAACGACGTGCTATTTTCTTACAAGCCGACGCCGGGGACCGTGGTGTTCCTGGGCTACGGCTCGTCGCTCACCGAAGCGGACGCGTTCCAGTTCCGGAACCTGAGCCGCACGGCGGACGGCTTCTTCCTCAAGCTGAGTTACCTGTTCCGCATGTAGCCCCTCTACCCCTCACCTCCGCGCCGGGCCATTTTCCCCTCCATGCCCGACGCGGCCGACCTGACCCAGCAGCTCGCCGACGAAGACCGCGCCAAACAGCGTCGCTACGTGCTCGCCAATACCCGCGCGCGCTGGCGGTTCGTCGCGCTGGGGGCGGCCCTGCTCGCGATCCTCCGGGTCGCACGGGTCGCGCCCGTCTCGTGGCCCTTCATCCTGGGCTTCGCCGGTGTGTTCGCCGCGCTCAGCTACGCGATGCTCCGCGTGGCCCGGAGCGGTGAGTTCCGCGCCTGGCACGCACACGCCGACATGGCGCTGGGTGCCGCGATGATCTCCGCGATCCTCTACGCGGTGGGACCGAGCGGACACCTGCTGTACGTCGTGTACCTGATCGCGCCGCTGCAGGCGGCGCTGTACCTCGGTCAGACGGAGGCGTGGCAGGCGCTGCTCGTCAACCTCACGGGCTTCGGGCTCGCCACCGCCGTCCGGGTCAGCCAGAGCACGCCGGGCTGGGCGTGGAGCGCGTTCGTGCAGGAGACGCTG
>WNGI01019949.1_pt1 | contig 12011 bp, 12 predicted proteins | sample 5400621 | NCBI WGS metagenome assembly WNGI01 (sample SAMN13153374, study PRJNA577476) | soil metagenome | isolation source: 20 cm soil or saprolite under Garry oak tree replicate 1 | place: USA:California | collected 2016-06-15 | reverse complement strand
AGGCCGGCGATGTCATCTAACCGCGCGCCGAGCTTCTCAATCGTCACGACTGGAAGGGTGCGCCGCGTATTCTGTTCCGCACGAGAAGCTCGGCGCGCGGTTGGATGACATCGCCGGCCTTTCATCGCGACTTTGCGTACATCGCTGCCGACGCGGCACAGTTGCTCGCCGATGCGGGCGTGCAGTTGGTCGGAATCGATTATCTGTCCGCCGAGCAGTTCGGCGCACCGGCGCCCCGAGCGCACCAAATTCTTCTCGGCAAGGGGATTCCCATCGTCGAGGGGTTACTGCTCGTGTCGGTGCGGGGCGGAGACTACGACCTCATCGTGCTACCAATGAAGGTGGGCGGACACGAGGGCGCGCCGGCGCGCGCGGTGTTGCGGAAGCGCTGAGTCGTTCCACTGGTCTATCGCATCACCGCTCCACCGGCGACGTCGAGCACGATTCCGGTTATCCACGACGATTCATCCGACGCCAGGAATGCTGCGGCGCGCGCGACGTCGTCCGGCGTACCGAGTCGCCGGATCGGATGGGTGTCGATGAGCGCTTGCTGCTGCTGCTTTGGAATGCGCTCGACGTTGCGTTCGGTGAGGATGGTCTCGGGGGCGATGCAGTTGACGCGTATCCCATCCATTCCCTCTTGCGCGGCGACGTGCTGCGTCAAGATCTGTATACCGGCCTTTGCCGCCGCGTACGCGATCGGTGACATGGGATGCGGGCGGCGGGCGGCGGCTGATGAAATCGTGATGATGCATCCGGACTTCCGCGCTTTCATCCCGGGCAAAAAGCTTTTGATCGTCAGGAACGTTGCCGTGAGATTGGTGTCGACCGTCGCCTGCCATGCCCTCTCGTCGATCGTTTCGATCGGTGCCGGCGGCGCGAATTGCTTCGCGATCGCCGCGCCTGTGCCACGCGAGCTGCCCGTCACGAACGCGACCTTGCCACGCAGCGCGCTCATCGCGCCGGCGCCCGTGGCTCGTTAGGCAGTGCCGGCGCTCGTCGCATCGCCGGGAATCCGAATAGCGCGCCGAGCAGCGCGGCGACACCGATAACGGAGAGTGCCGGGACAGGCGCCACGGGCTTCACCGTCATGAGGAATACGATACCGACAAAGAGCGACATGCGCATGAGAAACGACATCCTCAGACGCGCGACGAACGCGCTTGGGAGCGCCGCACCAGCGTCGACGGAATCGACGCGCAGCAGTCTCGTCACCGCACGGCCGGTCATCGTCGCGCCAATGTCAGGCTCGCCGCTCCCGCGCGCTGTGAGTAGCGGTAGCTCGACAGGACGGTCCGCGCGTCCGTGGCGGTACGCGCGGCGCGGAGTTGCGTCAGCACCAAGCTTTCGATCCCGAATGACGCGACGATCCCCATCGCGGAGGCAACGTGCAGAAAGACAATCACCAGGTGTTGCATGGGCGTCGAATCCTCCTGAAGGCGCGAACAAAGGTTCCCCTAAATGTGCTTGAACGATATCAAGTATCTAGTGGTTTCAACCATGGCGAGAATTGAACTTGTTCGCCCCGAGACGTACTGTTGGTCATGGCGACCTCGGCCAAGACCAAAGCAGTTCGCGCGCGGCGCGTCTGGGAATTGATGTTCGACTTCTTGATCAGCACGGCGCCGCGCCGCACGGCAGTCTTGGGGCGATTCGAGCTCACGCCGAACGACTCGCGCGCGCTCGGCAGCCTCGACCCGGTGACCGGTCGCACAATGCGCTCGCTCGCCGAGGAGTGGCGCTGCGACGCCTCCAACGCGACGTGGATCGTCGACCGGCTGGAGCGCGCCGGCCTCGCCGAGCGTCGAAATAAGCCTAACGATAGGCGCGTCAAGCTCGTCGTCCTAACGCCAAAGGGCACCAAGACCAAAGCGGAGTTGATGGAGGCATTCTACGCGACGCCGCCGCAACTGCTCGAGCTCGACAACGCCGAGCTGGAGACGTTACAACGGGCACTGGAGCGCTTGGTCAAAACGTGACGTACGGCAACAGGCGCGAACATTACATTCAGGCACCGCCGCACCTTAGGGGACCCATGACGTCGACGCCCACTACGCCGCGCGATCCGCTCATGCCATCGACGATCGGCGCCGAGTTCAGCGATCTCTGGACCGCGCTGGCGTCCCAGTACGCCGTCGAGCGCGAGCTCGGACGCGGAGGCATGGGCGCGGTCTTCCTCGCGCGCGACGTGCGGCTCGACCGATTCGTCGCCATCAAGGTGCTGCCGCCGCATCTCGCCGCCGACACAGAGCTGCGTGAGCTTTTTCTGCGTGAGGCACGCACCGCCGGTCGGTTGTCGCATCCGAATATCGTCGCCGTGTTCCGCGCCGACGAGTTGGCCGGTCATCCATTCTTTGCCATGCCCTTCATCGAGGGCGAGAATCTCGCCGAGCGCGTGAGTGCCCGCGGCCCCCTCGCCGCCGCGGACGCTGTGCGTTGGCTCCGCGAGGTCGCGTGGGCGCTCGCCTACGCGCACGCGCGAGGCGTCGTACATCGCGACGTGAAGCCCGAGAACATCATGATCGAGCGCGGATCGGACCGCGCGATCGTCACCGACTTCGGTATTGCCCGCGTGGAGTTCGGCCCGACACTGGCCCAGGACGCGCTCATCGTCGGGACGGCGAGCTACATGAGCCCCGAGCAGATCAACGGCGAGCCGCTCGACGGACGGAGCGACCTCTACTCGTTAGGTGTCGTCGGGTTTCTGCTCTTGAGCGGCCGCTTGCCATTTGGCGGCGCCAACGTGTCCGCACTACTGCACGCGCACATCAGCCGGCCGGCGCCGCCGCTCGCCGCCGTGGCGCCGACCGTCCCGGCACCGATCGCCGGCGTCATCGACCGCTGTCTGGCGAAGGAACGCGACGGACGGTACCCGACCGGCGAGTCACTCGCCGACGCGCTCGAGAAGGCGTTGCGCATCTCCGAGCCGCTGCCGACACGCACCGGCGAGTTCGATGCCCGTACACTCTCGTCTCGTGAGGCAATGCTCGTGCTCCAACGCGCCGCCGCGTTGCAACAGGCGGCGCTGCAGGACGTAAGCACCCGCCTAACGGGAAAGACGGCGTTGGGCGCGTACACGGTCCGCGATCTCGAGTCCGCCGCCACGGACGCCGGGATTCCCGTCCGCCTCGTGACGCGTGCGCTCGCCGAGGTAATGCCGGCGAACGTTCGATGACGGGCGAGCGGTTCCTTAGTACCTGACCTCGACGGCGCCACCAGGAGTGAGCGCGACCCACTTGCCCGCTCCCAGTGCGTCGAGTCGCGCGGCCAACTCCCGTGTGTCGGTCAGTCGCACGGGAGACGGAGCATCGCCCTGCGGGTGGAAGAAGTCTTCCCAGTGGCCGACGATCACGTATTTCGGCCGCAGCGCGGCGAGGAGCAGCGTCGGATAGTCGGGAACCTTCTTGAAGTTGCCCGCGCATACGATCGCGAGGTCGACCGCGCGCTGGTCAGGACGTGCAAACGGCGGGAGGACCACGTCGAGTGGACGCGACGCGGCGTCTTGATAGAAGATCCGAAACGCCGGCCGGCCGGCATCATCGAGCAGATCGACAATGTAGGAAAGTGGTTCGCCGAGGCACCAGCCCCAGCCCGTCCTCGGCAGTGACGTGCGGTCGCTGCGCTCGTGACAGGGCGCGAGGGTGATGAACCACCAGTTGGGTGCGTGGCTCGAGCGCATCGCCATGATGCGCAATCTCCCGCCCGGAGAGTAGATCCAACGTCCAACGCGCCACGGCGTGGCGATGACGCTATCCGCTGGCGCGAGCGAATCGATCTGCCCCGCGCGGGCGCGCATGGAGGAGTCACCCATGAGCGTGCGCTTCGTCGTTAGGCTGCCGTAGATGCGCGCATGGGGCGCGTAACGGCGCGCCAGCAGCGGCACATCCATCAGATGATCGTAGTGAGAGTGGCCGACAAGAATCGCGCTGACGCTCCCGAGCACCGCCGTGTCCTTGCCGAGCAAGCGGCGGAGCTCGTGGTCGACCGTCTGGCTGTCGGAGTGTATCGGCCAAAAGGGCGTCGCGACCGCCCAGATGCTTGGATGTGTGAACGAGGGCGCGGTCATCACCGCTTCGGTCCCGGCACGGATGAGAAAACCAGCGACGCCGAGGTACGTCAGCCGCACCTCGGCCGTGCAGTGCGGCGCGGAATCGCAGGTTTGCCAGCGGGGTAGCGAATCCCGTGGCACCGGCCGCAACGCCGACGCCGGGCCGGTGAATGAAATGCAGCCGCTCGCGATGACGGCGAGGAGTGCAACGGCGATCGTCGCAGCGTTAGGCAGGCGCTCCCGTATGGGTTCGGCGGCAGGGGCGGTTCGGCTACGCCGCTTTGAGCTCACTACGGCGCTGTCGCCGCGCCAATGCGCTGGATCACGGCTTGGAAACGGGCGTTGCCGCGGAGCCGGAGCATCGACGGATCGTGTCGTAGCATAACGAGCCAGTAATCCCGCGCTTCGAGGGATCGCTCCAGCCACGTGAGAGCGCTGTCATCGTCGCCAAGCCAATGGTGCACGATGGCGATGCCGAGAAGCGGGATGGGCTCGTGCGGCGCGCGCTGCTCGATCTCGCGCACGAGGCGCCGCGCTTCCGCCATTTCGCCGAGCGCGACGAGGGCTTGTCCGAGGTTACAGCTCGCCCACCGGTCTCTGACGTTCAGCTCCAAGGCGCGCTTGAATTCGGCCCGCGCTTCCTTCAAGCGTCCGGCGTAAAACAGACAAAAGCCGAACACCCGCCTCAACTCGGCATCCTGAGGGTGCTTCGAGACGCCCGGCTGGAGCTCGCGAATTGCCTGTTCCCAGCGGCCGGCAAAGATCAGGACCCACGCCAGATCGTACGCGGCGTATTTGGAGAGGGGGTCGAGCGCACGTGCGCGCTCCATCGCGCCAATGGCGTCGGCGAACTTTCCTTGTGCCGCCAGCGCGTAGCCAAGGCAGGCATGCGCATGGTAGAGTCCGGGCGCGAGCTCTAGGGCGCGACGTGCTCGTGCCTCCGCCTTTGCGAAATCCCACTCGAACCAGAGCGCGCAATGGGCGCGCATAACGAGCGCGAGCGCGTCGGTCGGATCAATGGCGAGAGCACGTTCGGCGGCCTCGCGCGCGCGAGGGAATGCGTCCCGCGGCCGGAGCGCGCCGTAGATGCCGAAGAGAGTGAACGCCATCGCGATTCCCGCGTGAGGCGCCGAGAACTCTGGGTCCAGGCGTATCGCTTCCTCGAAACATGGAAGGGCTTCGCGCATCCCCTCCGCCCGCTGCTCAACGAGGTGACGGCCGCGCAGATACAGCTCGAACGCGTCTGGATTCACCGCGGCGCGGCGGCCGTGCCCTCCGCCAATGATGCGCGAGCCGGGCTTCTCGCCACCGGTGAGCCTGCGCTCCAACGCCTGCGCGATGGATTGCGCGATGTCGTCCTGCAGTGCGAAGATGTCGGCAAGCTCGCGATCGTATCGTTCACTCCACAAGGTCAATCCGTCGCTCGCGCTGACGAGCTGCACGGCGATGCGCACGCGGGAGCCGGCGCGACGCACCGTTCCCTCGAGCACGGATGTGACGCCAAGCCGGTCGGCGACGGTACGCAGATCGACGCTCTGCCCCTTGAAGGCAAACGACGACGTTTGCGCGGCGACACGTAAGCCGTGCATCCGAGTGAGAGCGCTCAATACTTCCGCCGCGATGCCGTCCGAGAAGTACTCGTTGTCCGGTTCGGTGCTGAGGTTCGTGAGCGGGAGGACCGCGACCGAAGGCACGGTCGCGTCCCACGGAGCCCCGGTGTCGGGCGTGATCCTCGCCGCTATCGCGGCCAGCGCGCCGACCGCGCTCGCCTCCACCGATTCGAGCTCCGCGAGCAGATCCGCGCCTGCGCTCCACCGCGCCGCCGGATCCTTGGCCAGGCAGCGCATAACGAGTGACACGAGCCCGCGCGGCAGCTCGGGTCGTACATCAGCGAGCGACCTCGGCATCTCGGTGACATGAGCCGCCATCAGCTCGGCGCTGCCACGCTTCCCCGCAAAGGGGTGCGCTCCGGCGAGTAGCTCGTAGGCGACGACTCCGAATGAATACACGTCGGCGCGTGCGTCGACGTCGGGATCGCCGGCGACTTGCTCTGGAGCCATGTAGGCTGGTGTGCCTAACGCGAGGCCGACGCTGGTGAGCTCACTCTCGCTCGTCTTCGTCGGCGCCTCCGAGCCGGACCGGGCGGCGCTAATCGCCTTCGCGATACCGAAGTCCGTGACGACGGCCGTTCCGCCAGAGAACAGAACGTTCTCCGGCTTGATGTCGCGATGCACAACGCCCTCGGCGTGGGCGTGTGCGAGCGCCTTGGCAATGTCCTTGAGAATCCCGAGTGCTTCGCCGGTTCCGACCTGAGTTCCCCAAAAGATTCGGTCGCGCAGCGATTGTCCGCGAACGTACGGCATGACGTAGTACGGAAGATCCTGCGCCTCACCGGCACTCAGCACGGGGACGATGTTGGCCTGTTGCAATCGAACAGCGAAGCGAACCTCGCGCGCGAAGCGCTCGACCGAGAGACCAAACGCCAAATCGGGCCTCAACACCTTTACGACGACTTCACGGTTGAGAGATCTCTCTTCAGCCAGAAACACGCGCGACATGCCTCCGCCACCGAGCTCGCGTGCGAACGCGTAATGGCTACCGAGTGCCTCGGCGAGTAGCGCCATCAGGTCGCCCGCTTCCTCCCGCGCGCCGGCATATAGGACGGCCGGCCCGAGTGGTGCGGAGCTCTCGAGGAAGCCGCTGGGCTGTTCGCTCGCAGCCAGGAGCGAATCGACCTCGCGCCGCAACGCGTCGTCGCCGCCACAAACCTCATCGAGAAAGGCCGCCCGCTCACCCGGCGGTCGGTCGAGCGCGCCATGCATGATCTCCTTCACATTCCGCCAGCGCGCCGGCGCTGGCGGCGGCACGTCTAGCGCATCGAGCGATGCCGCCTGCGGCGGAACGTGCGAAGGAAACGTCACACGTGGTGACCTGCGAAAAGGGGCCCGGCACCGAAGTGCTCCGACGGCGAAATGCCTTCGGAGCGCAACGATAGGTCCCGTCAGTTCGAAGGTCAAGCGAAGCCGGCATAAGTGTATTGACGGCTACGCATTTGCCACTCGCGAACCGGACAATTTATCGCGGAACCTCTGTCGCCAGTTGACGCTGCCCGACCAGCAGCGTTACGAGCTCATTCGGCGCCTCTTCGTGCGGGAAGTGTCCGACACCGACCATCCATTCAATGCGCACACGGGGACCAAGCAACGCCAGCGCTACGATCTCCTCGGGGCCTGCGTCCGCATCGTGGGGCGCTGCGCCGAGCAGAACGGTCAAAGGCGCTCGAACTCGCCCAAGAACCGCGGTCAGCGACTCGGGCTCCTCCGCCTTGGCGAGTCGAAATGCCATCGCAATGACTCGGTCGATGGATGAGAGGATAGGCTCGGCGTACGAACGCTGCGTCTCCGCATCGAGCCATTGCTGGCGGCCGGCGCTCCGGCGTAAAGCCGCGACGAATCGGTCGCGTACCAGACATCGGCCGCCGGGCAGGCGCGTAATCAATGGAACGAAACGGAGTGAGGCCGAGAGTGTCGGTCCGCGATTCACCGTCTGCGCACCCGCATCGAGGAAATAAAGCGCCGCTACTCGCTCCGGCGAAGACGCGGCGAGGCGTAGTGCTACGCCCGCACCCTGGGAGTGTGCGACGATGCGCGCTTGGCTCACGCCGCGCTCTTCCAGCACGACGTTTACTCGTCGGGCCATCGCTGCGAAGCTGACGTCAGTTGAATCGATCGAGAGCTCGTAGGGATCGACGACGATGACGCGGTAGTGCCGCGCGACCAGCAGTGGTTCCAGGCGGCGATAGCCCGCCACGCCGCCGACCATGCCTGTGATCAGCACGAACGTCTCGGCGCCGGCGCCCGCTTCAGTAACTGCTGGCACTTGCGTGGGCGGTTGGGCGTCGAGCGGGATCGCCGTTAGGCACAGCGCGAGCAGTGACGGAGCGAATGATCGGGTCATGGCGGATTCCGAGGGAAGAGTTCTCCGCTAGAACGCGCAAAACGGCGGCCGATCAGCTCGAGTCTCCCTCCGATGAGCCGATTCGGCGCAGTTCTCCGCGTTGAGATGAAACGCCAACGAGGAGCTTCTCATGCGCCTGGACTACCAATCGCGGAAGTACGCGTTCCTGAACAGAGGGATCGAAGTCGAGCGCCACTTTCGGCGCGTACACGAGTTCCTTCAGCCCCGGCCGCCGGATCGCATTCTCGACGTCGGCTGTGGCCGGGGCTTTCTCACGCGGCGCGTGCGCGAGCTCGCCCCGACCACGATTGGCATCGATCTCAATCGCGAGGCCATATCGAACGCGGTAGTCGGCGGGTTGCGCGTAATGGACGCCACGCAGCTCATGTTCCCGGACGCGAGCTTCGACAAAGTCTACTCCTTCCATGTTATTGAGCACATTCAAAACATTGGACGGGCCTTGGCCGAGATCGATCGCGTACTCAAGCCGGGCGGGCGGGCATTGCTGGTCTACCCCGCCGAGCCAATTCGTGGGCTTTACGTCGTACCGACGGCGATACGCGTCTTCCGAAACCCGCTGCGCGCCCGCGACCTGCACGTTCACAAGCTCTACCCGCGGCGCCTGGACCGGTATCTCGCGGGCACGTCGCTCCGTGCCGAGCGCAGCGCGCTGCATCTCCTCATCACTCCACAATTCATCACCGTGCTGCGGAAGGACGTGGTTACCGTTAGGCCGCTGGCCGAGGCCGTATGAGACGCTGGCGCTGGGCGTTGAGCGCCGTGGTCGGCCTGTTATTGGTGTGCGCGGCTTGGCACATCGATTGGCACGCTGCGGTGAGTGTTATGCGAAGGGCATCGCTGGCGACGCTCGCCGCCGCCGCTCTGGCAAACGGAATCTCCCTCGCGCTCCGCGGCGTTCGCTGGTGGATCTTTCTGCGCGGCGTCGGCGTTCAATCGCTGACGCTTGCTACGCGAGGCGCTATCGTCGGCTCCGGCTTCAATAATTTGCTCGTGGCCAACGGCGGTGATGCGGCGCGGGCGCTGCTCGTCGCCCGCGCGTCTGGCGTATCGCGAACCACGATATTTGCGACGCTGGCGCTGGATCGGCTTTTCGATCCACTCTGCTTTGGCTTGCTAGTGCTCGTCGCGACGTTCATGGTTCCGCTTTCCTCGGCGTTGCATTCGGCGCGTTTCACCGTTGCGATTGCGTTGGTCATTGTTGCCGGGCTTCTCGCCGGCCTCGCGTGCGCGCCTACCGGTCCGCGAGAGGAGCGCGTGGGCGGATGGCTCGCCCACATCCATGAATTCCGAGCGCGCGTCAAGTCGCTCTCGACGTGGAGACGTTTCGTCTTCGCTCTCGTTTGTTCGATCGGTGTATGGCTGCTTCAAGTCGTGGAGTACGCACTCGTCGCACGATCGCTCGGCATCGGCGTGCCAGTCGCTGGAAGCGTGGCCGCGATGATTTGCGTCAACGCTGGACTCGTACTCCGACTTACGCCGGGCAGCATCGGCTACTTTCAGTTTGCGTATGGCATCGCTGTCTCACATTTCGGCATCGGCATGAACGCCGCCGTCGCCTGCGCGATCCTCATCCAAATTGTCGAAATTGTCCCAGTCACACTTACCGCCGTCGCCCTCGCGCCGGGAATGGCGCGACGAGAACATGACACCATCCGAGCCGCCTTCGCCTGAGTCGCCAGCGTCCGACGTCACGAGCCTTTTGCTTGCCTGGCGCCGTGGCGATGCGGATGCGAGCGAACAGTTGCTCCGCATCGTCTATGAAGAGATGCACCGGCAGGCGGCGCGGGCGATGCGTCACGAGGAGAGCGCTCATACTCTGCAGGCCACGGCATTGGTGAATGAAGCATATTTGCGTTTGGTGGATCAGCGTCGGGTCGAGTGGCGGAACCGGGCGCATTTCTTTGGCGTTGCCGCGCAACTCATGCGGCGCATTCTCGTCGATCATGCGCGCGCCCGGCAAGCGGCCAAGCGGGGCGGTGGCCAGCGCGCAATTTCGCTCGTCGACGTCGCGTCAGCACACGACAGTGAGTCCGACGCGAGCGCTATCGAGGTGCTTGCCTTGCATGAAGCCCTCGAGCGCTTGGCCGTGCTCGACCCGCTCCAAGCGCGACTGGTGGAGCTGCGTTACTTCAGCGGCTTGAACATCGAGGAGACCGCCGAAGCGCTGGACATCTCTCCGGCGACGGTGAAGCGCGAGTGGGTGATCGCGCGCGCGTGGTTGCGACGAGAAGTGGGCGGCGGAACGGGAGCTTGACTCGCTACGGCATCGCCGCGCGCGCACCCAGGCCGTCAAGCTGCTCGATGGTCGCGATGGACGGCGGCCGCTCGCGCTGCAAGCGCTTCGCGACCTGCTCCGCCTGAGCGAGAACACGCAGCACATTTTCGCCGGCGAGCTTTCGTAGATCGGCATCACTCCAGCCGCGACGCGCCAGCTCAGCAAAGACGGCCGGATACTTCGAGACGTCCTCGAGTCCGACGACCGTCTCCTCGATGCCGTCGAAGTCGCTGCCGATTCCGACGTGCTCGACGCCGGCGACTTTCCGCACGTGCTCGATCGCGTCGGCGACGTCGGCGATGCTGGCCGTCGGTCGTGGATGCCCGGCGCGCCAGCTCGCGATCTCCACGCGCACGGCAGCCGAATCGTTCGGATGGCGACGAGTCGCGTCCGCGGTGAGCGAGGCCAGCTGGTTGTCGTCGGCGTACACCGCCCTTGATGTGAAGCTCGTCACGAACGGCACCATGACGACGCCGCCATTCTTCGGGACCCGGGCGAGGATCGAGTCCGGCACGTTGCGCGGATGGTCCACGAGAGCGCGGGCGGCGGAGTGTGAGAAGATCACCGGCGACGCGCTGACGTCGAGCGCGGTGCTCATCGTGCCCGGCGACACGTGCGAGAGATCGACGAGCATCCCGAGGCGATTCATTTCGCGCACGACCTCGCGACCGAATGGCGTCAGCCCGTGATGGCGCGCGGTATCGAGCGCCGCGTCCGCCCAATCGAGTGTGACGTTGTGGGTCAGCGTCATGTAGCGCGCGCCAAGATCGTAGTAGGCGCGCAACAGGTTGAGCGAGTTCTCAATTGCATGCCCGCCCTCGAGCCCGAGCATGGAGCCGACGTGCCCGCGCTTGATGGCGCCGCGAACGGAATCGGCCGTCGTTGCCCACTCGAGCTCGGGATACCGAGCGACGACGCGTCGCGCGATGTCAATTTGCCCGAGCTGCACGCGCGCGTAACCCGGTTGACTGGCGACAGCGCCGTTAGGCTTGTAGGTCGCGTCGACGCGTTCACCGGGAATGTAGACCGACCAGAACTGCCCGCCGACGTGCCCGGCCTTGAGGCGCGCGAGGTCGGTCATCCCGGCGGTGTGGCGTCGCAGGTCATAGCTCTCGACGTCCATCGGGTGAGCCTTGTCTTCGCGAATGCGCCAGGGAAGATCGTTATGTCCGTCGACGATGGGTTGCGCCGTGAGGATGCGGATCGCGCGGGCCAAGTAGGGGTCGGAGGCGGAGCTTGGCTGCTGTTGTTGAGCGGAAACAGAGGTCGCGGCGAGGAGCGCGAGCGCGGTACGAGGCAGAATGGAAGTCATGTCGGAATCATAGGGGCGCAAGAGCCAAAGAGCGAGCCGAGAAGAGCGAACCGAAAAGAGCGCGCCGAGAAAGGCGAATCGAAAAGAGCGAGCCGAGAGAATCGTTGCGGAATCGGATAGACGGGCGCGACGCGCCCGATTTCCTTATCCGGTCGCAGTCTTCGGCTCGCAGTTTTCGGCTCGCTCTTCTCGGCTCGCTCTTCTCGGCTCGCTCTTCTCGGCTCGCCCCTTTTCGGCAGTTCGCCCCCTACGCCGCCAGTTTCGCCTTTCCTACACTCAGCGCCGCCTCCTCCGCTCCCCTCAACGTCACGATCGTTATCTCCGGAAACGCTCCCAGCCGGAATGGGATCCCCCAATAGCCTGTTCCCGGATTGATGTAGAGCAGCGCGTCGCCGGCG
>WNGI01017890.1_pt1 | contig 12012 bp, 15 predicted proteins | sample 5400621 | NCBI WGS metagenome assembly WNGI01 (sample SAMN13153374, study PRJNA577476) | soil metagenome | isolation source: 20 cm soil or saprolite under Garry oak tree replicate 1 | place: USA:California | collected 2016-06-15 | reverse complement strand
CACCAACACTTACGCCAAATGCGTTTGATATCCCGGGAAGCACGGCGGCGACCACAAAACTATCGGTGCCAAGCGCGAACATCCCCACAGCGAGTACTAGTAAGCGGCGGTTCATAGCTATTTCCTTCTTAGCGATTGCGGAACGGAGATCAGTGCGGAGATTGAGTCCGCCGCCGTCGCTCAAACAGTGGGAACGTCAAGCCAGTGGCGCAAACGATGGTTTTGCGGCCGAACGCAGCCGCCACTACGAACCAGCCGTAGAAAATGCGAGGCCTTCGCACTGTCGGATCACTGCTTGCAGCGTTAGCCATGTCGGTGCTCCACTCCGTCAACACCAGTATCTAATAATAAGCGGTGTCTACGGAGTCAACCAGTAATGGTCTCATACTGGTGTCGAATGGCTGCCTGCCGAAAACAAGCGCCGGTCCCCCGGGAACTCTCGCTGCTCTATGAGTTCGCTAACTCGCTCGATGAACGCCGGTTCGTTCAGGGCGGCGTGCCACATATGGCCAGAGATGGGTTCGCGAGCGCAGCGCTCTTGGCGTGGATGCGCAGCCACGGGCTACTCGAAAGGGGTGCTAGGCTGGGCCGCGACGATCACGAGAAGGCAATGGAGCTCCGCGGCGCATTGCGGGATTTCCTCCGCCTCGACGTCTGATCGCCGCGCTAGTGCTGACGCCGCACGCCTCAACGCGGCGGCAGCGAAAATCACCGAGGGCCATATACAGCATTGCGTTGACCCGCTCAGGGTGACGGTGTGCCCAGTGGAAGCCCAGCGCGGAGCCCCAGTCGTGCAGGATCAGGATCACGTTCCGCTTGAGGTCGAGCTTGTCGAACTAGACATCGACGGTTGCATGCCCAATAGCTCCATCAGTGTTGGGGTTTAGCCAGATAGGACGCGGTCGGGGTAGAGCAGGATCTGCGTGCAGCGAAACAATGCGATCGTCTTGCCGAAGCGCTCTTCCTTGACCTCGGCATCCCATAGCTGAGTGGTGCGGCCGCCATGCACGAGGCGGGCGTTGCAGGTGACGCCGCCCTCGCGCGCCGTACCAATGAAATTCGCGTTGAGCTCCGCAGTCGCGAAACCCGTCGCCCCCTTCGGGCAGGGATTGCAGACAGCCGTAGCCGCACGCCGTGTCGGCGAGGGCCACGACGGTCGCGGCGTGAAGAAAGCCAGTCGGCGCCAGGTGCTGCTTCTCCACCTCGAGGCGCCCGCTAATTTCTCCGCGGCTCGCATGGGTCCAGAGAAATCCCAGCAACCCAGGCAGGCTACCTTCCTGATCGGCGGCCAGGCGGGCCAAGGCGTCTTGGACTCTGTCGTCGCTCACTTCTGACACCTCTAAACATATCATACTGGTGTCTATTGTCGTCAACCACCAAATGTGATTTGATGGTGTCGATGTCGAAGACCTCGCGCAAATTCCGCGTCCCGGGCGCATTGGCCCACGTTTACGACTTCGCCAATACGCTTGATTTGCGCTCCTTCGTTCACCACGGAGTCAAGCACGAGCCCAGCGATGAACTGGGCAGCGCTGGAGATCTCGCCGCCTGGCTGGCCGAGCATGGCCTGCCTGGGGGTGACGGCAGGGTGACGCCGAAAACATTCCATACGGCCCTTCGCTTGCGCGAGGGCCTCCGCGAGTACCTGGAACGCGACCCGACCGAGCGCTCCCGTGATGGCGCGAGCTTACGAAAGCTGAACGAGAGCCTGGAAGCGATGCTCTTCGTGGTGCAGGTTTCTGGCGGAAAGCCGACGATGACGATGCAGCCGGTACAGCCGGGTGCGCTCGCAGGCCTCGGTGCGGTCGTCAACCAGCTCTATGACGCTTCGGCCAGCGGCGATCTGGACAGGTTGAAAATGTGCGCGTCCGAAGAATGCCGCAGGGTGTTCTACGATCGGTCAAAGCCCGGCACGCGACGCTGGTGCCAGGCGAGCCTCTGCGGCAATCGCATGAAGACACGTGCCTATCGCGAGCGGCACAAGACATGACTATTGCAACAATTTGCTAATGCCATCGAGGCGTTGGAGATCTGGGCTGCGCTATCTATCCCCCTTGCGTCCATGAGGTGTAGGCACTGGGGTATGAAGTACACAGCGTCACTCGACCTGAACGAAATCATCGGTCCGAGGCATCGTAGAAACCACCCCGATCGCGGTGACCCAAGATTTGAAATTAGCGGCGCTATCGTAGTCCAAACACGATAAAGCGTATCATTTCAAACAGACGGAAAAGACCGTCAGAAATACCGTCAACTTCCCCCTCATTCCCACTCGATCGTGCCCGGGGGTTTCGATGTCACGTCGTAGACGACGCGGTTGATGCCTTTCACTTCGTTGATGATGCGCGTGGCAAGGGGCCGAATGGTCGAGCATTGTGCATTTCGCCGAGAGGAGGTCTACGAGCGTTATCGAGGAATGATTAGCTTGGGCACGTTGCGCAATTGGCGGATGATGAAAATAGGGCCTTCCTTCCTGAAGCTCGGGCGCGCGGTTTTGTATCCTCTCTCGGAGTTGGAGGCATGGGATCGGAAGAACCTCGTGATCTGTCGTGCTGCAAAGGTCCTGAGCGAGAAGGAACGAGAGGCAGCGGGATGATCGCGAATCGTCAAGATTAACCGCCTCCAATCTCCGGCCCCAACGGAATCGACCATTCAATAAAGAACAACAAAATCCACATGATACGGACGCGAGTAGCTTGATGCACAACAATCCCGCTCGATACCCCACTTGCACGTTTGGTCACGTCGGATCCCGCACAAGCATTGATGTTATGCATCCCGAAATTTGAACTGGCTGAGTTCCACAATGGCCGCCGATGCCATAGGTATGAAGGCGCGCGGCCGCTTCATCAGGCGATGGAAGACACGGCAGTGCCGGTCGGTCCAATCCATCATGAGCAAGTTTGAGCTGGCTCCAGCCAGCGAAAGCTAAACCGATCAATCTTTACAGACGTGGCAACATATCATGTTATGAGAGGTAACTTCCACACGCATCGCGGTTCTAGGAAGTCCGCTCAAGATCCGACCTTAGCGCCACCATGAAGCGAGCTGCCTCGCCGCCTGTCACAACCCGATGATCGAAGGTGAGGGACAACGGCAGCACGCGTCGCACCGACGGCTGGCCCTTATGCGCCACCACCATCGCGCTAATCCGGCCGGCCCCGACGATGGCGACCTGCGGCGGTACAACCACGAGACTGGCGAAGCGGCCGCCGATCATGCCGAAGTTCGATAGTGTGATCGTTGCGCCGCGCAGTTCTTCCGGCGGAATTGCGCGCGCGACCGCGTCGGCCCGCAGTCTATCGAGCCCTGCGCGCAAGTCCCGTGCGTCGCGCTCGCCCACATTGCGCATGACCGGCACGATGAGGCCACCCTCGGTATCGACGGCGATGCCGATATCGACGCGCTTGACCAGGCGCCGAGCCCCGGCGCCGTACCAGGCATTAAGTGCAGGCTCGGGGCCGCTGCAATCGCGCGCATCAGCCGGATGCTTGCGTCCTCACCGCTTCGCCAATCATCGATGTCCGCGTCGTCAGTGACCGTGGCTGCAACGACTTCAGCGTGCGCCGCGGCCATGCGCTGGGCCATCGCGCGCCGCATTCCGCGCAAGGCTTCGGCCGGTCCCGCCTCGGCGAGATTTTTTGCGGCCCGCTCGACATCGGCCCGCGTGATGGTGTCGTCAGGCCCTGTGGGCTGTACAGCATTGAGATCGACGTCAAGCTTGTGTGCGAGGGCGCGTACCGCTGGGAGCGCTTGACGCACTCGTCCAAGCGTCGGCTCGGCGAGTGTCTTCGCGGCCGCGGCCTGCTTCTCGCCGGTGTCGAGCTGGCCAACCACGGTGCCGGTATCCTGCTCGGCACCCTCAGCGAATTCGACCAGGGGAGTGCCTACCTTCAGCAGATCACCTTTGGCGCCGAACACGCGCACAATGCGACCGCTGTATGGCGATGGCACCTCGACCACGGCCTTGTCGGTCTCGACCGAGACGAGCGGTTGATCCGTAACCACATGGTCGCCCTCGTTTACATGCCAGGTTACAATTTCCGCCTCTTCGAGGCCTTCACCGAGATCAGGCAACATGAACTGTCGCATGGCGTGTATCCCGCAGATTTCAACTGAACTGGCAGACCTTCCGTCCCGCAGCTACGATACGCTCGATCGACGGCATATAATGCTGCTCAAGTCGGGGCAGCGGGATCACCGTATCGTAACCTGTGACGCGAATGACAGGGGCGAGAAGCGTTGTCAGCCCGCGTTCGGCAACGAGCGCGGCGATCTCGGCACCGAAGCCGCCGGTCCGTGGAGCTTCGTGCACGATGACGCAGCGTCCGGTTTTTTCCACGGAGCTCAACAGGGTTTCCTCGTCGTAGGGCTTGAGGGTCGCGAGATCGATAACCTCGGCACTGATGCCTTCAGCATCGAGCGTCTCGGCAGCCGCCAGCGTCTCCTTCACCATCGCGCCCCAGCTGATCAGCGTGACGTCCTGACCTTCCCTGAGAACGAAAGCTATGTCGAGCGGCAAGGCCTCGCCGTTGTCTTCAACCTCGTCCCTCGCCGCGCGGTAGATGCGTGTCGGCTCCAGGAACACCACCGGATCGGAGTCGCGGATGGCGGCGAGCAGCAGGCCGTAAGCGCGTTCGGGCGAAGATGGAATGACCACGCGCAGACCTGGAATATGGGCGAGCATGGCCTCGGTGCTCTCGGAGTGATGTTCGGGAGCGCGAATGCCGCTCCCATGCGGGGTGCGCAAAACCATCGGACAGCTGAGCCGCCCTTGTGTGCGGTTGCGCAGCCGCGAGGCATGGTTCACCAATTGATCGATGCAGGGATAAATAAATCCCATGAACTGGATCTCGCCGACCGGCTTCAGCCCTTGTGCCGCCATGCCGACGCAGAGTCCGCTGATAAGGAGTTCCGATAGCGGCGTATCGAACACGCGTTCCGGTCCGAAACGCTGCTGGAGTCCGACGGTGGCGCGGAAGACTCCGCCGTTGACTCCGACATCCTCGCCGAACACGACGACATTGGGGTCATCCTCCATCGCGCGGGCGAGCGCCATGTTGACGGCTTCGACCAGCGTCATCTCGGGCATCAGTCTCTCCCCTCGAGTTCGCGGCGTTGCGCAGCATAGGCCGCGGGCAGCTTGGCATAGAGATGATCGAACATCGTCTCGGGCGCTCGCGGCTGCGTAGCCAGGTAGCGCTCGACCGCCGCGTCGATGCGCTGCTGGCATTCAGCGGCAAGGCCCTCCTCTTCCGTTTGCTCCACATGTCCCGGCCAGCGAGAAAGGACCTCAACCGTGCGACCGGCTCCTCCTTCCAGCGCGCCTGGACCTCCGCGGTCGAACGGTAGCGCGCTGCGTCGTCTGCGGTCGTATGATCGCCGAGCCGGTAGGTGACCGCCTCGATAAAGCGGGGCCCCTGGCCATTGCGGGCCGCTTCGATCGCCTCTCGAGCCGCCGCGTGCATGGCCACGACGTCGTTGCCATCCACCTGCTCGCCGATGAAACCCGCTGCGATCGCTTTCTGCGCCAGCGTTTCGGATGCGGTCTGAAGCCGCAGCGGCACCGAAATAGCCCATTGATTATTCGTGGCGACGAACACGACCGGCAGCTTGTGCACACCCGCGAAGTTCATCGCCTCCCAGAGGTCGCCCTTCGAGGTGGCGCCGTCGCCGAACAGACATACGGCAACGCGCGGCTCCTTGCGCAGCTTGAAGGCGTAGGCAACGCCCGCAGCTTGCGGCGCTTGCGATCCGACGGGAATGCAGAACGGGAAATCCTGGATCGACCCCGAGAAGCGGTTGCCCCGCTCGTCGCCGCCCCAAAACAGCAAGATATCTTCCAGTTTGACCCCACGCCAGATCAAGGCGGGGTTGTCGCGATAGGAAGGGAGCAAAACGTCCTCGTCACGCATGGCGCTGGCCGTGCCAACCGACACCGCCTCCTGGCCAAGCGATGCGGCATAGGTCCCGAGTCGGCCGGTGCGCTGCAACGCCACAGCTTTCACATCGAAGGCGCGCACCAGCACCATCGCCCGATAAAGCCTGACGAGCAGGCGGGTATCGGCGGCGAAGGCCGGGAGCTGCCGATTGGTCGAACCGTCCGGGGCGAGATAGCTGCGGTGGCCCACCTCGAAGCGCGCGATCACCGGGAGGTGCTCGTCTGCGTGCCAACTTTCGGTCATGTTACTGACTCCCGCCTCGAAAAGAAGTCCTGATTGGTGGGCGCTACTTGATGGCGCCCATGGTAAAGCCGGCTAACAAGCCGCCTCTGATCAAAGTTACTTCGCCCCGTCCGGTCGTGGGACGAGATGAGTGAGCAGATCCGTCGGCAGCGGAAAGACAATGGTTGAGGACCGCTCGCTCGCGGTGTCGTGCAGCGCTGCGAAATAGCGTAACTGCATCGCCTGTGGTTCCCGGGCCAGAAGTTGGCCAGCCTCGACGAGCTTCTCGGCGGCCTGCTGCTCGCCTTCGGCATTGATCACCTTTGCACGCCGCAACCGCTCGGCCTCGGCCTGCTTGGCAATCGCGCGGATCATGTTTTCGTTGAGATCGACATGTTTGATCTCGACATTGGTCACCTTGATGCCCCAGGCGTCAGTCTGCTGATCGAGTATCTCCTGAATGTCCGCGTTGAGCCGATCCCGTTCCGCCAGCAGTTCGTCGAGTTCGTGTTTACCGAGGACGGAGCGCAGCGTGGTTTGCGCCAGCTGGCTGGTCGCGGCCAAAAAGTCCGCGACCTTGATGATCGCTCGCTCCGGGTCGACGATGCGGAAGTAGAGGACGGCGTTGACCTTGACCGTGACATTGTCGCGCGTGATCACGTCCTGCGGCGGCACATCCTGCACCACGACCCGCAGATCGGCTTTCACCATCTGCTGCGCGAACGGAATGAGGATAATGAGACCGGGACCCTTTACCCCGGTGAAGCGACCCAGTGTAAAGACGATGCCGCGCTCATATTCCCTCAAGATGCGAATCGCCGCCCAGAAAAACATGATCACGAGGACTACGAGAAGAAGATAGCTCAGATAGTCGAACATCATCACACACCTCCTTGGCTGACGGTTCGTGCTGATCGCCGCCGCACCACAAGCGTCAGGTCCTTGATACCGGCCACCTCGACCGTCTCTCCAGGTGCAAGGGCTTCCACCCCGTGGGCCTGCCAGCGCTCGCCATGAGTAAAGACGTGACCTTCGCTGCCGGACCAGTCGAGAACTTCGGCAGGCAGACCGCGCATGGCCTGCTCCCCGGCCCAGGCCGGGTTTCTGCGGGCGCGCCAGAGCGAGCCGAGTACGATGACGGTCAGGCTGACGATCATCGCCATCGCGATGATGACGACCGTCCATGACAGCTGGTATCCCGGGGCCTCGATCTTGAACAGCATGGCGGCCCCGAGAAGAAACGCGGCAACGCCGCCAAGGCCGACAAACACGGTTGGGTTGAAGGTTTCGACGACCAGGAAGGCGATCCCCAACAACATCAAGGCGAAGCCGGCGTAGTTGATCGGCAGCATGTTGAGGGCATAAAGGCCGAGCAGCAGACAGATCGTCCCGACCACTCCCGGCGCGACGGCGCCAGGGGTGGAGAACTCGAAGATCAGACCGTAGATGCCGACCAGCAGCAGGATGAAAGCGACGTTGGGATCGGTGATGACGGACAGAAGCCGGATCAGCCAGCCGGGATCGAGGCGCTCGATTGTTAGGCCCTTTGTCGCCAACCGCCGCATATCGCCACCTGCGAGCTCGACCGTGCGGCCCTCAATCAGCTGAAGCAGTTCGGTCGGGTTGCGCGCGACGAGATCGATGACATTCGCCTGCAATGCGCCGCTGGCGGAAAGACTGGCGGCCTCGCGCACCGCTTTCTCGGCCCAATCGGCGTTGCGCCCGCGCAGCTCGGCGAGGCTGCGGATCAGCGCAACCGCGTCGTTCGTCGCCTTCGCCGTCATGGCATCCTTCGACGCAGGGTGCTGCGCATCGTCCTTTTTGTCCTTGCCGTCCTTGTCTGGGGCGCTGCCTGGCAGCCCCGGCAGCGGTCCTCCGATCTGCACGGGCGTCGCGGCGCCCAGATTGGTGCCTGGCGCCATAGCCGCGATATGCGTTGCGTAGAGAATGTAGGTGCCCGCGCTCGCCGCATGGGCACCGGATGGAGCAACGTAGCCAATGACGGGAACAGAGGATCCGAGCACGTCGGCGATGATCTCGCGCATGCTGGTTGCAAGCCCGCCCGGCGTGTTCAGACGCAAGATAACGACGTTGACCCGCCGTTCGCCCGCCGTCGTCAGCGCCTCCTTCACGTATCTGGCGGTTGCCGGACCGATCGCCCCGTCGATCTCGATCGTCGGTGCGGGTCTGCCGCCCTCCTCCGCTGACAGGAGCACGGGAAGGGAAAACTGGACAGCGGCAGCAATCGCCGCAACAAGGGTCGCCTGCACCATTCTCACGGCAAGACTCCCTAATAAAACGATATATGGGGGTAGTCTTCCCACGCCTCAATAGGACCGACGCACCTGATGCACGAAACGCCCGACGAGGCCGCCAAAACCGGACACCGGCAACCATTCCGTGACGGGAATGCCGTAGTTCCTCCGCTCTAGATCAGTAGCGGCGGCAGCAGAACTGCGCGCAATATTCGTATCTTGCTCCAGAGAGGGCGCAGGCGGGGTGTCATGGTCACGGCTGTTGCGCGGCGACAGCGGCCCGAGGAAAAAGGCCGCAATCCCAACCCAGCTCACAGTTTTGCAGTCGATCCCGTGGTACAATTTCCAAATGCATGTCCAGCGCAGCTGGCGATCTATGGCCGGAGTGCTGAATACTTGCATGGGAGTACAGATACTCACAGCGGCAACCTAGCTACGCTAAGGTAGAATAACAAGCCAGTTCGGAACGGGATTTGATTGAAACTCAACTCTACCTATGCAGCCTTTATGGCGGCCCTTGCTGCGTGCCCGACCGGAGCCATGGCCGAGGTCTATTCGTGTGAAATTAAGGAATGGGTGTATCCCTCCGATAGGGGCCGCCTTGCAGATTAGCTGATGGTGTGAGTCATGTGAGTATTCATAGGAATAGTCACATGACGAACGGGCGCGTTGAGGTCATCACCTCGGTTGAACGACGGCGGCGCTGGAGCGCGGCGGAGAAGGGGCAGCTGGTAGCGGCATCGCTGGAGCCTGGTGCCAGCGTATCGGCGCTTGCGCGGGACGCCGGCATTCATCCGGGCCAGCTGTATGGCTGGCGGCGTCAGCTGCGTGCACAATATGGGATCGGTTTTGCGCCGGTGCAGATTGCGCCGGAGGCGGCTCCTGGCGGACTGGCCGGCTGCGGCGGCGCGATCGAGATCGAGTTCGCGAGTGGGGCGCGGATGCTGATCACGGGCGCGGTCGAGCCGGCGATGTTGACGGCGGCGGTTGCCGCGCTGGCCGATGGACGGCGGCGATGATCCCAATTCCGCCGGGGGGTCGGGTGTGGATTGCGACGGGCCACACCGACATGCGCCGCGGCATGAACTCCCTGGCCCTGCTGGTGCAGGAAGCCTTCAAGCGCGATCCGCACGGCAGCGATCTCTACGTGTTCCGCGGCAAAAGCGGCAAGCTGATCAAGATTCTCTGGCATGATGGACTGGGCATGTCGCTCTACGCCAAGCGGCTAGAGCGCGGCCGGTTCATTTGGCCGTCGGTCACCGACGGTGTCGTTTCGATCTCGATGTCGCAGCTCGCTTACATGCTCGAGGGCATCGACTGGCGCAATCCACTTTATACCTGGCGGCCGTCGGCGGCGGGATGAGTGCGGTGTTGACTCATCGTGGTGAGTTGAGCCTGCGAATCACGCGGAATTGTGATTCAGTCGTCGCGTGGCGACGACACCCGATCCCCTTCCCGACGACACCGAGGCGCTGAAGGCGGCGCTGATCGAGACGCGCGCCAAGCTCGTGGGCGCGCAGGCGCTGATCGAACACCTGCAGCTGGTGATCGCCAAGATGAAGCGCGAGGTGTTCGGCCCGCGCTCGGAGCGCAGCCAGCGGCTGCTCGATCAGCTGGAGCTGCAGCTTGAGGAGCTCGCCGCGGCAGCTGGGGAGGACGAGACCAAGACCGAGGCGGCAGGCGTCCAGGTCCAGGGCTTTACGCGGCGCCCGGCGACGCGGCGCAACTTCCCCGCCGATCTGCCGCGCCGGCGGATCGTTCACCCCGCGCCGACCGCGTGCCCATGCTGCGGCGGCAGCAAGTTCTCCAAAATCGGCGAGGACATCACTGAGACGCTCGATGTGGCGCCGCGGCAATGGTATGTGACCGAGCATGTACGGGAGAAGTTCTCCTGCCGCTCGTGCGAGACGATTACGCAGCCGCCGGCGCCGTTCCATGCGATTGCCCGCGGCTTTGCCGGCCCGAGCCTGTTGGCAATGATGCTGGTCGAGAAGTACGCCAACCACCAACCGCTCAACCGGCAGAGCGAGCAGTATGCGCGTGAGGGGATCGAGCTGTCGGTCTCGACCATGGCCGATCATGTCGGCGCCTGCGCGGCCACGCTGTGGCCGCTCTACGAGCTGATCAAGGCGCACGTATTTGCCGCCGAGCGCATCCATGGCGACGATACCACCGTGCCGGTGCTGGCGAAGGTGAAGACCCGCACCGGGCGGATTTGGACCTATGTCCGCGACGACCGTCCCTTCGGCGGCCCGGCGCCGCCTGCCGCCGTGTTCTTCTACTCGCCGGATCGAACCGGCATTCATCCCCAACAGCATCTCGCTGGCTATAGCGGGATCCTTCAGGCCGACGCTTATGGCGGATTCAATGCGCTTTACGCGCCTGATCGGAAAGGAGGATCGATCACGGAAGCCGGCTGCTGGGCGCATGCGAGGCGCAAGCTGTTCGAGCTTGCCGACATCGCCTCGAAGGCGGGCAAGGGAAAGCCGACCACGATCTCGCCGATCGCTTTCGAGGCGGTGCAGAAGTTCGATGCCATCTTCGCGCTGGAGCGCTTGATCAACGGCTGCTCGCCCGAAGCGCGCGTAGCCGCGCGCCGCAAGGATATCGCGCCGCTGGTGAATGATCTTATCGAATGGATGAAACGGGAGCGGGGCAAGCTGTCGCGCCACAACGAAGTGGCCAAGGCCATGAACTACATGCTCAAGCGTGTCGACGTGTTCACGCGGTTCCTCGCGGATGGCCGCATCTGCCTGAGCAACAACGCAGCCGAGCGCGCGCTGCGCGGAATTGCCCTTGGCCGCAAGTCGTGGCTGTTCGCGGGGTCGGATCGTGGCGGCGAGCGCGCCGCAGTTATGCTGACACTGATCCAGACCGCCAGGCTCAACGATGTCGATCCGCAATCCTGGCTCGCCGACGTATTGGCGCGCATCAACGACCATGCTGCTCTCCGGCTGGATGAGCTTCTGCCGTGGAATTGGCGAAAGCCCATGCCGAGCCGCGCCGTAGCAGCCTGAGCCAAGAGCAGATATGAGATCAACCGGCTTCTCTACGGCAGAAAAATCGGCGGTGACCGCCGTTTGCCAGCACCTGATCGATGACTTCCTGAAGCCCCGCTTCCTGCCGACCATCCGGCCGACACAGTTCAACTATCCCGTCGATATCCTCGGCAAATGGCACGGCACCAAGTATCGCTTCATTCAGCGCTACCGCTCCGGATTCCCGGAGAATCTCGGCGAAGAGTTCGATGCCCCCTTCGCCCGCCTCGACTGGATCAGCCGCAACCGCTTCAACCTCCAGTGGCACCGCCATACCGGAGAATGGTTCTGCCTGCATCGCGGCCTTACCCTCACCGAAGCGATCGACACCCTAAAGTCGGACGGGCTGTTCCATCCCACTTGAACACCAGAGCCCTACAAGCTCGGCTACCCCGCGGTACTCGCCGGATGGATACGAATGGGTGCGGGTAAATGACGAGGGACTTGTTCGGCCCGCACCGAGCGCACCTTTTAAACGCCAGGTATCGATCGACAAAGAAACCGGCAATGCTGTCGGCGATGCGTTGTCGGCTGCAAATCGTTGGGAAGTTGTTC
>WNGI01004875.1_pt1 | contig 12012 bp, 10 predicted proteins | sample 5400621 | NCBI WGS metagenome assembly WNGI01 (sample SAMN13153374, study PRJNA577476) | soil metagenome | isolation source: 20 cm soil or saprolite under Garry oak tree replicate 1 | place: USA:California | collected 2016-06-15 | reverse complement strand
ATGCGCGGAGCGCGAGGGCAAGCGGCTGCCCAGAAACAGTGATCGATCGGGTCGTCTCGGCGTAGTCGGTCGGGCGGTCGGCGACGAAATAGGCAAAGAACGTCAGCGGCTGGCTGAGCTGGCCGGTCTCGTACACGATCTCGCCGGACGCATCGGTCGTGGGCGCGCGCAGAACGGCGGCCTGGACGTCGATGTTGTAGCCGGCAGGAAAGCTGACGGTGACGCTGCCACCGGATGCTCCCTTGCTCGCGAACGCCCAGGCGGGAAACGTGACCAGGCTCGCGCCGACCCGGAGCTGGCGGGTAGGCGAGCCACCCTTGTCGATGAGGTCGAACGTGAGCGTCCATGTCCGCGTTGCGCCAGCCGGCAGCCGCTTGCCGAAGTCGAGGCGGAGGAGGATGTGATCGGCCGTGTGACTTGCGACGTGGACGCTCGGGCCGCCCGGCCCCGTGATCTTGAAGCCCGCGGCTCCCGATTGGACCGCGAGATACGCCCTGTCGAAGTAGTAGAGCCGGGTCTTCGTGTCGTGGAGGTGGTTGACTGCGGTGACAGCGGCAGTGACGTGGACACGGGCCTGCTGCGGCTGGACGTCATAGCGCGTCTGGGCGGTGACCGTGAGGTCCGTCGCCGCTGCGCGGGCCGTTGGCGCCACGGTCGGCAGCAGCGACCCACCGAGCGCGGCAAGGATTGCCACGATCGGCAGGAGGCGGCGAACGCTCAGTTCGGTGGGGCTCAGTCGGCTCACGGCGTTGCGGCCGACCGCCTTTCGGGTCACGCCGTTGCCGTTCAATCCCTTCACTCCCTTGCCGCCTCGAGCAGCTCCGGCAGCTGGGCGGCGTAGCGATCGATCAGCGCCGCCCCGCGACTCGTCCGGGCCGACGTGTCCGGGATCCGCCCGCCGATCCACAGCCAGTCGGCCGACTCCTCGAGGAGCTGATCGCTGATCGCCAGCGCTCGGGCGAGGGCCAGCCCGAGGGTGTCCCGATCGACGCTGGCGATCGGCAGCTCGGCCATCAGGACCGGCCGGCCGTCCTCGGCGAGCGAGAACTTCGCGAAAGGGAACTCGTCGTTCCATCGAAGCAGGCGGCGATAGGACTTGCGGAGCGAATCGCCGATGGGCGGGGCGTAGTGGACCCAGCTGATCAGGGCGAGGCGCGGGTCGAGGATGATCGTGACCGGCAGGTCGAAGCGTCGGCGACCGTCGAGGCGAAGGTCCCACGAAGTCAGGCCCTCGCGTTCCGTTCGGGTTTCCGGCGTCAGGCCGAGCTCGCCGAGCCAACGCTCGACATCGGCCGGGCCCACGGCCGCCGGGTCAGCTGATGGCATGGCGGGCAGTCTAGCGGGTGTTCACCGAAGCGGGCCGGCTGAAGGCGCCCATTCACGCTCAGCGCGAGAAGGCCGCCGCGTTCCGGGGAAGCCTCTGAGTGCTCCGACGAAGCGGTCAGTCAGCGCTGCGGAGTGCGCGAGCCGGCGGCCGATCTGCCCCCGCCCGCCCGAACCTGGACGGCCTCGTGTTGGCCGTTCGTCGACTCCGCCGCGGGTGTGGCTGCGGATGGCGGCGCCGTGTTGCGGGCCTCGCGCGCCTCACGCCTCGACGCGGCGCCGATCTCGACCGACGCGCCGTTCGGGATGACCTTCTTCGTGAAGTCGGTCGAGCGAACTCCTGCGGCCACCTTGACATTCCGCCCGATTCGGGCGCCGCGGGGGACCACCGCGCGCTTGCCGACGACGGTGATGCCCGTGTTCAGCCGGCCTGGCTCCTGACGGTTCGGCGTGTCGAAGTCCGGGCCGTCGCCGACGATCGCACCTTGCCCGATGACGACCTCCTTGTCGAGGATCGCCCGATCGACAACCGCCCCGGATCGGATGATGGAGTCGAACATGACGATCGAGTCGCGGACGACCGCCCCGACATCGACGCGGACGCCCGGCGACAGGACCGAATTCACGACGGTCCCGTTGATCACGCAGCCGTGCGAGATGAGGCTTCGGTGGACCTGCGCCGTCGCCCCGACGCGGGCCGGAGCGCGCTCTTCCGAGCGGGTGTGGATGACCCAGTCCTTGTCGTACAGGTCGAGCTCGACGCGATCGTCGAGCAGGGCGAGGTTCGCCTCCCAGTAGGACTGGATCGTCCCGACGTCCTGCCAATAGCTGTCGAAGTGGTAGCCGTAGACGCGGGCGCCGGCGTCGAGCATCGCCGGGATCACGTGCCGGCCGAAGTCGATCCGATCCTCGCCGATCCAGCGACGGAGGGCCTTCTTCGAGAAGACGTAGACCCCCATCGAGGCGAGGTCGCTCTTCGGCTGCTTCGGCTTCTCCTGCCAGTCGACGACCCGGTCGGTCTCGTCGAGGGCCAGGACCCCCATCCGACTGGCGTCGCTCAACGGAACGTGGCGGACGGCGATCGTGACGTCGGCGCGCTTTCGACGATGGGCCGCGATGAACGGCTGGTAGTCCATCTTGTAGATGTGATCGCCGGCGAGGACGAGGATCGTGTCGGAGGTGTCGTGCTCGATGACGTTGATGTTCTGGAGCACGGCGTCGGCCGTCCCGCGGTACCACTCGGCGACGCGGCCGCGGGCGATGTACGGCTGAAGGAGCTTCACGCCGCCCTTGTTGCGGTCGAGATCCCAGGGCCGGCCGAGACCGATGTGGTCATTGAGCGAGCGGGGGTTGTACTGCGTCAGGACCACGACATTGTCGACGTCGGAGTTGACGCAATTCGACAGGGTGAAGTCGATGATCCGGTACTTGCCACCGAACGGAACAGCGGGCTTTGCGCGCACGCCCGACAGGATCGACAGGCGCTCACCCTCACCGCCAGCGAGGATGACTGCCATCGTCCGCTTCATCGGTCGATGCTAGCACGGGCTGGTCAACGCCTTGTCACGGGACGCTACGGATTCAGTCACAGATCCTGGCTCGCTCTACGCCACGAGGGCCGCGAGGGCCCGCGGGGCCGCGCCTTGTCAGACGATTACCAGGCGGTCGTCTGTCATGTGCTCGGTTGCTCGCGGTACTCAGAGCGCTGCAATTCGCGCTCCACGTCCTGCTTAATGACCGCCCCAGGATCGTGTGACAGGAACGGGCCACCTAGGAGGCGAGGGCGCCTCGGCGCGAGCATCCGCCGATCACCGTTGACTGCGAACGATCTGCCCGTCGGCGGTTGCGGCCTAGAGGAACAGGCGCGGGTTGACGAAGTTCCCGTTGAACCGGACCGCCCAGTGGAGATGGGCGCCCGTCGAGTGGCCGGTATTGCCCTCGTGCCCGATGACCTGGCCGGCATGGACTACCGCGCCGGTGCCAACCGGGCAGTTCGGCTTCATGTGGGCGTACCACGTGTCGAGGTTCGAGGCGTGGGCGATGATCACGATCCAGGCCGGGTCCGCGCCGTCCGCGTAGTTCCAGCCGCAGTACGCGATCCGGCCATTACCGGATGCGCGCACAGCCGTTCCTTCCGGGGCGACGATGTCGATTCCCTGGTGGAAGTGGGGGCAATCGCCGTATGGCGGCTCCCAGGCGAACCCGGTGCAGCCGAATGGCTGGGTGACCGTGCCCGGCATCGGCCAGCGGAGCGTCCCGTTGTATGCCGACGGGATGTTGCCCTGGGCGTACTGCTTCGAGATGAGGTCGTTGATCTTCGCCGCGAGGGCCCGCTTGGCGGCTGACGCGGCGGCGATCGCCTTCGCCAGGTTCTTCTTGTTGGCGACGAGCTTGGCGTAGGCCGCCTTCTGGATCTTCAGCGCTTCGGCGGTCCGCTTCTCGAGCGCCTTGAGCTGAGCCTGGGCTGCATTGAGTTCGGCGAGGTGCTTGTCGAGCTCGACCTTCTGCGCGGCGGTCTCGACGCGAAGCGCGTCCGTCTGGATCCGGGCCGTCTGGACGGTTGCGTGGATCGTCGCGAGGGTCGCCTGGTCCTCGACGATCTGCTGGGCGAGCATCTTGTCCTGTTCGGCGAAGTCGTTGATGTAGCTGACCTCGGCGATGACGTCGGTGAAAGAGCCGCCCGACAGGAACGTCTCGAGGAGCGTCGTCCGGTCGGTGTCGTAGGCGGTCCGGATCCGATCGGCCAGGATTGCCTTTCGCTGCACGAGGTCGGCGCGCTTGCGCTCTTCCAGGGCCGTCAGTCTCGTGAGCTGACCGTCGAGCGTCGTGAGCTCATCGACGAGCCCCTGGTACTGCAGCCGAACGGCCTCGACCTGGACGACCATCTTGCCGATCCCGACGCGCACGGCTGCGAGGTCGGCGTTGATGCCGTTGAGCTGCGATTTCGTCGTGCTGATCGCGCTGCTCAGGTCGGCCTGGAGCGCGGCGATCTGGCTGACCTGCGCCTTCTGGTCCCGGAGCTGCTTCGCGAGCGCGTCCTGGCGCGCCTGCGCGTCGGCCAGCTCGTCGGCTCCGACCGGGCGGACGAGGTTCGCCGACGGCGCGGCGAACGAGCCGAACAGGAGGGGGACCAGGAGGAGGAAGGAGAACCGACGGACTCGGCGTCCGGGTGTCCGGCGCCTCGGCGGAGTCCATCCGTCGAGCGGCGGCGTCTTTCGAATCACTGAGGCGTCGTCATCGTGCGAGCAAACTCCGTTGGTCGCGTCCGGCACTTCTCCCCGGAGCGCGGTATGGCGGCTACGCCCGCCGGTGATTTCGCCGTCCCGAACTGGACACGTATCTCAGGACGACACCGGCTTTGCGGCATCATACCTTGAGTTGTCCAGAATATGACAGCGGCATATCAGCGCCCACCCTGACGATGGTCCCACGACCACCCCGGACGGCGCCGAACGCCACCAGAGGGCCCCGGTCCGGCCTTCGCGATTCCTCCGCCGCCCAGGTTCGGTCCGTGGTCCGCCGGCCGGACCAAACGTCGGTTGGGATGGCCTTCCTCGGTCAGATTCGCACTCTCGTTCGCTGGTTGGCCCGCCGGCCGAACCAACCGTCGATTGGGAGGGCTCTCGGTAGCAGGTTGGCCCGCCGGGCGGACCAACCGTCGGTCGGGACCCATTTCCAGGCTCGAATTCGGGCTCTCGTTCGACGGTTGGCCCGCAGGACGGACCAACAGTCGATTGGGAGGGCTCTCGGTCGCAGGTTGGTCCGCGAGGCGGACCAAACGTCGGTTGGGACCGCATTCCGCGCTCTGATTCGACCCCTCCTTCGTCGGTTGGTCCGCCGGCCGGACCAAACGTCGGCTGGGACCGCGTTTGTCGGCCGGATTCGACCCCCTCGTTCGACGGTTGGCCCGCCAGCAGAACCAAGGCGGCGTCGAAGCCGCGGCAGGGGCCGGGCTCCCAACCCGTGGGCCGGATCACGGGCCAGCCACCCGTCAGGCCCGGACGAAGATCGCCCAGACCGCGCCGAAGATGAGGAACGGGCCGTACGGAACGTAGGCCTTGAGGGTGATCCGCCGCGTCACCAGGAGCACGGCCAGGACGATGCCGGCACCGAATGCCCCCGACGCCACACCCGTGATCGTCCGGATGAAGCCGAGCATCAGGCCGACGCCGCCGAGGAGCTTGACGTCACCGATGCCGAAGGCGCCCGCCTCGAACGGCAGCGAGCCGATGTACAGGAGGGTCGGGATGACGAGCGCGATGAGAATGGCCGGCAGCACCTCTCCCCCGACGAGCGGGTTGCGGCCGGTCAAGTCGTAGACAAGGGCGATCGGAATGACCGGTATCGTCAGGAGATCGGGCAGCAGCCGCTGATCGAGATCGGTCGCCAGCCCAACGACGAGCGTCGCGAACCACGCGCCGAACACCCCGAGTGCGAGCGGGTCGCCCTCGAACCGGCTCGCCAGGACCGCAAACGCAAACGCCCCAAAGAGCGCGCAGACAGCCGTCCGCCAGCCGATGGATCGCCCGGCGAGAAAGCCCTCGTCGTGCTCGGGCCAACGTGTCGCGAGGCGGTCGGCGCCAACCCCCAGGACGAAGCCGCCGATCGCGAGAGCGACCGCGAACGGCGTCATGGTCGAAGGAGCGGCGTCATGCCGGCGAGCTCGGGGCGACCGCGACCGGACTCGCCGCGACCCTACGCCCCGCGCGCCCCGCGCGCCCCGGCCAGCGCAAGCTCGACGAGCGTCGCGTGTGTCACGCCCGTTGCGCCGCGCGCTGCAAACGGCAGGGCCTTCCGGAAGTAGCCGGTCCCGCCGATGTCGAGATGGGCCCACGGCACCGTCCGGAACTCGCGCAGGAAGAGACCACTCTTGACGAGCCCGCCCTCGGCCGAGCCCGCGTTCTGGAGGTCGCCGTACCAGCTGTCCATCTCCGGCACGTAGTCGTCGATGAGCGGGATCTGCCAGTAGCGCTCGGCGGCCTTGTCGGCGGCAGCGCTCACCTCGTCGTACCACGCCTGCGGCGTCCCGAAGGCGCCCGTGACCAGGTGCCCGAACGCCCGCCCGACGGCACCCGTCAGGGTCGCAACATCGACGATATGGGTCGCCCCGAGTCGCTCGGCATAGGTCATGGCATCGCCGAGGATCAGGCGGCCTTCCGCGTCCGTGTTGGTGATGTCGACCCATTTGCCGTTGAGCGCCTGGACGACGTCCCCGGGTCGAGTCGAGTGTGGGCCCGGCATGTTCTCGACGGCCGGCGCCACAGCCAGGAGCGGCGTGCCCGGGGCGAGCCGGTTGACCGTTTCGATGGCCGCGATCACGGTGCACGCACCGATCTTGTCCATCTTCATCTCTTCCATCCGGTCGGAGGGCTTGATGCTGATGCCGCCCGAGTCGAAGCAGACGCCCTTGCCGACGATCGCGAGGTGCCGCCCGAGGGCGTCCTTCTCGCCTTCCCCGCCGGACCGCATGACGATCATCCGCGGCGGATTGTCGCTACCACGGCCGACAGCGAGGAACATCCCCATCCCGAGCTCGCGGGCGCGGTCGGGCTCGATGACGTCGATCCACAGGCCGTGCTTCTCGGCGACGGCGCGAGCCTCCTCGGCGAGGACCTCCGGGCTGACGTCGTTGGCCGACCGATTCGACAGCGACCGGGCGTGGTTGGCGCCCTCACCGATGATCACGCCGCGCTCCGCCGCCTTTTGCGCCGACGCGACATCCGCGCCCGGCGCGACGAGGATCAGCTCGTCGAGGACCGGCGGCGCGGTCGCCACATCTTCGCGGTAGAGGGACTTGGGATCGAAGCTGCCCTCGACGACCCCGCGGGCGACGAGCTCGGCGACGGCGTCGACGCCACCGGGCAGGACGTCCGAAAGCGGAGTCAGCCAGACCGCGACCGACCGAACCTGGCGCCCACCTAGGCGATGCTCGATCGCGGCCCCGACGTGGAGCACGGTCTCGCGGTCGATCGCGTCGCGGTCGCCGGCACTGATCGTGAGAGCCCGTCCCGCGGCCAGCTCACCGGGCGCCGCCACGGCCGCGCTGTAGCGCTTGGCTCGCAGCTCGCCGAACGCGGCGAGGGCACGGAGCTCGCCGCCCGTCCGCCGATCGAGCTCATCGAGAGGCCCCTCGAAGGCGGGTTCGCCGACAATCGGAATGGCCAGGACATCGGCCTTGACGTCCCACGGCTGGTCGGTGACGACGCGCAGCTGCACGGCCTGGACTCCTCGGGTGTCGGGCGCGGGCTGCGCCTCAGGGTCGGTCGCCGCAGTGTACTTCGGGCACGGGCCGACAGGCGGGCGGGCCCGTGCGGTCGGCGGGCGGGCGCGGGCCGGGCAGCGTTGATCGCTCAGTCGGATTCTCGCGCCGCGAGTACATGCGACGTGTTGGGCTGCTGAAACGGCTCGTAGTGCCCATTTTCTGCAGGTCCTACTCGCCCCGCGAGAATGTTGGACAAATCGGGGCCAGGAACCCGTTCCGCGTGTCGCATGTACTCGCCCGACGAGAACGTCCGAGGACCGGGCAGCATCGCACGGCTGAGAACGTCCGCGGACCGGGCGGCCTCGCCCGACGAGAACGTCCGAGGACCGGGCAGCATCGCACGGCTGAGAACGTCCGCGGACCGGGCGGCGCGCGGCTGGGATCATCGGGCCCGGTGCGCAACCCGCTACGGGAGCGGCGAGCCAGTCCCTTCGCCACCGTTGTCGACTGGCGGCTGGCTCGCTTCGGGCCCCTCGGTCAACAACCCCACCGCCGCCTCGAGGTCGCCCCGCGCCTCCTCGATCGTGATGACCGCCTGGTTCAGCCCGCCGCGGCCGATCTCCGCGAGGATGACGACGAGCCCCTTCGTGTCGGCCGGCAGCGCCGCCCGGGCAGCCTTCTCGGCCGCGAACGCGGCCTGGACCTTTGGGTTCACGAGGCCCTTCGAGTCCGTCAATGCCTGATAGAGATTGCGGAGCGACTTGTCGTAGGCCGCGTTGAGGTCGAGCCACTGGTTCAGGGTCGACACGTCGACGCCCGGGGGAAGCTCGTCGCGCAGCGTCCGAGCCTGGGCAATCTCGTCGTCGGATTTCGTAAGCGTTTCCAGCGCGGACGCGTACTTGCCGGCGACTCCCGCTGCGGCGGCGGCGGCGGTAGTTTGATCGTGCTGGACGAGCAGCACGGTCACCCGGGTCGCGGCGAGGGCTCCGGCCCCGAGCCGCGACCAGGCCGCCGCCAGACCATCGGTCGAGACGATCGCCTGGAGCGCCAGCGTATGCCGCCGTTGAGCTTCCGGCGAGATGGTGATGGCCTCATCGGGACCGATGCCGGGCAGCCCGAGCAGCGTCGTCCGAAGCGCCTGCGAATGGGCGGCGATCGTTTCGCTGAGCCGTTGCCCGTCGGCGACGGTCGTGTCGAGCGTATTGAGGTCTCGTGTCACGAGCGCGCCGAGCGCCCCACGACCGAGCTTCCCCAGTCGGTTGACCTCGTCGGACAGGCTGACGAGATCAGCTTCGGCGGCGGAGAGTCCGGGCTCGATCGCCTTATCGCCGGGGTAGGTCAGCTCGGCCCGTGCGGGCGTCCCCGGCTGGTGCGACATGGAGCCGATGATGCCGGCGGCCCCAAGCGACAGGATCGCCGCGACGACGAGCCAGACGGCGGCGAGCGCTACGCGACGGGCCTGCCCCTTCATGGCCGGGCATCGTAGCATCGGGTCATGACCGAGGCTCACCTATCGCCCGCCGTCGAGCTCCTCATCGAGGACATGCCGAAAGCCGAGCTTCATCTCCACCTCGATGGATCGATCCGGCCCCAGACGGCCCTCGAGCTGGCCCGTTCGCGCGGGATCGACGCTCCGCGGACGGTCGAGGAGATGGCCGCCGCGCTCGTCGCGCCGATTCCGTGCGCCGACCAGGCGCAGCTCCTCCGCGCGTTCGACCTGCCGATCAGCCTCATGCAGGACGCCGAGGCACTCGAGCGGGTCACAACGGAGCTCGTCGAGACGAAGGCCGTCGAGAAGGTCCGCTACCTCGAGATCCGCTGGGGACCCCTGCTCCACCTCGCACGCGGCCTGCCCCTCGCCGACGGCATCGCGGCGGTCTGTCGCGGTGCGCAGAGGGGTGCGGCGGCGACCGGTGTCGAGGTTCGACTCGTCTGCACCGCGATCCGCTCTCACGACCCGTCGTCGAACGTCGACCTGGCCGAAGCCGCGGCGCGGTTTCGGGACCAGGGCCTGACTGGCTGGGACCTGGCCGGGCCGGAGGCCGCCTACCCGAACCCGATCGTCCATGGTCGCGCGTTCGAGGCGGCTCGAAAGGGTGGCCTGCGGATCACCCTCCACGCGGCCGAATGGGGCGGCGCCGCCCAGATCCGTCGATCGCTGGCGCTTGGGCCGGAGCGGATCGCCCACGGCGCTGCCGCGATCGATGATCCCGACCTGTGCGAGGAGCTGATCGCCCGCGGCATCTGCCTCGACCTCTGCCCGACCTCGAACTTCCAGGCCGGCGTCGTGCCCTCCCTGGCCGAACACCCACTCGCCCGACTCCACCGGGCCGGCGTCGGCGTCACGTTGTCGACCGACGACAGGACGGTGTCCGACCTCACGCTGACCGAGGAGTTCGGGCGCGCTGTTTCGGTCATCGGCCTGACCACGACGGAGTTGTGGGCGATCAATCGCGACGCGCTGGATGTCGCGTTCGCCGACGAAGAGACCCTCGTCCCGCTTCGGGATCAATTTGACGCCTGGGCTGCGGGCGTTCCGGAGCTCGTCGCCTAGACCGTCAAGCTGGCTAGCCACCGATCGGCATCGGCGGAGGTCCGGAACCGGAAAACGCGCAGTCGGCCCGGATCCACAGCCCCGAATCGGGCCGCGTAGTCGCGCCGCTTACGGCGGTGCTGGCTGACCAACCACCAGAAGAGCGCCTCACGACCGACGAAGACTTCCCGCCAGCTCTCACGATTGCCTCCCCAGAGCTCCTCGCCGCTCCGGATCCGGCGCAGCGTGCGCCGAAGCATTCTCGCCAGACACGTTCGCAGCGGCAGGTCCAGCCAGACGACCGTGTCCGCTCGCTCGAGGACGATAGAGCGGACCGCCGAGAAGTTGCCGTCGCAGACCCATGCGTCGGCGGCGGTCGCCGCGTCGACCTTGGCCGCAAAGGTCTCCGCATCGAGATGGGTCCAGTTCGGTCCCCACCAGATGGCGTCGAGCTCGATGTGTGGAACCCTGAGCCGCGCGGCAAGCTGGGCTCCGAACTCCGTTTTGCCCGAGCCGCTCGATCCGACAACCGACACGCGCCGCATAGGTCCAGCCGTCATCGCGACAGCCGCTCCAGGGCCTCCTCGAGCTCCGAGGCGTCGGCGGCGACGGCGGTGGGCCGCTCGGCCTGCGACAGCGCTTCGAGCTGAGCCCGTGTCGAGACGCCGGTCAGCATGAGGACGCTCCGGGCACCGACCGCGCGGGCAGCCACGATGTCTGTCCCGAGCCCGTCGCCGATCATGATCGCCTCGCGCGCGTCGCGCCCGACCGCGCGCGCGGCCTCCTCGAGAAGGTATGGCTCGGGCTTGCCGATCGAGATCGGGACCACGCCGGTCGCGGCCTCGACCGCGGCGACCACGGCGCCGGCGCCCGGCCGGATCGCCCGCTCGGTGGGATAGACCGGATCGCGATTCGTGGCGATGAAGCGCGCCCCGGCCCGGACGCAATCGGCGGCCACGGCGAGCCGCTGGTAAGTCAGCAGCGGATCGAGCCCGACGACGACGGCGTCCGGTCGGCCGGCCGCCTCCCAGCCGTCGGCCCCGTCGGTGCCCTCGAAGCCGGTGCCGGCCATGCCGTCGGCGACGTCGCCGGCACGGGTCACACGTAGTCCCGCATCCTCGAGCTCGCGATCGAGCCCGCTGGCACCGACGGTCAGGACGTGCCGGATCGACGGCTCGTGGTCGAGGAGGTAGAGCGCGGTCGCCCGCGGCGACGAGACGATCCGGTCGACATGCACCGGCGCGCCCATGGCGGCGATCCGATCGACGTACTCGGCCCGATACCACATCGAGTTGTTGGTGACGTAGACCACATCGTCGCCCGCAGCCGCGCGCTGGGCCAGAACCGCGGCAACGCCCGGAACCGGGGCCGCGCCTCGGTAGAGGACGCCGTCGAGATCGACGAGCAGGAGCAGGCCGGTCCGATCAGCCGATGTTGGCATCCGCCGATCCTATCTGGGTGGCGCTCGTGGCGGGCGCCTTCGCCGGGCGACGCCGTCCGGGCTGAACGTCGTGCGCCCAGGCGCGACCCCGCGCCGTTGACCCGAGTCCCGATAGCCGGGCGCCCAAAGCCACCGGTGGGTTCATCCGACAGATCGTCCGAAAGCGAACGCCGCCAGAATTCACTTGCTTTTGCGCCGGTCGTCCGGATTCGGAAGCCGGTTTCGGACGATCGGCGTGAAATGGAAGTGGTTTCCGCCGCCGTGCGGAATCGGATGAAATGTGGCTACCGCGGAACGTTGCGGGCTGGCGGGCGGCAAAACCCGTCCGGCCAGACGCGAGACAGGCCGCCGACGCGGCCGGCTAGGCGCGAGACAGGCGGCGGACGCGGCCGGCCAGATGCGAGAGGGGCCGCGGCGGACGTGGCCGTAGGGCCCTGCGCCCGCCCGCGCTACGATGCCCGCGTGACCCGACCGGTTTCGAAGCGCGATCCACTCCAGGGCGTCACCCGGCTC
>WNGI01004874.1_pt1 | contig 12013 bp, 8 predicted proteins | sample 5400621 | NCBI WGS metagenome assembly WNGI01 (sample SAMN13153374, study PRJNA577476) | soil metagenome | isolation source: 20 cm soil or saprolite under Garry oak tree replicate 1 | place: USA:California | collected 2016-06-15 | reverse complement strand
CCAGTGGTCTCGTCGTCCTCGTGCTCTTCGCCATCGGCCTCGGGATGCTGTCGGGCACCCAGATGGGCTCGGCCGACGAGAAGCTCCCGGCGGGCTACGAGATCCGCCGGGCGCTGCGGGCCGTGCCGCTGGTGGCTGTCGTCACCGTCGTGCTGTACATCGCGGCCCAGAGCAACTTCCTGTTCCCGAAGCCGGCCATCAACCCCGCCGAGCAGCCCCAGAAGCCGAAGACGGTGCCGCTCTCCCAGGTGGAGGACCGGGTGCTGTTCACGGTGGAGTCGCAGCTGTCGGGGCCCTGGCGGGTCGGCAGCCTCGACGTCTACGACGGGAAGGACTGGCGCCTCCCGGCCTTCTCGGAATCCCGCCTGGCCGACGTGCCCCGCGACGGCGTCGTCAACCACGACCTCAGCCCCGGCGTGCGGGCCACCTTCACGATCGCCGGTCTCGGCGGCACCGTCCTGCCCGGGCTGCCCAACACGGTCGGTGTCGTGGCCGAAGGGCCGAAGCTCGCCTACGACGGCCGTAGCGGCGCCCTGCGGGTGGCCCAGGGCCAGGTCCAGGCCGGGCTCAAGTACACCGTGGCGGCGGCGGCCCTGCCCAACGTGGAGGACCTCCGCAACATCACCGAGCCCGACCCGGCCGGTCTCGACCGCTTCACCGCCATCCCCGCTCCGCCGCCGGCGGTGTCCGACCTGCTCGACAAGGCGCCGAAGTCCTCCAAGTGGGACGAGTTCGACTTCCTCCGCACCTACGTCCTGTCCAACGTCACCGCCACCGGAACCGGTTCGCCGAAGAGCATCCCGCCGGAGCGCGTCCAGGACATGCTGGCCGGCTCCAAGGAGGGGACGCCGTACGAGATCGTGGCCGCCCAGGCCCTGCTCGCCCGCTGGGCCGGCATCCCGTCCCGCATCGGCTACGGGTTCGACGGCGGTGAAGTGACCGACAACAAGCTCGAGGTGCGGCCGAAGAACGGCGCCAGCTTCCCCGAGGTCTTCTTCCCGAAGTACGGCTGGCTGCCGGTCATCGGCACGCCGACCAAGGCCAAGCCGACCGTGGGCTCCGACCCGGCCACCCAGCGGCAGGACCCGAACGTCCTCCCGTCGGACGACATCCAGATCGGCCTGTTCGTGCCGGTGCTGGTGCCGCCGGGGAGCCCGCTGCCGGAGCAGATCCGCCGGGTGGTCATCGTCGCCGTGCCGCTGGCGCTGCTGCTGTTCCTGCTCTACGTGGCCTGGCCCGCGGTGCGGAAGGCGTGGGTGCGCGGTCGCCGCCGCAGCGCCGCCCGCACCGCCGGGCCGCGGGCCCGCATCGCCCTGGCCTACGCCGAATGGCGCGACATGGGCACCGACTACGGCTACCGCCACGACACCGACACGCCGCTCATGTACCTCGACCGTTTCGTCGACGACCCGGAGCACACCGAGCTGGCCTGGCTGGTGACCCGGGGCCTGTGGGGCGACCTCCAGGGTTCGTTGACCGCAGAGCTGGCCACCATGGCCGAGGAGCTTTCCCGAGCGATGCGGCGGCGGATGGCCCAGGCCCACCCCGCGCCGGTCCGGGCCATCGCCATGGTCTCCCGCCTGGCGCTGCGCCACCCCTACGCCCCCGAGCTGACCCAGTTCCTCCGCAAGCCGAGCCGCGCCGAGCGCGCCGCCCACACTCGAGAGGAGCGCGACCATGCAGCAGTGGCGTAGCCCTCGAAGGTTGATGGTGGCCGGGCTGGCGGCCCTCCTGCTGGCCGGCTGCGTCAAGCAGGATCCGCCGGGCGTCGGCATCCAGAAGCTGGCCGCCGACATCGTCTTCGGCGTGAAGCCGGCCACCGACACCCCGCCGCCCAACCTCGAGCCCGGCCTGGCCGGCCAGGGCGACGCCACCACCTACGTGCCCGACGGGTCGACCGGGGATGAGGAGCCGCCTGCGCCCGGCGACGGTGACTTCTCCGGCCCCGCCCGTCCCAAACGCGGTGTCCCGCGGCTCCCTCTCTCCCCGCCGAAGGCGACGTGCCCGCCGGCCGCGCTGACCGCCTTCCCGGCCAAAGAGGCGGGCCAGACGGTGGAGGGGCTCCCGACCGAGGGCCAATACCGCTGGAAGCGGGCGGGGACCCAGACGGTGGCCAACCTCCCCGGCGTCAAGCTCCCGGTGTCGGGCTTCGAGCAGCGCCTCGTCCGCAACATCGTGAAGGTTTCGGAAACCGAGTACACCTTCGAGACCGTCCAGCCCGAGCTGGGCGGCACCATCACCACGATCAGCACGTTCAAGGTGAAGATCGGGGCCGTTTCGAAAACCGTCACTCCGCCGGTGCAGCCCGACCTGACGCACCCGACGGCGCCCGTGCCGCTTCCGGTGCAGGTCCCCGGCACCCAACCGGCGCTGCCGAAGCCGCCCGTCCCCGAGAGCGTCTCGGTCGGCGACCCCGAGCGGGGCATCTCGCTCCTGAAGCTGCAGCGGGTCGACGCCGCCGGCAACTCCAGCGAGCTGAATTTCTCTCCCGCGGTGCTGTACCTGCCGCTCGAGGTCGTGCCCGGCGAGGAGTTCAACTCGGTCGGCATCGATCCCCGCAGCGGGTCGGTGCTCCAGAACAAGGCGAAGGTGGTGAAGCGGGAGCGGGTCGACGCCTGCGGCGAGGTCGTCGACGGCTGGGCGGTCGAGTCGACCCAGACCTTCTCGGGATCGGGCCAGACGGCGCCGCCCCGCACCTACCGCTACATCATCGCCCCCCAGCTGGGCGGCATCATCATCAGCGAGGAGATCCACACCACCAACGCCGAGGGCAACAGTGACGTCACCCTGTCCCTCGGCCAGCTGAAGCCGGCGCCGTTGCCGGCCCAATCCCAGCCGGAGCCGAAGAAGTGAGCGGGGCGAAGCGGGCGGCCCTGGGCTGGGCGCTGTCGGTGATGGTCATCGCCCTCTACACCCAGGTCCTGCTGCCCGGGGCCGGCGGCGCCGGCCGGGGCACGCCGGGCGCCATCCTGTTCCGGGGCCTCGTCTACGGCCTCGTCAACGCCCTCACCGCCGCCGGCATCATCCTCGTCTACCGCACCCTGCGGGTCATCAACTTCGCCCAGACCGCCATCGGCGCGGCCGGCGCCATCCTGACCTTCGACTTCGTGCAGTACACCAAGGTGCCGTTCCCCGTCGCCTTCCTGCTCGGTCTCGGGCTTTCGGCGCTCGTCGGGGTGACCCTCGACCTGTCGCTGGTGCGGCGCTTCTTCCAGGCGCCCCGGCTCGTGCTGACGGTGGTCACGATCGTGGTGGCCGGGTTCCTGTCGCAGACGTCCTCCAGCCTCGTGGCCAAGCTCCCGTTCTTTCCCAAGGCGGGAACGCTGTCGATCACCGAGACGCTGGGCACGAAGCCGATCCGCGACCTGCTGCCCTTCGGCGGCTTCCACTTCACCGTCGGCGGCTACGGCGCCCGCTTCGGGTTCCCCGAGGTCTTCGCCGTCGAAGTGGCGATCCTGCTCCTCCTCGGGCTGGCGGCCTTCTTCCGCTTCACCCGCTCCGGCGTGGCGGTGCGGGCCATGGCCGAGAACACCGAGCGGGCCGCCCTCCTCGGCATCAGCGTCGGGCGCCTCTCCACGCTGGTGTGGGGCCTGGCCGGCCTGCTGGCCGGCGCCAGCGTCACGCTGACGGGCGCGCTCACCCAGCCCGGCGCGGCGGCCGGGTTCGCTCCCGGCGTGCTGCTGCCGGCGCTGGCCGCCGCCGTGGTCGGCCGGATGCGGAGCCTGCCCACCACCGTGTTCGCCGCCGTCGCCATCTCCGTGGTCACCCAGGCGACCGAGTTCTCCCTCGACAAGGACAAGGCGCTGGTCGACTTCGGCCTCCTCGTCCTCATCGCCGCCGGGTTGCTCCTCCAGCAGCGCAAGGCCCTGCGGGGCGGCGACGAGGTCGCCAGCGCCTGGCAGGCCAGCGAGGAGCAGCGGCCGATCCCCCGGGAGCTGCTGACCGTCCCGGCGGTGCGCCTCACCCGGCGGGTGTTGATCGTCATCGGGCTGCTCATCGTCGGGATCTTCCCCTTCGTGACCTCGACGGGGCAGACGAACCTCGGCGGCATCATCGCCCTGAACGCCATCGTGGCCCTGTCGCTGGTGGTGCTCACCGGCTGGGCGGGCCAGGTCAGCCTCGGCCAGTTCGCCTTCGTGGCCGTGGGCGCGGTGGTGGCCGGGGCGCTCACCGCCAAGGTCGGCGTGCCCTTCTGGCTGGCGGTGCCGCTGGCCGCCGCCTTCACCGCCGCCTTCGCCGTGGTCGTCGGCCTGCCGGCCCTGCGGATCAAAGGCCTGTTCCTGGCCGTGACCACCTTCGCCTTCGCCGTGGCGGTGCGGTCCCTGCTGTTCGAACCCCGCTACTTCTCCTGGCTCCTGCCCAAGGCCATCGACCGGCCGACGCTGTTCTTCTTCGACTTCGGCGACGAGCGGTCGATGTACTTCCTGTGCGTGGCGGCGCTGGTGGCCTCGATCGTCGTGGTCGTCAACGTCCGCAAGAGCCGCTTCGGGCGGGTGCTCATCGCCCTGCGGGAAAGCGAGCAGAACGTCGCCGCCTTCGGGATCGCCGCCGTGCGGATGCGGCTGGCGGCCTTCGCCTTCTCCGGAGCGCTGGCCGGCTTCGCCGGGGCGATCTTCGCCCACCAGCAGCGGGGCCTCAACCCCGACAGCTTCGCCGCCACCGCCAGCATCGACATCTTCGTACTCGCCGTCCTCGGCGGGATCGGCTCCGTGAACGGCGCGCTGCTGGGGGCGTTCTACTTCAACGTGAGCCGGTACTTCATCCACTCGGCGCTGTTCGCCGGGATCGTCGGCTCCGGCGGCACGCTGCTGCTCCTCTACGTCTCGCCCGGCGGCCTCGTCTCGCTGGTGGCCAAGCTGCGCGACGCCTGTCTACGGATCATCGCCCAACGCCGCCAGATGGTCGTGCCCAGCCTGTTCGCCGACTACGACCCCGAGGCGCTCGAACGCCGGCTCATCCCGCTGGCCGAGGCGTCGGGCAACAGCGGGCTCGGCGCCCTGCCGCCCGACGCCCGCTTCAGCCTCGCCTCCGGTCTCTACCAGGGCCGCGGCGTCCGCATCTTCGGGCGGACGGAGGAACCCAAGGAAGCCAAGGAGGCGGCCGCCATCGGCGCCGCCGGCAAGCGCGTGGCGGAAGACGAGCACGACGGGAACGGGAGGACGCCGTGACGGCGCCGGTCATGGAACGCCCGGACGCCGCGCCGGTCGCCGCGATGCAGATCCCCGATCCCGGGCGGGGCCGGAAGGGTCTGGGCGCCATCACCCGGAACTGGACGGATCTCCGGCACACCCCCTACGGGACCCGCCCGTTGGCGGTCGTCGTCTTCGCCGGTCTCGCCACCGGCGTCACCGCCGCAGGGGCGTCCTACGCCGGGCCGTTCATCCTCGAGGACCTCCACATCAGCATCCAGTCGATCATCAGCCTCCGGTCGGTGATGGGCTTCTTCCTGACCTTCGCCGTGATCGGCATCGGGTGGTGGGCCGACCGCCACAAGCGCATTCCCCTGCTGGCGTGGGGGACGGTGATCTCCGGCGTCTTCTCGCTGATCACCGGCTCGGCCCGCAACCTCTTCACCTATGGGGCCCCCAGTCTGCTGGGCGACATGGCCTCGGAGGCGGCCGGCGTTCCCGGCTTCTCGCTCATGGCGGACTACTACCCGCCGGAGAGCCGGGGCAAGGTCTTCGTCATCCTCAACATGGTGGGCTCCACCGCCGCCCTCCCCGTGACGGCGGCGGGTGTGCTTCTCCTCGACTGGCTCGGCTGGCGCACGGTCTTCGTCCTCAGCGGGATCGTCACCGTGGTCGTCGGCCTGGCCATGCTGGTCCTGATGAAGGAGCCCGTCCGGGGCTACATGGAGCGCCGGGCCATGGGGGCCGACGAGGAGATCGCCCTCCAGGAGAGCGAGCCGCAGTCGTTCGGCGAGGCGTGGCGGACGGTCTGGGCCGTCCGCACCCTCCGCCGGCAGTTCATCGCCACTGCCGTCGGAACGCCGGGCGTCCTCATCTACATCACGCTGTCGCAGTTCATGCTGGCCGAGGAGTACGGCCTCAAGTCCGCCGTCTCCCGGTTCTGGGTGCTGGGCCCGCCGACGATCATCGGCGGCCTCCTCGGCGCCTTCATCGGCGGGGCCATGATCGACCGGCTGACGGCCATGAACCCCAGCCGGGTCCTCATGATCGTGGGGTCGTTCGGGTTGATCAACGCCCTCGGGCTGTTCGGCCTGTCCACGATCCCGCCGATCTGGACGCTGATGGTCTTCAACTTCCTCCTGTCGTTCGGTGGTGCGCTGGTCGGCCCGGCGGCGGCGGCCATCACGACCCAGATCATCCCGCCGGTGGTCCGCACCCAGGGTATGCAGATGATCCGCCTGGCCGCCATCCCCGGGATCATCTTCTTCCTGCCGATGGCCGGCCAGCTGCTCCACGACTACGGCTACAGCGGCGCCCTGCTCTTCACCGTTCCCTTCGCCGTCGCGGGCGCGCTCGTCAACATGAGCGCCGCCTCGTTCTTCGAATTCGACCGCCGCAACGCCTTCGCCGCCTCCATGGCCGACTCCGACTGGCGCCAGGCCAAGGCGGCGGGCCGGGGGAAGATGCTGGTCTGTCGCGACGTCGACGTGGAGTACGACGGCGTGCAGGTGCTCTTCGGCGTCGACTTCGACGTGGAGGAGGGCCAGATCATCGCCCTGCTCGGCACGAACGGCGCCGGCAAGTCGACGCTGCTGCGGGCCATCAGCGGCACCCAGGAGGCCAGCGCCGGCGCCATCGTGTTCGACGGGCGCGATATCACCCACATGCCGCCCCACGAGACCGCCGCCCGGGGTGTGATCCACATGCCCGGCGGGCGGGGCATCTTCCCCGGCTTGTCGGTGCGGGAGAACATCGTGCTGGGCAACTGGATGAACACCGACGCCGCCGAGGAGCAGCAGGCCCGGGTCGACGAGGTGTTCGAGATCTTCCCCATCCTGCGGGAGCGGGCCGACGAGGCGGCGGCGTCGCTGTCGGGCGGCGAGCAGCAGATGCTGTCGCTGGCCCAGGCCTTCCTGGCCAAGCCCCGCCTGCTGATGATCGACGAGCTGTCGCTCGGCCTCTCCCCGGCGGTGGTCGGCCAGCTGCTGGAGATCGTCCGCCAGATCCACGCCCGGGGCACCACGATCATCGTGGTCGAGCAGTCGGTCAACGTCGCCCTCACCCTGGCCGAGAAGGCCATCTTCATGGAGAAGGGCGAGGTCAAGTTCTTCGGCGACACCGCCGACCTGCTGGCCCGGCCCGACATCCTCCGGGCCGTCTACGTGAAGGGCACCGGCGCCCTCACCAGCGGGACGGGCTCGGCGCTGCGCTCCGAGCGGGAGCGCCGGGCGCTGGAGCTGGGCGAGGCCCGCGCCGTCCTGGAGGTCGAGGGCCTCGTCAAGCGCTTCGGCGGCATCATCGCCGTCGACGGCGTGAGCTTCGCCCTCCGGGAGGGCGAGGTGCTCGGCGTCATCGGCCCCAACGGGTCGGGCAAGACCACGACGTTCGACCTGATCTCGGGCTTCCAGATCCCCGTCGCCGGCACCGTCCGCTACCAGGGGGTCGACATCACCGACCTGGCCCCCGAGGAGCGGGCCCGGCGCAAGCTGGTGCGCCGCTTCCAGGACGCCCGCCTCTTCCCGTCGCTGACCGTCTTCGAGACGCTGCTGGTGGCGCTGGACCAGCGCCTCGAGGTGAAGAGCGCCCTGCTGTCGGCGGCGCAACTGCCCCAGGCCCGCCGGGCCGAGAAGCGGGTGCGGCTGCGGGCCGAGCGGCTCGTCGAGCTGCTCGAGCTCGGCGCCTACCGCGACAAGTTCGTGAAGGAGCTCTCGACCGGCCTGCGCCGCATCGTCGACCTGGCCTGCGTGCTGGCCACCGAGCCGCAGGTGCTGCTGCTCGACGAGCCCAGCTCCGGCATCGCCCAGGCCGAGGCCGAGGGGCTGGCGCCGCTGCTGCGGCGGGTCCGGTTCGAGACGGGGTGCTCGATCCTCATCATCGAGCACGACATGCCGCTCATCTCCGCCGTCTCCGACGAGCTGATCGCCCTCGACCAGGGCCGGTTCGTGACCCGGGGCCGGCCGGCCGAGGTGCTGGAGGACGAGCGGGTGGTGGAGTCGTACCTGGGCACGACCGAGGAAGCAGTCAACCGTTCCGGGAGCATCGGATGACAAAGAGGGCCATGGTTCTCCTGCTGGTGGTGGCGGCGCTCCTGGCGTCGGCCGCCTGCGGCAGCGACAACAAGGTGGGCAACAAGAGCCTGCTCGACTTCAAGGAGCAGGCCAACAACCGCCTGGGGGAGACGACGACCACGACGGCGGCGGCGACCACCACCACCGCCAGAGGAGCCGCCACCACGACCACGAAGCCGGGAACGAAGCCGGGGGCGGCGGCGACGACCACCACCGCCAAGGGCGCGGCCGCCACGGCGACGACGGCGACGACGGCGCCGAAGGTCGGCCCGACCGTCCGCGAGATCCTCATCTACGGCGACAACGACCCGCAGGGGAACCCCCTGGAGCCCCCGACGCAGACCGCCTACGTCGGCTCCATCATCCGCTGGATCAACAAGGACAAGGTGCCCCGGTCCGTCCGGGCCGACAGCAGCCAGTTCGCCTCACCGATGATCCAGCCCGGGGCCTCGTGGGACTACACCGCCGGCACCGTCGGCGAGTTCGACTACAGCGACGACACCCGCCCCTACGTGACCGGAAAGCTGTTGGTGTCGAAGCCGTGAATGTCATGCCTCTCCGACTGCGTTCGCTGGGGGCCGTCGTGGCCGCCGCCCTGGCGCTGGCCGGCTGCACCCGGTCGGACGCCTCGGTGACGCCCACCCCCGGCAAGGCGGTCAAGGCGCTCGACATCGCCAACCTGCCGCCCGACCTGCTCGGCCTGAAGATCGCCAAGGAGGACGTGGGCGACGACCTGGCCAAGGTGCCGAAGGCGTTCGTCGACGCCCTGTCGCTGTACTCCCTGCGCCACAACGATCTCGTGATGGCCACGCTCCAGGTGAGCCGGTTCAACGACGGCGCCGACGTGAAGGCCGACAAGTTCCGCCAGACGGTCGTGAACCAGATCGGGAGCAGCGCGCCCCGCACCGTCCGCCTCGGTGGCGAGACGGTCTACCTGACGACCGGCACCAAGCAGTCGATCGGGGTGTGGTTCAAAGACCGCTACCTGTTCGTGCTGGCCACCCGGGCCGACTACGACGAGCCCCGCTCGCTGCTGCGCAAGGCGCTGGAGATCCAGCCATGAGCGGCCGGCGCCGGCGGCGGATCCTCCTCAGCGGGCTGCTGGTCGTGGCCACGCTCGGCCTGTCGGCCTGCAACGGCGCCACCGACGCCGAGAAACGGCTCCGGGCGGCGCTGCACAACACCGAGAAGCTGTCGAACACGTTCCTGTACCAGGAGACCGTCCACGACAAGGCCGGCGACCACGAGACCGACGTGCGGGGTCTCGTGGAGGACGACTTCCGCTACAAGGCCCGGGTGGCGGAGGACGGCAAGCCCGTCCTCGACGAGGTCGTGAGCGACGACACCCTGGCGGTGCGCTTCCTCGACCCGACCCAGATGGGGCGGTTCCTCCGCAAGCCCACCAGGGCCAAGCAGGGCGGGTCCGGCGTCGGGGGCAGCGGATCGGCGACCCCGGGCCCGGCCGCCACCCCCACGGGGGGCGGGGGCACGCCCGGCGAGCCGACGGCGGCCGAGGTGCTGGCCACCAAGCGCTGGGTTCTCGACGAGGCCGGCGCACCGTCGGCGTTCGCCACCGCCGACACCGACCAGACCCTCGGCGACGATCCCATCGCCGACTCCCGCGAGGTCTTCGCCTACGTCGAACGGGCCATGAACGAGGCGGTGCGGGTGACGGAGTTCAACCCCGAATCGCTGGAGTACCGCAAGGACGAAGACCCGTTCCCCACCCCGGTGGCGCACTCCGGTGTGACCCGCTACGACTTCGAGCGCCCCAACCTGCCCAAGGCGTCGCAGACCGGCAGCGGCGCCAACCAGGTGACGCCCGACACCCGCCACTTCCGGAAGATGTCGGTCTACGTGAAGGACAAGCGCGTCATCCGGGTGCTGGAGAAGGTCGACGTCGAGAGCCGGCTGAAGGATCTGGCCCAGATCTACGACACGAAGTTCCCCGCCGACCGGCCCAGGGCCGAGGTGGCGGCCATCGCCGTCGAGGCCCTCAACGTGATCCGCACCGGACAGGGGCAGGACCCGATCCGGATGCGGGACATGGAGTTCAGCCTGAAGGATCTGGGCTCGGCCGTACTGGTCGATGTGCCCGCCGACACCACCAAGGGCAGCCTGGCCCTGCTCGAGAACCGGGGCCGGCCGGCCGACGCCGCCAACGGCGCGCTCGAGGCGGCGGCCCTGCGGGCCCAGGCGGCGGCGCCGCAGCCCGCCGGCTGATGTGGTTGTTCCGAAGCTCCCGCTCCTCCTGATGGCGGGGGCGCTGATCCTCGCCGGGTGCCCGAAGAGCGACGCGCACCGGTTGGTGCTCGACGGCCGCCCCCGCATCCCCGACGCCGAAGGCGTCGTCGAGGGGATCTCCTTCGACCGGATCACCCTCGACGGCGGTCGCTCCTACGGGGTGCGAAAGGACCTGCAGAGCTTCTCCACCTACGACCTCGCCGCGGTCCCAATGCTGCAGCGCCTGGGGCAGTACGTTCAGCTGGGGCTGAACGGGAAGAAGGTGGCCTGGATGGCTGGGATCGGCGTGGTGGTGCGGGCGGGCGCGCCGCCCGTCGTCTACTACAACGGCGTCCTCCTGCGCCGCGACGGCGGCCGGGCGGTGTTCCGGGACGGGACGGTGCTACAGCTGGCCGCGGGCGTGACGCCGCCGGTCGAGCAGGGCCTGGTGCGGGCGGAGATCGATCCGGCCCTCCACCGGGTGCGGGCGCTTGTCCTCCCCTGAGCGCCTCCGCCCCCTGATCCGGGCGGCGGTCGACTCCGACCTCGACGCCATCGTGCGGGTCCACAACCGGGCCCGGCCGCTGCTGGCCGACACCGTGGCCGCGCTGCGGGCCCGCCGGGCGGCCGGCGTGGCGCTGCGCGACGACGTGCCGTGGATCAGGCTGGTGGCCGAAGTCGACGGGGAGATCGTGGGCACGGGGCGGGCAATCGAGGCCAGTGCCGGGCCCGTGGCCGAACCCGGCGTCGTCTACGCCGGGATCGAGGTCGACCCCGGGGTGGCCGGGCGCGGCGTGGGGCACGTCCTCTTCCAGCAGGTGCGGGTGTGGGCTGAGGCCCTGGGGGCCGACCGGCTCCGCTGCCTGGTCGACCTCGACGACGAGCGCGCGGTCGCCATCACCCGGGGCTGGGGATTCGCTCCCTCCGAGGCCGAGGAGCCGCTGCGCTGGAACTATGTCCTCGACGTGAGCCGGCTGGACCGGGCCCGGCTCACCGAGATGCTGCTGGACGACGTCGAGGTGGTGCCGCTGGCGACGCGCTTCGACGACGAGGCGTTCTGCCGGGCGGTGCACGAGGTCCACGACGAAGGCCGGGCTGACATCCCGAGCACCGAACCGTTCCCGGCCACCGCCTACGAGGACTGGCGGGCCGGTGAGCTCCGCCGGGCCGGCGACGGCGGCGTGTGCCTGGTCGCCTGCCGGACGGGCGATACGTTCATTTCGGGGGACACCCCCGAACCCCCGGGCGACAAAGCGGTGCTCGGGGCCTCGGCGGCCGAGCCGGTGGCCTTCGTTCCCGCCGCCTTCGTCGACTGGACGGTCGTCCGCCGCAGCGAACGCCGCCGAGGGGTGGGCCGGATGCTCAAGGCCGCACTCGCCCTGTGGGCCGCCGAGCGGGGGATCGACCGCCTCGACACCGAAGTCACCGCCGACAACACCGCCATGATCGCCGTGAACGCCGGCGTGGGCTACCGCCCGGCCCGAGGGGTCGAGCTCTTCGAAGCCCCGTTCAGCCGCGACGCGTGCGCTGAACCCGAGGAATAGCCTCCCAGCACATGGCCGACCTGCCGCTCGCGGTTGACACTCTCCGCCG
>WNGI01013736.1_pt1 | contig 12014 bp, 13 predicted proteins | sample 5400621 | NCBI WGS metagenome assembly WNGI01 (sample SAMN13153374, study PRJNA577476) | soil metagenome | isolation source: 20 cm soil or saprolite under Garry oak tree replicate 1 | place: USA:California | collected 2016-06-15 | reverse complement strand
TAGAAGTACGAATCGGAGGGCTGTGGGTTCCAGAACGGTTACACACTGTTCTAGTATTCGACAGTAATTGATTATGATATACAAAACACCAATTTCTTTCTGCCCATGGAACTCTCCACATTAGTACGACCTACCAAACAACGTCCACCTCTTCGCATCCTGACCACATGCCGTACACTTGGTCTTGCCAGGTTCAATTGCCGGCCAGCGGTGCTGCTCAAACGGAATAGCGAGGGATTTAGCACCGGCGCTAGGCGCACGCTCGTCCGTCGGCTCAGCTCTGCGCGTGCCTCGTTAGCTTCAGAAAGCCTAGACAACATGAAGACACTCACGCTCTCGCACTCCTATCCTTGATATCATCCTCGCATGCTTCGACCTCACACCATGGCATGACCACGATACACTTGTTATCCAACGTAGGAACGACGTCTTCCCACTTGGTAACCGGAATAACACGTGAATCGTACTCTATCTTGGCACGGTAGAACATGTCCTTTTGGATCGTGTCAAGCATCGCTTGTACAGTCGTTTCCACGTTAGAGAGTGAAATTGGTTGTTTGGCGCCCGTATCTCTGCGGACAGTGACAGTTTGGGATTTGGCAAGGTCATTGGGACCTATTTCGAGTCGGAGAGGTACACCCTAAAAATGTCCCAACATCAGTCACAATCGTCCGTCAACAAAAAGGCATAACACACACCTTTTGTTCCCAATCGTTGAACTTGTATCCTGGCGTGTATCCTTCCCTCAAATCCGCCTTGGCTCTGATCTCAACCTTTCTCAATTTTGCCGCAAGCTCTTCGCAAGACCCATTAATCTTCTTCCTGTCTTCATCGGATGTACGAGCGGTGATACCGCACGGCACAATGATAACCTGAACGGAGGCTACCCTTGGAGGAAGGACCAAGCCCTGGTTATCTCCGTGAATCATAACCATCACACCAATCGTACGGGTACTGAGACCCCACGAGTTCTGCCAAACGTGCAACTTGCCCTGGCCCGTTGGATCGTTCGGATCCTCTACGACAATGTTGAACATCTCGGCCCTGGAAAAGTTTTGACCAAGGCAGTGAGACGTGGCAGCTTGGATTCCTCGTCCAGAGGTGGGGACGAACCCCTCCAGGGTGGTCGTGTAAAGCCCTCCGGCGAATTTTTCCTTCTCAGACTTAATACCGGGGATGACCGGGACAGCGAGGAGGTCTTCATATACTTGTCGGTAGAGGTCGAGGATTTGCAGTACCTCGATATCAGCCTCGTCTTTGGTGAGGAATGCTGTGTGGCCTTCTTGCCAGAGGAACTCTCGTGTACGCAGGAATGGTTCTGTGAAGGTAGTCGTGTTAAAAAGAGAAGGAGAGTGATGTGGAGTGACGTACGAGGGTTTTTGAATTCCCATCGAACGACGCTATTCCATTGGTTGAGTTTGAGTGGAAGATCACGATGACTCTTAATCCATTTAGCGTAGTCTGCCGCATGAGTGAATATATGCACTCTTCTGAAGCGCATATGTAGACTTACAAGGGTACATTGCCGTCTCTGAGGTCGGACGGATTGCAATCGGCTCTTCTAGATCTGAGTTTCCACTGTGATTTACACGTCCTCAATTAGCTAACGGATCGAGGAGCAAAGTTTGTACGAACGCTCGTGTGACCCATGCAACTTCTGGAGAGAATCCTTCGATATGGTCTTTCTCCCGCTCTAGGACTTTGGATGACACAAACATGGGGAAGTATGAATTTTGGACGCCGAGCTTCTTGATCTGAGAGTTGAACCATTCTGTTTAAACGTTAGAAAGGAATGGCGATGGTAGTCCGTTGATCGTACGTTGGATCTCCTCCCAGATACTGTATGACCAAGGTTTGAGGATATAGCAACCACTGACGCTGTAATAGTCTAGCATGTCCGCTTTGATCAGGACCTAATCACTCATAATCAACAAAAGGAAATTTTCATCGATGAAAAAACGCACATTGGTATACCACGATGCAAAATCAACCTCTTTCTTAACTCCGATAGCAATCTGAACTGCACCCTCTATCTTTGCGTCTTCCTTTTCTTTTGCTGGAACAGCAGGAGCAGGGGCTGTTGCACCGGTGGCGGATGGAGCAGCGAGTTCAGCGAAATCGACAATTTGGAGCTTGGTTTCAGACGTTTCTAGATTGCGAAGATATGCAAGCACGTCTCCCCCCTTGAGGAAGATGGTGGAAGAGGAGGAGGAAGCATGTAGGGCATAGATGGTATCTGAGTCAATGGAAGCATCGACGACAGTGGAAACGCGAGAAAAGTTTTTTTCTGTCAAAGCAAGAGGCGAGACTACCACCAAACGTTAGTACAGAAGAGAAACTCATAGATAGAGAACGTACGTGAGTTTTTATCGAGGGAGAAAAATTCAGTGAGGAGGTCTTCGGAAGCGAGACGAAGTTCTTTAAGATTGAGTTTTTTTCCGAGGGTACTGGACGAAGTCTCCGTGTTCTCGTTTGCGATGACAATGACTGGGACCGGGGCAGTCGATTTTGGAGTTTTTGGCTTGTAGACGAGGGTCTTGATGAGGTTGAATGAGGCAGGTGTAGAGGAAGCACCGAGAAGCGCGTCTTTCCAGCTCGCTGGTGAAGAGGTTTCACTGTGTGCAGCTGAGGCGACTGGAGCGATGGAGATGGCGGAAAGCGAAGCTGTGATGGCGTCCATCCTGGCGTGAGTTGTGGTGGCCGTCGAGAACGATGAGCAGAAGCGGTTCAAGTTGAGAAAAGATAAGGGAGGTGATTCGAGTCTTATGACTCTTATCTGATGGCGGCAACTAGAAACAAGACGCAAGGCTCGGAGCATCCGGTGCTCACTGCCGGCGACGACGAGAGAAACGAGGTTTGGCTTTTCGTTGTGCTCAGGTTCGGTTGATGTTTAAATTTTTATCTTAGCGAGATAATACGGCATCCGAAGATGCTCAGTTCCGACCACACGCGCTTGGTTGTCTCTTTGGTCTGTCAACGTCTACTGGAGAGAATACACCAGTGCTTATTCACTTCGGCGTCGGACTCGAGTACGCCAGAGAGTCAGTATGTACGTATACCATTCACGGGCGGGCCGGCCCCTCGGTATGTAAATTAATCAGTTTTGGAATTGCCGCGTTGCTGAGTGCAGTCATCCAGAGCGGTCCAAGCTGGTCCAAGGCGGTCCACCGCAATCATAGCAGATCGCTTGGAGCACTCATGGAAACCATCTATGTATCAAGGGACAACTCGGGCAACTCGGAAAACATATTGGCACAAACATAGTCCGTGTCACTCTCTCCCCACGTCTAGCACTCTCAGCTGCCTTGTCGTCATCATCTCGACCAATTCTTTCTCTCTGTGTTGACAAGACCTTTGTGGATGTTCCTTTCAAAGCTGGTGGTTACCCTCCTCACAGCTGCCACCGTCACGTTCTCCCGCGCCGCTCGCTCCCGTCGCCAACAAGGCAACTCCGAGGATGGCTTCATCCCTCCAGGCAACAACCTAACGATGGACAGCGTATTAAACCACTACTCCTACACCGATGACGAGACTTTTACCATGGTATGGAGGCATTTTCCCCTCCTCATTTTATTGACGTGCTGAATTTCAACCACAGGGTAGCGATATCGACCCTCACACTGATGGGTCGTTTGTTTCGGCGTTACGCATTCAACGGCGACAGCAGACGATCACGATAAATCTCCAGCACTACCGAACAAGGCGGTTTGAATATGATAACGTTTTCGTCGCAGAAATCACTTTGGGCTATGGCACTGTATTCAAAGTGAAAGTCGATACTGGATCATCAGACCTCTGGGTCGCTTCAAATTCTTATAAACCGCCGACGGGAATTCACAAGACGACATTGGATATAGACAAGTTACAGTTGGAATCGAAAACAACCAGAAAATACATAAAAACTATATACACAAGTCAGGTTGGGTTATATAGGCCTAAGTATGGCGTGTGGGGTTTGTTGACAAGCGAAATTCCTGATAAAAGCAGCAAATTGTACGAAGGCGAAGTAACATTTGGAGGCGTAACAGTAGTGAGACACAAATACGGTGCTTTAGCGGGTTTCACAGGACATTTTGATGAACAGCCATATGACGGGTAAGCAATCTCCTACCTGTCTACTTGAATTTCTGTGCTGAATTTAAATAATCAGCATTCTTGGTCTTGCTTTCCCCGCCTTGGCCTTCAGCAACGAAAAATCTGTCATCTCCGAGATCTTCAGTCAGCACAGACTTACTCACGTCTTTGCTCTGTACCTCGCAGAGACCGGTTCCAAACTCTTCATCAGCTGGCTTGGCGACCCGGCGTTGTTTGACGAAAGTCGTCTCGAGTACTATCCAGTCGTCAAGATGGGGGCGGTGGGGTCGAAAAAAAACAACCTTATCATACTGGGGGATCGATAATGGCAAGGTCAAAGTGGGCGAAGAAGTTATAGCCGAGAATTTGCGGACACTTTTCGTCAGTGGAACGGATACGATATTTGGCCCTCAGGATTCAGGAATATGTGGATAAGATCTACAGCAAGATAGAAACTGCCGTCAAAAAAAAAGGGCAATGGGTCCTCCTGTGTGGCTTGCACCCATTTCCGAAAATAAGTTTTTCATGGGGTGGCAGAGATTGGACGTTGACTCGTGATAGGTAAGCAAAGCCCTCAAGGAGTATATTGATACTGATGCGCAATTCTAGTTTTATGCTCTTCTGGAGCAATTTTAAACAGGGAGGAACCCATTCAAAACAAGGCCCCTCGGACATCGAGCATGTATGTCTCGGGGCAATTCAGGTGATGCCCCAGGGTGAATGGCCTCCAGGTACATTGGTTTTGGGCAACAGGTGAAATCCTCCTAAGTAAATCGTATCTGTTGACGAAAACTAACAGAACCTCCTAGTTTTATGATGAATCCACATATCGTATTTAATGAGGAGAGAGAATGAAAGCCAAAACTTGGGTTGGCGCCGCGTAGAATACATACATGAAACAACCCAAAAATCGTAGGCAACAGTGAGACTATTAGTCGCTAGACTCTTGACCAAGCCACTCATTGCAATACCTACAGGCATTCTCTTCTTTTATTTCTTATACGTTGCGCTGACCTATTGGTTGGCAGGAGGGGAAACGAGCTCACATAGCCGCATTGACCCTCAGCCGAGCCGACGCTATGGCAACTTCCCGGCAAGAGTATGTATATTGTAAGCACATAAACTCATCGCTCAACAATGCTGGTACCCTTTTCTGTACTCAGGGATCATTTCGTGACTGTCTCACATATTTGCGATTGACACGTTCCAACAGTGTCCGATCGGATGTATCCCGGCATGTAGGTCACTGTTTGACAAAAAGTCAATTTGCTTTGGATCATCGTATATCTGCATCTCCTTGTCATTCATCGTACCATTGCGTTTATGGCAAGCTGCAGTTGAATTGGTGACTGATCGGATAACCTCAGCTATGTTATATGATTCTCAGATCTCATGATCGATGATCAACAATCGAGCACGCCACCAAGACAATGATACTTGTAAATGTAATCAACACCCGTGAAAAGATCTTTGCGGTATAGATGCGTTGCTCCCGAGTGGACAATGAGGTCATAAGGTTTGTGCTTCATTAAAGATGACTCGTGGTCAAAGTGCGGCTGAGGCATTATCGTAGTGCCGTCACTCGGAGTCCGAAATGCGGAGACGAGACTGAGTCATTTGAGCCTAGGCTCTGTTATCAGACCATCAGAGTGTCTCGTTCTGGGTTTGCCTATCGTAAGCATCGCAGCTGGTTACCGGTTACCTCCACCGCCTGCTTCTTAAACTCGACCCTCCACTTCGTCGCTTCTTGAACGCGGCTCTCTAATAGTGACGTATTTTTTCCTACTTCGCAGACATTGGTCCACTCTGATAGGCTGTCGTCCGTATCTAGGACTTGCTTCCGTCCAGCGCAAGCAAAACTCATCATGTCGGAGGCTTCTAACACAAATGAATCATGTACGTTGCAATCTGCGTACGCTAACATTTACTAGTAGTAACTCATCACATTTCTCATCATATACTAGGCTCCGTTAATGTGCTCAAAGAACGATACAAATGCCGTCATTTCCGCATTCTCATCATGGGAAGGGCCAATGCGGGCAAGACCACCATCCTAGAAAAGGTTTGTGGTGTGGCAAAGGGGACAAAGCCCATCATATATGACCAGAATGGTGTTGAGCTTGAAGGCAAAGTTCTTCATCTGAATATGGGGTTGCCCTTTGACACAGATAATCAGAACTTTCTCCAATGCATTTGACACCATCAATGGAGGTGAGTAAACTGAACTGATGTAATTAGAATCAATATGCAATACTTTCAGCGAGGCATACATGATATAGAGGACCAGATAACATATGCTGGAAGTAACTTTATCTTCCATGATTCACAGGGATTTGAAGCTGGGGACAACAAGGAGCTTCAGGATGTTTGGAAATTCATTGAGAGACGATCTGCAGCAATTGAAGTGGGAGATCAGTTGCATGCAATTTGGTATTCTTTACATTTTCTACATGGCCAGTTTGTCAACATTTTCATACATAGGTATTGTATACCCATGGATGGCTCTCGTCCTATTCTACCATCAGAACTTGAGTTCTTTACTAAAGGGACAGGGAAAGGTAAGCTGATGCAATAATCCAGTGCTTTTATTGATTTGGTTATTGTGTCCTAAATGGCATATTCACAGTCCCTTTGGTGAATGCATTCACCAAATTTGATGCTCTGGTGATTCAAGAATATGCTAAATTGAATGATGAACAAGATGGATCAGATAGGTGGGATAAAGCTGAGGAAAAAGCTGACACTGTTTTCCAGGAGGCATATCTTTCCAAAGTCTTAAATGTTCAATTTCCTCCAAAGGCATATGTGCACTTGCAAGGTAAAAATAGTTAACATTCTTGGAATCATGAGAGATACAGATGCATTGTTCAACAGACATGGATACACCAGAGATGGATTGTTCTGAATTGACTGAGAAAACTGCTGATGCAATTGATGATTCCAGCCTATATCAGCTTTTTGTCTCAACACAAGTGAACAATCTTGATCTTTGTGTCAAGTCAGCCCTTGAGTGAGAGTCATATTCCAAATTCCAGCTATAAATTTTGACAATGTTCAGACAAGCCATAGTTAATCATGAGCTTCCATGGAGTGAGGTTATTTGGGGTGCCCTCAACTGCTTTCCATACTTTTGGGTAAGCTGTAAATACCTTTGTGAAGATAGATGTTAAGCCCAGGCAAGTTCATCAAAAAAGTAAGTACTGTGCTTTTCATAGCCATACATAAAATAGCACATATCAAAAAAATATGACATACAACAGTGGGTAAGTTATATTTTGTGAATGATGCCAAGGAGTCTGATTGCATCACCAAAAGCAAGTGCGTGAAACTGCCCCATTTTAGTCTCATAACTCATGCAACAACCAGACTGTAAGTAGTACTTGACTTTCAAATATGTAGCTCATTGTACCAGGAGGTGAGTGCTAATGCACTTATAAGCAAATTATTTTTGTCACTTTGATGACCAATATGTATGTAGGATGTAAGTTCTCTATTAAACCCTTTTTCTGCACATACATGCACTCCACAATCAACAGGATGTCAGTACACTAATCTTTGCATGGCATCTCACAAAGTCTCATTCCAAACTAACAGTATGTGAGTGTCATTTAATTTGATGCAAAGAAGTAGTCTCATCATGCATCTTCTGATAATTAACAGCATGTGAGTAACACTACAACATTTTCTGACCATCAATGTCATCAATTTGCATTCCATGAACAATAGGAAGTGAGTAAAGAATTTATTAAGTCACACTTGCATGATCATCCCTCCATCTGCACCAGAAAGTGTGTGAAGTATTGGTTTTATCTGCAAAACAAATAGTTATGGATGTCCCATGACCAACAGTGGGTGGGTGATGTTCATTTTATTCAACAAAATGTTTAATCACAACATGGCCAATAGTTTGTAAGTGTAACTGCACATTTGTCTGAATATCTGACTACAACCCATTATTAAATACACATAGAAAGTTAGTCACACTGCTTTTTTGTTAATGGATAATCTTCTCAGAAATGATACCTGACCAACAGGAAGTGAGTAAAACTATCCTTTTCTTAAGCTATTCTCATTCCATTATTCCATCACCAACAGAGAGTGAGTCTTACTGTACTTGGTTTTTGCACAGTGGCAGTGATCATCTGACCCCATGTCATGTGGAAAGAAAGTAGGTGACACTTTACTTTTATTTGCCAACCAGTCTTACCACATCCTAACAGGAAGTAAGTGACAATACACCTTTTTTTGAAGTGCTCTGAGAACATCCTTTATCCCCCCTTTCTTTACCTGTTACAACAGTATGTGTGTGACATGTGGCATTCAACACTTTATGAATGGGAATCTCATTGCACTTCATTGTATGCTCAACAGAAAGTGAGTGGCAATGTACTCTTTCCTGCCAAGTAGTGTTATCACATATCATCTATGATCAACAGAAAGTAAGACAGCATATCTATTCAATGAAGTATTTTTATGATATACTCTCAGGAAGTGAGCAAAATTTCACTATTTTTCTGATTGGCAGTCTCACCACATGTTGTATCATATCTGAAAGAATGTGAGCAATATTTTATTTCCCAGTCACAAATCACATCACATCCCATTCAGTATGTGAGCAAACCCACCTTTTCTCATAAGGCTATCCATTTTCATCCACCATAACAATATTTAGCTTGTAAGTGGCACTGCAATTTCATCCCAGGGCAACCTCATCACAATGCTACACTGTAAACAGGAGGTGAGCAGTATAGTATATCTAGATATCTGCTAGGATGTCACATCCCATGGCCAACAGAAGGTGAATGTCACTTTCATCTAGCAGTGTTCTTTCCTTTCATCCTATATTCATTAGGATGTAAGTGGCACTGTCATTTTGTCTTCAAGGCAGTCTCATTGCTTTGATATTACCCAGTATGTGAGTAAATTGCATTTGGTTCTCCCAGGCTATGGACAGTCTCACAAATCCCATTTCATGACTAACAGGATGTAAGTGAACTTCCATCTGTCAGACAGTTTCAGCATATCATGACATGAACCATAGCTTGTGAGCCACCTTTCTTCTATTTCAGGAAATTGTGCAAATTTTACATATGTAATCCAAAAGTTTGTAAGTGATATTATGAGGTGGTTTCATCACACACAACTCATCCTTGATGATCAGCTGGTAAGTGACATTGGACACTTGTCTAACATTCCATCTCACATGTTGTGTCATGAATAAAAGCAAGCAAGTAGTGCTCTGCCTTTTGTTTCTGGCAGTCTAATCTCATCCAATCCTATCACCAACAGGGAGTGAGTGATATTGCACTTTCACAAATAGTGATGCCACATATTCAATCTCCAACAGGAAGTGAGCCATTACACCTTTTCCAGGCAATTTCTCCATCTCATAAATAACAGAGTGTGAGTGACACATTAATCATATTTACTAGCTAGTCCTCACAGCTCATCCAATAACCAATAGGATGTGAGTGAGAAGCCACTTTTTCTTGCAATCATTTTCATCATATATAACCCTCCAATGATCCTCAGGCAGTGAGTAGCATTGCATTTTTTCTGTCTGTCAGACTCATCACTCCTCATGCTGCAATTGACAGTTTGTGAGTGACAATATGCTTTCATATGCTATGCAGACTCATCATAAATAAACAGATAGTAAGTGATACCATTCTTTCCTTCATCAGATACAGCTCATCCTTTAATTACCAGGTGGTGTGTATAATGCTCTTTTGTCTTCCAAGTAGTTCACATCCAGCTCATGACCAATAGGATGAAGTGATGCTACTATTATACTATCTATTCTTATTTATCTTATTCCACAAATAACAGGGAGTGAGTGACATTCACTTTTTCTAAGAGGGGAGTATCATGACTTGTCATGTTGTGACTGACAGGAAGTAAGTTCACCATGCTTTTACTTGCCCAAAGGCATAATCCCGGAGTCATCAACAGTGGGTGAGTGATACAGCATTTCAAAGAAATCTTAACCATGTCTCTTCCAACAACAAATAGCGTGTGAGTAGCATGATACCTTTTTCTGGCAGGCAGTCTTGACAATTCTATGCCATGTCAACAGTATGTAAGTCATGACACTCTACTTTGATTTGCTAAGTACTGTCTCATAAGTCCATTTCCATGACCAATAACAGGAAGTAAGTAACATTTTTCGGCAATCACTTGGTCTCATTACTTGATATAATAAATAGTATGTCAGTGGTATTATCACACTGTTTTTACTGTTACAAATGATCAATAGGATGTGAGTGGCAAGGCTGCATTTCATCTTCCTGTATATATCCCACCAATGAATCCTAGTATGTATGTCATACATAGCACTTTTTTATCCAGGCAGCAGTCTTATGTATCTCATGACTGACAGGATGTAAGTGTTTGTGTGCATATATCTAGTCACAGAGATCTCACTGTAGCATAACATGGACAACAGTTCGTAAGTCACTTAAACTTATATTGTGAACTGTCTTCCATCTCATTCATTTGGTGATCAAAACAGGCTGTGAGAAATATTCTTTCTTTTTAACAATATGATTTTTCCATCTGGATTTCACAGCCAGTGAGTGGGACACATGTATAGCATTTTAGATTTTTATGATGATACTACTGTGTACAGATTGTACAATACAACTTACTGTTCATCTATAACCATTTCTAATTTCCCTCTATTTAGGTAAGCACATGATCCCAGATGGTTCAGCAGGCATCTTCATCTTCATGTCAGGTTGTAGGTCAAGTGCTGAACTGGCCTTAGAATTTCACCTTTTGTCATCATTAGGATGAAATTCTGGTGTTGTTTGGAGAAGAAACAGAAGGGCTTTCCACAACTGTGAGATTCTAACTTTATCTGGACTAATATATAGTTGACATTGGTTTAATTAGCCCACAGGCTGTCAAGTCTTAGCCAGTAATACATCCTGCCTAATTTACTTTGTTATAAGCTGACACTTTCAAGCTATCCTCATCATTGTCAAGCAGGCATTCTGGCTGAAGATGAAGTCAGTTGATGAATCATTGATGGAAGCTTTGAAGCAGTTCAAGGAGCAGGGCAATGTTGAGAAAGTGAAGAATCACCTAAATCCTGCATTGCTACCTTCAGATCCAGATGATCTGTTTGTGTTTCTGTATGATCAGATTACCCATATCTGACTCTGGTATGTTCATCATTCCTATCATCCAATGCCCATGCAAGCTTCATTCCCAGGATAAACCTCCAATTGTTACCTTAATTTTGTCATCTTGTACCAACATCTTTTCTCAATAGCCATACTCTCGTTTTGATGTACTAGTAGACTGTTAGTTTCTATGGCTCTTGCAAAAATGCATTTTGTTCGCAACAAACGCACCCACCCATTTGCAATACGACCCAGGGACTATTTTCAATTCGAGCTTCGTAAGGGGTACATGATCATCACCGAGCGCGCAGGGCGGCCCCAGGCCCTGTTTAACAAAACACCAAAAAACGTTGAATTGCCCCGTTGTACAATGTCAGGTTGATCACTCCAATCGAAGTCTGCGCCAGTCTTAACCTAGCGCAGCACCAGCTGTGACTGACAGCTTAGGGCGATTTCTTTTGGGCTTCGACACCACCGGCACTTCAGTCGACCGGCTTGCACTCCAACGAGATCCGCGGTGACATCGACAGATGATAGGGATGAACGCAAGTTGAGCTGTAAGCAGAACAGCGGAAGTCCCCGGATCCAGGAGCTTGTCGTGGTCGCATCACAGCCTCCGAGATCTGAGCCCTGCTGTCGTCGTAATCTCCAGTGTCCACTTCAAGTGCTGCAGTGCACCTGCTGAGCCCTTAGTTTCAGCCATTTATTAGTGGAGGACAGTGCACTATCCTCCACTAATAAATGGCTGAAGTGTCCCAATTTCCCCTCCCGGCAATAATCCCATCCCCAATTATTGGTGGGACTTGGCAATAT
>WNGI01004873.1_pt1 | contig 12018 bp, 9 predicted proteins | sample 5400621 | NCBI WGS metagenome assembly WNGI01 (sample SAMN13153374, study PRJNA577476) | soil metagenome | isolation source: 20 cm soil or saprolite under Garry oak tree replicate 1 | place: USA:California | collected 2016-06-15 | reverse complement strand
CCGACAGCTCCACATATTCGATGCGCGACGGCAGCTCAAAGGCGACCTGTCGCTCGCGATACGACAGAAGCGCGATCTTGGCGCCCTCACCGGCGGAGTTGCCGACGGCGATGATGCGGTCGACGTCGACCGGGGGCACGAGCCCGATCACCTTGGCGCTCTCGGGGTTCAGATAAGAGCCGAAAGATCCTCCGAGGAGAACCTCATCGAGGGCGCCGGCGGTGACGCCGAGGATGTCCATCAGCACCTTGATCCCCGTCGCGATCGATCCCTTGGCGAACTGCAGCTCCCGGATGTCGCGCTGCGTAAGAAAGACGCCGTCCGCGAGCAAGAAGGCGCGCATCCCGTCGATGTCGATCAGCCTGTCGGCAAGCGGGTGGTCAGGCACGTCGCCTGGCAGCTTGAGCCGGCCGGAATGATCCATGAGGCCCGCGAGCAGGAGCTGCGCGACCGCATCGACGAGGCCTGAACCGCAGATGCCTTCGGCAGGCACGTCGCCGCCGATGATCTGCAGCTCCACCCGCTCGCCGAGCTGGACTCCTTCAATCGCGCCCACGGTCGCGCGCATGCCGCACTTGATCTGGCTGCCCTCGAAGGCCGGGCCGGCCGGGGCCGCGGTGGCCAGCGCGCGCTCGGCGCTGCCCAGGACGATCTCGCCGTTGGTGCCGACGTCGACGAACACGCGCAGCTTGTCCTCCCGGAGAACACCGGTCGCGAGAATGCCCGCCACGATGTCGGCGCCGACGTACGCGCCGAGCGCCGGGAGCGTCTGCACGTAGCCGTGAGGATGGATGTGCAGACCGAGCTCACCTGCGTCCACCGTCAGCTGTTCCATGAATGCCGGTGTGAACGGCATCATCGAAAGTGGGCTTGGGTCGACACCCAGGAGGAGGTGCAGCATGGTTACGTTGCCGACCACGACCGCCTCATATGTCTGCATCGGCGAGATCGCGGCGTCGCGGTAGAGCTCCGCGAGGACTGAATTCATGGTCGAGATGACCGCGAGCTGCAGCTCGTGGATCGCCTCCGGGCCGTTCATGCCGTGGCTGATCCGCGAGATGACGTCGGCGCCGAACGGAGCCTGGCCGTTGAGCGTCGAGGTGACGGATGCCGCCATCCCCGTGCGCAGGTTCATGAGAGTTCCGACGAGGGTTGTCGTGCCGACGTCGAACGCGACCCCGTAGCACTGATCCGTGGTGTCGCCGGCCTCGACCGCGACCAGGTGCTCGCCCGCGAGGACCGCTGTGACGCGGAAGTTCGCCTCGCGAAACACCTGGGGCAAGGTGCGAAGCACCGCAACGCCGGCGACCATGTCGTGGCCTTCCTCGGTGAGCGCATCCCTCAGGCGGGCGAGATCGCTCCGCTGGTCTTCGAGCGAAGGTTCCTGGAGCTCGAAGTAGACCTTGCGAACGTTGGGGTCGAGGATGACGAGCCTGCCGAGCCCCATCGTCGCCGCCTTGGGCACGCGTAGCAGCTGCGGCACCTCGCACGTCATGTCTTCGTAGATGTGCGCCTGGCACGAAAGCCGCCACCCATCCGCGATCTCTTGCGGCCGCAGCTGCCGGTGATCCGCGGTTTCGGCGTCGGCAATGCCTTTGCTCACGCGGACCTTGCACTTGCCGCACGTGCCGCGGCCGCCGCAGGTGGAGTCGATGGGCAGGCCGATCCAGTGCGCGGCGCTGAACAGCGTGGTGCCGGGTGGCACGCGCGTGGTGCGGTCGAAGGGCAGATATGTGACCTCGAGCTTCCTCTGGATCACGACGACGCTCTGAGTGCCACGTCGGCGCGGTAGGTCGAGATCCAGCGCATCGCGTACTCGTCGTGGCCCAGCAGCAGGTCTCCGGCGAGGATCGCACGCCGCACCTGGGCTTCCAGGGGGTTGGTGATCGCGCAGGTGAGGCCGGCGTGCATCGCCAGGGGCAGGAACGCTGCGTTCACCGCCGCGCGATCCGGAAGGCCGAACGAGACGTTGGAGGCGCCGCACGTCATGTTGTTGCCGAGCTCGTCGCGGATCAATCGCATCGTCTGCAGGGTGATCAGGCCGCAGGTGGGGTCGGCGGCAACCGTCATCGCAATCGGGTCGATGATCACGTCCTCCTGCGGGATGCCGTGGTCGGCCGCCCGTTGGACGATGCGGCGGGCGAGCGCAAGGCGCTCCTCCGGGACCATCGAGATCCCGGTCTCGTCGTTCGCCATGCCGATGACGGCGGCGCCGTGCTTCTTGACCAGCGGGAGGATGCGTTCCATGCGCTCTTCCTCGGCCGTGACGGAGTTCACGAGTGCCTTGCCTTGGTAAGCCGAAAGGCCTGCCTCCAGCGCCTCGATGATCGACGAGTCGATGCAGATCGGCACGTCCGTCACCTGCATCACGGCCTGGATCGCGGCGACCAGGAGCGCCGGCTCGTCGATCGCCGGGATTCCCGCGTTGACGTCCAGCATCTGGGCGCCCGCCGCGTCCTGGGCCTCGGCGTCGGCGCGGACCCGGTCCATCACGCCTTCCTTCATCTCGGCGGCGAGGACCTTGCGTCCGGTCGGGTTGATCCGTTCGCCGATGATGACGAAAGGACGATCACCCGAGATCACGACCTCGCGACCGCGCGAGGAGACGCGGGTTTCCATCAGGAACTAACCCTTGCGGAGCGTCTCGTCGATCTTCATCACGGCCTGCTCCAGAGCCTGCGCCCCTGGCGAACTGGCGCTCCGGTCGCCGACGAGCTGCTTGGCCATCCGGGTCGCCATCGACGCGTCGGGTGCGTAGCTGTCCGCCCCGACGTGCTTCGCGTACTCCTGGGTTACCGGCGCGCCGCCAACCGCCACGTGCACCTTGTCGCGCAAGCCGGCCTTCGTCAGGGCTTCGATGTTGGCCTTGAACATCGGCATCGTAGTCGTCAGGAACGCGGAGAAGCCGACCACGTCGGGCTTGTGCTCCTCGACCGCCGCGACGAACTTCTCGGGCGGCGTGTTCACGCCCAGGTCGAAGACCTCGAACCCGGCACCCTCGAGCATGATCACGCACAGGTTCTTGCCGATGTCGTGGATGTCGCCCTTGACGGTCCCGATGACGTAGCGCCCGACCGGCTGCGCACCGGTCTCGGCGATAAGTGGGCGGAGGATCACGAGCGCGCCCTGCATCGCTCGCGCCGCGATGAGCATCTCGGGGACGAAGAAGTCGCCTTTCTCGAAACGGCGGCCGACCTCCTCCAAGGAGGGGATCAGGGCCTTGAACAGGATGTCCATCGGGTCCATGCCGAGGGCCAGGGCTTCCTCGGTCAGGGTTTTCACCTCCGGCGCATGGCCGTTGAGCGTGTGCTCGAACAGGCCGGCGCGGATCTCCTCTTCGCGGCTCACCTTGCTGAGCATCCTACGTTCCCACGACGTTGCGCGCAACGGATAATGTTGCGCTATGGGCAACGACACCGGGGTCCGCGCGGTCGATCGCGCGATCTCGATCCTGGACGTGCTCGCCCAAGGTGGAACCCGAACCGGGGCCGAGATCGCTCGCGAGCTGCACGTGCATCGCTCGACCGCGCTTCGGCTGCTTGGCACCCTCGAGCGCCACGCACTCGTCGAGCGCGACCAGCGCACGGCGCGCTACCGCCTTGGGCGGCGCCTGCCCCAGCTTGCCAGCGTCGTCACCGGCGAGTTCGACCTCCGCTTTGTCGCGCGGCCGGTCTGCGAACGGCTGGCGGCGGCGGTGGGAGAAACCGCCACGCTCGACCTGCTGGTCGGCGACGTCATCGTCCCAGTCGAGCAGGCGACTGCGTCGACCTCGGTCGTCAGCGTGAACTGGCTCGGCCGTCGCACGCCGGTGCACTGCACGGCAAGCGGAAAGGTGATCGCCGCGTTCGGCAAAGACGCGATCCGCGAGCGATTGCTCACCCTTCCCCTCGACCGCGTGACGCCGAACACGATCACTGACCGCGCGAGGCTCGAGGCACAGCTCGAGGACGCTCGGCACGCAGGGGTGGCACGGACGCACGAGGAGCTAGAGGTCGGCCTCGACGCGATAGCCGCCCCGGTTTTTGGTGTGGATGGAGAAGTCGTCGCGGCGCTGGACGTCTCCGGACCATCGCACCGACTTCGCAATCGTCCGGATCTCGACCGGCTGACGCGCGAGGGGGCGGCGGACCTGTCCCGCCGCCTCGGCTACCGGGGCAAGCGCCTTGAAACCTAGTGGCCAGGCGCGTTTAAACGCCGGCTAACTGAAATCAACCACACGAGCGAACGGTGTCCTTGCATCGTCGGCAGGGAATACCCATCATTGCTCTGTTCAACTGGGTCGCACAGCCCGCACGGGCCGAATTTGGAGGGGATCGAAGGATGAAGTTGGGTAGTTTGACTCGCCACCTCGGCCTGGCCGTCGTGGCACTGGTCGTCGTCGCGGCGTGTGGCAGCAGCGGTGGCGGCGGCACCGCCAGCTGCAGTGGAGCGAAGACCGCAAAGTCCGCTGCCGACTGCGGTGGCATGGACGCTCTCGTGAAGGCCGCTCAGGCGGAGGGCAAGCTCAACGTGATCGCGCTGCCGCGCGACTGGGCGAACTACGGCGCCATCCTTGACGGCTTCCACGCCAAGTACGGCATCGCCATCACCTCCGACAACCCCGACGGCAGCAGCCAGCAAGAAGTGGATGCGATCAAGCAGCTCGGCAGCACCAGCCGCGGCCCGGATGTCGTCGACGTCGGCATGGCGGTTGCACTTGCGAACACAAACCTCTTTACCCCTTACAAGGTCGCCACCTGGGCTGACGTCCTGGACAGCCAGAAAGAGTCCACAGGCCTTTGGATCCAGGACTACGGCGGATTCATGTCGATCGGATACGACTCGAGCAAGGTCCCCGAGATCAAGGCCTTCGACGACCTGTTCGGTTCCCAGTTCAAGGGCAAGGTGGCACTGAACGGAAACCCGAAGCAGGCAAATGCAGCCTTGAACGGCGTCATGATGGCCAACCTCGCGGAGGGCGGCTCCCTGGACGATGTCAGCAAGGGCGTCGACTTCTTCAAGCGCCTGAAGGCGGCCGGCAACTTCTCCAAGACACAGGCGACGACCGCGACCGTGAAGAACGGCACGACCCCCGTCGTCTTTGACTGGGACTACCTCTCCGCCGCGCACGGCAAGGACGTCCCCACGTGGAAGGTCTTCGTCCCGAGCAACGCGATCCTGGGCGGCTACTACGCCCAGGCCGTAAGCAAAGACGCCCCTCACCCGGCCGCCGCGCGGCTGTGGGAGGAGTACCTCTACTCCGACGAGGGCCAGAATCTCTGGCTGAAGGGTCTCGCGCGTCCGGTTCGCCAGGCGGCGATGCAGAAGTCCGGAAAGATCGACTCGGCGGCGGCGGCCAAGCTGCCTCCTGTAAACGGCACGCCTCAATTCATGAGCGACGCCCAGTCCACCGCGGCGAAGAACTATGTCGTCGCGCACTGGGACGCCGCGATCGCTTGACGGTCGCCGGAAGTCCGGCTGTAACAACCAACGTCGGCCGCCCTTTTCTGGGCGGCCGACGGCTCTCTCTCGCCTGGGTCGGCGCCGTCCCCTATCTCACGTACGTCGGTATCTTCCTGGTCCTGCCGTCGGTGATCATCGGGATCGGCGCCTTCCTGGACGCCAACAACGTCTTCACGCTCGACAACTTCCGCAACCTGTCGCGCTCCTACGTCATCAAGGCGAGCATCGACACCACCGTCCTCTCGGCTATCACCGCCCTCCTGGGCGCCATCTTCGGAGCCCTCCTGGCGTACGCGATCGTCACGGGAAGCCAGAGCGGCATCCTCCGGCGCCTCACGGTCTCGGCATCGGGCGTCCTTGCCCAGTTCGGAGGCGTGACGCTGGCGTTCGCGTTCATCGCCAGCATCGGGCCGGCGGGGTTTGTCTACCTCTTCGCCCAGAGCCACGGTTTTGACTTTTACAAGCAGGATCTCTGGCTGTTCGAGATCCCTGGCATCGAGCTGGTGTACCTCTACTTCCAGATCCCGCTGATGGTCCTCGTCTTCCTCCCCGCGCTCGACGGCATCAAGCCGCAGTGGCGCGAAGCTGCAGAGAGTCTCGGCGGCAACACATGGCACTACTGGCGTCATGTCGCCGGCCCTCTCCTCTTTCCGGCTTTCCTTGGCTCGGTCCTGCTCCTGTTCGCGAACGCGTTCTCCGCCTACGCGACGGCCAACGCCCTTGTCGGCCAGGGACAGCCCGTGCTGGCGCAGCAGATCGCGGGCGCGCTCAGCAGCGAGGTCGGCGCCTACGAGCCCGGCTTCGCCAAGGCGATCGCGATCGAGATGATCGTCATCGTCACTCTCGTGACGGTCCTGTACACGCTCCTGCAGAGGCGGACCGCGCGATGGCTGTAGCGGCGCGGAGCATCCAGCGGACGCGCTGGATCAAGCTGCAGGCGTTTCGCTACGTCGTCTTCGCGCTCGCGGCGATCTTCTTCCTCGTCCCGCTCGGTGCCATGGTCGAGTTCTCGACCAGGGCCAACGACGGCTCGCGCACCTTGGAGTACTGGAAGGCAATACCTTCTTATCCCGATCTGACCGGCGCGATCGTCGCCTCGCTGCAGCTGGCGGTGATCACCTCGGTCGTGATGCTCGTGCTCCTCGTACCGACGATGGTCTGGGTACGCCTCAAGCTGCCGCGCCTCACCCGGATCATCGAGTTCATGTCGCTTCTGCCACTGACGATCCCGGCGATCGTGCTCGTCGTCGGTTTGTTCCCGATGTACATCTGGTTGAACAACAACTTCAGCGACTCGATCCTGACGCTTTCGCTGGCGTACGTCGTGCTGGTTCTTCCCTACTGCTACCGGGCCATCGATGCTGGCCTCGGTGCCATCGACGTCAAGACGCTGACCGAGGCCGCACGAAGCCTGGGCGCCAGCTGGTTCACTGTGATGTGGCGCGTCATCGTGCCGAACATCTCGAACGCGATCCTCAACGCGACCCTGCTGGCCGTGGCCCTGGTGCTCGGCGAGTACACCATCGCCAACAACCTGCTGTACAACAACCTGCAGGTCGAGCTTGTGCACCTGGCCCGCGAAAACGCCGGGGTCTCGATCGCGGTCGCGGTGGCCGCCTTGTTGTTCGCGTTCGCGCTGCTCGTCGTCCTGGCCTTCGTCGGCGGCAGAGGTCGTCGCGTGCACCACGACCCGGCCTCGACCCTCGGGTCGCCTACGATCACGTCCATATGACCGAACGTTCCGGGGTTGAGGTCAGGCTCGAGAATCTCGTCCGCCGCTACGGCACGGTCACCGCGCTCGACGGCCTGTCGCTGACGCTTGCGCCGGGCGAGCTCGTGGCCCTGCTCGGGCCTTCCGGCTGCGGCAAGACCACGGCGTTGCGCTTGCTCGCGGGACTCGAAGAGGCGGACGAGGGCCGGGTCGTGATCGGAGGCAACGACGTGACCGGCCTGCCCGCGAACCGGCGCAACATCGGAATGGTCTTTCAGGCCTACTCGCTGTTCCCCCACATGGTCGCGTGGGAGAACGTCGCGTTCGGCCTGCAGATGCGCCGCGTCGGCGTGGCCGAGCGCAAGAAGCGTGCCCTCGACATGCTCGAGCTCGTCGGTCTCGGTCGCTTCGCCAACCGCTACGCCAACCAGATGTCCGGCGGTCAGCAGCAGCGCGTCGCGCTGGCCCGCGCGCTCGCCATCCAACCTCAGGTCCTCCTACTCGACGAACCACTCTCAGCGCTTGATGCGAAGGTTCGCTCGAGGCTGCGTGACGAGATCCGCCGCGTACAGCTGGAGGTCGGAACCACGACGCTATTCGTCACCCACGACCAGGAGGAGGCGCTCGCGATCGCCGACCGCGTCGGCGTGATGCAGGCCGGCAAGCTGGAACAGCTCGGGCCGCCCACCCTGGTCTACTCGCGACCGGCGACGCCGTTCGTGGCCGACTTCGTCGGCCTCACGAACCGGATGCAGGGCACCGTTCGGCGGGGAGCGGTCGAGGTCCGCGGGACGAGCATCCCGTTGGTCCATCCGGACGTCCCCGACGGCCCGGCGACAGCACTTATCAGGCCCGAGGCCGTGACCCTGGTGAGCGACGGCGACCTGCAGGAAGGCCCGCTGGTCGGGACCGTGATCGCGGTCGCGTTTCTTGGCGCTGTGAGCCGCGTCACGGTCGACCTTGGCGACATCACCGTGCTGGCGCAGCTTCCGACGTCCGCTGCCTCGCAACACACGGCGGGGACAAAGGTGCAGCTCGCGCTTCGGACAGATCCGGTCCTCATCCAGAGAGAAGAGCCCGCGCCCGTTTCGTGAGGTCGCCGGCGCGCACCTTTCTCACGACTGAAAAGCGTCTGGGGGCGGGGCCCGCGATTCGCACAGGTTCGCGAGCCGCGTACCGGGCCGTGGTTGAGCTCCCCGGCGAGCCCCATGTCGTCCGCAACGAGCTCGCCGCGTCGCACCCTGCCGACGTCACCCTGCGGGGCGCAGCCATCGTGTGCATGGGGCACATCACCGATCTGCACGTCACCGACGCGCAGTCGCCGGCGCGCTTCGAGTTCGTCAACCGGTACTGGGACGACCCGCGGTTTCGTGAGCTGCTCACGATGCAGCGCCCGCAGGAGATGCTGAACACGCATGCGATCGCGGCCATGGTGCGCGCGATCAACAACCTGGGTGCCGCGCCCCTGACGGGCGAAGCGCCGCAGATCGTGGCGATGACGGGCGACTCGGTCGACAACACTCAGCGCAACGAGCTGACGAACTTCCTCGCCCTTTTCGATGGCGGCACGGTGCGGCCCGACTCGGGCGCACCCGGGTACGACGGGGTGCAGAGACCCGACTGGCCGGGCGATATTTACTGGAAGCCGGACGGAGCGGACGGCGCCGACCTGTTGCAGAGCGCGCTGGGGTTCCCCCGGCGGCCTGGTGTCCTCGATCAGTCGGTACAGCCATTCGCATCGGAGGGTCTTGGGGTTCCGTGGCTGGGCTGCTACGGCAACCACGAGCAGGTGTGCCAGGGGGTCGGCATCGTCACACGCGGGCTCGAGGCGGCGATGACGGCCGGGCGTAAACCGGTCGGGCCGCCCGAGGGCCTGGATCCCGAGCATGCCCTGGAGGCGTTCATCGATCATCCCGAGAAGTTCATGACGGGTGAAGCGATCGAGGTGCCGCCTGACCACGAGCGCAGGCCGATCTCGCGGGGCGAGTTCATCGACGCGCATGTACGCAGCGGCCGGCACGGTTTCACCGCCGAGAACGTGGACGATGGACTCGCGCACTACGTGCACGACATGGGGACCGTGCGCTTCATCACGTTGGACACTGTCTGCGACGCGGGCGGCGCTGACGGAACCATCGATGGATCCCAGCTGCGCTGGCTCGAGCGGCGGCTCGAGGAGGTTCACTCCTCATTCCGATCTCGCGACGGGTCGATCGTGAGGACATCGAACTCCAACCGCTACGTCGTTGTGCTCTCCCACCACGGCTATGACAGCCTGTCCAACCCGCGTGGCGAGGGGACTGCGGACGCCCTTCTCGACATGCTTCTGCGCTTCGGCAACGTGGTGCTCTGGCTGAACGGGCACACGCACTACAACCGGATCACCTCAAGACAAGGCGGGCATGGAGAGCGCGGGTTCTGGGAGGTTACGACCGGCTCCATCGTCGACTGGCCGTGCCAGGCTCGCCTGATCGAGATCTTCAAGACCGCCGAAGGCCATCTGGCGATCGGCTGCACCATGGTCGACCACGACGGCGAGGGACTGGCCGGCCTCCACCGCGAGCTGGCCGCCAACGCACCGTACGGAGGGTTCGATTCCACGCGTGCGGGTGAGCCGGCGGACCGCAACGCGATCCTCCTCCTGCCGGCTCCGTTCTGATGCCGATCAGCCCCATCCCCGGCCCTTGGCCGGTAGTTCCCATGAATGGAGAAGACTTTGTTGCGCACAGCGCGACTGTGGCGTATAGTGCGACATCGCAGGTGGGCGTGGTGAAGCCGCTTCGTGCCCGAGGTCTGACGTTGGCCGAGTTCCTGCGCAGTCCCCGGTACGAGGTCCTGCCCACCGACAACGCGGCCGAGTTGGTAGCGGCTTACGTACCGCGTGACGTCACCATCACGGTCACCGCGTCGCCACGCCGCGGCATGCCCGCCACGATCCATCTCGCGGTCGCCCTGGCGAAGCTGGGCTACCATGCGGTCCCACATCTCTCGGCGCGCCTCATCCGCGACAAGGTGGAGCTCGGGCAGATCCTCGACGCACTGAAGACGGCCGGCATCACCAACGTGTTCGTGGTCGCGGGCGACGCACGGGAGCCGGCGGGTCAGTTTGGCGACGCTTTCTCGCTGCTCTCCGCGCTGCCTCCGGATCACGGTCTGGCCGACATAGGAGTCACGGGCTACCCGGAGAGTCACCCATTCATCCATGACGACGTGACGATCCAGGCCATGTGGGACAAGCGCCGCCTGGCGACCTACATCGTCAGCAACATGAGCTTCGACCCGGCCGGCGTGAAGGGGTGGATCGAGCGCGTGCGGCGCCGGGGGGTCGAGCTTCCGATCTACATCGGCATGGCCGGAGTCGCCGACCCGGCGAAATTGCTGCGGCTCTCTACCAAGATCGGCGTGGCAGATTCGGCACGCTTCCTGCGCGGCCACCCGAGCTGGGTGGCGCGCATGTTCCGCCCGGGCGGCTACGATCCTGGCCGGTTCGTCGGCGCCTTGATGCCGGACCTCGTGATCGCGGACCGGCGCATCGCCGGGCTCCACGTATTCACGTTCAACGAGATCGAGCCGACGGAGCGCTGGCGTCGCGAGATGATCGCGCAAGTTCGCTAGGAGAGGGTGGATGAAGCTTGAATTTCCGACCGACCTCGAGATCGCGCGCAAAGCGCGGTTGCTGCCGATGCCCGAGATCGCGGGCAAGATGGGCATCGATTCGCACCTGCTCGAGCCGTACGGGCACGACGTCGCGAAGATCAAGCTCGACGCGATCGAGGAGCTGAGCGGCAAACCTCGCGCCAAGTACGTCGTCATCTCCGCGATCACACCGACACCTCTCGGCGAAGGCAAGACGACCACGACGGTGGGCCTGGGCGATGCGCTCGGACAGATCGGAAAGAGGGCGACCGTCGCCATCCGGCAGCCTTCGATGGGGCCGACGTTCGGGATCAAGGGCGGCGCGGCCGGCGGCGGCTACAGCCAGGTGGTCCCGATGGAGCGGCTCAATCTGCATCTCACGGGCGACTTCCACGCGGTCACCGCGGCGCACAACCTCCTGGCGGCGATGATCGACAACTACATCCACCACAGCCTGCGCGACTTTCCGATCGACCTTCACAGCATCACCTGGCGCAGGGTTCTCGACGTCAGCGACCGCGTCCTGCGCAGCGTCGTCGTCGGGCTGGGCGCGCCCGAAGACGGCGTCACGCGCCAGACCGGATTCGACATCACCGCGGCGTCCGAGGTGATGGCCGTGCTCGCCCTGTCGACGTCCCTGCAGGACATGCGACAGAGGCTCGGCCGGATGGTCATCGGCCTCGCCCGCGATGGCCAGCCGATCACCGCCGACTTCTTGCACGCGGGCGGCGCGATGACCGTGATCATGCGTGACGCGATCAAACCCAACCTGCTGCAGACGCTGGAGAACACCCCGGTGCTGGTCCACGCGGGACCGTTTGGCAACATCGCCAACGGCGCGTCATCCGTGCTCGCGGATCTGATCGGCATCCACGGAGGAGATTTCCTGGTCACCGAGGCCGGGTTCGGCGCCGACATGGGCGCCGAGCGCTTCTTCAACATCAAGTGCCGCACGTCGGGCCTCACGCCTGACGCGGCCGTGATCGTTGCCACGGTGCGCGCGCTCAAGGTCCACTCCGGCAAGTACCGCGTCGTCGCGGGCAGGCCTCTTCCTCCGGAGCTGCTGAAGGAGAGCCCAGACGATGTCCTGGCCGGCGCCGCCAACCTGCGCAAGCAGGTCGAGAACATCCAGATCCACGGCGTCACGCCGGTCGTCGCGATCAACGCGTTTCCAGACGACCACGCGTCCGAACACCAGGCCATCCGCGAGCTCGCGAAGCACCTGGGCG
>WNGI01028530.1_pt1 | contig 12020 bp, 23 predicted proteins | sample 5400621 | NCBI WGS metagenome assembly WNGI01 (sample SAMN13153374, study PRJNA577476) | soil metagenome | isolation source: 20 cm soil or saprolite under Garry oak tree replicate 1 | place: USA:California | collected 2016-06-15 | reverse complement strand
TAACGACGCCGCACTTCGCAACAACCCCATCAGTCACGAATCTTATGATGCTCGCTTTCCTCACGACATATACTCGAGCCCAAGCAGTTCTCGGGAGCGACAACGGCTTCCTGCAGCTCAAGCTATAAATAACGCTCATAAAGGGTCAACTAGAGATACGACTGAACAAGAGGCTGACCACTCTGCTTCTTGGGCGCACAAATTCCGTGGTTTGGTCCACACGGCCACCTATCCTGACGATCACGGCCATGCTGATCCTGAGAAATTGGCCCACAGAATTCCATCTGAATATTCGGAACTGAGCTACACAAGTACTAGGCGGGGTCTACCTCGGGCGGATTCCAATTATTCTTGCACAACTACAGGTTCAGAAGTCTACGATCCCGATGATCCAAAAGTCACAGGCGTTAGGGCAAAACGTCATATAGAACCCAAAGAAGAAGATCTGAGAAACATGGGGTATAGAGCCCGGCAGAAACTCCGGTCGCGCGTGAGGATTGAATTCAATGTCTCTTGTACGTATCTCAGCGTGACCCGTGTTTATTTAATTCCGCCGATTGAGTACTTATGACGTGCGTTGACAGCGATGGAGCATCGTCAAGGATTTTTACTGAAACTCGCGAGAGCTTTGATGACCTTTGGGGCACCATCTCATAGAATTGAGTCTCAACTAGTCGCTGCAGCACGGATACTTGAAGTCGAAGCGGAATTCATCCATTTGCCCGGCGTGATAATATGTTCCTTTGGAGACCAAGAACAAGGCTGTTCTAACACGCATTTCATCAAATGCAATGGGAGACTTTCCTTGGGAGCACTGCATAAAGTGCATTTGATCTATCGCTCAGTGGTTCACGATGAAACTAGTGCAGAGAAGGCGGCTGATCACCTCGAGGCTTTACTTACGGCCCCTCCCTTGTATGGCAATCTTTTCCGGTCCAGCCTCGCGTTTTTCTTGTCAGCGCTAATCTGTCCGCTTGCTTTCGGAGGATCCTTTGTAGACATGTGGATAGCCGGTTGCAGTGCGTTCGTCTTGTCTGTGCTACAACTTTGCATCGTCTCGAAAAGTGCCCTGTATGCCAATGTCTTTGAGTACGTTCATTTGTTCTACTAAACTGCATTGGCTGTCTGAGTTCTCGCCAGGATCACAATCGCGACTATCACTTCGTTTACTGCTCGAGGATTAAGTAGCATACAATCGCAGATATTCTGCTACACTGCCATATCATCTGCTGGCATCGTCGGTATCTTGCCTGGTTATTTGATCCGTATGTACCGAGGTTTTAGTCTGCAATCGAGGTTTACGTTCACCAGTGAGTAGTTCTCTGGAGCTAGCTTCTAAAAATATAGTTTGCGGGAGTGTCAAGATGGTATACGCTCTCATATACACTCTGTTCTTGGCAAGTTCACATCTGCCGTCCACGTCTTTTACCTGTCTCACCGCTTGACCTCTGGATACTCATACTAGGGATTTGGCCTTCAGATAGGATCTGATATCTACCTACTATTCGATCCTCAGTACAAGCAAAAGCTTGAAGATATTGCCGCGAAGTTGACCAGTACTGTCTCACTCATTGGCACATGGATGGCGGACAATACAACTGCAAATGGTACTGTACCTTTGTCGGGAACTTGGACTTTCGTACATTCTGTACCTCCAACCCAGCAAAACATCGTCGAAGGCTGCTATCGTCCTAAAATGTTTCCTTGGTATCTGCAACCATTCCCACTCTGGACGGCTTTTATAATCGTTCCGCTGTTCTCTACTTTATCATCCCTTGCGAATCTTCAGCCCTTCTGGAGCAAACAATTGCCAGTCATGGTGGTCATCTCTTGTTGTTCCTATGCCTCGAATAAAATCGCAAATCATTTCATCTTTAACAGATCCGACGTAGTTTCTGCAATTGGTGCGTTTACGGTAGGTATCCTTGGCAACATATATTCCCGCAAGATGCGTGGCACTGCATTTACTTCTATGGTCACTGGCGTTTTGTTTCTGGTTCCCGTAAGTCACTGCACGTCGATAATGTCTACGATATTTATTGTAGACGTAGTCGGGACTTTCTCAAGCTGGTGGAATCACCGCCAATGGGAGCGGCATTGACATTGGGGGTGCCATGGTAGCCGTCACGATTGGAATTACTGTTGGACTGTTCATGAGCCAGGCGCTCGTTTATACCTTTGGCTCTCGGAAAAACGCCGCTGTATTCTCATTTTAACCGTTTGGAAATGTTACGAAGGTCTAATTCACAAGTACATCAGAACAACACTGCTGCTGAATTCTCTATACTCTCTATTGGTACTTTATGCCCGACAAGAGTACGGATATTATTGATTCCGTACCTGCGATCATAAGTCAACATCAGCAACAGGTAATTAGGAACAACTAACCGGATCATAGTCGGTCTCTCGAGACTCAGGCCCCATCCGTGAACACGCGTATCTTTAGGGAAACCCATTGGCTCCAACATTTCTGGGCGGAACATTCCACTGTTACCAACTTCCACCCAACGATTCAAAAGAGGATGGAAAGCAAATATTTCCAATGATGGCTAGAACCGTGGGTTGGAAGGATAAACGATTACATTACATCAATTTTCTTACCTCGGTATAAGGATTATATGCTGGTTTGAACCTAACCTTTTCGATTCCCATTTTTCTGAAAAAGACTCGCATGAATCCTAGAAGGACAATATTTAATCATAAGGATACGGATCAATTGCTGGATAATACCAATCAAGTCGGCCAAAGTGAGACCACGATCGGCGACGACTCCTTCTACTTGATGAAATTCTGCCAAATGTGTTGCGTCCATCGTTTCATTTCTGAATACACGATCGATGCTGAAGAGTTTTGCCGGCCGGAAACCACCTTGTTTTCCACCGCTCGTAGAGCTCGTATGTCCCTCAACAGATTCACCTCTGCATTCAGCGGCTAGTTTATATAGCATATTGGCAGATGATGCTGTAGTGTGTGTGCGCAAAAGAAGTTTTCTGGATTCCTCGTCAGACCATGGGACGCGGTAACCAGTTGAACCGTAATCTCCAAATTCATGAGTTGTTGCAACTCGACGATAATAATCTGGCGGAGGTGGCGACGAATATTGCGGGTCTTTGTGACAAGTAAGCGCTTAGAGGTTATTCCGTTGATGTATATATGCAATTACCTGAGAGGTAGAATGTGTCCTGCAGATCTCTCGCAGGATGCTGTTGAGGCACGAACAGTGCATCGAAACACCAGAAGCCGGATTCGACGAAATTTGATGTAGGCATCTCGGAAAACCTAAGGATACATCAGAGAAAAAATCATACGGAGTGCACAATACTCTACCCCATCTCAAGGAAAATATTCCTAATCTCCTCTCGCACTTTAAGGAGTGGATGAAGGGCACCACCTGCTGGGGGTATACCTTCGGCTTCGAAATTGTACTTCTTAAACGTCGATGTTTTCCATGCCCCCCTGGTCGCATATCATGAGATAATCTGAGCATCAGAGAAGCTTGACTCACGATGTTAGCATATCGACTGTAAGATCTGTTTCCGGTTTAGCTGTTGATGTGCTAAATTGTACACCTTTTTTGACAATGAACCATTGGCCTTTCCTAAAGGTATGTCAGTGCTACAAAACTGTATGGCTTTCGCGATGGCATACTTTTGAACAACTAGCTTCCGCTTCCGAAGATCAGCGAGTGCTTTCTCTCCGGATCCCAGCGAGTCCGTGGAGGCGACTTCCAAAAGTTCGAGTTGTGTCGTGTCTTTTATGTTGGCGACCTGCGTTTCGGCAGATCAATCAATCTGCACGAGACATGGTTGGGGAGTACACACGAGCTTGACAAGTCCGTCCCCCTCTTTACTAATCCACCCATTCTTGAATGCTCTGCCTTGACCAACCTTTGCAGTATCTTCTCCAACCAATTTCTTGAGTTGCAAAGGTGTTATGGGTGTTCCGTGACCTTTCTCCGGCAAAGCAGACCAAACGCGTGCTTCATGTGATCCCTCTTGAGCAATTTGAGAACCTTCAGGAGTTAGCGTATGAACGACGATTTCATTCGTTTCGTAGATGACCATCTTTATTCCCTGGATGAGCAAGCATTCCTCGGTACAATATCAAACGTACATCACGGCTGGCAAGCGAGTTGAGGGCACCAAGGATAGTGATCTGATCCTCATGAGAAGCAGCAGGTTGTGATTGGCCGGGTAAAGTGAGGGATCGTGTGTCTGATATAACGTTGGTGGCTTGGAGGGTATCGAGGATCAACTGCTGAAGAGCTTCTGCCATGGCAGTTTCAATCTAATCTTGTCTACGAGTGAGCACGTGATAATCGCAGGTTACGAATGTCCGTCTTGGACGACGAATGGCAAAGAGCAAGGCCCAAGCTCTTCGCCGCCTCAAATCTTGTCTTCCACGACGTTGCGCCAAAAGTCGCTCGCGTCGGTCAACTGGATGCTGAGCTCCTCGACCATGAGTTGATCCAGCTTCTTCAAGATCCCCTTCTGAAAGCACTGTCACTCATTCGCGTGTGAATAACTGCTATATTTTCCGAGTGCTCCTTCTGAATCGTTCATACCCAGACGTCCCTCAAAGGCCAATACGAACAGGAAATATGGCTATTTGTGCAACTTGTCATTGCACGGGCTTTCTCGCGCTTGGCCTGATGCTCCATCATCGGATAGTCGCAGAAAGGCCTGGACGGTCGTCACGGCAGTCGAATCCACGCATGGTTTGCTGAGTCTTTTGAACTTCGTGGCATTCTTATGGAATGGAAGGTAAACCACTACTATATGAACAGTTCGGTATCAGTCGCTTAATATCTTATAGCCACCGCACTTTGGCGGATAGAATACTTGGGATGCGTCTTGTCCCTTCTCGCAAGCTGGTGAAACGAGACGTTAGCTACGAATTCATGAATCGTCAAATGGTCTGGCATGCATTCACGGTAAGTGCTTGAATTTCTAGGGTTGAAAAAAAACATGGACAACGCCATGATAGGAATTTTTGATTTTCGTGCTTCCTTTTGTCAACACCCGTGTTATCCGTCGGCGCATCTATCGCACTCTTTTTTCAGCCGGCACCCTCATTAGGTCTTACATGCCTGGTGCGGAGACCAATACATCACACGAACACCAAGTAACAAGTAAACGAAAGAAATATTGGTCATTATCCCGAGACCAATGTGCCATATGCGCAGAGAACGCTTCTTTTAGCGTCAATCCATCGGGCTATGGAAATGCTTTCTCACTCTCTCAGCGACAACCATCTCATAGTTCGGGGACCGAACCGCCGGCCTATCCACTGAACATACCCTACATTGCATCCTGTGGCGACATATATTGTTACCACTGCATTTCTGAACGGATGATCCGCGCTGCTGAAGATGGCGAGTCGAGATGGGAGTGTTTGAGATGCGGCGAGTTGATAACTGGCGCGGAAAGGCTTCCTGCCGACGTTGGGGGAAATGAAACGAGTGACTATGATTTCTCCGATGAGGAGCTTGAGTCGACTAGCCTGTCGGGTTCGATGGGTAGTTATGTTTACAGCGAATCAGACAATGGTTTACACTCATGACGTCGAATTAACCTCCTTAACATATATCTAATGTATGAAAAATGTTATAGGGACATTTACGTCTTGGCAATTTCATCCCGTAACTGCTTGAGAACCGTCGGATCTGCCTTCGCAAGATAGTTAGAGTGGAACTGTGCTGGGCCACATATTACTTCTGCTTCTCGAAGGGAATTGGCCACGAAAGTGCTCAGCGGCGTGGTCCTAACGGGGTCTTTATCATAAATCTACATTTGCCGTCATGTTTAGTCACGAAATCAAGGAAGTATGGTTCGACTTTACCGCTTTACGCCTCTCATATTCGGGGGTACCCTCTGTGCCCTGGTAGTAGTACGCTGGCGCTTCGGATAATTCCCAATAACGGACTAGATTTGATGGTGATGGTGACGGCGTGCCCCTGTTGGTGGTGATGAGATGAGATGAGATGAACACTGCAGGGAAAATTACTGTACCCCCAGGTCTTTTCTTCCCTCAACAACTGCAGTTCTTTGATTTCACCAAATACATCTAACCAGAGGTTGAATACTTCAGTTGGCAAACGTTCCAATACTTCAGGCCTTCCAGTTGAAACGAGTAAGGCAATACCAATCGCTGCCAGTTTACGATATCTGGGTTCGCTCATGCTGTCGAACTGGTAGCTTGAAGTCAGGTATATTTGGTGAAAAAGAGAATGAAGTCACGAACTTTGCCCCACCACTGGTCAAGTAACCCTTCAAAAAGGTATTTTTCGGTCAATCCTGTCGCATTTGCAGCCGCACTCATTAGCTGAAGAAAGATCGCACGATCTGCCAACACAATCCTTGCAAAGAGATAAACATATTCTGTGAGTAACATAACCCCGCACTTGGGCAAATTAGTTACCCCCTTTGGGAGCCAGCAAATCATCCTTACCTCCCCTTCAGCAAGGGTGGTGATCAAATATGTGAACAGCCCTGAGTTGTACATAGGTTCGGCCCACGATGACGCGGGGGAAACTTGACAAAGAAGACTCAAGGTTATGATTATATCCTTGATATTAATTGTAACTGCGTCGCTTTTCATGGCTGTAAGAAATGCACGAAACATGTCTGTACTATATGCCTAGAGGAATTTCAGATGGATGCTCTCTGCGAAAATAGCCGTTTACCTGTAATATAGCTGTTGCATCGAGAATAATGTATGATTCCACAGCAGTTGTAATCTTTCCTAACAGAATAGGTCAGCTAGAGCCGGTGCTCCGTTGACGCTTGATATGGTCAATGTATTTCTGAGAGCGCTCTGCCAAAGGTTTAGACCATCTTCGTCCAAATGACTGATGACCTGTTTTTAGCCATGATTATACTGGATTTCTAGTCTTTATTTTTGAAAACCTACACCAGGGGATATACTTTCTCGCACGAGGGGAACCACAATGCCACCCAAGGGTGTCGACTCTGCTTTAACTGCCTATGCTTTTGGTCAACACAAGTGCTCACTTGTCAAAGTCCCGGCTTCCTCACCTCTATAAGCCTAGTGATTGTCACCAGAAGCGAACCTTTGAATAGCCAATCTTCACCAGCAGACGTCCCTAAATGATGGTTAGAGTCGATTGTCGATAAATAGAACGCAACGCACATAGTTGCGGTAAAGGCGCTGTGATAACGTTTATGAAAGGTACTATCTGATGTCCAAATTATTACTGCCATGCAAAAAGACCAGAACGGAGTACGAACCCTGTCACCGGACTGTTCTATAATAGAATTTAGGGTGTTATCTATACGCCGCTTGCTTTCCATTGTATCAGCTTCTCCCATAAGGTTTACAAGCTCTGAAACAGTCGTTGGCAAAAATGGTTCTAAAACGTGGACATCGAAGTCAACCGTCTGCCACGTTAATCAGTCCGGCCTACTTTCATAAGTATTTGAACCTACATCGACACATTCACGTAGAGCTGTCGCGGCCGTGAGGCGCACAACAGTATCGCTCCCTACGTCACGGTCCTGCAAGAGATGAACAAGTGTTTCCCATACTTTGGGGTCTTTTGGCGTGTAGCACGACTCGCTGATCCATTTGCCTATCAGCCAAGCTATGCGTCGTTTGATGATAGGATACCTAGAACAAAGCATAAGGCAAATGGCCTTGAGAGGAGCATATGTGCGCACATTGGGCTAGTGGAGTGAGCCTCAGCAGTCAAAGTTTGATGAAGCCATTCATTGAAGGGTATAACATCTTTCAGGCGCTGAGCGCAACGACCTATCGCGCAATACAGTGCTTCTTTTTGCACTGTGCTCGCTAGATCAGCAGGCACCTGGGCTGTAAAAATGACATTTTAGCATCAGCTGTTCAGGCGGGGCGATGACTTGCCAGCAACGTCATTGAAAGTTGCAACTAATAGCGGAGTCACAAATTCGCTGAATTGATTGGACAATTGCACCAAAACGCGCTCGCTGCATGGCTAACGTGGACTAAGCTTTCAATGTTACTTTATTAAACGGGGCCGTACCCGTATCTCGTATTCCCATTGATCGTTTTCCTGATCTTCAAGATTGACCCACTCTTCAGGATCATTCATCCAGGTCTCCAGATCGGAAGGATTCAGCGGCATGAACCTGGAAATAAGTGCTTTGACCGCATTCTCGACGAATTCACGTGAGAGAGCTGTAGAAGCGTGAATATATGATGCTCGAATTAGCCGTGAGGAACGCACCATTCTTGTTGACCGTACCATCCCTCCGGGTTGGGGCCCACTGAGCAAGACATTCCTTGAACAGAACCATCCCTTGCACCAGGAACCGTACGGAAAAAACTGCATTGTCTGAATCTAGTGGTATCGTATTTGTATCCTTTCTCTGAATTATAAAAATGTAAAGCACCTGCAACATATTCACGGGGTCCACTGGTTGCATCGACGACTTTTGACCAATAAAACAGGACGAGATCAGCGCATGTCGGCAATTCAACAAACCGCGCATGGGAAAGTTGTTGCAGACGTCTGAAGAACTTTCCAAACAACCTGATGTGACGCGTTAAAACACCAATTGACATGCTTGAGCTCAAAGGCTCCAATTGTCCGTTCTGTGCGAAGGTTAACACAATGGTATGTCGCAGATCTGCGAGAGATTGCAACTGAAGGACTGAGCTCCGAAAGAGATCCTGTAACTGGATTGGCCTCTCAGTAGAGTTGCAAATGGATTTACAAGAATAGAACATACCCAAAGAGCATTCTTTTCTACTTCTCCCCTGGGCAATTTGTCGATCTTGTTCCATAGCCATACCGCGATTTTCACGAGACACTTGAAAACTAGATGCGTAAGCAGAATGTTATTGTAGACTTTGGGGGATTCTATATTTTGTAGATTCGTATTTAAAGTTGAGAAAATGGCACTCATGCTTGAATAATAGCTGTGCAGGACGACATGAAGTTGTTCAGTTAACTGGACTTAAGCGTCTCAGTGAGTGTGAATAGTCAAAACATCGTGGGCGATTACCTGGGCCATTATTTGCATGCCACTGGGCATTTTGATGCTAGCGAATTCTTTCAGAATAGCATTGAGAAGCTGAAGGCACCTCCGCAACACGAGAGAATTGTGCGTAGTATCTTCTGTCGACGAATAATGCGTTTGCAGGTTAGAGTCAATGATGGTCATCAAGTCAGTGACTACATTAGGCCTTCATGAAATAAGTTTAGGATTTGAGGCGCAGGGTAAAAGTTACCATTTAGCAGGAAAATCGGATCGGGCTATCTTCCCAACGATGACTTGGTTACATTCAGATATCTAACTTATCCCCATGCTGGTAAGTAAAGTAGCCGTATACTTCAAATGAACTGTTCACCGTCTCATCATCTTCGTCGATGAATGAAAGACATCGTGTCCTTATCCTACCACGTTGCTCTTCTGAGAGAAGCCTAGGAATCTTTGTTGAGCTTAGTCGAAGGATGTACGCTGCGCATCTTACTTCCGCGCCTTCCAATGCCCCAGCGCAGCGTTCTTGAACTGAATAATGGCTTGTTGGCGTACATAAAGCGACAAATGTTTCTGCGCGGCAATCTCATGTAGTGCATCGAAAGTGCCAGACATGCTAAGCATCTCCTTGAGTCGTTCACTTGACCGTTGCACTAGGGTAGGATCTTGAGAAGCCGCATTTGTAATGACCTGGAATAGCTCTTGCGGAGAAACAGTCTCAACCACTACGCCGCTTGCGATATTTCTTCGAGGCAAAGCCATGGTTGCCGATCAGTTGTCACCTCAAAAGATATCTCTAAGAAACGTCAAGATGGGTAGATGCCAAGATAGGGAATCAATATGTGCAAATAGACGCGTCGCGTCGATTATTATGTAACGAAGTTATCTCCAACCAATGTCGCAACCTTATCTGGCACAATCTACCCGCCGCAATTCGAATTCCATATTTTGCAAGGAACTTGAAGTCGTCGAAGATTGTGAACCAGAACGAGAAGCCCGGTCAAGCCTCCGGGTCCAGGCTGCGTGGGAAGTCAGAGATTCATTGTCGGATTCAATCATAGAGCTCACGGACGAGGAAGACGACGTGGGACGCACTCCTTTGCCTTCCGCGGCTTTGGTGTCTAGCGTTCATGCAGCGAAGTCAGCACTTTTGGCGGTACGAAATTCTAGTGTATTCTTTTTTAAAAAGCTAAGTAATATCCAAGGCTAGCTCCTTAGCTAGCCCGGAAGAGGATGCCTCGGAAGAAGAGAAGACAATTGATCTTCGCGAGTTTGCTTATTCGGCAGCCCAGCCACCAGTCGGAATGACTTCTAGAGGAGCCGGAACCTCTACGTCATCGCGGGCCGCAGAGTCCTCGCGTGTTTTAGAACCGAAGACAAAGCCGAAAAAGCGTATCCGGGCAAACCTATTTGAAGACGATTTACCGAGCGACCATGTGGCTAAGCTAACCAAATGTGTTAGCTGCGACGCTCAATGGACTACCAGAAAGTCTGCCTCCCAGAAAACGAAACACATACAGTCTTGCGCACGAAAGAAAGGTTTCACGCCCGACACGATTCGTGTTGCTCTGCTCAAGGAGGTAGAAAGAATGAAAGCCAATACTGTGAACAGGTCTGAACGGAAAGACAAGGAACCGCGTCCTTCCGAAAACACCCTTTTGGAGAATACGGTCAATGCTGTCGCCATGGGGAAGAAAGCTCGACATCGAGCGAAGAAAACAGTGGAGAGCATCGCTGTTACTCGTAATATTATACTAGACCGCGCAAAGCAGGTATTGGCATCTCGCACGCCGCCCATTGGGGACGACGACGAGCCTCCGATGCCTTCTACTCAGCCATTTGGTCAAAGCGCACTAGAAGAACGATGTCTGTCCAAGACAAATCTGTTTACCGAGGCGTCAACAGAATCCCCCAGCCGTTCTCGAACTCCTTTTGCCGATACCCCCGTCCGAAACGCCGTAAGTGACTTCCATTGCGAATCCAATACGCGCTGAAACTAGCACAAAGCTGACCGATCATAACAGTAACGTTAGCACGGCTTCTGACCCTTTCGACACGATGATACCAGGTGACGCGTCTGACGGTCACCCCTCTCGTAGAAAAAAGGGGAAGGCAATGAGCAAAGCAGCTCACTATACCGATGAGGAAAATGAGTTAGAACAACGTGATGCTTATGGCCAGATCAATGTGGATCCGCTTGGAATGGATGAACAATGGATACATCGATTTCGGTCTTTAATATTACAAGATCGAGACTTGCACTTGAGTATCTTACATTATGAGGTGAGTATGATTTTGTATCGGACGGTCATTCCATAATGCGATGATGCGCCAAGCCCGTGCACTTCGACGTATTCAAGGAGCTTGCGAGGGCAAACGGTCTGGTAAAGGTTACGAAAACATCGTTGCGAACCTTTCTTGATACAGAGGTACATTGTGCACCCTCACAGTGTCCCAAAAGATTGACACTTGCCTCTAGGCAATCCATTATCATGGAGTAGAGCCTTCAGGTAGTCGGCAAGAGAAATACTAAGTGCAACTTGCTCAGTATAACACGTAGCTAGAGCACTGGTTTGAATAGATTAATTATAAAGATAATCAGAGAGCCTGGTCTGCCAGCCCTGCAGCCTCAATGAGGCCCCCAACCAGATGCAGGCTTCCAGTAACCAGAACTTTGATGGGAGTCTTGGGGTTTGTATTGATCGACTGTGTGAGCTGGACAGCGTCTTCAATAGTAGGCAGTACGTGTATGTGTGAAGACGGGAAAGAAGGCATTAAGGATGACCACGATGATGCTAGTTGATGTTGCACCGCTAAAGTTGTGAGAGTCTCTGTAGGCACTGCTACCGCTGTTAAATCTTTTAAAAATGTTATGAGACGGTAGCTATCTGAGAAGACTGAGTGCCTACCTCCTTTGAAATGCCCATCCGCATAGGTAACATTAGTGCAGAAAATGACGTGGTCGAAGAATGAATCACTGCTGATCTTTTCTCCCAACATCGGCAATCGTTTTGCAACTGTCTCGTGGACTGTCCGTAA
>WNGI01004870.1_pt1 | contig 12020 bp, 15 predicted proteins | sample 5400621 | NCBI WGS metagenome assembly WNGI01 (sample SAMN13153374, study PRJNA577476) | soil metagenome | isolation source: 20 cm soil or saprolite under Garry oak tree replicate 1 | place: USA:California | collected 2016-06-15 | reverse complement strand
ATCGTCTTCGTGATCTCCATCTAGAAAACCATGAGAGGACCTCTCAAGATATCCGGCGAATGGTCTAATTCCAACACTTTGCACCGCGCGGAATTGCGGTCACAGTTGCTTGGATCTTAGAGTCCGATCTAAGGACTTGATTAACGATGAAACAGTACCCGAATATATATGTATGCGCATACCGAATAGCTGGATTGGAGTATAACCGATCGAAAACGACGTCCATTGCCCTTCAGGTAGATAAGACACACTGATTATGGCTACCAGACGGTGCCGCGACAACTTACGTATCATGCGTGTTTCGGAAAAAGGTATCTTGGGGTTGTTAAGCAACGCCGGATCGGCCAGGAGCTAACGATGGGCGTTACATCGACCAAAAGACAAGATAGATGCCCACGTACTATATCGCGAAATTTGATATATTGTTTCGAACGCGACTCGTGCATCGATTTACTCCCGTTTCCGAGTTCTACATCCCTTATCACTCGCGACGTCGATCTACCTAATCTCCGAGTAAATATGCAGGGTTACCATGTACCATAGAATCAATACACGTACCTGATGCTAAACCACCACGTCCGAACGCTTCTCCTTTGGAGTAGGTGCCTCAACGATGGCAATTGGATCTGTTTTTGCCTCAGCATGCTGGCAATGGTGGAGGAAATGGAGAAAACGCACGAATATCGCCGCAGGATAAATATTTCGTGTTACCTGCTTAGCGCTCTTCGTCGTTTGTTTTCCTTGGCTTTTGCCTCGGCACCCTGGCAATGGTGGGGGCGAAGACGGAAAATAAGAGACGGGAGCAGTGTTGGTTGATCATGGACCTCGGTCCCACTTGCTGGAGATTGGATGGGGGCGGGAGAGACCTGTTGGTAGCAGCACCTGCTAGTATGTTTGTGGCTGGTGCCGCACAAACCAGGCACAGTTGCAGGGTTCAGGATGGGGGCGGGTTTGCAGGCACGGCCAAGTAGCCGGGAGCCGAGGGCGACAAATTAGGAGGGGCGAAGACTCGGAATCGTGTCCAACATGGGTGTCTTGTCGTTGGGCGTTTGAGTTGGTGAGTTCCGGCGCTACAGCCGAGTACTACAGCCGCTGCCAGCGGGAAGCCAAAAAAATGGCCTCCGCTCGATTTAGCTCGGCACCCTCCGAGGCTCCGATTGCCCAAATGCGTACGATTTGGCTACTCTGCCTGGAACATTACCCTTCGCCGCTACCTGAACTTGCCTGCAGATCCTTCGCACCTGAGCACGAGTCCCGGGGAGTCCCGACTCAATCCCTCGAATAAGAACACCAGACCCAAAGATTCTGAGCCTCTCTCTATCTGCACTCCAGCGCACACCGTGACACAGCTTGCTGGTCTTTGGATCCCAACCCGACCCGACTTTCAGTCCTGACTGACCAACTATCATCAAATCATCACATCAAGTAAGTGCCGATCTGGTGGTATGACTCAGATGTGTCTGTCTCACCTCAGGTTTTGCTTGCAGCTCCGAGTCTTCCCACCCAACACTCAGAGAGCTCTGCCCACATTGTGCAGGTCCTATCACACAATTCATAGCTACCAGTATTATAACACAACTAGCACATCGGAACATTTGCAATGAAAAACACTGCTAAAGCACCTTCATTTGGTAGGCCAAAAAGTATCTATCTTGGCATCACTAACCTACAGCATGTGAAAATCAGATCCATCAGACATTCAAGTTGCAGAGCTCAGGGAACAATACAAATGCCCACACTTTCGTATCCTTGTCATAGGGAGGGCTAATGCAGGCAAGACAACCATCTTGGAGAAGGTTTGTAGTGTGGCCAGGGGAACAAAGCCAGTTATATATCAGAAGAATGGTGAGCAAAGCTCATCCCTGTGTTACTTCAACTGTTTAGTTCTCTGCAGGTGAAGAACTACAGCCTTCTGACACTCATTTAATACCATCAGTTGAGGCAAGTCAAGAAACTATGCATAATGATTCATGATACAAATGTAATGACAGAGAGGTTTGCATGATATTGAGCATCAGATTACCTATCATGGAAGCAACTTTATCTTCCATGACTCTCAGGGTTTTGAAGCTGGTGCAACTGAAGAATTGGAGATTGCATGGGAGTTCATTGAAAAGAAGGCTGCAGAAACTGAGCTGAAAAATCAGTTGCATGCAATTTGGTAATTTGGCTTGGACTTTACATAAATGGCCAACCAAGCTTCTTGCAGGTATTGCATACCCATGGACAGTCCTCGACCCATTCTACCTTCAGAACTTCAATTCTTTAGTAAAGGAACTGGTAAAAGTAAGTCCTGAAATATTCATCTCATGATGTTTGTTGCTTGGGAAGCTTTTTCTTGGCCTTTGCTCATACCTCCTTTCTGTTAGCCATGTACTGATAAGTAATTTGCACCTTCATAGTGCCTTTGGTGGTTGTGTTCACCAAATTTGATGGCCAAATAATCAATGAATATGTTAACTTGCCTGATGTGGAAGTTGAAGATAAGTGGGACAAGGCTAAGGAGAATGCTGAAGCCACTTTTCAGACTGTTTATCTTCCCAAAGTCTTGAAAGCTCAATATCCTCCTAAGGGATATGTGAGATTGGAAGGTGAGAATGACAAAAAACTCATTCCTCTGAAATAGAGATAATTATGTTCAATAGACATGGATTTACCAGAGAAGAACTGTCCTGAATTGACTGAGACAACTGCTGAAGCAATTGATGATGACAGTATATACCAGCTATTTGTTTCAACACAGATGAATAATCTGGATCTCTGTGTTAAATCTGCACTTCAGTGAGCATGACTTCCATTAATATGCCTTTCAAGTAGTGACCACTTTCAGACATATCTTGGATGGCAATTTCTTTTGGAGAAATGTTGCTCTTGCAGTTCTCACTAAGTTTCCTCATTTCTGGGTGTGCATCTCTTGCCAAGAGCCACATAGCATGATGAAATCCTAACTGAGAACAGGTGAACAAAAGGGTCAGTGTCTTGCTAAAAACAGCTACCTTCAAAAAACACATAAAACAGTTTGTAAGTAAAGACCTAGTCCCTGTTCATCACAATCTGATTATCCATGCTTCAGAAATCCTTGAATGAAGTAACAGTGAGTTACATACATATATCATCATGTCTTTGTAACAGAGTTAATAATATGGTAAAAGTGGGTAAATATGTACCATTGAATCAGAATAAACAACATTTGTCTCACAGCCAGCAGTTTGTGAGTTATGATATCCTTTGTTGCTTGACAGGCTTTTAACATGGTCAACAGGCAGTGAGTGACATTCTACAGGTCATGAAAGGAGCCTATTCATTCATTATACAACCAACAGGAGGTGAGTAAAGCTGCCTTCTTTTTGAGCTATCTGATCCCATTCCATTGTAAAATCAACAGGGAGTAAGCAGCACAATACCCTTTTCTCGATCTTTCACCCATGTGAAATCACATTCCACTGCCTTCAGAAAGTGAGCAACATTACAAATATTTGTGTCTTTTTAGTGTGACCTGATCCAATGAACAATAGAAAGTTGGTTAGTTTTTATTTGTGAAACAGCCCCTTCTAATGTCACCCCCCCATAACAGCAAGTCAGTGACAATCTCATTCTCTATATGTATGTATATCATATTTTATTATGTAATAACAGGCAGTAAGTGGCAACATTACTTGCTGAGGATGCCTCATGATTCTCACCTTGCAACCAATAGGATGTGTGTAACAATTGTTTTCAAGCTAATGATGTGTATTAATTTGGAGGCCAACAGAGAGTGAGTGAGATTGCATTTTCTTGCCAGCAGGACTCAATACACCCTATTCCATTTTCAACAGGAAGTGAGCAGTACTGGTCACTGTTAAGTGTTTCAAACTCATCATATTCCCATTTTCTGTTGCAGAGAGTGAGCTATTTTAAGATTTTCCTCTTCAATCAATCTCATAACAACTTGCAATATGATTAATAGGAAGTAAATAAAACAGCTATTCTTCAAACATATAATCTTTGACCATGAGCTTGAATAGCTTGTGAGAATGCCAGTCTTACATATGCCTCCTATTTCACTGCCAACAGTTTGTAAGCAACACCTTATTGTTTCCTGCAAGATTGCCTTGCTACATCATCCTATAGGAAGTGAGTTGACACTGTATTGATGCAAAACATCTTATTGTCAGCAAACAGGATGTAAGTAACACCTCACTATTGCCTGTCAGACAGCCATGTCTCATCTCACCATACATTCTACAGATGGGCATGAGAAAAGCAAGTTCATTTTGTTAGCAATTTCATGATGATGACTGAATCATTAAAAGGAAGTAAGTGACACTACCATATTCTCCACTGTTTTGATTATATGGATTATTTCATGACTTATAGTTAGTGAGTGATAATGTATATCCTTTTGCCACATGTATTAACCACACATGTATGTAGATTGTGAGTGATATGTATGCTTGTCTGTCTTGCTATTTGGCTTCAATATGTCATACAATGAAAAACAGTATGTCAGTAAAGCTGCACAGCTCTCTGGAAGACAATCTCTTCACATTTTCTGATATGTCCTTGAACAGGGAGTGAGTGATCTATCCTTGAAAGTTGAACACTGAGTCACATTTTGTTCTAACAGGCAGTGAGGATCATTACACATTCCTGAAATGCAGTCCCACTTATGACCAACAGTGGGTGAGTGATATTACATAAACTGGTAAAATGCGGTCTCATTCTTCTTTACCTATGATCAACAGGATGTGAGTATCATTTTCAGCATAGAGTTGCATCACATCTGTACTATGATGAACAGCGAGTGAGTAACAATGTGCATTGCTCTGCTCTACAATCTGACCAGTGTCTCCTGTGATCAACAGCAAGTAAGTGACATTAGGCATTTCTTCAACATGCAGGATCATCCACTGTCTGCAACCGATAGGAAGTGAGTAACATTATACTTTCTTAACAAGGGTGCTTCATCACATCTTCTGCTGTAATCACCAGTATGTTAGTAACATTCTGCAGCACACTTGACAGTTTATCTTATTATATCTTCCCTGTGACCAATAGCATGTGAGTGACATTGCACATTTCTTCAAACATGCAGCCTTATGACTTCTTCTCCTCTAATCAACAGGAAGTGGGCAACTTCACATTTTTTTGACACAATGTCTCATCATATCTGTTCCATGATTAACAGGTAGTAAGCAACAATACAAACTTTCTGTCAAGCTGTCTCTTCACATTTTCTCCTACATATGATTAACAGAAAGTGAGCAGCATTGCAAATTTTTCTGAAAACTTGTCTCATGTTAATTTTTTTTTCAATAAACAGGAAGTGAGTGTCATTGAACATTTTTATGAAATCTGATCTATCATATCATTTCTTACAATTGATTCACAGGATGTGATGTCATTCAACTTTTTACAAAATGCTGTTTCATGACCTCTTCTCTTATGATCAACAGGAAGTGAGTGTCATTGCACATGTTTCTGAAGGCAATATCAATATCCTTTTCTTGTGGTCAATAGTATGTGAGTGATATTACAAAACCTTTTAGAATTATACACCAAACTTTGCCACAAATAGATGGTGAGTGATATATTGCACTGAAAACCTATGTATGCCACTGCATTTTCTATGAGCAGAAAGTGAGTGATCCTGCACAGTAGTCACATTACAGTTTCTCTTATGATAAACAGCTTGTGAGAAGCATTTCTCATTTGTCTAAAAGGCTGTTTCATGCTTGACCAACAGGCAGTGAGTGTCATTAGATACCTGCCTGAAAACTGTTGACTTGCATCACCTCTTCTGTAACCAACAGCGAGTGGGTGTCATTTAACATTTTTCTGAGAGGCCACCTGATCATGTCTGCTCAAATGATGAATAGAAAGTGAGTGATAATAGTGGTTTTCTGAAAGGTTAGTTCCACTTATTTTATGACCAACAGGTAGTGAGTGGCACTTCACTTCTTTATGAAGCTGTCTCATCACATTTTATTCCATGACTCAACAGCAAGTGGGTGATATTGCTCTGAAAATTGACCTCTTCATAACTTCCTTATGACAAACAGGAAGTAAGTAATATTTTTAACATTTCTCTGAAAAGCAATCCAAACACACTTTTCCCAGGCAGTGAGTGACACTACACTATTCTGAAAGTAATTCCACCCCATTTTTTCCATGACCTACAGGCAGTGAGTGGCACTGCACAATTTCTGGAAGCATTACATCATCATTTATGAATAACAGGAAGTAAGTTTCATTGAAAATAATTGAAAGGCAGCTAGTTCACCTTATTTTTCTTAACCCCCAGAAAGTGTGTGACATTGTTCAATTTTCTGACCTCAATTTATGTATGGATCTTAGAAAGTAAGAACACAGCCTTGCACCTTTAGCACTTTGTCTGATCCCACTTTTGCCCTTAGATTGTGAGACACCATTTCAATGCTTCATCTGAAAACCCATGAGTTTCATGACTTTGCAGGTAAGTCACAGTATTGTTGGTTCACTGGCAGGAAATTACTAATCTTGACATTGATTGATATAGAGTGTAAGTCCAACTTGAATGGTACATTGGAAACTGAGTCCTATCTCATAATCAGCCTGAACTTTTCTCCTTGTTTGGAGATCCAATGTCAAGAGAATTTTCAGTAACTGTATGAGCTCAATTTTCACCATATGTTAATTAATTAATTTCTGTGACAAGCCTGCTGCCTGCCAAGTCTTAGCTGGTAATCTATACTGCATCATTCACTATATCATATTCTAATAGGTTCAAGCAACTGTCATCATTGCCAAGCTATCATTTTGGATAAACAAGCCATTTATAAAATCAGTGATGGAGGCTTTGGACCAATTCAAGAGCCAAGAATATATGCAAAAGTTGAAGGCTCATATAACTTCTGAATCCATGCCCTCGGACCATGGTGAATTGGCTGCATTTCTGCACAAGCAGGTTACCAACATGACTTAATGGATGGTATGTACTTTTATCTACAATCAATTTATTTAAGGCAACATGAAGTACCTGCAGATCACAGTTCTTGTTTTTTCCCATTTGCCTTCTTTTGTTGTACAACCATGTCCAATTTCCTGCTGATGTACAAATATATTGTCTGTTTACGGTTGGATCCACATTTTGATGCTGGGACGCACACGGTCACACGGTGTCACGTCCACGGATGAGAAACCGCAGCGACCACAGTAAGTTCAAACGCCGAATGCTTCCTGTAATAGCTAAGCGCCCTTCAACGTAGACCCCGCCCCCGCGACGGACGACCAGAAATGGGAGTTTTCCCACTCATGTTTCTCCGAGGCTGCTCTGATTTGCTGGATGGAGAGAAAGACCCTGACGCCAGACCCGTGAAATGCCGCATCGAGCTCCCGGAGAAGTTGTAGCACAACTCAACGCATTCAGACGACAATCACAGGGTATGGGATCAGCTCGCGGTCGAGCGCAGGAGAACAGACCGACTAGTTGGTTTAGTAGATCGGTTGCATTGTTTAGAAGAATTTACCTGCTCCCTACTGACCCGGTCGATCACGAGAATCCCAACATTTACCTCACTTCTCCGACATTGTCTCGTTTTCCGCTGTCCTTTTTTATTAGCAATCTGACAGGTCGCCGGCGAACGTCTGCACACCGCCCATTCTCAACGAAGTCTTTTCCTCCGCAGGAATAGGTCGTCTTCGCCCCCGCCATCGATGCTCTCCGTCAACCGCTTCTTCAAAGTCGTCATGGACATGGGCTGCTGGCGTGGGCGGATAAGCTTTGCGTATCTGAATGGACCTATGTTGTTGCTTCTGTTAAGGTACCTTTGGCTTTATTCTTCGTTTTGCCAGCTCCGTCTCACTTGAACTAGGGATCTGGCGCGTCAAAGCGCTTCACGTTTGCCTCGACAATCTCGACACGAGCTATACACAAATCATGAATAAGAGGATCGGAAAAGCACCGTATACTCCCTGTCCAAATTGTCGATTAGCCTGGGAGGTTTGCAAAAGGACTACGACAGTTTCTCGCCGATTCGTGGCGCTCCTCAACTGGTGGCCAGATTGCTACAGTAGACCGCCGAGCCTCAAAATATTGCCACTGCGCTTGTTGGTACTGTACTGTTGCTCTTTGGGGATAGAAGGCTAAATTTCATTGCAAACACAATACAACAGGATTGCATGTTATAGATAAAGTGTTCAATTGTACACTACATTAAGCGCATGGAGAACGCGACACAACATGTAGGCCTGCCTGATGGAATGAGGACGCAAGAAAAACGATGTCGGCCAAAGGGTGAATGGCCGATGTGGGTACACGTGTCGAGATAAATTCGAACTGAACTTCTGGGGTCCCACGTTCCGGTTTGTCTTTACGCTAATATTACGTGCACTGGACAGCGGAGAAATGAATTCTCCCGATAAGCGGTATAGTCTCTGCATCGTTTTCGACAAGGGTGGCCAGAAACGCATAAGCTTCACTGTCTCCCCTATTGAGATGCGATGAGGTTGCCGTAACGTCAATGCACCTGATGTGGCTACTAGTGCCTCCGCTGTAAAGCCGCAGGACAAATTTCGGGAGAATCTCTTGGCTTGCGACCTCACGCGCACGCGACACCATTATTGACACCACAGCGTGAGTAGGCCAGAACCATTCCTCGATCCCAACACTAGAGCATTTATGTACAGTGCCCTTGATCTATCCCCATCGGGTCTTGTACGGAATCGATTTCCCACGTCTAACCTGCTAGCTTTGACACCTCTACGTCTTGGTAGTGCAAGATATCTAACGCTCATGGAGTTGATGTATTCGACTCCAAATTTAATGACGTTTCAATCATCAAGAAACGACGTCCATCAACCAAACTATCAACGGGCCTGGTGAGCGTAAATTCGTTCGGTTTCAAGTTCTATTATCCTAAACTTGGCCTCAAAAGTCTCCAATGCAAATGAACAATACACTATGGGTAAGCTTCGTTCGGATGGAGAATAATCTTTCAGAATACCAAAAAAGGTCTATCACAGAGCAGTAACATATCCGGAAACCAAATCAACTATGTCTAAGTCGTGCACGTTCACAACATTACTCATGGTTCCTCGGCTATTAGTACTACGGCTGGTCCCTCAAGCATTAATGCCGCCCCTCCAAGGCCCATCACCATCCCCCGGCCAACATCAAGAAGCGACACACAAAACCTTACGCCCCAGACAAGCGACACCCACCCCGTGATCGTAAGCACGTCAAAATCTCTTTAATTGGATCAAGTAGTAAAAACGTTATCCCCTAGCCGTTTAAAATCCACACTGTCCCTTCCTTTTGGGGGTGGACACAAATATATCTTGCGATACTTGACTTTAAGGTGCTGCTACCATACGACTCAATTTGTGCGGTCATTATAGGCTGTGAAGATTATGAACTAACACTGGTCGGGGGACAAACCATTAGGCACGTTAGAGAATGGTGGTACGGTGTAAACAGTGAAGGTAGAGACGGATTGTTCCCATGTGAGTCGCCCATTTCCTTTTGAAAGTGTTCGGGATTATGATTGCTCTCCTTCATGTTAAAGAGTTCGCAGAATCAGATGATGTATCTTTTATTCCTTCTATTCCAGGTTATGGTCCTCCTCCGCCTCCTCGACCTTCTACTCCCCCTCGTACTGTTCTTCAATTTCTTATTCCTCCTATTCTTAAAACGGGAAACCAAAATTATACGGGAGTTGCGGTTAAAGAGTAGGCTTCAAATAACCTTCCCTTGTAATAGGCCTTAGTATCATCTTTTATAGTTACTACGCTTCGGAAGACAGTGAGATATCCTTCCGCAAATGGGACAAGATCATTCAGGTCAAACCTTTAGCGTACGGTTGGTGCGTAGGTACTTTGGGGGACGGACGACGTGGTCTGTTTCCAAGTGAGTGTCTCGACGTTCGATTGGGATCGTGTTTTCAGCCAACCACTCCGCCCAGGTTCAACATTTAAAGTGATGCCCATCAGTATCTAGGCAGAGTTTGTATAGTGATAGATCCGAACGAGTAATATCACATCGTATTGTAATCGCGATCGACGTCGTGTGAAAGTGATCAAGGCACGGCCACGTGGATCTGAGTGAACAGTTGACCTCCGCGCAATTACATTTAAGAGTCAAAGTCCAATGCCTCGCGTCATCCTGGTATGCACCCCATCTCCCCTCACCCCCCATCCTCATCACCCTCCTCCCAGAAACCCCCAGTCGAGGATGTCCAGCGCATTCCCATTAGCGTCACGGCGTCGCGGAGCATGAGTGGAGAAAAACCTGATCCTTCCAGAGTATGTTCATTACCTGACGCACTTTGACGCCCAGCATTGACACTTCACGATTAGGCTGCACAACGAACGACGAGTACGAAATACAAGGAAAAGTACGTTTTACGCTTATCTCCAACCGGATTACTGACGAACCGGGCTGACCAGGTTCAACGCGATGCGACAGAAATATGAACAGGTCACGGCGGTAAGCGGTGCCATCCTTTCACCTTTCACCATCATCAGACCCTGAGACGTCCTTCTAAGAGACACGAGGAGTATCAACGCGAGATTGAAACCGCCAATGCAAAGATTAAAAAGCTTCAAGCAGAGAATGAGTATGTGTCTTACTATACCCGTCGTCTGAGTTGTCTGACACAGCTTAGCCTCCTCCTCGACGTCATCTCGACTGGCGCAGTCAACATCTGCCCCCACCCACCACCCACGGAACCTCCGCAACCCAACTTTCATCACCCTCCCCACCCTTACCGCCGACCACAGGAAAGCACCCCTAACAACAATTATCCGCATGGCCAACTTCCCCCTCCGCCCCTTCCTCAACCCAACAGCCGTCATCACCCTTCACCCCATCCTCACGTCCACCCTCATTCACATCAACAGCACCCACACCACCGCTCTCCTCACCTGATCCAAGTCAACGGGGGCGGGCCCGGACCTGGCCCAGGTACAGGTACGGGAACATCAATCCAAGGGTCAGGCGGAGCAGCAAGAAACGGCTACCCGGGTATATCAACTTCACACACTAGAACCATGCCAATGGAAGTGCGTTACGCGTTATTACGTTCTTTCTCCCTCGCGACTGCCACGCTCACACTGCCCCCCGTTTTTTTCTTTTTCCTGCGTATAGTCACATGAACGGAATATGGTTGGACCGGCGCCTTTACCACCTCCGCTTTCTTTGTCTTCGTCGGCAAGTGCTGGGCCACAGGCTCAGACGCAGGCAGGAGGACGAGGGTCAACACCAAACCCCAGTGGGAGAGCGCAGCCGACGCCAACGCCACCCCCACGCCCCTCGTCTGCGGAGTACCGCGAGCCCAATGGGCGACATAACTAATTTGCCTCTCAGGCATATCGGACATTTATACTTTAATATGGTATAGTTTTAGTTTTTAGTTTTTCTTACATCGCACGACAGATGGAAGGGAGAAGAAACCTTTTTGTGATAGATGGGGGGGGTATATGTACAAAACAAATGGGATATATGTAACGCATGTATATATGTCTCTTCTGTCTGTCTTTTTAGGAAATGTATGGAATATGTGCACACCCCATCCGCTCGAACTGCCCTGCGTTCTGGATAGACGAAAAAACGCTAGCCTCTGAGCCTATATAACAGAATACAGCAGCAAAAAAAAAAAGGAAAGAAAAAAATGCAGAAGCGAGGGGTCGCTCGCTTCGTCCAAGGCGTGTTCTCTAAAGATATGAACGAGGGGAGGAAGAGGAGAGGATGGGGGGAAATCAAGTCCAAGAGGGCATATATAAATCCGTTTTGCGTTGGTTGGGTTTCTTTGATTTGAACTTCTCGCTATCGTATACCGCCGTTTTTCTTTTTCGTCGTTGTTCTTGTTTCGCTTTTATTTTGAGAGAGATGAGAGATGAAAAATGAGGAAGAAGAAAGTCCAAGTCTGATTCTGCTTTCAGCCAAAAATGGGGGCGAAAGGGGAGGGGAGGAGGGGTCACTGTACAGGGAGGTATGTACGCTCGCGGATGTGAATATATATATGCATGTAGACGTGGAATGCGCGCGTGATTGTAAAAAA
>WNGI01004866.1_pt1 | contig 12025 bp, 11 predicted proteins | sample 5400621 | NCBI WGS metagenome assembly WNGI01 (sample SAMN13153374, study PRJNA577476) | soil metagenome | isolation source: 20 cm soil or saprolite under Garry oak tree replicate 1 | place: USA:California | collected 2016-06-15 | reverse complement strand
TCGATGAAGGCGCGCACCACGTCGTCCGGCTGGTGGGATTGTCCGAGCAGGGTTTGTCCGCGGATCAACATCTGCAACGGTGTCTTCACGATGGCGGCTCGCAGCGCACGCAACCGCTGCCAGGGATCTTCTTTCAGGGCCCGCACCTGGGCCGCGAAGGTCCAACCACCCCAGGCGTCGAGGGCGTGGTAGCCGATGTCGTCGAGAGTTTTCGCGATCGGCAGCACGTGCTGCAGCTTGAGCCGTCCCTGCACCAAACTCTGCTGCGCGTCGCGCAGCACAGTCTCGGTGATCAAGACCCTGGGCATCGCCGCTATTGTATGCCCGGTTTTTTATGCCGGTTTCGGCGACCGGTTGGCCTCCCGTCGCTTGACCAGCTTCTCCCGCGCGACCGGGTCGCTGAGCGCCAGGATGCCGGTCGCCAGGTGCGCGGCGTTCCTCGCGCCGGCCTCACCGATGGCGACCGTCGCCACCGGGATACCGGCCGGCATTTGCGCCATCGAGAGGAGTGCGTCGAGCCCACCCAGGGCACCCGCGGACATCGGCACGCCGATTACCGGCAGCAGGCTCCAGGCCGCCACCACGCCGGGAAGATGCGCGGCGCCGCCCGCGGCGGCGATCAGGACCTTGAGTCCGCGCCCTTCGGCTTGCGTCGCCCACTGACGGCAACCCTCGGGGTCACGGTGCGCGGAGCGGACGACGACTTCGTAGCTGATGCTATAGCCGTCGAGCACCTCGCAGCAGCGCTGCATCGTCGGACGATCCGACTCGCTGCCCATGACGATCCCGACCAGCGGCGCGTCGCTCATGGGAGAACCGCCGATTCGATTTCCCGCAACGCCAGGTCGTGCCGGTAAGCCATGCCCTCGAACCGGAGGCGATCGACGTTGCGGTAGGCGCGGTCGCGTGCCTCGCCCATCGAGTCGCCAAGCGCGACGAGCGTGAGCACGCGCCCCCCGGCCGTCTCATACCCCCCGGGTCCGGCGGTCGTCCCAGCATGGAACGCAAAGACGTCGCGCTCGATCGTGCCGAGGCCGTCGATGGGAAAGCCGGTCTGATACGTCCCCGGATATCCGCGCGAGGCCAGCACGACCCCGACACTCGACCGGGTCGACCACGATGGTCTGGCCCCGCCAAGCGCGCCCCGCGCGGTTGCCTCGAGCAGCGGAATCAGGTCGCCCTCCAGCCGGGGCAGAAGGACCTGCGCCTCCGGGTCGCCCAAGCGGGCATTGAACTCGAGCACCTGGACACCAGACGTACCGACCATGAGGCCGGCGTAGAGGCAGCCGCGATAGGGTGTGCCGTCCTGGCGCAGGGTTTGCACGACGGGCACCATCACGTCGGCGACGGCGCGATCGACCTCGCCAGCGCCAAAGAACGAGACCGGCGAGTATCCGCCCATGCCGCCGGTGTTCGGTCCCTTATCGCCGTCGAGCAGCCGCTTGTAGTCGCATGCCGGCGGAAGCGGCACCACCCGATCCCCATCGACCATCGCCATCAGGGACACCTCGCGCCCGTCAACCTTCTCTTCGAGGATGATGCGGTCCGCCGCGGCGCCCACCGACTTGCGCAGCATCAGCGTGTCGATGCACTCGAGCGTCTCCTCGGCATCGCGCGGGACGAGCGTGCCTTTCCCCTTGGCGAGCCCATCCGCCTTGACCACGAACGCGCGGCGCTCCCCCCGGACGAAATCCTTGGCACGGGCCGGGTCGTCGAAAACCTGGTAGGCGGGGGTGGCGACACCGGCGCGCGCCATCAGTGACTTGGCAAACGCCTTGCTGCTTTCGATGCGTCCGGCCGCGGCCGTCGGCCCGAAGACCAGCCGGTCAGTTGCCGTGAGCCGGTCGGCGAGTCCGGCGGCGACCGCCGACTCCGGACCGATCACGGTCAGGCTCACGTCGCGCTCCGAGACGAAACGGGCGATCCCGTCGACGTCGGTCGCCTCGATTCCGGTGTTCACGGCGATCGCCGCGGTGGCCGCGTTGCCGGGGGCGCAATAGACGGCGCCGGTCAGCGGGCTCTGCAGGGCTTTCCAGGTGAGGGCGTGTTCGCGCGCACCGCCGCCCACGATGAGGACGTTCACCCCCCACCCCGACCCTCCCCCGCAAGAGGGGAGGGAGATGGAGACGTCATTCCCACTCGATGGTCGAGGGCGGCTTCGACGAGATGTCGTAGACGACGCGGTTGACACCGGGCACTTCGTTGACGATCCGGCGGGAGATCTTCGCCAGGACGTCGTAGGGCAGGCGGGCCCAGTCGGCCGTCATCCCGTCTTCGCTCTGCACCGCCCGAACCGCGACGACGTTGCCGTAGGTGCGGTAGTCGCCCATCACGCCAACACTCTGCAACGGTGTCAGGATGGCGAACGACTGCCAGAGTGAGCGGTAGAGGCCCGCCGCCTTGATCTCATCGAGCACGATCCAATCGGCGGCGCGCAACGTCTCCAAGCGCTCGCGGGTTACCTCGCCGATGATGCGCACGGCCAACCCCGGACCGGGAAACGGTTGGCGATGCACCATGTCGTCCGGCAGTCCGAGCTCCGAGCCGATAGCGCGAACCTCATCCTTGAACAGGTAGCGCAGTGGCTCGACCAGCTTGAAACGCAGATCCGCAGGCAGGCCGCCCACGTTGTGGTGGGTCTTGATGCGGTGGGCATTGTGGGTGTCGTGACTGGTGCTCTCGATCACGTCGGGATAGAGCGTTCCCTGTGCCAGGAAGTCGATCCCGGAAAGCGAGGCCGCTTCGCGTTCGAAGACATCGATGAAGGTGGCCCCGATTCGCCGGCGCTTCTCCTCCGGATCCACGATCCCGCTGAGCGCATCGAGGAACGCGTCGCCGGCGTCGATCGCCTTGAGGTCGATCCCGAGATGACGCTGCATGACATCTTCGACGCGCCGCCGCTCGTCGCGACGCAGCAGCCCGTTGTCAACGATCAGGCACGTCAGCTGGCCAGGGATCGCGCGATGGACGAGGGTGGCACAGACGGCCGAGTCGACACCCCCAGAAAGGGCGCAGAGCACTCGCCCGCTTCCAACCTGGTCTCGGATGGCGCGCGTCGCCTGCTCGATAAAGGCCGCCGGCTTCCAGCTACCGCGGCAACCGGCCACCTGGTAGAGGAAGTTGCGCAGGATCTCGCGGCCCTGTGGCGTGTGAATGACTTCGGGATGGAAGGCGATGCCAAACCGCCCGGACTCGTCCGCCATCGCCGCGATCGTCGAGTTCTCGGATTCCGCCAAGCGGCGAAACCCCGGGGGCGCTTCCAGGATGGTGTCGCCGTGACTCATCCAGACCGGCAGGTCCGTGGGCAGATCGTCGAAGAGCCGAGCGCGGTCCTCGATGCGGACACTGGCAGGTCCGTATTCGCGTTTGCCGGCAGGGGCGACCTTGCCGCCGAGCTGATAGGCGAGCAGCTGCATGCCATAGCAGATGCCCAACACCGGGACGCCGGCATCGAGCGCCGCCGGGTCGCACCGCGGGGCGGCCTCCTCGTAGACGCTCGACGGTCCTCCCGAGAGGATCAGCGCCTTGGGCGCCCGGTCGCGGATCGTCTCCCACGGCGTGGTCCCCGCAATCAATTCGCAGTAGACGCCCGCCTCGCGAACCCGTCGCGCGATCAACTGGCTGTACTGTGACCCGAAATCGAGGACCAGCACCAGGTCCTGCGCCGCTATCGTGCCCTCCGCGGTCAACTGGTTCCCTCCCCCGCCTGCGGGGGACGGTAGGGTGGGGGCTTTCGAGGTTCGGGCGACCGCTATGTCCCCATGCCCACTTGCTGGGCCTGCTGAAAGAGCTTGCCCTCATTCTGGATCGCCGGGGCGATCACCAGCTCGGTCTGCTGGAATTCGCGCAGATCATGGGCACCGCAAACGCCCATTGCCGAACGCAGGGCGCCGACCAGGTTCTGGGTTCCGTCATCGACGCGCGCCGGCCCCAGCAAGACCTCGCGCAGCGTCCCGCGACGGCCGACTTTGATGCGCGTTCCGCGCGGAAGGTTGGGGTCTGGCGTCGCCATCCCCCAGTGAAAGCCGCCACCCGCGGCGTCCGTGGTGCCGGCGAAGATGGAGCCGACCATCACCGCATCGGCGCCCGAGGCGAACGCCTTGGCGATGTCACCCCCCACCCGCATGCCGCCGTCGGTGATGACCTGGACGCGGCGGCCACTCTCGTGCAGCCAGGTTTCGCGCGCGGCGGCCACGTCGCTGGTCGCGGTCACCTGCGGGACGCCGACACCGAGCACGCCCCTGGTGGTGCACGCGGCACCCGGACCGACCCCGACCAGGATGCCGGCGATGCCGGTTTGCATCAACTCCAGCGCCGTCTCGTAGTCGACGCAGTTGCCGGCGACGACCGGAATCGACAATGAGGCGCAGAGCTTCTCGAACGAGAGTTGTTCGTAGGAGCGTGAGATGTGCCGTGCCGTCAGCACCGTGCCCTGGACGACCAGGCAGTCGGCCCCGGCCTCCTGCACCAGCGCCGCCCGGCGACTGGCGTGCGCCGGCACGCTCGAGACGCCCACCGGGACCTGGGCGCGTTTGACGGCGGTGATCCGCTCGCCGATGAGCTGTTCGCGGACCGGCGCCTGGTAGACATTCTGCAGGAGCGCGTTGATACGGTCGCGCGGCGCCTCGGCGATCTCCTGCAGCACGCTCGTCGGATCGGCGTAGCGGGTCTGGAGTCCATCGAGGTTGAGCACCGCCATGCCACCGAGCCGGCCCATCTCGACCGCGAAGCGTACGTCCACGACACCATCCATCGCCGCGGCCAGGATGGGAACGGCGAGCCGGAGCGCGCCCAGCTGAAAGCTGCTGTCGACTTCCTGGGGATTGATCGTCACCCGGCCCGGAACCAGGGCGACTTCGTCGAAACCGTAGGCGCGGCGGGCCCGTTTGAAGCGGCCCAGCTCAACAGTTTCGCCGGCCTCGAAGGCCGAGGGCTTTGCGGGCGCACGCACACTCATCGCCGTCGCCTGTGAAACCGTGTCGAGCTCAAAGGGTATGCGTGTACCTCGATCCGGGGTGGTTTTGGGGGATTATAGCGGATGGCTTTGAGAATGGATCAACACCCTTCGGCACCGCAGCGCGTCCAGGCGGCGCTCTCCGCCGCCGGCGTCGCCGCGCGCATCGAGGCCTTCCCGTCATCGACACGCACCGCGCAGGAGGCCGCAACCGCGGTCGGCACCAGCGTCGGGCAGATCGTGAAATCGCTGGTGTTCCTTGCCGCTGGAGCGCCCGTGCTCGCCCTCGTCTCGGGCGCAAACCGGCTCGATCCGCAGCGCCTTGCCGCCCTGACCGGCGCCCCCATCGGCAAGGCCGACGCGGCTGCCGTCCGCCAGGCGACCGGCTACGCCATCGGTGGGGTGCCACCCATCGGGTTCCCCGCCCCCATCCCGACGTTCATCGACCGCGACTTACTGCGATACGCCGTCGTCTGGGCCGCCGCCGGCACACCGCGGCACGTGTTTCCGATCGCGCCCGGGGACCTGGTGCGCATCACCGGCGGCCGTGTCGTCGAGCTGAAGGCCCCCGGAGGGGGAGGGGAACTAACTCAGGGGTAGATGCCGCGGATCGTGGTCGCCTGCGCGACCTTGTCGACCGCCAGCACGTAGGCCGCGGTCCGCATCATCACCTTCTTCTCCAGGCTCACCTTCAGCACGTTGTCGAACGCCCGCAGCATGATCCGCTCCAGCCGCTCGTTGATGTCGTGCTCATCCCAGAAGAACTCCTGGAGATCCTGCACCCACTCGAAGTAAGACACCGTCACACCACCGGCATTGGCGAGGATGTCGGGAATCACGAAGATATTTTTCTTGTAGAGGATCTCGTCCGCTTCCGGCGTGGTTGGTCCATTGGCGCCTTCGCAGATCACCTTCGCCTTGATCCGGTGCGCGTTGCCGGCGTGGATCTGGTTCTCGAGCGCCGCCGGAACCAGCACCGTGACCGGTAGCTCGAGCAATTCCTCGTTGCTAATGAACTTGCAGATCTTCTGCCGCAGACGGCCGGTGAGTTCTTTCTCGCGCACCACCTCATCGAGCTCGATGCCGTCGTCGTTGTAGCAGGCGCCGTTTGAATCGCTGACGGCGATCACTTTGCAGCCGGCCTGGGCCAGCAACTTGGCCGTGGTGTAGCCCACGTTGCCGACGCCCTGCACGGCGACCGTCGCGTCTTCGGGGCGGATCCCCAGGTGGCGTAGCGCCGCCAGTGTGGTTAGCATGCAGCCTCGACCGGTGGCCTCGGGGCGGCCCTCGGAGCCGCCGATGCCCAGCGGCTTTCCGGTCACGACCGCCGGCACGGAATGGCCGGCCTGCATGCTGATGGTGTCCATCATCCAGGCCATGATCTGGGCATTGGTGTTGACGTCGGGAGCCGGAATATCCCGGTCGGGGCCGATCACGATGCTGATCTCGCTCGTGTAGCGGCGAGTGAGGTTCTCGAGCTCGTTGCGACTCAGATTCTTGGGGTCGACAACGACGCCGCCCTTGGCGCCGCCGTAGGGAATGCCGACCACGGCGCACTTCCAGGTCATCCACATGGCCAGCGCCTTGACTTCCTCGCGCGTGACGCCCGGGTGATACCGGATCCCGCCCTTGGCCGGGCCGCGGTCGATGTTGTGATGAACGCGATAGCCGGTGAACATCTGGACGGTGCGGTCATCCATCAGGACGGGGAAGGTGACGATCAGCTCGCGCTTGCACTCGCGCAGCACCCGCTGCATGTTCGGATCCAGGCCGAGCACCTCGGCCGCGATATCAAATTGACGCTGGGCCATCAGCCACGGATTCGCCTGCTCCGGCGCGACCTGCGCGAAGCCCCTCATCGGCACCGCCTCGATCTTCTGAGCCATTGTTCCTCCTGCCTGTTTCATGCCGGCCGCTCGGCCAACTGGGCGCTCGGGCACCCATTACACTACACGGCACCGTGACGCCGCGGATGACTGTCCTGGCAAGCGTTTCGCTGGCCACATTCCTCGTCACCAGCCTCGCGGCGACCCAGTTCCGAAGCCAGCCACTGCCCCCCTCCAACCGGCTGGCGCGAGACGAGGCGTTGCGCCAGAGCGTCACGCAGCTCGAGGACCAGAACCGGGCGCTCACGGCCAGGATCCAGGGACTCCAGGCCGGGGTCAAGGCCGGCGAAGACGAGAGCGCCCGCCGCTCGAGCGCCTTTCAGCAGGTGAAGGCCCAGCTCGATGACGAGAAGCTGATCGCCGGGCTGACCGCACTCCACGGGGCCGGGTTGACCATCCTGCTGCACGATGGCAGCGACCCCAACGACCCGGGCGATCGTTCCCTGGGCTGGACGATTCACTACCAGGACCTGCAGGACATCGTCAACGTCCTGTGGGTGAGCGGAGCGGAGGCGATCGCAGTCAACGGCCAGCGCATCGTGCCGAATACCGCCTTCCATTACGCCGGCGTCAACATCCTGGTCAACAATGCCAGCCGCCTGAGCGGCCCGTACACCGTCATGGCGATCGGCGACCCCTCCAGCCTGTCGGGTGGCATTGGAAATCCCGACCAGCTCGCGGAGCTCAAGAGCCGCAGCCGCATCTACCGGCTGGGCTTCAGCTGGTTGCGCAGCCCTCGGCTTAGCCTGCCGGCCTTCGATACCACCTTCCTGGTGAAGTATGCGCAGCCGCTCGGCTGAAGCCACCGCCCGGGCCCAGCGGCTGATCGTCGTCAGCGTGATCGCCATCGCGCTTGGCTTCCTCGTCGTGGTCCAGCTGCGCTCGCAGGCGGCGGTGGCTCGCAGCCTGGCGGCCCAGGACGATACGAGCGTGGCGCTGCTGATCAACGACCTCAACCGCGCTAACAACCAATTGCTCCAGCAGGGCGTGGCCCTCTCTCAGCAAGAGGCGCAGATCCGGGACGCGCTGACCGCCGGCGGCACCGACGCGAAGGCGATCCAGAAGGAGCTCACGACTTTGCGCGAGGTCAACGGCGAGGCGCCCGTCCACGGACCCGGGTTGCACATCCAGATCCGGGGCACGATCCTGGACTTCGAGTTGCAGGATGCGCTCAACAATTTGCGCAATGCGGGAGCCGAGGCGATCGCGCTGAACGGCCAGCGCATCGTCAGCGGTACGCCGGTCCAGAGCCGCGGCGACAGCCTGCTGATCAATGGGCATGCGGTGAGCTCCCCGCTGAGCCTGCTGGTCATCGGCGACCCGGAGCAACTCGGGCCGGCCGCCGACCTCTCCGCCAGCAGCCTGCAGACCCGCGTCCAGGTCGACATTCAGCGCCAGACCGACCTGGCCATCACCGAGGTGGTCATCCCGCGGCCGCTGATCTACGCCCAGCTGGGCAAGTAAGTGTTGCCTTGTTGCCGCTGAGTACGGAGCCGGCTTTCAGCCGGTCCCGCCTGTCTACTGACCGGAGCCACCTTCACCACAACTAGTGGGTCTGAGGCCAAGCCTCGTTGCTATTGACGAGTTAGATTCGTTCGAGTGGCAACCCAAGAGTTTTGGCGATCTCGGATACCTGCTTGTCTGACCATACGCCGTCCGCCTCGGCTATCGGAGCGCGTGACTGCTTCCGCTCGCAAGACCTTCAGCCGAGGCAGGTCGAATGTTCTGGTTCACCCGAAAGAAGTTCTCCGGATCGTACTTGCTCTTGATCTCGGAAAGACGAGCAAGGTTGGGGCCATAGGCGTCCCGGACACGCTGCTCTCCTTCTCCGCCGAGGTAGTTCACGTAGACACCAGCGGCGGCCATCGGTTGCAACCGATCCCAAAGTTCGCGCGCCCACAAAACATTTGCCTCGGTTTCCGAGGCGTCTTCCCATCCGGCCAGGATGAGGAGACTGTACCTCGCAGCGCGGTGGCTGAACGCCGTCTCACTGACGCCTACCCGTGCCACTGATCCACCCATGGGCTCTAACGCGATGCTCGAATAGCGAGACGGAGCCCGCCGAAACGCTTCAACAGCGAGGATGATCGCATCATCGCTCAGCTCGGTAAGAAAATGCGCCTTCCAGTAATTGAGCCTTCCGGGGGGAAAGGAGGGATCGACGAGTCGCTGAACTTCCAAATAGGGCCGTGGCCGGATGTCATCCACGATCGGGGATCCGAAGCTGCGCAACGGCCGAAGCACCTCTTCCCCATCGTTGAGAGGTCCATTGAACACTGCCCGCATACCCACCCGGGCTACCCCATCCGGACCGCGACCCAGTCCCGTGTATACGATCAGTGCATCAGGCGCGCTCGTCATGAAGTTGCGGTAGAAACGCAGCGTCTCGGCCGAGAGCGGGTGGAAGACGCTGCCGCCGACAAGAACCGGACCAACGGAGTGCAGCTGGAATTCGAGCGAGGTGACCACCCCGAAGTTGCCGCCGCCCCCGCGGAGGGCCCAATAGAGATCATGATTCTCGGTGCGGTTGACCGTTAAGAGGCGGCCGGCCGCCGTCACGATCTGGGCTGATAGCAGGTTGTCACATGCAAGTCCATAACTCCGCATCAGGTGGCCGAGCCCACCGCCCAGGGTAAACCCGGCAATTCCGGTCGTGGACATAAGACCTCCGGTGGTCGCCAAGCCATAATGCTGGGTTGAGGCATCGAGTTCACCCCATAGCACGCCTCCGCCCGCTCGAACTGTTTGGGCCTTCGGGTCGACAACAATCTGTTTCATAAGAGACAGATCGATGACCAGCCCCCCGTCGCAGACCGCGTTGCCGGCGATATTGTGCCCGCCCCCTCGGATTGCCACCGGCAGACGATCCGAGCGCGCAGCTTCTACACACGCGATAACGTCGCCAACCGTCACACAACGAGCGATCGCTGCAGGCCGCCGATCGATCATCCCGTTCCACACACGCCGCGCTCGCTCGTACTCGAAGTCCTGCGGTTCGATGACCCGACCCGAGATGGCCGACTTCAGAGCCATGAAGTCGCTCACGTTTCTAGGGGACCCTGTCTGCCGGAGTGGCCGTGCGATTCACCGCCACGTGAGGGACGCCGGCCGGAATGTAGAGATAGTCGCCGGGATGCGCCACAGACTTGTGCTCCAGCCGTTCGCCCGTCCAGAGCTCGACCTCTTCGCGCCCGATGAGATAAAAGGCCGATTCGTGGCTTTCGTGCACATGAGCCTTGGTTCGACTACCGGGAGGGATCACGACGGATCCCAGCCATAGGTGCTGCGATCCCACACTCTCGGCGCTCTCTCCTGGCGTGTATGCCAGCCCCTGCTTGCCGCGATAGCTTTCAGCTGCGGCGACGACTTGTCCGAACCTCGCGCCATCTGCTGTTCCCATGGTCGTCTCCTTGCGTCGAACTAAGTGCCCGCAAAGATCGTACGCGAGGCGATTAGGTCCAGTAACGCACTCCTTCTGCCAACCCCGCTGCGGTGCTGAAAAGGGTTGGAAAACTGCGTGGCCCGAAGAATGCAGCCTGCTCCAACGTGTTCAGACCCCCACCGACGGAACCCCCAGAATCGGGTGCCAGTCGGCATCGGACCCGCACGTCAGATTCGTCAGGATCCCAATGGAAAGGCAAACAGCGTTTCTGGTCTGCAGGCCTGCACGGAAAGGGCGAGCCGACACGCTTGCGCCGCTGTAACCTTGCCACCATGAAACGTGCGATCGAGCTGCGCAGCGACACCTTCACGCTTCCGACGGACTCGATGCGCGCGGCGATGGCCGCGGCGGACGTGGGCGACGACGTCTGGGATGAAGACCCAACGATTCATCGCCTGCAACGACGGGCCGCGGAGATGGTCGGCAAGGAAGCCTCGCTCTTTGTTCCGAGCGGGACCATGGGCAACCTCTGCGCCCTGCTCAGCCACACCCAGCCCGGACAGGAGGTCATCCTCGAGATCGACAGCCATATCTTTCAGAACGAGGTGGCGGGTGCCTCGGTCGTCGGCGGCCTTCAACTCCGGCCACTCGACACCCGGGACGGGCGGCTTACGCCGGAGCAGGTGCGCCGCGCGATCCGCCCATCCGATATCCACGAGCCGGTAACCGGACTTCTCTGCCTCGAGAACACTCACAATCGCAAAGGCGGAACGTGCCTCAGCCCGGCGCAGACCTCCGCCCTGAGCGAGGTCGCCCACGAGGCCGGCTTTCCCGTCCATCTGGACGGGGCGAGAGTCTTCAATGCCGCGGTGGCGCAGCGGATCGACGTCCGGCTACTCACCGATCCGGTCGACTCGGTGATGTTCTGTCTGTCGAAAGGACTCAGCGCGCCGGTCGGTTCCATGCTGGCGGGGTCGAGCCAATTCATCGAGCGGGCTCGACGCATGCGCAAGATGCTGGGCGGCGGGATGCGCCAGGCCGGCGTGGTGGCCGCGGCAGGATTGTGCGCGCTCGACGAGATGGTCGATCGCCTCGCCGAGGACCACGCCAACGCCCGGCGCCTTGCTGAGGGATTGAGCGGACTGCCCGGCGTCGACATCGATCTGTCGAGAGTCGAAACCAACATGGTCTTCGGCGATTGCCGCCCGCCGCTCACCGCCAGCGCGTTCATCGACCGCTGTCGCGAGGTCGGCGTGTTGCTGGACCAGGCCTCTCTTTACCGCTGGCGCATGGTCACGCATCGCGGCGTCTCTGTCGACGACATCGACGATGCCGTTGAGGCGATCCGCCGGCAGTTTGGCGCGCCGGCGACGCCGGCGCTCCGAGCGACGGGCTAGCGCACCGGCAGGCCGGTCATCGCGTCAAACGTGGGACCGGCGAAGCTCGCATCGGGCAGCAGGAGCATGCTGCCGAAGGCCTGCCAGTCTCCGCTGGCATCGGTGAGGATACCGGCCGGCGCCTGCGCCGTCCCAGCCAGGGTCATCGCCGCCGGCTGACCCGGCAGCGTCCACATGGTCGGGAGCGCCGCGAGGGCGGCATCCGCACCGCCGAAGGCGTGCACGGCGCCACTGCTGTCCAGGGCAAGTCCCGTATGCGTTCCCGGGAACAGCGCGGCGTCGACGACCGTGGTGCCGGCGGGCAGGGAAACACTACCCCCACCCTGCCCTCCCCCAGAGGGGGAGGGGGATGCGAGAATGGCGCCGGCCGCGTCGACGGCCATGACCGTGCCGTCGCTCGCCGCCA
>WNGI01027495.1_pt1 | contig 12027 bp, 9 predicted proteins | sample 5400621 | NCBI WGS metagenome assembly WNGI01 (sample SAMN13153374, study PRJNA577476) | soil metagenome | isolation source: 20 cm soil or saprolite under Garry oak tree replicate 1 | place: USA:California | collected 2016-06-15 | reverse complement strand
ATACTGGTTGGAGACTTCGAGCGGCGGAGCGACGATCAAGAAGAAATCGTTCACGGACTGATCGTCGATCGCCTTGAAGTCGATCCCCTTGGCGCTCCGGCCAAACGCGCAGCGCAACCGGGACACGACGAGCGAGCGGCAGTGCGGAATCGCGATATGCTGCCCGATGCCGGTCGAGCCGAGCGTCTCGCGCCGCTTCAGCATCTTGAACAGCATCTGCTGAGCCTTGTCGTCGAGCTTCAACAGCCCGACAAGCTCCTTGAGCACGGCATCCTTCGTCGTGCTCTCGAGCCCGAGTTGGATGGCGTCTTCCGAGAAAAACTCGCGTAGGCGCATTCGCGCGCGAAAGGTAAATGTTGGTTGCTCGGCGCGCAACGCGCTATTACGTTCCACCGCATGGACTTCCCGTATTCGGTCAAGCACGACTTCCCGCTCTTCCTCGCCCCCATGGCGGGGGTGTCGGAGTCCCCCTTCCGGCAGATCTGCCGCCGCTATGGGGCCGACGTCGTCGTGTCCGAGTTCATCTCGTCCGTCGGCATCTCCCTCGGCATCGAACGCGTGCTGGCTGAGATGCGGTTCGAGCCGGTCGAACGCCCCATCGGCATCCAGATCTATGGCGCCGATTCGGGAGTCATGGCCAAAGCCGCCGGCATGGTCACGGAGCTGTTCGAGCCCGACTTTGTGGACATCAACTTCGGCTGCCCCGTGAAGAAAGTGGTCCGCAACAACGGCGGCTCGGGCTGCCTCAAGGACATGGGGCTCGTCCAGGGCATCATCCGTGCGGTCCGCGCGGCAACGCGTCTCCCGGTGACCGTGAAGATCCGGAGCGGCTGGGACGAGACGCAGCGTGATCCGGTCGAGATCGCCCTGCGCTGCCAGGACGCGGGCGCCCGGGCGCTGACGTTGCATCCGCGGACGCGCACCCAGATGTACCAGGGATCAGCCAGCTGGGACGAGATCGCCGCCGTCGCGGAGGCGCTGACGATTCCCGTCATCGGCAACGGCGACATTCGGACCGCGGAAGACGTGGTCGCGATGCGCCGGCACACGAGCTGCGCAGGCATCATGATCGCGCGCGGCTCCTTCGGGAATCCGTGGCTCTTCGCCCAGGCCCGCGACCTGCTCGACGGCCGCGCCAAGCGCCCCGATCCGACACCCGAAGAGCGGTTCGCGACCGCGCTCGAGCACGCGCGCCTGGCTCTGCGCCTGCAGGGCGACACGCGCAAGACGGCGCTCGAGTTCCGCAAGCACCTCGGCTGGTACACGAAGGGTCTGCGCGATGGCGCTGAGCTGCGGCAGCGTCTCTTTGCGATCGAATCCATGGCCCAGGCTGAGGCAATCTTCGCCGCCTATCTCGCGAGTGCGAGGATCGAGATCGCGGCGTAGCATGTTCGAGCAGCTGCCGTTTGCGACCGTCGATCACCTCCGGCCCATCACCCAGGGGCATCACGAGGTGATCTTTTGTCCAGACAAGACGATCGGCCAGGTGCTCGCGATCGCGGAGCGCCTCGAAGCGGCGAGCGGACCATCCTCGTGTGCACCGCCGGGACGAGCGACCTCCCGGTCGCTGAGGAAGCGGCGGTGACGGCGCGCGCATTCAAGAATCGCGTCGAGCGCCTGACGGACGTCGGCGTCGCGGGCATCCACCGCGTCCTCGTCCAGACCGACGTGCTGCGCTCGGCGAGCGTCATCATCGTCGTCGCGGGGATGGACGGCGCGCTGCCGAGTGTCGTGGGTGGGCTCGTGAAGGTTCCCGTCATCGCGCTGCCGACCAGTGTGGGGTACGGCGCGTCGTTCGGCGGGCTCGCGGCGCTGCTCGCCATGCTGAACTCATGCGCCGCCGGCGTCACCGTCGTCAACATCGACAACGGCTTCGGGGCCGCGGCCGCCGCCAGCCGCATCAATCATTCGTAAACGAACCCAGACGCGGCGCTGGCTCGCGCTCGCGCTCCAGGTCGTGGGAATCGCAGCCGCCGTCCTCGCCGCCTGGCGGGGAAGTGGCTCGCTATGGACGGTGGTCGCCGCGCTGGGTGGCGCGGCGCTCGCCTTCGGGTGGACCATTCGCTGGCGGCCAGGACGGCTCCGGCGACGCGGCCCGCCCCCCCTCGCGCTCGCGGAAATCCTCGATCTGCTACGCCAGGCATACGGCGCGAGCGTGGGGTGGGGCGTCGGCGTCGACGACGGTCCGCTTGAAGTTCCTGCCGCGCTCTCGGCGCGCATCGGGAGTGAGCAGCGACAACGCGGCGCCGCGCTCGTCCAGCTCGCCTCGGTGGATGGACGACTGCACATCGTGCGCGATCCCGAGGCCACCTACGTCGCCGTCGGTGATTTTCCGTACGCCGCCGGCCTGGTGTTCGAGGATAACGCCCGCACCGAGGCCCTGGTCGATGTCGTTGCCGGTGCTTTGCGACGCTTCGTCGCCGGCATGCGAGTCACCGAGGAACAGAGCGCGATCCCGCGCGCGCGCATCGTAGCCGCGCGCGTATCGCGTTTCGTCGCCGGGGCGGTGACGCTCGAAGGTATGGCGCGCGCGGCCGTCGAGCTCGGCGCCCAGATCACCCATCGCAGTGTCGTCCTGGTTGTGGCAACCGGGGATCATGCCAGGATCGTGGCCGTTTCCGGACAGGCGGATCGCCGGCTCACGGGCGTCGAGCTTGCACCCGACTCTCCGGTCGCGCACGCGATTGCGGCGGGGATTCCCGTCGCGACGCGCGGGACGGAGGACGTGTTCGGCCACGGCATGCCGGAGCGACGGCGCAGCGAGCGCGCGGGCACTGCCTACCCGTTGCTCGATGGCGCGATCGTCGTGGGCGCCTTTGTGGTGCTCGGCCCGCCCCTCGAGGCGGACGCGCCGATGCTCGATGATCTCAGCCCGCTGTTGAGCGATCTCGGCCCCCGGATCGCGGCGGCGCGCGCGGTGCACGACGCGGAGCGCCGGGCCGTGGTCGATCCGCTCACCGGCCTCCGGAACCGTCGCGAGTTCGAACGTGCGCTGAATGACGCCACAGCGGGATCGTTGATCTACGTCGACCTCGATCACTTCAAGAAGCTCAATGACACGCTCGGTCACCCCGCCGGCGATGCGGCCTTGAAGCACGTCGCGCGGCTGCTCGAAGCCGCGGTGCGCGACGGCGATCTCGTGGCGCGCATCGGCGGAGAAGAATTCGCGGTCTGGTTGCCCCACACCGGACTGCGTGAGGGGATGGAAGTGGCGGAGCGCATTCGGCGTTCGGTGGCTGAGAAGCCGCTGACATGGAGCGGTTCGGTCTATCCGTTGACGACCTCGTGCGGAATTGCGTCGTGTCCCGACCTGGTGCGGGACGTGAAGAATCTGCCGGTCGCTGCCGATGCGGCGCTCTATCGCGCCAAGGAATTAGGCCGAAACCGAGTTGAACAGGCCGGTTCGTCCAGCGAACATCGCCCAGCAGGCGCTTGAGGGCCACGACTCCTGGCCTTTTACAACTAAAGAACTAGTTGACAGACTGGAACCCGCCGGGTATAACTACTACAACACTAGTAGCTGGCGGAGCCCATGCGGATTGCCTTCACCGATCGCGAGCTGGATGTCATGAGCGTCCTGTGGGACCTGGGCGACGCCACCGTCGCCGAGGTGCGCGAGCTGCTCGCGGACAAGCTCGCCTACACGACGGTGCTGACGGTCCTTCGGACGCTCGAGCAAAAAGGATACGTCGAGCACACCGGCGAAGGCCGAGCGCATCGCTACCACCCGCTGGTCCAGCGCGAGGCCGCCGGCCGCAACGCCCTGCGTCGCCTCGTGGACAAAGTGTTCCAAGGCTCGCCCGAGCTCTTGATGACCCATCTCGTGTCCGACAAAAATCTCAGTGATGAGGAGCTGCGCCGGTTACGCAAGCTCCTCGAAGCACGCATCAAAGGAGGTGGCAAGTGATCGCCGTCTGGATGCTGTATTGCGTAGGAATCGGTCTGGCGTTCGTCATCGTGGGACACGCACTCGAGCGCGGACTGCATCTCGCAGGCAGAGCGACGCGGTGGGCGTGGGTCATCGCGATCGTGGGCTCATACTTGGTTCCGGTGGCCGCGTGGTTGCGTCCCGAAACATTCGCCACCTTCGCTGCTCCGATTCCGGTTGTCTTCGAGTCCGGACCGAGTTTGGGGACCTCCACAACCTCCACCAACCTCCACCAACCTCCACCATCGGGCTTTTCTCTCGCCGATCTCGACCGGCCGCTCCGCTGGGGATGGGGCCTCGCTTCAGTCACAATGCTGTTCGTTCTGGCGGTGGCCGTCGCGCGTCTCCTATCGCAGCGCCGGCACTGGCGTCAGGCCGTAGTCGATGGCCGTCTCGTACTCGTCTCCAGGAACATCGGACCGGCGGTCGTTGGGGTGTGGGGGCCACGTGTGGTGTTGCCCGAGTGGGCGCTCCAGCTGCCGGAATGCGAGCGCGAGCTGATGTTGGCCCATGAGGAGCAGCACGTGCGGGCAGCCGATCCCGCGCTCATCGCCATGGGATTGGCTCTCGTGTTGCTGGCGCCGTGGAACGTGGCGCTCTGGTGGCAGTGGCGGCGCCTCCGGCTCGCGGTCGAGATGGACTGCGATTCCCGAGTGCTGGGGCAGGGCAGGCCCGCTGCCGCCTACGGCGAGCTCTTGCTGAGCGTGGGTCGTCGGCGCAGCGCGCCGATGCTGGGCATGGCCGCGTTCGGGGAGCCGGCCTCCTTCCTCGAGTCGCGGATTCGTCGGATGCTCGCCGGTCTTCCCCGCTGGCGCTGGGTCGGGGCGGCGGCAGCAGCGCTTGTGGCGCTTGCGGCAATCATCGTGGCCTGCGAAACCCCGCGCCCCATCGGCCCCACCGCCGATACCGCCGAACCGGCCCGGGCTGCACCGTCCGATATCGGACTCCGCCAGGTGCTCACGGAATCGGTGGTCGATGAGCGGCCCGACTTCTTGTCGGGGCCGCAGCTGGTATATCCCGAGTTGCTGCGCCGGGCCGGTGTGGAGGGCCGGGTGCTGCTGCAGGCGATCATCGACACGATGGGCCGCGCCGAGTCCACCTCAGTGAAGGTCATCTCTAGTCCCAATCCCGGATTTGATGAGTCAGCCAAGCAATGGATCTTGCGCACCCTATTCCGACCGGGGCGGGTCCATGGACGCGCGGTCCGCGTGCTGATCAACCTTCCGTGTGATTTCAAGATCCATGGTGGGCCGAGTGATACTGAGCGGCTGCGCTCCTGGGTCGAGAGCAATGCGCGCCGAATGATGCCTGCGATCTTGGAACCCAGCGGACCGCCGATGGACGCGTTTCTGGTTCACGATTCTCGTCTCAATGTGTATCAGGGCTCGCTGACAACACTTGACTACCTCGGCCCTGGCGGCAGTCGACCGAGCAAGCAAATCGATGTCGCCGAATTGCGGCGTGCGCTGCCGTCCTTCAATCCTGGGCACGACGGTTGGGCCGTGATCGATCCGCGCGACCTGCGAGGATTGGTGCGTGACAACGTTCGCGTCATCCGCATCAATCACAATCCACAGCCGCAAGACACCGCCCAGGGAACGCCGGGTGCCCTGGATTCCGCGCAGGTGATTCGACAGGCGGAGCAAGTACGCCGGTTGGCGCGGCAGTATCACCCGGAGGTGTTTGGTCGCGGGACAGCACCAACGGCCGTCGCGTTGGTCATGGATGCGCGCGGGAGCGTGCTGGGCCACGCGGCGCGCGCGCACTATGTACGAGGCGCCGAGGTTCGCACGGCCAATAGCTCTGTGGAGGATTATCTTGAAGTCCTGACGCGTCTCGTCCCACGATTCAAAGACGCACAATGGTCGCAGAGTGGTTACACCAACGATCCACAACCCAACGTCAGTCACCTGGTAAATCAACTGGGACTATACACAAGCCAATTCTGAACTGGCTCTGGCTGCGTAAGCTTCGGCTTCACGCACCTGCGTGAGTGGCAGCCCGCCTGAGGCGGCGCTCACGTATCGCAAAGTCGGGCTGGTGGCAGCTGGGGCCTCAACGGCTGCCGCGAGAGTTTTTAGAGGCTTGTCACTGCCAGGGCTGACCAGGCGCCGAGGTGGTGAGACCACAAAGCCAGGTCTACGCACGTAGGAGCGGTTTCGGAGTCATGCTCGGACCGGGGTTCGATTCCCCGCGCCTCCATTGAAATAGCACGGGTAACGAGAAACGGGATACGTAACAACGTATCCCGTTTTTCTTACCGGTCTCCGGCCTTAGCTCGTCATCTCGGTCGCGTCACAGTCCCGAGGCTGGAGCTCGATGGCACGATAAGCCGCGGCGCGATCGGGTATGCGACCCCCATGGACGCCCGCGGAGCGGGAGTCGGAGGCGGGCGGAAGTTCAACAGCTCACGCGCGCGGTTGATCCCGACCGGGTAGTACGGCGTGTAGAAGTACGTTGTGGCCGGTACCGCCTGAGCTGCTGCTTGCACTGCGGCAGGCGGCCCGCCCGTGATCGAAACGCTGCCGCTCGACACGCCGCAGAACGAATTCGTGAGTGAGGTGTTCGAGCAGTCCACCGAATTTGTGGCCAGCGCAGCCGGAGCAGCGGCGACTGTCTCGCCGCGACGGACACAACCCAGGCAGACGTCCGGCTGAATCGGCCCGTTCCGTGCCACGACGATTCCTTCCCTGGAATAGGCGGCCACGCCGTAATCGTACGGCCGGCCGTCCGTGACGCGGTCGGCAATATCCAGCATCGCCGCGAGCGGGTCGCCCGCAGTCGGCTGCAGCAGCAAGGCGTCGTAATCCCAGTCTGATCCGGTGCGCAGCACGCTGAAACTGAAGGGCCAACGCGACCGCACCGCGACGAAGGTCGCGGGGTTGCCTTCCGCGATCGGCGAGAGGTCGAACGCCAGCGTCGTGTCGCCGGGCATCCCGGTGCCGTCATCGGGTACCAACGGGAAGAGGACGTCGATCCGCCCGATGGCGTCCACGTGCATGAGCAGCAAGTGTCCGGGTTGCCGCAGCGTAACGTAGAGCGTGGAATCGGTGCGCCAGAGGCGCACCGGTTCGGGCCGACTCGTGTTCCGGACTGGGAGCTGATTGCCTTGGACCAGCAGTCCAACGGTTACTGCGAGTACTGGGAGCATCGGACCTCCACCAGTAGCCTACATCGTCCAGACGCGGTCGGGAAGGGGATTGCAGCCAAGGTGCGTTCCTCGTTCCTCGTTTCCGCTCTATATTGGGCGCCGCTCGTGCGGTTCTGTTAACAACCTCTCAGGGGAGGCCGAATGGGCATCCAGCAGCCGCCGGTGCAGGAGAGTGAGGGCAACTCCCTTTTCGATGTCGTGAAGGTCCTGTATGAGCCCGGCGCCGTCTTTGAGCGGGTGCGCGAACGACCGAGCTTCCTCGTGCCGTATCTGGCCATCTGCATCGTGCAGATTGCGATCTACTTCTTGAACATGCCGTTCATGAAGGCCGGCTTGGCGGCGCAGATGGCGTCGCGGCCGGCGGGCGGCCCCGATCCATCCAAGTTCCTCATCTTCGGCGTGATCTTCATCCCCCTCGGCATCGGCCTCGCGCTGCTCATCGGCGGGGGCCTCCTGTGGGTCCTGGTCTCGTTGTTCGGCGGGGAGGCGAAGTTCAGTCGCCTGCTCAGCGTGGCCGCGTACGCGTCCGTACCCTCGATCATTCTGCTCGCGGTAGTCGGCGCGATCGTCCTACAGATGAAGGGGACGGGCCAGATGACGTCCATGCAGGATCTGCAGCCGTCGCTGGGGTTGGACCTGCTCGTTCCTGGCGCGAAGGGATTCGCCGAGGCGGCGCTCAAAGCCATCAACCCATTCGGGATCTGGGGCGTCGTGATCACGGCGATCGGCATTTCGACGACCCATCGCCTGTCCAAAGGCACCGGCTACATCATCGCGACGATCACGTTCCTCATCGGCGTGTGCATCGCGGGTGCGTTCGCCGGATTCGGGCAGCGCTGATCTAGACCGTCGCGCGCGTGCGACTGACGACACCCGCCTCCTCGAGGGCCGCCTGGGCCGCGGCGAGGCGGGCGATCGGCACCCGGAACGGTGAGCACGACACGTAGTTCATCCCCACGCGATGGCAGAACTTCACCGAGCTCGGCTCTCCGCCGTGCTCGCCGCAGATCCCAATTTTCAGGTCGTGCCGGCTCTTCCGCCCCAGTTTGACCGCCAGCTCGATGAGCTTGCCGACGCCGCCCTGGTCGAGCACCTGGAACGGATCATCGGGCAAGAGCCCGTGCTCGACGTAGAACGGCAGGAACCGCCCCGCGTCGTCGCGTGACAGTCCAAACGTCGTCTGCGTCAGATCGTTGGTGCCGAACGAGAAGAAATCCGCCCCCTTTGCGATCTCGTCGGCGGTGACAGCGGCGCGCGGCAGCTCGATCATCGTGCCGATGAGGTACGGGACCGCGCGACCCTCGCGATGGAACACTTCCTGGGCGACCCGGCGCACGATCTCGGCCTGATTCGTCAACTCGCGCACGTCCGCGACGAGCGGGATCATGATCTCGACGGTCACCTTCTTGCCGCGGCTCGCGACATGGCCGGCGGCTTCGAAGATCGCCTGCGCCTGCATCTCGGTGATCTCGGGGTAGGTGATGCCGAGGCGGCAGCCGCGATGGCCGAGCATCGGGTTGGCCTCGCGCAGTGACTCGATCAGCTTCTCGAGCCCCGCCGCCGGCACCTTGGCGTGCTTGGCCAGCGCCCCGATCTCCTCGCGCGTATGCGGCAGGAACTCGTGTAGCGGCGGATCAAGCAGCCGGATCGTGACCGGCAAGCCGTCCATCACTTCGAAAATCCCCTCGAAGTCGCGGCGCTGAATCGGCAGCAGCTTGGCGAGCGCCTTGCGGCGGCCCGCTTCGTCCGCGGCGACGATCATCTCCCGCATCAGCGTGATGCGGTCGCCCTCGAAAAACATGTGCTCCGTCCGGCACAGCCCGATGCCTTCGGCGCCGAACTCGCGCGCCCGGCGCGCATCGGCGGGGATGTCGGCGTTGGCGCGCACGCGCAGCCGGCGCTTCTTGTCGGCCCACGCCATCAGCCGGTCGAACTCCTTGCCGACTTTGGGCGTGACGAGCTTCGCCTCGCCAAGGATCACGCGGCCAGTGGTGCCGTCCACCGTGATGATCTGCCCCCGCTTCACGACACGGCCGTTCACGCGGAACTTGCCGGCGGCCGGATCGACATCGAGCTCCTTGGCGCCCACCACACACGTCTTGCCCATCCCGCGTGCCACCACCGCCGCGTGGCTCGTCATGCCGCCGCGCGCCGTGAGTATCGCGCGCGCGGCCACGATGCCGTGGAAGTCCTCGGGGGAGGTCTCGGGCCGCACCAGGATCACGTCGTGACCCTTTTTCTTTAGCGCCGCGGCGTCGTCCGCGTCGAACACGACTTCGCCGGTGGCGGCTCCAGGGGATGCCGGCAGTCCCTTGGCCAGCACCGTCACGGGGGCCTTGGGATCCACCATCGGATGGAAGAGCTGATCGAGATCCTGCGGCGGCACGCGCTGGATCGCCTCGTCCTCTGTGATCACCCCTTCGTCCACCATCTCGACCGCGACCCGCACCGCCGCGATGCCGGTCCGCTGCGCGCGGCGGGTCTGCAACATGTACATCTGGCTGTGCTCGAACGTGAACTCCACGTCCTGCACATCCTTGAAATGTTTCTCGAGTTTGGTCGACAGGCGCTCGAGCTCTTTATAGATCTTGGCGAGCTTTCCCTTCTTCATTTTCTCGATCGGCTCGGGCGTGCGCGCCCCCGACACGACATCCTCGCCCTGCGCGTTCGTGAGCACGTCGCCGTTCAGCACGTTCTCGCCGGTGCGGCAGTCGCGCGTAAATGCGACGCCCGTGCCGCAGTCGTCGCCCATGTTGCCGTAGACCATCGCGACGATGTTCACGGCGGTCCCCAGGCTATCGGGAATGCCGTTCACCTGACGGTAGTCCTTGGCGCGGCGGGTATTCCAGCTTTTGAAGACGGCTTCGATCGCGCCCCAGAGCTGCTCTTGGGGATCGTCAGGGAAGGGGCGGCCGGTCTTCTTCTTCACAATTGTCTTGAAGTCGTGCACCAGGTCGTGCAGGTCGTCGGCGGGCAGATCGATATCGCGTTTGACCTTGCGGCGGGCTTTCGCCTTGTCGAGCTCGTCCTCGAACGGTTCCTTGCCGAGGTCGAAGACCACGTCGCCGTACATCTGCACGAAGCGCCGGTAGGAGTCGTAGGCGAAGCGGGGATTCTTCGAGCCGGCGATGAGACCCTCGACCGTTTTGTCGTTCAGCCCGAGGTTGAGAATCGTCTCCATCATGCCGGGCATCGACACAGCGGCGCCCGAGCGCACCGAGACGAGCAGCGGATTCTTCGCGTCGCCGAAGCCCTTCTTGGTGACGCGCTCGAGGTGCTTGAGATGCCGGTCGACCTCCGCCCGCAGCGCCGCCGGGAATGTCCCCTCGTCGACGTAGGCGATGCACAGCTTGGCGGAGAGGGTGAACCCGGGAGGAACGGGAAGGCCGAGGTTCGCCATTTCGGCGAGGCCGGCGCCTTTGCCGCCCAGGATGTCGCGCATCGCGGCGGAGCCGTCGGCGCGGCCGTTGCCGAAGAAATAGACGTGGCGTTCAACGGACATACGGCGATTATGGCGCCCAAAACGCCGGGGGGGTAGGGGCACGCGATGTTGGTAGGGGCGCAGCATGCTGCGCCCCTACATTCGCGTGGTCACACGGCGATTTCATTGAACCGAGCACGATCGCGGGGTATTAGACTGCGCGCTCTGCTTTCCGAAACGGGATATACAGTTCTGTAGAAGTCTTCTTAGGCGGCGCCCCGAAGCCTTCGTGCTCCGCCCAAGTGTTGCGTACCGAATCCCACGTAAATCATCCCGAGGATATGATCGCCCAAGCTGGCCGAATCGCCCTGACTGTGCTTACGTCGAACCCGTTCTCGCAATCCACTGTCTTCGCGAGGCCTCCCACTACCGATTTCTCCCAAGCCGAACTGTTCCTGCGGTTTCTCAGGACCGAAGCGACCGGGAAGAACACTACCGTAGTCGTCGATTCCATCCTCGATCATCTCGGCACTGCGCTCGTCATCCGACAGCAGAACATCTCCCGGTTGGTGACTCCAGCGGTTGCAACAGTTGAAGCACGTGGACTTCGATTCAACGGCTAAGCAACGGGCGCTCTCATTCTTGCCTCCGGGGGCCGCGTTTCACGCCACGCCCTTCATCGTCATGGGGGGGCGTGCAGGGGCGTCAGCCTTTGATGATGGTGAAATCTATTTCGACCTCTTGATCACTAGCTACCGGGCCGCCCTCCACACCGCTGAGCCGTTCCCATCGTCCACGGAGATTAGCGGCTATTTCGCCCATGAAATGCACCACCTCGGCCTGTCGCCGATCATCGCTCGAACCCGGTCGCGTCTGACGTTGACACCAGACCAAGCGCGCGCGTTCGACTTCCTGACCTTCCTCGTCCTTGAGGGCAGTGCATCGTATCTCGTCGGCCCACGGGATCTCAACGTGATGCGGCGCTCCTCGATCTATGGTCCCTTTCTTCGCGATGAGAAGGGCCTTCTTGCAACGTGCGAAGGGATTCTTAAGGGTACGCTGCATGAAGGGCTGAGCGGCGAGGCCCTTGAACGTGCCCAAACGCCGCTTGCCGGCTCGGGTTGGCATGCTGCCGGCGCACTCATGCTCGCCGCAGTGGACAAATCCGGCGGCCTGGATGCCATCATGCCCATCCTAGTAGATCCTCGTCAGCTCCTTGTCAGATACGTCCGCGCTGGCGGCAACCCGCCAATCAGCGCTGAGCTCGCTCAAGAGGTTGCAGTCCTGGGCGATCGCTGACGGGATGGAACGCTGCCTAACCGGCGCTTGAAGCTGGCGGCGCGCGTAGATTGTGGAATGAATCTTTCTTCAGCGCGCTGCAGCTTAAACGCGATTCGTTAGCTCGCTACACCGGTGAAGGTGACGAGCTCTAACGCGTAGGCCGAGCTGTCTCAAATGCATCCGATGGCTGGCCGAGTGGGCAACGTCATCACAACAAGACGGGGCTGTCATAAACGCATCGCGAGG
>WNGI01014469.1_pt1 | contig 12034 bp, 14 predicted proteins | sample 5400621 | NCBI WGS metagenome assembly WNGI01 (sample SAMN13153374, study PRJNA577476) | soil metagenome | isolation source: 20 cm soil or saprolite under Garry oak tree replicate 1 | place: USA:California | collected 2016-06-15 | reverse complement strand
AGATGCGGAGCTAATCGGGAAAGCGATGCACGAATTACCGGCGGAGTTCCGGGAGATCGTGATCCTGCGTCACCAGCAAGATTTATCTTACAAAGAGATAGGCGAGATTCTACGAATTCCGCCTGGTACGGTCATGTCGCGGCTCGCCCGCGCTCGCGGTAAGCTTAAGGAATATTTCGCCGCTCAAATCGGTAAGGAGAAATAGATGAACTGCGAAGAAGCAATAAAACTGATGGATGGTTATTTGGATGGCGAACTGGACCCAATGACCAGCCAGAGAATCGAAGAGCATTTGCGGGAGTGCCATAAATGTGAGCAGGCGTACGGGGCGGATACAGCGCTGGCTCATGCGATTAGCCGCGGCGCGCCTTACTATAAAGCTCCGGCTGAACTGCGTCAGCGAATTCAATCTTCTTTACGAGATACCGTTGGTGTAAGGGACTCGCGCGGGTCCGCACGAGAAACTCACGCTTTGCTTACATCGCCGCGGGGAGAGCGGCGTCTTGTTTTGTCTGAGATACCTTGGAACTGGTTTGCGCTTGCAGCAGCTATCGTCCTGGCCGCAATTATTGCTTCAAGTTTCCTGCCCCGACTACGGCCGCCTGCTTCCGACCAGTTCCTCGCGACGCAACTTATAGCTAGTCACGTCCGCTCGCTTATGGCGGATCACCTCACGGACGTCGCTTCTTCTGATCAGCATACTGTAAAACCCTGGCTGGACGCGAAGCTCGATTTTGCCCCTCCGGTTGTCGACCTTTCCAATGAGGGATTTCCGCTGATTGGCGGGCGCCTGGATTACTTGGATAACAGGCCCGTGGCAGCGTTGGTTTACGGAAGGCGCAAACATTTTATCAACCTTTTTGTTTGGCCAGCAGCGTCGAACGAATCAAAAGCTCCGAAAACAATAAGTCGCGAGGGGTATCAGCTTCTGAACTGGGCTGACTCCGACTTTAACTACTGGGCTGTTTCGGACGTGAACGTTAACGATCTGCAGACTTTCAAGCAGCAGTTCGAAAGTCGGACGCCGCATCACTAACGACATCCTGCTCGTTAGTGAAACTCCATAGCACCCTAGCTTATCGGCAATAGTCGCCGCCTGCTCCGTCGAACCGCAGCGATTCTTTCCCGCAACTTCTTCGGTGCGAAAACCGCCCCCGCTCGAGCGGGAATATTCGCTCAGCAAATCGGTATGAGTTGGTGGAGGTAATTAGAAACAAAACAATGAAAACAAATCACAAACAGAGTTACAGCTACGCATCCAGGTTCAAGCCACTTCTCAGGTACGTGACCACAAGAAATCTGGCGGTCGCGATGTTTATTGCAGTAGCGCTTCTTGGCACCACGCGCGGTAATGAAACAGAGAAAACGGCGCTAGCCGAGGGCCAAGCAACAGCTGCACAATTATCGCAAGGATCGCTCGTGGTCTATTCGGCCACGGATGCATTCGAGGACGGTGACGTGCCTTACTATGCACATAGCTCCTACGCCATCTATGCGACTAACGGAAAGCTATTTAAGAATGTGGAAAATCACATTTCGCGTAGCGATGAAATTCCCGAGGTCGTGACACTGCCAGTGGGATCGTACGTGATCGAAGCTCGATCGGAGAGAGAAGGCTACGTCCGAGTGCGCGTTGTTATCAAGGCCGGCCGGCGAACAATTCTCGACCTGGATTCGAGAGAATCACCCAGCGGGATAGTACGCAACTGAATGTCTCAAAATCTCCGCAAGGTTTCACAAAGGATCGTATGAATCCGTTTGACCTAAAAGCCGCGCTGCTCGCGAAACACGCGCAACACCCGGTAATCATTCACTTTCCGATAGCGCTCTTCATCATCAGCGTGGCATTTGATCTTCTCGCGATCTGGAAAAGGAATCCGGTGTTGGCGAAAGCCGCATTCTACAATCTAATCGGTGCGGCACTGACGGCCCCGGTGGCCATTGCCAGCGGCTTGATCGCATGGCAATGGCAATTAGAAGGATCGAAGCTTAAAGGAAACCTGCTTCTACACCTGCTCTTTGCCCTGGCCGCAAGCGGGATGATTTGGCTCCTTTCCGGGTGGCGTATTTCCCAGCGGAAACTCCCGCGACGGAGGCCAGGACTCGCCTACATCATGCTTGCGCTTGGCACTGTCTTGTTGATCGCAATCGCTGGGCATCTGGGCGGGTTTGTCAGCGGAGTTGAAAGTGGCGCGATTTAATTTCGGGAATAAAACCCGCGGGAATCAGTAAGGACAAGTGAAAGCAACATCAAACAAACAACCTAAAAGGAACCAAACATATGTCCGATTACATTTCTCATGATCACGAGCACGACGGGATTGATCGCCGCGGCTTTCTTCAGTGCATGGCCTGGGCTGGCACCGGCCTGCTCTGGACCGTCAGCGGCGGCGTCCTCGTGTCAAAAACCCTTGCCCAAATTGCGAAAGCTGGAGAGCCATTGCCGGCTACGGACCTTAGCTTTCTACAGATTAGCGATAGCCACATTGGCTTCACCAAAGAGGCTAACAAAGATGTTACCGCGACTTTCAAGGTTGCTTTGGATCGAATCAACGCGATGCCTACCCCGCCGTCTTTCCTTATCCACACTGGAGACATCACGCAACTCTCGAAGCCGGAAGAGTTCGACACTTTCGATGAGATACTTAAGAGCTGCCGGACCAAGGATATCTTTTACGTGCCAGGCGAGCACGACGTTCTAAATGACGGCGGCAAGCTTTACCGCGAAAGGTATTTGAAGCGCGTCGAAGCCAAGGGCTCCGGTTGGTATAGCTTTAACAAAAACGGCGTCCATTTCATTGGACTGGTCAACGTGCTTGATCTTCAGGCCGGGGGTCTGGGACAGCTCGGTGATGAGCAGCTCGAGTGGCTCGAAGACGATGTGAAAGATCTCGGAACGAGCACGCCCATTGTTGTCTTCGCGCATATCCCGCTCTGGGCAGTTTATCCCGAATGGGGCTGGGGCACGAGCGACAGCGAACGCGCTCTGGGATATTTGAAACGCTTCGGCTCAGTGACTGTGCTAAACGGCCACATTCACCAGGTGCTCCAGAAGGTAGAAGGCAATATCACTTTCCATACAGCGATGTCCACTGCCTTTCCGCAGCCCGCGCCTGGAACCGCCCCATCTCCTGGACCAATGAAAGTGCCGGCTGAAAGGCTGCGCAGCCTGCTTGGTCTAACAAGCGTCCAGTATAAACAAGGTAAAACCGCGCTGGCCGTCGTCGATACTAACCTCAGCTAACGTAACAACAAATAACTATGACTACACTAACACGTAGAAACAAAACCATCGCACTACTGTGCGCGATCAGTTGTCTGAATCTGTCCGCCTTCGCACTGGCTGGCGACATGAAGGACGCCGATAGCACCAACAGCAAGCAAAACACAATAGAGATCAAAGACTTCGCCTTTAATCCGCAGACCATAACTGTGAAGTCCGGACAGACGATTACATGGATCAATCGCGACGAAGAACCGCATACCGTTGTCAGCGTCGAGAAACAGTTTAAGAAATCGTCCGCGCTGGATACGGATCAAAGCTTCACAATTACAGCTGGTACTCCTGGCACCTACACCTACTTTTGCTCGGTTCATCCCAAAATGACCGGCACGATTGTTGTTGTGAAGTCGTGAGGCGCGATTGATGCAATGAAGAGCAAAAGCGTTCACTGAAGGCGGCGAACACCGCACCGAATGCCAACATGGCCGAAGGAACTATGAACCCACTTCTCCGCGTTGAAACGCAGTGCTAATAGCTAGCTTTTCTCTTCGTCGAGCTTCGCTTTGACCGCCGTTTCGATTTCTTCGTAGAGCGCCTTGTCATTTTTCAAAACTTCTTTTGCCGCATCGCGGCCCTGGGCAAGCTGCGTGCCCTTGTAGTTCAGCCAGGAGCCCCGCTTCTCGATAATTTGTTTTTCCAAGGCCACATCGAGGAGCGCACCGGTGGAGGAAATCCCCTCGTTGTACATGATGTCGAATTCGGCCTCAGTAAACGGTGGCGCTACCTTATTCTTGACAACTTTGATACGGGTACGATTCCCTGTGACAACGCCGTCGGTCTGCTTGATCGCGCCGATACGCCGGATGTCCAGGCGCACACTGGCATAGAATTTTAAGGCTTTTCCACCGGGCGTCGTTTCTGGATTTCCAAACATCACGCCAATTTTTTCGCGGATTTGATTTGTGAAAATGCAGCACGTGCGCGCCTTTGAGATCAGCGACGTGAGTTTGCGCAAGGCCGCGCTCATGAGTCGCGCTTGCGCACCGACTGTGGTGTCGCCGATCTCGCCTTCCAGCTCCGCCCTGGTAACGAGCGCCGCGACCGAATCAACCACGATTACATCGAGAGCGTTCGAGCGTATCAGAGTTTCGCAAATCCGCAGCGCTTCCTCGCCGGAGCTTGGCTGAGACACCAGCAAATCGTCCAGATTCACGCCGAGCCGCTTGGCGTATGCAGGATCGAGCGCGTGCTCCACGTCAATAAAGGCGGCGAGTCCGCCCCGCTTTTGAGCCTGCGCAATCACCGTCAGCGTAAGCGTCGTTTTTCCGGACGATTCAGGGCCGAAAACTTCCATCACCCGGCCCCTTGGAAAGCCGCCTACGCCAAGGGCGCGATCGATCAAAATGTTGCCCGTGGGAATGACATCAATATCGACAATTTTTTCATCGCTCTTCGGTCTTTGCTGCCATACCAGGTGCCTCTAACTACGATGCAGGCGACGATTCGCCAAGCAGAAAAGCAATCGCCTTCGACTTGCCTTCAAACAAGAAAGGCCGCGAACGTTCGCGTTCGCGGCCTCTGGTATGTCTGGAGCTGGCCGTTAAGACACGGAGATTTTGCGCGGCTTGACGTGCTCGGCTTTGGGCAGAGTCAACGTTACAAGGCCCTGCTCGATCTTGGCGCTGATTTTGTCGGCGTCGATCGACGGATCCAGCTCAAATGTGCGTCGGAAATTGTTCGGACGCGATTCGTGATGAATCAGGGTTCCCTGAACTGTCGGAAGCGAACGCTGCCCGACAATCGTGAGCTCGTTGTTTTCGACTGAAATGTCGAGTCCATCTTTTGTCACGCCAGGCATCTCGAGCTCGAGCGTGTAGCCTTCCCCGGCTTCAATCACGCTTGCCGGTGGCGCAATAAACTGGTCGACCTGTGCGCGATCAGCATCGCGATTTTCACGGGTTAATGTATTCATGGTTAAAATTCCTTTCAGTTTCAATCAATTTAGCTGACCTGAATTTGCTTCGGCCTCACTTCTTCGGCTTTGGGCAATGTCACGGTCAGAATTCCATCACGGTATGCGGCGTTGACTTTGCTGGCGTCCACGCGTGTGGGCAATGTGATGCTGCGCCGGAATGTGCCGACGTAACGTTCGGTCCGCTCGGCTTTGTCATTGCCACTGCCTTCACGCTTTTGCTCGCCGCCGATGGTCAATGTCCCGTCATGCAGCGAGATTTCGATGTCCTCCTTACGCATGCCAGGCAACTCAACCACAGCAACGATGTTGTCAGTGTTCTGGTAAAGGTCGAGGGCAGGCGACCAGCCGGTAAAAAGCTGGCCAGCGCGTGGGAAGCTTGACCAGAACGGTAACTCGAAAAACGAGTCGAGTTCGTCTCTGAGCGTGCTCCACCGATTCGACGCCAGTTCCGGAGCCTGATAACGAATTAGATTCATAGGTTTGATGTCTCCTTTCTTGGATACGGATGTTTATTCACTGCATTAGTGAGAGCTGGCTGCATGCCAGCGACACACCCAGCAATTGCTAATGGGTAAGCTCAATCCTGCGAGACAGTTAATCTCTACGAGCAATGTCTCTTTTCGGACAGGCTTAGGTTAATGTGGCACACACACGCACGTATCACCCACAATGGCGGGACAAAATTGCACTCGCCAAATCGATTATCGCTAAAGGGTCGCCCGTCTTGACACTTCGATAAGCAAAGGATTACGAGTCCGGTCGTGAAACCGGCAAACAAACGCCGCGAGGAGCTGGACGCTGTCGTGGTGAATATTGAGCTGACTCTCGTCAGCATCATCCAGGGAGTTGCACTGTTTTTCCTGACCGATAATGCCCGCACGCTTATATCAATGCGTCACTCCGGCACGTTTCTGTATATCGTCGCAGGATTATGCGTGATTTTTATATTTTGGTCGCGATCCGTGATCCACACACTGGCGCTGATTCGATGGCCACTTGAGTTTGGCCACAATTTCTTCTACATCGCTTGTGCGCTCGGCGAAGCGATCCTCTTCAGCCGCCTGGACAATCCGCTTGGGTGGTTTCAACTGAGCGCCGCTTACGCAACTATCGTGTGGCTGCTTTTCATCTACGACATGCGGCTGATTAACGCGCGCCTCAAGGAATCGCGGACGCATTCCGAACGTGCTCTTTACAGGCGCAAAAGGTCGGACCAGTTGCTCAACATTTTGGTGCTCGCACCCGGACTGGTGATCCTTAGTCTCGCGTGTGCTTTCGCCATTTGGCGCTGGCCTGATGTGTTCATCGCCCGGGGCCAGCACACTTGGTTGATTGCGGCTCAGCTCCTCTCGTTCATCGGGTATCTGACTTACACCGGTCGTTATTTCCGAGCGATCGCACCGCTGGTACTTCGCAGCCGCCGGCAAAATTAGCAGTCTATTGTTGGTTCGACAGCCTCGCTAACGGCTAACGCTCAAACCGATTTGTGCTGTCGAGGTAAAGAACAACGAACGCTATTCCGAGCAAGGGCTGGAGAATTTTCTGCACCACGTTGAGGGCGAAAGCGGAAATATCAAAGCCCCGCGCCTGCTGCGCTTCACTAAGTTGCTGTAGCAGCGTTTGGGGATCTTGGGTGGTCATTAATTGGCTAAAATAGTGGCTGAAAAGCGCCCAATCGGAAAGAAGCGTGACTGCCAGCACGAATGCAAACCACAGGGATGCAATCAAGGCTCCGCGCCACAAGGGCCGTTCAAACCAGGGAAGACCCCGGCCACTGTGCGCAAGATTTCTGCTACCGCGCAGCGAGTCGATGAATCCAGCGTTTTCGAGAACCGCAAACTGCTGCCAAAACAGAAAATTGACGAAGAAACGGCTAAACATCCAAACCTGCAGAACGAGCAAAGCCAGAGCAAAAAGGACCAACAACAACGAAGAGGCACCGGCAAGGGCCATGCCGGCGATAATCAATCCAAATACCATCAGCAGAAAGAACACGCCGTAGACAAAGATGCAGAGCGCAGCAATGCGAGGCCAGTATCTGACAGCTTCATTTAGCGCAATAACCAAACCGGACCGGCGCCCGCCCGCAAACTCAACAGTGAGAATTTGGATGCCTGCGATATAGACTGGCCACATCGCCATTGAGAGGATGAACATCAAGAAGGCAAAAAGCCCAGCAACGAGAACGCGAACATCGCCACCCGAACCGCGTGCAGTATGCGTTAATGCAGTCGTCAACTGACTGCACACCGATGGCAGTAACACCAGGAGGGTAAGGCCAAGAAATTGAAAAAAGCCTTTGCGGTAAATCTGAAACGTCGCTGCCAAAATCTGACCGAAGCTGCGGCGTGCCACTGGTAGCGGCGCTTGTGCCGGGCGCCCGGCGGCTGGCACGGCAGCCTCTACGTCAAACAATCCCGGAATCGTTGCCGCAGTGTTCCAAAGATCGGCACCCGCGATTCGGGCTTCGTTTTCAGGAAGCAGTCGTCCCTCTTTCTTCCATTCGAGCAGGGTATCGATATTCGCCGGCCCGTATTCCTTTCCCTGCACGCGCACGATCCATTCTTCCGCCATCTCTTGATCATCCAGCATCATGCATCCAGAATCCAGCATCAGCCCTTCTCAATGAAACTGTTGCTCATTGACGGTCATTACTACGTTTACCGATCGTTTTTCGCCATCCCGAATCTTTCCAATTCGCGCGGCGAGCCGACCAACGCCATTTTCGGCTTTACAAAAACGCTGCGGTTAATGCTGAAACATTTGCAACCCGAGCTAGGCGCAGTGGTTTGGGACGAAGGCGTGCCGCAGAAGCGGGTGGAACTGCAACCAGCGTACAAGGAAACGCGAAAAGAGATGCCCAAACCGATGATCCCGCAGCTCGAGTTTATCCAGAAACTCACACCCTTGCTCGGTTTTCAAAATATCTCCCTCCCAGATACCGAGGCAGACGATCTGATGGGCTGTTACACTATAGCCGCCTGCGACCGGCCCGGCATGCAGGTTGTGCTCGCAACTAACGATAAGGACCTTTATCAGCTCGTCGGGCCTTGCGTCAAAGTTTATACAACAGCAAAGGCGGATCTCGCGTCGCCCAAGGATGCATTCGCATTGCTGAGCGAAGAGCAAGTCATCACGAAATGGGAGGTTCCGCCCAAATTAATTGGCGATGTCCTCGCATTGACCGGGGATTCGGTCGATAACATCCCCGGAATTGGTCTGGGTCGCAAAACCGCGGCAGCATTGATTCGCGAGTTCGGCGGGCTGGAACCCTTGCTAAACAGCATCGATAAGGTGAAAAGCGCACGAACGCGGGAGAAGCTTGCCAACGCTCGGGAGCAAATTTTGCAAAACCGAAAAATGGTCGACCTCGATTGTCATATGGAATTGCCTGTGCCGCTCGATCAGCTTCAAATCCGACCCGATTACCCCGCGCTCATCGCAGCGCTCGAAGGATGCGAGTTTAAGTCACTGCTTCAGGAGGTACGCGATGAAGCGCGCGGGGCCGCAGTCCCGAAGCAGGATGAACTTCTCTAATCAAAGTTTGCCGCAGAGCTTCTGACACCGCTACGGGAGTCCAATTCCATAAGCGACTCAGTGTCTGTAGATTAGTATCAGACACGAATTCTTCGTAAAAAATTCGAACAAAGTCCGTAACCCGCTGTCAAAGCTAACAGGTTAAGGCGATTCGGGTGGTAGCACGATTTTCTGGATTCGTTGTTTCTCCTTAGCGTGCTCTGCCCGAATCTTTTTTTGTCTGATTTGAGACAAAGCGCCAGGCGGATCGCCTATCCAGTGTACGCGCCCTCCGCGCACCACGGACTTGCCCAAGACGACCCAGCACGTTTGATACACGCGTGCCTAATAGACCCGCTCGCATTTCGCACTTATTGTGCGCTTTGTTCCTGCCCGCATGAAGCCAGACCATTACGACCCAATCGCCGCGGCTCTTAAAGAGGACATCGGCGACGGCGACATTACGACCGACTCTTTCGTGCCGGAAACGCTGCACGCAACGGGACGCATTATCGCACGTGAAAAAGCCGTGGTTGCTGGCACCGGATCAGCCGCGGAAGTTTTTCGACAGGTTGATCCGGCGACGGATATCCAGATTACTTGCCATGATGGGGATGAGGTTGCGGCTGGCGACCTCATTATCGAGGTCCGTGGTCTGGCGCGTTCGATTTTAAAGGGGGAACGCGTGGCGCTGAATTTTTTGCAACATCTCTGCGGCATCGCCACCGTGACGCGCGAATTCGTCAATGCCATCGGGAATCATTCGGCCAAGATTCTTGATACGCGGAAAACCACGCCTGGGCTGCGGGCATTAGAAAAGGCAGCAGTCGTCGCCGGTGGTGGCGTTAATCATCGTTTCGGCTTGTACGACATGGTGCTCATAAAAGACAATCATCTCGCGGCCCTCGGAGGGCTTTCGGGCTTTGCCGATCGAATTCGTCGTCTTCGGCGAGAGCGGCCAAACATCCGCATTGAAGTGGAGGCGGATGAGCTTGAACAAGCTCGTGCTTTTGTCGAGTTGGACGGCATAGATGTTGTGCTTCTCGACAACATGCCGCCGGCCCAAATTCGAGAAGCCCTGGCGCTGCGAAGGAACAACATCAAGTTCGAAGCAAGCGGCGGCATCACGTTGAAAAACGTGAAGCGCGTGGCAGCTACGGGGGTCGATTATATTTCCATTGGCGCGCTTACGAACGCCGCGCCCGCGATCGATATCGCGCTGGAAATGACGCATGTTCCGGGCTGAAATGTCCGATCGGTTGATCGCCGGTAAACTGGAAGCTGCCTGCCGCTGTGCCACGATCGGCCGACAGATCATTGTGCAGGAGCAAACTGGCTCGACCAATGACGCGATCTTGCAGGTCACCACGGCAAATTCAAACGAGGGTCTGGTTTTGTTTGCCGAACATCAAACTGCCGGGCGCGGTCAGCGTGGCAATCGGTGGGAATCGGCCGCAGGCAAAGGGCTTTGGTTTTCAATTCTTTTGCAACCAAAACTCCAGATCAACGACTCGGGACGACTCACAATCTGGGCGCTGGAAACTATTTCCGACGTCATTCAAACGGGCTTTTCGCTGGAACCCACGATCAAATTGCCAAACGACGTTCAGCTTTACAGCCGCAAGGTAGCCGGAGTGCTGGTGGAGATGCGCGCGCAAGAGAAGGCGCCGCATCTGGCTGTCGTGGGAATCGGAATTAACGTGAACCAGTCGTTGGAAGATTTTCCAGCGGAACTGCAGAGCTGGGCGATCTCGCTTGCGATAGCGATGCATCAACCGGTTGATCGCCAGAAATTGGCAATTGCCATCCTTCAGAACCTGGATCGGACCTATCGCGCCCGCTTCGCCGGTAACTCTTGATTTTTCAGCTTTTCAACTGGTGCGCAAGCCAGCCGCGATAGATGTGCGGCGAAATCTCGGATGGTTTGATTTCGCTGCGCCCGCCCCAGAAAACATTCGTGTAAGAAATGGAAATGTCGCTCAACCGAAGATGTTGATCGATGGCCGCCTTGTGATCCAGGAGCAGTTGTTTGTCAGTGCCGTGCGCCACAGCCATGACGTTTACGTTCTTGAATTCCGGCCCGGCCTCGCGCCAGTAGCAATGCGTCAGAATGTGATGGCGGCCGACCTCCTCCCCCGCTTCGATTTCACGGCCGGGCGGTACTGCCCAGTGAAACAGCGCGTTGAATCGCGTAACACGGATACCGGCAGCCGATGGTTTGACATGTTCGAGAAAAGTTGAAAAACGCCCGACAATTTTTCGCGCGCTTAATCCTTCGGCCACGCGATAGAATTCTTCCGGCGAAACGCCGGCTTCGTTTGCGCGCGCAACCCAGGGCGACGGTTTGATCTCTTCCGGAGCAAATTCGCGCTTAAGCGCAAGCAGGACCCCCCACTCGTGATCGGTAAGTTCGACAATCTGCACCGGGATCATTCTTGCGGGCTGATCCGCCTTACTGCCCGGCTCAATCGTTTTCCGGCGAACATGGCCGACCCCGAGTGTAAAAATTCCTTTTGCCGGCATCAGACGAAAACGTTCCGCACCGACTTTTTTTGCCAGCAATTCGCAATGCTCCGGCAGCGAAAATCCCTGAGGAACCTTGACCGTGGTCCAAAGTTTGTAGTCCGACCCCGCGCTGGCAGTATCGGTGGAGCGCAGCACCACATGACCCGAAAAAGGATCGCGCTGAAACATCCAGTCGAATGCGCTGTCGATTTTGTCCTCTGGAACTTTCCACGCCACCAGTGCGCCTTCAGCCAGATTACTTGCAAGCAAAGTTTGACGAACGCGGCGAATTGTTCCTGCGCGGAGCATTGCAGCGATCCGCGCCATGACTACGTCGACAGCGATGCCTGAACGCTTCGCAATTTCCTCGAACGGCTCGCGCACAAATCCTTCGATCTTGTCCTCGGAAATCGCGAGAATTTTCGCGTTGATCGGGTCGTTATGTTCTACCGGCAACATCCCGATATTAATTAGCGCGCCACCGAGTAAATTGTCCAATACCATGGTTCGATATCCTGATGGTCTTTCCTTGTTCGAAGCGCGCGCCTTGTTTTTTCGTGACGCTAAGCTCGGCCCGGACGGCGGCTATGGCGATCGCTGGGTTCGCGTCGAAACGAAACCGATTCCTTTTTATTTTCCAAATTGGCCTTCCGCGCGTGGCCGCGGCGCGATTGCACGATCTGCATCACCTCGCCACTGACTACGAAACGGATTGGCCGGGCGAAGCAGAAATTGCCGCGTGGGAAATTGCGAGCGGCTGCGCGCGTTATCACGCGGCGTGGATCCTTAACTTTGGCGGTTTCGGTGCCGGGCTT
>WNGI01004852.1_pt1 | contig 12035 bp, 10 predicted proteins | sample 5400621 | NCBI WGS metagenome assembly WNGI01 (sample SAMN13153374, study PRJNA577476) | soil metagenome | isolation source: 20 cm soil or saprolite under Garry oak tree replicate 1 | place: USA:California | collected 2016-06-15 | reverse complement strand
GCCTCGCGACGAGCTGGTACCTGAAGCAAGCGGGCGTCGAGCACGTGGTCCTCGAATCCGGCCGGGTCGCCGAGACCTGGCGCTCGCGACGCTGGGACTCGTTCTGCCTGGTCACTCCGAACTGGAGCGTCCGGCTGCCGGGCGCCGCCTACAGCGGACCGGACCCCGACGGGTTCATGGGCCGCTCCGAGCTCGTCGAGCACTTCCAGAGATGGGCGGATTCGTTTGCCGCCCCGGTGACGGAAAGATGCCCGGTCTCTATGCTCGAAGCGCGCGGCGAAGATTTTGCTCTCGAGACTCCATCGGGGACGCTTATCGCGCGCAACGTGGTCGTGGCTTCGGGCGGTTACCAGTGCGCCTACAGACCGCCCAATGCCGAGCTGATCCCGCCTCGTATCACCCAGCTGCGCGCCGAGGACTTCCGCAATGAGGAGGCGCTGCCCGCGGGTGCGGTCCTGATCATCGGCGGCGGCCAGACCGGCTGCCAGCTCGCGGAGGAGCTTCATCAGGCGGGGCGCAGGGTGTTTCTCTCCTGCGGCCGAGCTCCGTGGATGCCCCGCCGCATGGGCGGTCACGACCTTGTCTGGTGGATCATCGAGTCCGGCTTCTGGAACCGGACGCTTGCTCAGCTCCCATCGCCGGCCGCGCGCTTGCTCAGCAACCCGCTGACGAGCGGCCACGATGGCGGCCACGACCTCCACTACCGGACCCTTCACGCGATGGGCGTCGAGCTGCTGGGCCGCTATGCAGATGCAGACGAGCGCAGCGTTCGATTCGCGGACGACCTGGTGGCAAGCATGCGGGCGGGCGACGATCTTTCGCGCGTGTTCATGAAGTGGGTCGGGGCGATGTGTGAGAAGCGCGGCCTGGATGTTCCTTGGGAGGTTCCTTCGCCGCTTGACATCGCAGGAAGAACTGAGCTGGACATCGACGCTGAACGCATCACGACAGTGATCTGGACCGCTGGATTCCGTCCCGACTATGGATGGGTACGCCTTCCTGTCTTCGACGCGATGGGCTTCCCGATCCAGGAGGACGGGCGCAGCGCCGTGCCCGGGCTTTACTTCATGGGCGTCCACTTCCAGCGCAAAGCACAATCGGCCGTGCTCTACGGTGTAGGGGAGGACGCTGAGCAGGTGGCAAACCACATCGTGCAGAACAGAAGGTGAAAGTCGCGGTCGCCATGTCGGGCGGCGTCGATTCGTCGGTCGCCGCGGCCTTATTGCAGGCGCAGGGCCATGACGTGGTCGGCGTGACGCTGCAGCAGTGGCCGCGCGACGATTCCGACGAAGCTGCGCGTCACGGTGGCTGCTGCTCGCTGTCCGCGGTCGAAGACGCGCGCCGGGTCGCCGCCGTGCTGGACATTCCTTATTACTGCTGGAACCTGGAGCAGGAGTTCGGCGAGCGAGTGATCGAGCCATTCCACCGGGCGTACCTCGCGGGCCGAACACCGAATCCTTGCGTGCGGTGCAACGCCTTCGTGCGCTTCGACCTGATGCTGTCGCGTGTCGTCGAGCTTGGATTCGACCGCCTCGCCACCGGCCACTACGCACGGATCGCACGCGGGCCGAATGGGCCAGAGCTTCACATGGCCGTCGATGCCGCGAAGGACCAGTCGTACATGCTCTATCACCTGGATCGGGAGCGGCTTTCGCGCGTCGTCTTCCCACTGGGCGGCATGACCAAGCGCGAGGTGCGCGAGCACGCGCTGGAGTTCGGCCTGCCGGTCGCGAACAAGGCGGAAAGCCAGGAGATCTGCTTCGTCCCGCGCGGCCAGACCGCCGCTTACCTCGCGCGGCGGCTGCCGGTCCGAACAGGCGCCGTGACGGATGCCGCCGGGCGCACGCTCGGCACGCATCGGGGCACCGCGCTGTACACGGTCGGTCAGCGCAGCGGCTTCGGGGACCTCGCCGAACCGGGGCCGTGGTACGTGACCAGGATCGACGCGGCCACCAACCAGATCATCGTCGGCCGCCGCGACGACCTTGCGGTGCGCGAAGTCTCGCTCGAGGAGGTCACGTTCATCGACGGCGCGACACGCGAACCGCTTCAGTGCGAGGCCCGGCTGCGCTACCACGCGCCCGCCATTCCGGCCGTGTACGAAGACGGTCGATTGAGGCTGGACGAGCCATTCCTCGGGGCGGCGCCTGGGCAGGCGGCGGTGCTCTACTCGGGCAGCCGGGTGCTGGGCGGGGGGATCATCGCAGCGGCCGCGTGAGCGGTCCTCCTGACCTGGTCCTCGCCGCTTTCCACTGGCTCGAGTACCTCGGGCTGCTCGGCGGCATCGGCTCGTTCGTCGTCCGGCGGCTCGGCCGGATGCCTCCTCGCATCGAATGGGCGAACCCCCCGATGCACGTTGCGCTCGCGGCGGCGCTGGCCGGCGGCCTCGGGCTGCTGGCGTTCGAGCACAGCTCGTGGGTGCTGCCACGCGTTGCCGCCGAGGGGGCGGCCCTGGTGCTGTGTCTGCGCGGCAATCGGTACGTCGCGCCCTTCGCCGTCCTGGGTGCTGCCCTCCTGCCGTTGGCCGGTCACGCGTCGGGCGTGTCGCCGGAGGCGGCCGGTGCGCAGTTCGCGGACGCGCTCCATGTCCTGTCCGCCGGCATGTGGGCGGGAGGCATCCTCTGCCTCGCAAGCTTGCAGCCGCCTGGCGGGTGGAGGTCACCGGAGGCACGCCTGTTGCTCGACCGGTTCGGCCGCGTCGCCTTGATCGCGTTCGGCGTCACCGCGCTGACCGGGTTGCTGAGGGCGACCGAGCAGCTGTCGGACATCAGCGACCTGTGGACGACGGCGTACGGAGTCGTCCTGATGCTCAAATCGGCGGGCGTCCTGGCGATGCTGGCGGCGTCCCTTGCCTGGCGCCGCGCGTGGCCGGCACACCGGGCCGAGGCCGCCGTGGCGACCGCCGTGGTCGGGGCGACGGCCTTGCTCGCCGCCTTTCCGCTACCGGCATAGGATTGGGCTGTGGCGCACGTTAGCGACGTGATGGCCAAGCGACTCCAAACCGTCGGCCCCGAGGACACCGTCGGCGAGGCGGTCGCGGTGATGGCACAGAACCGCATCGGCTCGGTCCTGATCATGGACGGCGAACGGCTCCTGGGCATCTTCACCGAGCGCGACACAGTGCGCGCGCTGTCTCAAGCGCACGACGCGGCGAGGCATGAAATCGTTTCCTGGATGACGCACAACCCCACGACGGTGGCTCCGGACGTGGATGCCGAAGACGCGCTGCGCACGATGCTCGACAGCGGCTTTCGCCACCTACCGGTGGTCGAGAACGGCAAGGTCGTCGGCATGGTTTCGATGAGGGATCTCGCGGGCTAAACCAAGCGACTCCCGCCAGCCAGGCGCCGCGGGTTGCTTGAAGTGGTTGGCGAACTCGACGAGATCCTGGTGGGATACTGCGGCCATGCGGGTATTCTCGCGAGCCCTTGGCCGCTGGGACATGCTGCGGGTCGCCGCGGCCGGCTTCGGCATCGCCTGGCTGGGCGTCCTCGCGGCCTTCGTGGTGGCGGTCACGACCGTGCGTCCAGACCTCGCGAGCGTGCTGGCGGCGGTCGCCGCGGTCGCGATTGGCGCAGCCGGCTTTATGTATGCTTGGCGCGAGCCGGGGGCCTAGCCGAAAAACCGGCCTATAGCCGCGTCTTTCATCACCACGGAGTGTCCATGGACTCCCTCCACGCGATAGGTTTCTACGTGTCCTCCGGCGTGTTGCTCATCGGAGCTCTCGGAGTCGCGTTGCTGACAGGTCGCGAGCTGCGCGCAGTGGCCCTCGCGGTCGTCGGGGTCGGACTGGGTGGACTCTACATCTCGCTCGCCGCCGGCTTCGCTGCCGTGGTGGCGCTGATCTGCTACCTGGCTTGCGGCGCACTGGTCGCCGGCCCGCGATACCGCTCCGTCGAGGCTGTCGTCGGGCCGCTGTGGCGGCAGGTCGGGGCGATCGGAGCGGCAGCGTTGCTTGCGGTGATCATCTACGCGGCCTTGCGCGGCGACTTCGTCGCAGCGAAGTTCTTTGGCGGCGCGTTCGGGGCGTCAGCCATCGGCCGCCTTCTTTTCGCCCACGACGCGCCGGCCACCGAAGCGGTGGCTGCACTCGTCCTGGTGAGCCTTGCGGGGGCGACGGCGGTGTGGCGGGTCAGGGAGCGGGCGCGTTGAGCGCGAGCCTGGTCGCCGTGCTGTTCGTCGCTGCGGCGCTGGTCGCCGTCGGCGTGTTCACCGCCGTGTGGCGTCGCGACGTGACCGCAGCGCTCGGCGGCATCCCGTTGATCCTGGGCGGAGCCGGCGTCGCGTTCGCCGGCGTGGCGCGTTTCGCCGCGGCGGGAAGCCCCCACCTGTTCGGCCAGGAGTTTGCCGTCCTGCTTGCGATCGTCGCCGTCGCCCTGCTGGCGCTTGGCCTCGGCATCGCAGGCCGGGAGGGCGCTCGCTGAGCTTCTTCGCGCTCGCGGGCGACCTTGTCGCGGCGGCGTCGGGAGCGGCTTCAGGGGCTGCCTCCGGAGCGAGGCCGTCCGGCTTCAACTTCGACCCGGCGAACGCCCTTGGCTGGGCCGTGCCGGTCCTGCTCATCGCACCGTTCGCCTCGTTCCTGCTTGCGCTGTCGAGCGTCCGCACGAGACGGTCCGCGTCGGCGATGGCGATGTTCGGCACCGTGGTCTCGCTTCTGCTCACCCTGCTCGTGGCATGGGGCCTGGCCCGCAGGTCGACGCCCTACGTCGCCAGCTACCAGTACATCAACATGTCGGTCGCGTTCTCAGGGCCGACCAACTTCCAGACGTTTGCGATCAACCTTGTTTTTCATGTCGATCACCTGACCGTCATCGCGCTTTTCGTGATCGAGGTCTGCATGATCGCGGCGATCGGCTGGCACCAGCTGATGGGCCGCTCCGAGCCCGGCGCGGCTCGCTTTCATGCATTGATCACGCTGCTTCTCTTCGCCTTCACCGGCGCCCTCGTGAGCTGGGACCTGGCGGAGATGTTCGGGTTCTGGGCGCTCGCGGGCGGGTTGACGTATCTGCTGCTCACGCATCGCTGGGGGTTCGACGAAGCGGCGTCGCGAGCCCGTATCGCGCTCGCGCTGCCGTTCTTGACCGACCTCTCGCTGCTGTGCGGGATCGCGTGGCTCTACGCGCGGTACGGCACGCAGAACCTGGCGACGCTTTTGCCGATCCTGCACACGAACCCTGGATGGACGGTCCGTTCGATCGTGGTCGGATCGGTGCTCCTTTTCGTCGGCGTGGCGGGCCGGCTCGCCCTATGGCCGCTAAGCGGCTGGCTCACCATGACGTCGACGACGGCGCCAACCGCGGCGTCCGCCATCGCGCAGTCGGCGTGGTCAGTGGTCGGCATCGTCGTCCTCTACCGGTTGACGCCGATCTTCGCCGCCTCCAACAAGCAGACCCTGCAGGCGTTCCTGGTTGCGTGCGCAGTGTCGGCCGTGATCGCCGGCGCCGCCAGCCTGGTCGGCAACGGACCGCGACGCGTCATCACGCTTGCCGGCGCCGGCGCGGTCGCGGTCGGAGCGGCGGTCGTGATCAACGGCGCTTATCACCAGCCCGCGGCTTTTGCCATCGCAGGTGTCGCAGCGGTCCTCGCGGTGGCGCCGGCACGGGCGGCCGCGCTCCTCGCGGCGTCGACGATCGCGAACGCGATGCGCACCGACGATATGGCCGAGATGGGGGAGGCGTGGCGCCGGATGCGCGCGAGCTCGGGCGCGCTGCTCGCGTCCGCCATTGTCATCGGACTCGCTGCGAGCGGAGCGCTTGCCTTCGGGGTCAGCTCGCGCTCGCGGCTGGGTATCGCTCTCGGCGAGGCGGTGCTGCTCATCGCGGTGGGCGCGCTTCGCGTTTTCTTCGGCGTCTCATTCGGCATCCTTCGCAGGCGCCGCGCCTTTGATCCGGACCGTGTGCGCGAGCCTGAGGGCGCGCGCGGATTTCCATACTGGCTGGCCGGCGCCGGCGCCGCTTTGCTCGTCGCGTCGTTCCTGCCTGCTTGGCTTAACTTCCTGGACGGGCAGAAGCACCCTGCCGCTGGGCCGCTGGCGATCGCCGTGTGGGCCGCTGTCGCGATCGTCGGCTTTGCCGCATGCGCCGTCGTCTTCACGCGCGGCAAGGACGGAGCACTGGCTCTCTCGGCTTTCGGCGGAGGTTTTCTCCAGCGGTCCGCGGCGGGCGGACTCGGCATCGTGGACCGCTTCCTGGTCGAGCCCACCACGGACGCGGGCCGCCGCATCGGCGATTGGATCGCCGCGGGAGACGGAGCGCTCGGCCGTTTCGCCACGGCATCAGGCCAGCTCGCGCTGGCGGCGGGACGCGGCCCCGCTCTGCCGATCGTGGTCGGCCTGGCGATCGTTCTCGCCCTCGTGCTTGCGCTGGTGGCGCCAGGGATCGCGCGATGACGCTGTCCGCGATCACCCAGCAATCCGTCGGCGCCGGCATCTTCTCCTCGGCGTTCTTGCTCAGCATTCTGATCTGGCTGCCCGTGATCGCGGCCGTCGGGATCGCGGTCATGCCCAACCCGCGGGGCCGCTACGACACGTTGATCAAGCAGATCGCGTTCTTCGCGAACCTCGTGACCATGTTCATCCTCTTCATCGCCTACAACCAGTTCGAGAACTTCCTGCCGACGATGCAGTACGAGGAGAAGGTCCCGTGGCTGCCCGCGATCGGTGTCACGTACCACCTCGGCGTCGATGGTCCCGGCATCGCGATGCTCATGCTCTCCGGCTTGGTGGGCATCGCGTCGGTGCTGGCCTCGACCGGCATCCGCGAACGCGTGCGCACGTACTTCGCGCTTCTCCTTCTCGCGCAGGCGTCCGTCAACGGCGCGATCGTCGCCCGCGACATGTTCGTGCTCATCCTCTTCTGGGGTGCGTCGATCGTTCCGATCGCACTGCTCATCCTCGGCTGGGGCGGCCCTCGGAGGGTGGGGGCGGCGTGGCGGCTCGTCGGTTACTGGGGGCTCGGCACGGCGGCGCTCGTGGCCGGCGCACTAGCTCTGTACGCGGTCACCGGCGGCCGCACCTTCGACATGGACACGCTGCTCGGGACAGCTCAGTCCCCGCGCATCCAGATCGGCGTCAGCATCGCGATGATCGTCGCCGGCGCGACGCGGCTGCCCCTGTTTCCGCTCCACGGATGGCTGCGCGACGCGCTCGCCGAGGCGCCGGTCGGCGTCGCGGTTGTCGTGTCGGGCGCAGCGTCGAGGCTCGGCGCCTTCCTCCTCCTGCGCGTGGTGATCGGTGCCGAACCCGCGGCCGCCCACCTGCTTTCGCCGGTGCTCGCCGCCCTGGCGGCGTTGACGGTGGGTTACGCCGCCCTCGCCGCGATTCGATCCGTCGACATCCGCCACGCCGGTGCCTACCTCGCGATGGTGCCGGGCGGCATCACTCTGCTGGGCCTCGCCGCGGTCTCGCCGCTGGGCATCGCGGGGAGCGTGCTGAGCCTGTTTACGGGCGGACTGGCGGCGGCGCTCATCGCGGGTGTATGCGCCACCGTGTCTGAGCGCGCGCAGACGCGCAGCCTGCTCCTGCTGAGCGGGCTTGCGCCGCGGATGCCCAACATCGCCTGGATCTTCCTGCTCGCGGCGTTCGCCTTGCTCGGCGTGCCGATCTTCGCTTCGTTCGCGAGCGAGGTGATGACGTTCTTCGGTGCGTTCAAGACCCAGCCCATCGGAGCGTTCGCCGTGGCCATCGGCCTGGCCGTCACCGCCGTGGCGCTGGCGGCGCTGCTCGGACGCGTCCTGTTCGGCTCGCCCAACTCAGACGCGCCCGGCGTATCGGACGCGGCTCTCGGCGAGACCTGGTACCTGGGCATCCTCGCGGGAGCACTGCTCTGGATCGGCCTGTTCCCCGGCGGACCCAAGATTCCGGGGACCGACGTGCCGCTCTTCGACCCCGGCTTCATGAATCAGATCGCCGCCGGCGTCTCCGACATCACGTCCAACTACACGCTGCCGGCGCCGGCCGCACCCGCCGCCCAATGAGGTACACCGTCCTGGTTCCCGAGGCGCTCGTGGTCGCCCTCGCGGTCCTCGTCCTGCTGGCCGGACGCTTCGGGTGGATGCCCGGAACATTTCGCGCGTATCTGCCCCAGGTGACCGCGCTCGTCGTCCTGGTCGCGTTCGGCATCGAGCTATGGGCGGGCGCGTCGGTGACGACCTATTTCGGCGGCGCGCTCATCCAGGATCGGTTTGCGCTGTTCGCCAAGGCGGCCGCGTTGCTGACGGCGGCGATCGCCCTCGCGGCCACCGACTGGGCGGCCGAGGACTCCCTGCACATCGGAATCGCGATGCCGCTGCTGGCGGCCTTCGGCGTGATGGTGGCGGCGTCCGCGGGCGATATGCTCGGACTGTGGGCGGGCCTCGAGCTCGCCGCCGCGGCGGCGGTCGTGATGGTCTCCCTGCGCCGACCCGACCTCGGGCTGCGGCTGCTCCTGGTGGGCGGCATCGCGACCGGCTTGATCCTGTTCGGCCTCGCGTTCCTCTACGCGACGACCGGCAACTCCGATCTGGGCGCGATTCGGGACGTGCTGGCGAACAGGGCTCCGACGCTGGCGCTCGCGCTGCCGATGCTTCTGCTCGCGGCGGGTCTTGCGGTCCGCGCCGGTCTCGCTCCGTTCCACGTGGCGGGTCTGCCCGCCGGCCTGGGCGCGTCGCCGCTTGGCGCGGGGCTCGTGGTCGGACTCACGGCGGTCGCCGCCGCCACCGTCGCGATCAAGCTGGTGACGGCGCTCATCCCTGTCCCCGCGGTTTACACGCTGTACGCGTACGTCCTCGCGGCGGTGGCGATGGTCGGCGGCGGGGCTGCCGCCCTGGCCGTCCGCTCACCTCGGCCTCGCCTCGCCTACCTGGCGGTGGGCCAGCTCGGGTGGGTGACCGCGGGACTGGCGACGCATTACCGATCCGGGATCGCGGCCTCGCTGTTCCTCCTGGGCGCCTTTGCGGTCGCGGCCACGTGCGGGCCGGCCCTGCTCGGGCGGGCCGAAGGTGGGGAGCCGGCGATCGCGGGACTTGGAGCGGTTCGCCCGGTGCGCGCGGCCGGCATCGGGCTGGCCATGCTGTCGCTCGCCGGTGCGCCGCCGCTGGCGGGGTTCTTCGGCGAGCTGACCGTCGCCGCGGCCCTCGCCCAGAGCGGGAGCTTCGCCCTCCTGGGGCTCGGCCTCCTCGGCTCGGTGATGAGCATCGCCGCGGTCATCGGCACCTTGCGCGTCCTCTATATACAGAGCCCTCTGGAGGAGGCCCGGCGAGGGGCGGCCGCCGCGCTGCCGGCGGTCACCGGGCTCTCGACGGCCGGGGCGGTCGTCTTCTGTGTCGTGATCGCCGCCTACGGCGTGTTCGGCAACCCGATCCTGGGACTGGCCGATCAGGGGGCCGAAGCGCTGGGACTCAGGTAGCCGAACGGTTTCGGCGCCCTCACTCTCACTCTTCCAGCGGAGAGGGATCCGGGGTGAGGGCGTAGACTCGCACGAAGCGAACTAAGCACGCGTCGCAGAAAACGTCCTGGAGGTCCCCGCCCTGACCGCGCAGAAGAAGCGGGCTCGCGCCCGAGCGCGCACCCGCCGAGCCCCCAAGCAGCAGCGCACGAATCACCCGCTGATGCGGATCACCCTGCTCGCGCTGATCGTGATGTCGTGTGCCGCCCTGCTCGGTACCGGCACCACGATCGGCGTCGTCGACTACTTCGCCGGCGACCTGCCCTCGATCGATGCGATACAGACCGCCAACCTCAGCCAGACGACGCGCATCCTCGACCGCAACGGCAAGCTGATCGAGTCGCTGTATCACGAGAATCGCACCGTCGTTTCGCTGAGCAAGATCAGCCCCAAGCTGCAGGCGGCGACGATCGCCACCGAGGACCGCACGTTCTACGACAACTCGGGCGTCGACTACAGGCGCCTGTTGATCGCCGTCTTTTATGACCTGACGCATCGCACCGCGACGCTCGGGGGTTCGACGATCACGCAGCAGGTCGTCAAGAACGACGTCCTGGACACCGAAGAGGCGCAGAGCCGGACCGTCAGCCGCAAGTTCCGCGAGCTGCTGCTCGCCGAGGAGATGGAGCGTCGCTACACGAAGCAGCAGATCCTCGAGCTCTACCTCAACACGATCAACTACGGCAACGGCGCGTATGGGGCAGAGGCGGCGGCGGAGACCTACTTCCAGGTCCACGCGAGCGACCTGACCTGGGCCCAGGCGAGCTTCCTGGCCGGGCTGCCGCAGGCCCCGAGCGATTACAACCCGTTCGGCACGCCGGACGAGGTGGACGCGGCGAAGGGGCGATGGCGCCAGGTGCTGGACAGCCTGGTCGCGGTCGGTCAGCTGGCGGGGCCGACCGCCGACAGCATCTTTGCGGAGAACGTGATCCAGAAGATGATCGCCGCGCGCAAGGCGCTGCCCGCGGCGCACCCCGCGCTGACCGCGCACTTCGTCGACTACATCGTCAAGTACATCAAGCAGCGCTACGGCGACCTCGCGCTGTACGAAGGCGGCCTGACGATCACGACGACGCTCGACCTCGGCACGCAGGCGATGGCCGACAAGTGGGTCAAATCCGGCGTCCATGCCTACGCGAAGCGGGGCGTGAACACCGGGGCGATGATGGCGATGAACCCGAACGACGGCGAGATCCTCGCCATGGTCGGCAGCGCCGACTACAACAACGCGGCCATTCGCGGCCAGATCAACCTGACCGGTACCGATCCGCTCGGGTGGCGCGGAGTCGGGTCGTCGTTCAAGGTCTACACGTACGCGGCCGCGCTGCAGGCCGGATTGGTCACGCCGGCGTCGCTGCTCAACGACCAGACGGGTGTCATCGGCGGGCACACCTTCAGCGACTGGGATGGCAAGCACGAGGGTTACATCACGCTGCGCACGGCGTTGGCGCGTTCGCGCAACCTGCCCGCGCTGTGGACGTACTCGCAGGAAGGCGGTGACCGTGTCGTGTCCCTGATGCACAGCCTGGGCGTGACGGCGAAGATCGAGAACCCGGCGGGCGTGTCGACCACGCTCGGCCATGACGCGATCTCGATGGCGGAGCACCTTGCCGCCTACTCCGCGTTCGACAACGGGGGGTTCCGGGTCAGCCCGCACGGCATCCTGCGGGTGACGGACGCGAGCGGGAACGTGGTCGAGGCTTTCGACCCGAACTTCGGACACGTCCAGGTCATCACACCGGAGCTCGGCTACGTGATGACCGACCTGCTGCGCGGGCCCGTGAAGCTGTACCTCGGTTCGCTGGGTGCCCGTCCCGTGGCGGGCAAGTCGGGAACGACCGAGGCCTACACGGGGTCGATCTTCATCGGCTACACGCCGAACCTCGCGGTGGCCGCGTCGTTGATGCACATCAACGATGGACCGAAGTGCAAGTCGGGGTACGCGTACCTCGCGACCAACTTTCCGCCGTCGGGATGGCAGTGCCCGACGTCGGTCCTGTTCGGCGAGAACGTCGGCATTTCCGTGTGGAAGCCGTTCGTGGCGGAGTACTACACGAAGCATCCGTGGCCCGCGATGTGGACGCCACCAGCCGGTGTCGTGACGCGTCAGGTGTGCGCATACGACGGCGGATACATAGCAAATGGCGGCTACAAGGAGATCTTCCTCAAGGGCTTTGGCGAGCCGCGCCTGCCGTGCGGGGCGAACCCGTATCCCGGCGAGGCGCCCTACACGCCGCCTCTACCGTCGCCCCCGCCCGTGCCCACGCCAAAAGCGACGCCACCGGCACACTAGTCGCCGTGCGTCTGAACCGGACCGGCGTGATCGCCGGTGCGATCTATCTCGGCGTCGGATTGGTGTGGCTCTTGGTCGCGCGTCCGGCGGGTGCCGTTTGGCTGATGGCCTTGTGGCTCGTGGTGATCGCCGTGATTGGCGCCTTTGTCCCCGGCGAGGCGAACCAGGTCACGCTCGCGCGCGCCTACCTTGCGGTGCCGGCGTTGGTCTATGCGGTCGCGGGGCAGTTCGCGTTTCTTGCTCTGGCAGTCGCTCTGGCAGGCCTGACCGACCTGGTCGACGGCACGGTCGCCAGGCGATTCGCCCATCCGTCGAACTTT
>WNGI01029134.1_pt1 | contig 12036 bp, 7 predicted proteins | sample 5400621 | NCBI WGS metagenome assembly WNGI01 (sample SAMN13153374, study PRJNA577476) | soil metagenome | isolation source: 20 cm soil or saprolite under Garry oak tree replicate 1 | place: USA:California | collected 2016-06-15 | reverse complement strand
GTGGCAGGGGTGTGGCGGTGTAACTAGTGGGAGTGCCTGTTGCAGTGATTTGATAGACAAATAGTTGGCCCACTGTCGCTCTTGCTGTGGCTGGACTGGTGATCACTGGAGCGCCAAAAATGTGGATAAAGGAAGGCGATAGCGTTTGATTGGGAAGACTGTAGGGGCCGCTAAGAAGAAAAGAATTGTCAGGCTGCTTTGCCAGATAAGCCGTATGATAGTCGAACTTTTGCCTGGTCGCGGGCGGAACGAAAGATGTGTCCAACGATCCATCGGGATTAAGAAGCGCAATTCCTGGCAAAGCAACGCCGTTGAAGGCCTCAAACGTTCCCGTAATTAAGAACTTCCCGTTACCTGTTTGCTCGATGTTGTCGATGCTTGGATGGAAAGTCGCGCTCTCAGTTGTATGGGTCCACTGCGCACCGTTGCCGACATTGAAAGTGGAATCGACCGTGCCGTCCCCATTTAATCGAACGATCCCATGTGCCGGCACGCCGGCGTAACTCGCAAATTGACCCACCACGACGATCTGATTGTTAGCAACTAATTGCGCGTCGCTAAAGCCAGGCACTCCGTTGGGAAGAAGTTCGGTGGTTGACCCGCCAAGGCTAGGGCAGGTCGTAAGCGGGTTGTTGCTGTTTGTGCTTACAGGAACCGAGCCTCCTTGAAATGTCGTATCCAGGGAACCATTTGGATTTAGTCGCACCAGGCGATATGTGCTGTCCACTGCCAGGTAAGCGAACAAGATCTTGCCATCGCCTTGCACAGCTAACACCGCGAATCCATCCGCCACTTGACAATTGCCGTTCATATCGTGTTGAACTGTGTTGGCCAGAACGCTTGGATCGAGAACGAATGACGCGTCGAGCGATCCGTTGGAATTGATCCGGTGGAACTCGGTATTATCAATCACGGCCTGCGCACCGGCTGGTGAGGAAAGGACAAGCACCTGACCATTGGTCAGCGGCTGGGGATAAGCTTCGTTAAACGAGACATTCGGGTTATGAATGTAATTAGGGTCCGCCACCATCCCGTTGGGTGTGAGAACGGTATAAGCAAAGCTGCCGGTTTGGTCTTTGTATCCGAAACCGAAAATGTTGCCATTAGGAAGAACAGTAAAACCACGCCCGGTGACGGAGCCATTCGGAAGCGATGCGAGAGGATCGAAACTAGTATCGAGAGTACCATTAGAGCTGAGGCGGCCATAGTTGTGGGGTATCGCGGGGTCGAGGAAAGTAAAACCGGTATCGACAAACGCTATCAAGGTTCTTCCATCGGCCTGACGCGTGAAGCTGCTGGGGATCACGCTAGAACCCGTTTTATGCGTCGTCGTAAGAGTATTATCAACTGTGCCGTCCGAATTCAGGCGCGCCACACCAAATAGCGCCGGCCCAGCCGGGCCGGGCGGCGCATCATCAATATCGGTAAAATCACCGCCGATTAAGATATGGCCGTCAGATTGCAGGTTGACCGTGAATGCCTCTGGGAAATTGACTGTGTTATCTCGATAAACCAGCAAAACGGGTTGGTGGAAAGTGGAATCGATTGATCCGTCGGCATTAAAGCGAGCCACCAAATTATCCACCGCAACAATCTTGCCGTCGAGCTGTTGCAGCATGTCTCTAACCCTAAAGAAAGCGCTTCCGGCTTGGAAAACGAAAGTCGAATCGACACTGCCGTTGCTGTTGAGGCGAGCAAGAGGCCCAATGCCGGATGTATAACTAACGTTAAGTCTGCCGCCAATCACTACTTTCCCATTGCTCTGGACAACTATTCCTCGAATGGGAGCGTTATTAACTCGCGTCACCCCAGAGGCGTTGAACGTGGTATCGAGCGTGCCGTTCGAATTCAACCGTGCGATTCCTGGGCAATTTATGCCATCAACTGCTGTAAAATCGCCGCCGATCAGAATCTTCCCATTGGACTGAATAGCGGGCCGGGCCCAAACACCCGCGCCAGTCGGACTTCCTTGGATCGACACAGGCGCAAAACTCGCATCGAGTGTGCCGTTGGCCAAAAGCCGGACAATGCCGGGCCGATTCTGGCCAGCAAATTGAGTGAAAAAGCCCACGACCAGAATTTTCCCGTCTGACTGAAACGCAATCGCCCTAACGTTGCCGCCGAGCGCCTTTGCTGCCGAATTAAAGCTGGAATCAATCGAGCCATCCCCGTTCAGGCGAAGAATTGCTTCGGTGCCATGTGAAAATGCATAGGTGGTTTGTGCTGCTGATGTGATCAGCTTGCCATAGGATGTTGGCACCGTGGTTCCCGCAAGGTAACTGCGACTGAAATTGAACGAGGTATCGAGAGTACCATCCGGCAAGAATCTTATAATTGATCCGGTCGGTTGATCAGTGAGCGTGTCAATGTTGAAAAAGAGAAGATAGCTGCCATCTGGCAACAGTTGTGCGCGACTGGGAGCCGCGGGCACGGCGAAGAACGGCGGATGAAAAGTCGGGTCGAGCTGCCCAAAGACCTCCTTGCCGGATGTAAAAATGGCAATTATGGCAGCCATCATAGCGGCCATGCTAGTAATCTTCTTTGGATGCTTCATGGTCTTTACCATCTTCTTCCGGGATCTGGAGGTCGAAGTTCTCGAAAACCTTTAAAAAGGTGAAAAGAGTTTTGGAACATGGTTTTCATTTGTTGTTCGGATTGGATTGTTGAACTGCATGAACTGCAATCCAGCGTCGCGCTTCCCTTCATTTGGCTTTTCCTGTGCATAAATTGTCCAGAAGATCGCGCGGTCAATCGAGCCCATATAAGATTCAACGCCGCGCCCAGGGAGAGATTCTCAGGCGGGTCAAAGGTCTGTTGAAACACGGATGGAGGGAATTGGAGGGAATCGAGTTGGTTTTTAGCCGATTGCCCTAAACGGTGTCGAGCTTTATTTTTACTTTGTTTGTGTGACATGGTCTTGCCCAGAAAAGACCCGCGTCTCCTCTGCTAGCGACGACGGCTTTTAGCCGATTGCCCTAAACGGTGTCGAGCTTTATTTTTACTTTGTTTGTGTGACATGGTCTTGCCCAGAAAAGACCCGCGTCTCCTCTGCTAGCGACGACGGCGTAAGATCGACAATCGCGGTAAGGACACTCTTTATTGAGCGTTGGAGATTTTGAGTCCGTTCTAGTATTCATGCACCGCAAGCAGGCGAGTTCCAATGTCGTCGCCGTTAGAATGCCGCCCGCGATTGCCGAGGCGCGAATGAGATGCTTGACCAGACGAGTCTCCATTAACTCATTGCAATGGTACTCTTCAAAGAGGCTAACGGGGAACCGACTGGGTAGTCGACTTTCGTCTTTGCGTCGACTTGTTCCCGCCCGTGTGCTGCGGCTGTGTCTGCCTGCGCTGATTATCAGCACTATGCGGCGACGGCGTCTTGGGGGGGTTGTGATCGCCTTGCTGATGCCCCGAACCCTCCGAGGGCGGTGAGGGCGTTATATGCCGGGGAGGAGGATAGTATCGCTGTCCGCGGCCTACTCCTATGCCTATCTGAATCGGGGGAGGTTGCGCGGGGTACGGTGTCGGAGCTGATACTATCTGCGGGGGCGGCGTTGTCGGTTTTTTTCTCGGGGCGCTCAGTTGTTTGCGCATTGTGCGATTTCGGCTTGGAAGTTTTCTCAGGGCGCGGGTTCGGTTGCCTGGGCGTTGTTGTCCCGCCGCCAACGGTGCTGAAGTTCTCACTCAGATACCTGCGAAAGATGGCGCGATTTGGCTCCAGCGCGGCAGCTATCAGAAGATCACGGCGGCCAGCTTCAACCTGACCCTGTTTAATGAGACATAAACCACGGCCGAGCCATGCATCGCCCAGCGCGGAGTGGAGAGCGATCGCCGTGTCGAAAGAATCCTTGGCGTCCTTCAGGTTGTTTTCCGCGCTCAGGACAAATCCGCGCAACGCGTGCGCGGCCGGGCTGCGCGGCGCGAGCTTGAGACCTGTCTGGAGCGCCGCCTTTGCCTCCGGCGCTCGACCAAGGTTGAACTGCGACTCAGCGACCCGCGTCCAGGCAAAACCAGAGCTTGCATCGAGGTTGGCCGCGCGTTCGGCGGCTTGCAGCGCCCCGGCGAGATTGGACTTCGACTGCCGGTAATATGATTCTGCAATCCAGTCGGTCGCCGTTTGCGGCGGCGCCGAGCTTGATTTTTCCTTTAACGTGACTGCTGCAATCAAGGTGGTAAGCGCCTGGCGACCGGGAGCGTTCTGGTCAACTTCGCGCAACAGAGCATCCGCCTTCTGGACCTGACCGACGACGAGGAACAAGCCCGCACGATAAATTTTTTCGCCGGATGAAGCAGGTACGCGGTTGCGTGGGTACTCTGCAAGCGCCCGCAATATGTCGCCCTGGCTATAGGCCGATAGCGATTCTCGCAACCTGTCCTGCTCTGGCGGAGAAAGGGCTAGATCGTTGATATCGAGAACGCCCGGATAATAGAAACACCACTGCACTGAATCCATCGCATTACTCACGGCTGTCTTGGCCGGCGTGCCCCCCGGTTGTATCTCTGCGCGCTCGCCGCTCTGCACTGAGACCGAACCTTGTGAGTTAGAGATTTCTACTTCGCCATCCAGAATCGTAAAACTCGCGGAGCCATTTGCGTCTACAGTTACGACAAATTCGGTGCCGCGGATTGCGCCGTTCGCAGCGGGAGTTTGCACGCGTATTTCGCGTGACTTTTCCCGACTAAAAAAATAAGCGGACCCTTGCTTGAGGTCCATCGTCGGCTTGGTGCTCGCGACCTGCGGCGGCAAGATCTCTTCTTCGGTCAATTCGTCGATCCGCAGGATGCTCGAATCGCCAAATTGTACCGCCGCACGGCTGTCTTCGCCCGTTCGCAGTCGATCGTGCACGATAAGCTCTTGACCGATGGTCGCTGTCCGCCACTCCCCAGGCGGCCTGGAGCTGTCCACCGTATTTTCTTTTGAAATGAGTTCGGCCCCGGCCTTATGGCCCGTTTCTCCGGCGCTCGCGGTTCGAGAAGACGACAGTTCCAAAAACAGAACGGCGAACAAAATCGCTAACCAACTGATTGTAACTGCTCGCAGTTGGCCGCGAGGCACTTCTTCAAGCGCGGGCAGAAACTTGCTCCGCGCCTGACCTCCAGGAAGTTGTTCAACGACTTTCTGCATGTCGATTCATTTCAATTCATCTCATGTCGAGTTTTTGGAATGGTTTGCCATTGCGATTTCCGGTAGGATCGACAGCGTGTTCCGAAGTGTTCTGTGCTGGCTGAGTCCGATTGCCTTCTTCCTGGCTTCGGCTCCAAACAGTCCGGGAACGGAAGTAGAAGTAACGCCACTTAAAGGTGGCCAATTCGTGGGCGTCGCCGGCTGCAAATCGTCTAGTTGCCATGGTGGAGCAGGGGAGAAACGCGACCAATACTTCACGTGGTCGAAGAAAGATTTTCACACGCGCGCATACGCTATTTTAACCGATGCCCGCTCCGCGCGAATGGCTGAGAGCCTGCGCTTGCCTGCAGCAGCACAGGAGAGCGCTCGTTGCACGGTCTGTCATTCACCTTTCCAATCTATGGCGTCCGCACGGCTCATGCCGGCGCATCCGGATGAAGGCGTGTCTTGCGAAAGTTGTCATAGCGCGGCGGAATCGTGGTTGCGTGGCCATACACGAAAAGATTGGACTTACGCCATGCGTGTCACTGCTGGCATGCGCGACTTAAAAAGTTTTTATGTGCGCGCAAACACTTGCGTGGCGTGCCATCAAAATCTTGAGTCTGACATCCTGCGGGCGGGCCATCCTGAGCTCACCTTTGAACTCGATGGACAATCGATCGCCGAGCCGAAGCACTGGCGGGACGACGATCCATCGAGTGGGCTGCGAGCATGGCTCGTAGGACAAGCTGTGGCGTTGCGCGAGATGAGCTGGGCACTCTCAAAAAATGGAACGCCCGATCCAACGGAAATTAACAGGTGGAAGGGACTGGCCTGGTTGTTGGCGAAAGCGACTGCACAGCAAACGAACCTGCCTCTCATTGATCCACCCGCTGGGGCAACGAGCTCCGGCGTATTTACCGGCACGCAACAACAAGCCGATTTACTAGCGCGCCGGGCAGCGGAATCCCGATTAAACGATGACATTGCCCAGCAGCTTCTTCGCGCAATGGCAGCAACAGATCCCGAATTCGTTGTTTCGAAAGAGACATCGCCGGATGAACTTTTCCGGCGTGCTCAAAGGCTTGTCCTCGCCCTTGATCGATTCTCCGCTGCCGTTGGACACGAGCAACCAGGTGCGGCAAAAAATCCCGCACTCAATCAATTATTTGACGACGTTCGATCCCGCGCTGATTTTCAGCCGCAGCGGTTCGCTGAGCATTTGCGAAGTTTTCGGGGAACAATTCGACCATCGGGACCATAGAATTCGCGGAAAAGACTATCGACTTTAACTCTCATAACATGGCTACTGAAACTCCTCCTTCCATACAACGCGGCAACGCAAGCTTCAGCCGGCTAGCTGTTGAGTCCACGCCCCTTGTTTATCGAGCAAGACTTTTCATACCGCGGAGAGTCATCATGAAGACCAAAAGTATAGCAGCAATTGTGATCGCCCTGGCAGCCACGCCCGTCGCAATACCGAACGCGAATGCATCGCGTCTTGGCAACATCTCCACGCGCGCTTTTGTGCAGACGGGCGACAACGTCATGATTGGCGGCTTTATCGTCCAAGGGACCGGACCAAAGACGGTCATTCTGCGCGCAATTGGTCCTGAGTTATCTGCGCCTCCATATAACATTCCCAATGCACTGGCCGATCCGACGCTGGAGCTGCACAACGGCATTGGGACTCTGATTGCTTCTAACAATAACTGGCAGACCACGATAATAGGCGGCATCATTACCACTAATCAGGTCAGCGCTATTCAGAACAGCGGGCATGCTCCGACTCAGCCAAGCGAGTCAGCAATTATTGCGACGCTGCAACCCGGCAACTATACCGCGATCGTGCGCGGCGCGAACAACACCACTGGAGTTGCGCTCGTGGAAGTGTACGACATCGACGGCCAGGTTAGTTCAATTCTAGGCAATGTCAGCACACGGGCCTTTGTTCAGACGGCTGACAACGTGATGATCGGCGGCTTTATTGTTCAAGGTACCGGACAAAAGAGTGTGATTGTGCGTGCGATTGGCCCTGAGCTATCCGCACCTCCATTTAACATTCCGAATGCCTTGGGGAATCCGACATTGGAGCTGCACAACAGCAGCGGAGCTTTGATTGCTTCGAATGACAACTGGCAGACTACGATAATTGGCGGGATCATCACATCCAGCCAGGTTGGCGCGATCCAGAACAGCGGGCATGCTCCAACGCAAGCGAGCGAGTCGGCAATAATTGCAACGCTGCCAGCAGGCAATTACACGGCGATCGTGCGTGGAGTGAACAACACCACCGGCATTGCTCTTGTGGAAGTGTATGACTTGACTCCCATATCAACTGCAACGCCTACGCCTACGCCGACCTGCGTGCCAGTGTGCACCCCAGGGACATGGATGCAGGCAGGGCAGTTGCCAATTGACCTCTATGGCCCGGGTGCAGACACCGACGGCACGAATATCTACTCGGCAGGCGGATACAGCTTGTCCTTGGGCGGGGATCTAGCCACTCTCTACCGTTCGACCAACGGCGGTATGACTTGGGGGACCCTCGCACCCATACCTGTGAGTACGACCCTGCCCGGGTTCGTGTATGCCCCGAACGTGAACAAGCTCTTCATGTTTGGTGGGGCGAACAATACCACCGGTACGGTATATAACACCACGCGCATCTACGACATTGCCACCAATACCTGGACTACCGGAGCCACCATGCCCGGGCCTCGCCACCAGATGGCGGCCGGCTACTACAATGGGAAGATATACGTGGCCGCTGGGCATACCACTGTAAGCCAAGGAAGCGACAGCAACGCAATTTGGGAGTATGACCCGGTAGCCAATACCTGGAATACCAGCAGGGCCAATATGCCTGCCTCGCTGGGCGGGCCGGGCTATGGGATCATTAACGGGCATCTGTACGTAGCGGGCGGTCGCAATATGGGTTCCACCAATCTTAACACGTTGTATGATTACGATATTGCTGCCAACACCTGGACGCAGCGAGCCAATCTGCCTACTGGCGTCAACGCGCCGGGCTCGACAGTTATCTGTGGTAAGCTATGGGTATTCGGTGGCGGCAATCCCTTCCTTGCTTCGGCCGCTCTGCCTGAATCTGGCAAGAAGGAAGTGCAGGTCCCCGATACCACCAACGTTTTGCAAATCTACGACCCGGCTACGAACACGTGGAGCACTGGGCCAGGCCTGAACCAGCAACGCTCGTTTCCAGGAGGGACGCATCTGGGTAACACAGCGCTAGCAATAGGTGGATACACTGGCTCTACTACAACCACCTCGGTAGAGATCAATGTGACCACCGGCGGATGTGGCCCCTGACGTCGAGGCGAATCCCAACCGCGACAGTGGTTCCGCCAGTCACGTTTACAATAACTTAACAGAGGATGCTGACAGCTCTTTGAGCGGGGTCAAGACGCGCTCACCGGTGCTGAAGTGAGCACATCCTTGCCCCCAAGACTGGTGTTGAATTTCGCGCCGTCGGCCAGCTTCAGGTAATTCGCGGCCGAGACGGCAGAGGAACCGCTCACATTAATCTGCGCGTGCCTGCCAAACACGACGCCCCCAGGATTCAGAAAAAAAGGTTAGCCCCCGGAATCGATAAGTTGATCGTGCCGTCAATCGATGAGGGGCTCCCGCTTGTCACCCGTGCCAGAATGTTTTGCACATTCGAGGGCCCGGTGAAGGTCGCTGATTGCGTGTTGTTCAAATTAAACTGGCTGAAACTCTCAAAAAGTTGCAAGTCATTGTGGTTGGCGAGCGCTCAGTTGAGTTTTCTTGCCGATTTCGGTTGTCTCCCTTTATAACTCTGTCGCGATGATGACAAATGACGATCACAAAAATAAACAGCCTCCGGTTTCCGATCACGGTGATAATCCAGAAGGCGCGTGGTTGGAAACCGGTTGGAGCAAATTTCCACTCCACGGCGGCTGTTCCATCGGGCGATCGCCTAAGAACGCGGTCGTTCTCGATTCACCAAAAGTTTCGCGGCGTCACGCGATCATCAATGTTCAAAATGTCGGCGAATTTTGGTTGATCGATTTGGGGAGCAGCAACGGCACTTTTCTAAACAAACGCCGAATTCATCAGCCGCTTCGGCTGTCGGATTACGATCAGATTGTGATTGGCGACAGCGTCTTCACGTTTCGGCAGCCAGAAACTCTCACTGATGATGTTCGAACAACGTTTATTGAATGTACTATTCGGGAGATCGAAAACGTGCCGTGCTGGCTGCTCGTGGCCGATATCGAAAATTTCACCCCGCTGAGTCGCAGTCTAACGAGCGATAAACTGGCCGAGCTCATCGGTGGCTGGGTTGCGACCTGCAAGGAAATCATCGAGGAACATCACGGTATGATAGACAAATACCTCGGCGACGGCTTTTTTGCTTACTGGCGTGAGGACGAACATACGGCCAAGCGTGTGACGGCCGCGCTGCATAAGCTAAAAGAAGCGCAAGCGCGAAATGCGCCGCGCTTTCGGCTTGCACTTCATCATGGACTCGTCGCAATCGGCGGAGTGCCATCAATGGGTGAAGAGAGTTTAATGGGCAAAGACGTCAATTTCGTTTTCCGAATGGAAAAACTCGCCGGATCGTTAGGGATCTTGTTGCTTACCAGTGCGGCGGGAAAAGGAAAACTTGTCTCGCTAATGAAGTGCGAACCAGCCGGTGCTCACGAGCTCAAAGGCTTCGAAGGCAAGTTCGAGTTCTTTAGCTGTTGACTTCCGCAAAGAGACGAGGTGCTGACTCATCTCGTGGGTTTGGTCGTGCTTGGCCGGACGGTCGTCCGGTGAAACGACGTGGTCCTGTCATCCATAATGTTTTGATAGTGAAGAAGTGCTGTTGAACCATCCGGGAGAGGTGTCAGCGAATAGGTACCCCAAAGGCCGAACGTGGCCGTGATTGTGTCGCCATTTCGTGCGGCCGCTGCAGTCCGCGTCCGTCCATCGTCATTGGCTGTCACTGTCATTTTGGTTTCCGTTGGGTCCACGATGATCGTTTCTGGAATCGCGTAGAGGTTTGTCTGGAGCACTCCCGTCCACGCGCCCGCGAAACGCTTTTGTTGAGTCGGCTGAATCTTCGGCGTCGGCGAAGGCATTTGCTGTTTTGTCGAACTTTCCGAACTCTCGCTTGTGACCTTAGGTTTGCTTGTTCGTTTCAGTTTCGGTTTGGTCGATTGCTCCGGCGACGGCGTTGGAAAAGTAACGGATTGGTTCATGGCGAGACTTTGTAGAAAATTGCTGATGTGTTATGAGCGCCGGCTCCGAGCAGAAGAGGGGCACCCGCACTGTTCGAAGTCACCAACGCAGTCTTCCCATTGGGATCAATGACGGTAGCGGTGGAGTCTCCCGAGAGAAGGGGCCTCTGCCAGGTCCAGCGCATCGTCTTACCATCATACGTTGCATTCCAGGTGAACGTGCCATCCGTGGACGTCTCTTGAACCACAGTGCCTGATCGACTAATCACCGCCGTAAATTGAATATTGTTGAGTGTTCCAAGCCATGTTCCATCGATTGGATTTCGTTGGAGATTTGCCTGGCGTTTCGTCTGTGTCGGCGAAGGCGCTTGTTGCTTTGCCGAATCTTCTGAATTTCTCGCTGTGCTCCGGGGTTTGACCGCTCGCTTTGATTTCGGCTTCGCCGAGTGCGCGGGTGCAGGCGTCTGGCTTTCCGGAATTTCCTGTATCGGCGCAGGCAGACGATGCGCCGTGACCAGCAATAGCAAAGCAGTCAAAAGGGATAGAGGGACTGTCTTCATCACCTGGCTCTGCTGAGTTTCTGTGAAAATTCAGTGAATGCCGCTGCGAGCGCTTCGGGAAAGCGTGTTCGCCAGGCGGGATAAGGAACCTTGGTTGAACCTGAGGAGGTAATTGTGTCGAGAACATGGCCGGTCCCATCTTTGAAAGTTGCTGAAAAGGCGACGCTGTTTGTTTCACCGGAAATCATTCCAACATGGGCTTGTAAATCGAAGACCATGACGAGACCGCCGCTTGGACGATTGCCCGAGCTCTCGCTTATCGAGACATTGCGAAACCGATTCGACAATGCTTGCCGCAGGCGCTCGGTGACTTCGTCTGGTCTAACGTCGCTTTTTAGCGCAAAAGGAATTTTCTCTACTGTCTCCACGTACGTTTTTAAATGCGAAAGGGAAGCTCGCGTAGTTTCAGTCAACACGACCTGCACCGATTGATCTGACATGGCCGCCGGTCTCTTTGCGGGAGCTTTAGCAGACACACGTTCCTTAGCGTTTAAGGTTGGTTTTGATTTCCTCTCACTAGTACTTGGCGTCGCCTCCGGAATTTCGTGGATCGGCGCGGGAAGACGATGCAGAGGTAGCAACAGCAGCATCGCAGCGAGAACGACCAGCGAAATTGGCCGGTTCATAAGATCGAAATTCTTTCTTACCGTTTGGTTGGAGATGACGCGGAGCTAATCTGTCCTCGGCGGAAGGTCGTGGTGTCATTCGCCATTAAGCCTTTCATAGTTACCTGAGCGGTCTGGCCATCGCTGTTAGGCGTAAGGGTCCATGCGATCTCGTCCATCACGCCTGTTTTCCATGAAGCAGTGTTTCCGCTAACCGTGACCGGTCTGTTACCGCCGCCAAGATTGTGGCTCAGCGCGACCGAAGTCGCGTTGGGATCGATTGTCAGGCTTGTCCGGACGTGCCCGAGAGGTGTTTGATTGATCCTTCCATTCCATGTGCCTGCGAATCGCGCGGGACCTTGAATAGCTGGCCGCGGGGTAGGTTGCGCTCGTTTCTCTATTTTCGCCGAAGGTTGTTCTTCTAAAGCGGTCTCCGGCTTTATCGAATGCTTTGTTTTCGGCGCTTTGGACTGCTGAGGTGCTGGCGTCGGCTTCTCCTCAGGTTCTACAATCGGCGCAGGGAGTTGGTGCGCCGAGATCAACAGGGCTGCAACCACAAG
>WNGI01004850.1_pt1 | contig 12038 bp, 11 predicted proteins | sample 5400621 | NCBI WGS metagenome assembly WNGI01 (sample SAMN13153374, study PRJNA577476) | soil metagenome | isolation source: 20 cm soil or saprolite under Garry oak tree replicate 1 | place: USA:California | collected 2016-06-15 | reverse complement strand
GTGTGTTATCAATCCGGCCCGTAAAACCCCTGGCTTGAGCTATGGGGAGAGAAGGGCCGTTCCTTGTTTGGGGTTTGGGATGTGGGGCTATCCCCTTGACATGTAGCTATATTAATGCTAAAATAGCTACATGAAAGCTGAGATAAAGACGTTGACCGTTCGATTCCCTGCTCCCATGTTGGAACAGATACGAGCGGTCGCCAAAGAGCATCATCGCTCGCTCAATGGCGAAATTTTGACGGCCATTGCTGAGCACATCAAGAACCAGCGAAAGGGCCACTAGTTCGTGAGCAAGAAGTCCAAGCGGGCCTCCAAATTCCGCTTCTATCCGACCGAGGAGCAGAAAAGCCTTCTTGCTCAGACCTTCGGCTGTGTGCGTTTCGTCTACAACTGGGGACTCTTGACCCGCAAGACGGCCTCTTTTCAGCATGGAGAGAGCCTTTCCTACCACGACCTTGCTGCTCGGCTCCCCAATCTCAAACACGCGTAGCCCTGGTTGACAGAGGTCTCGAGCGTGCCTCTTCAGCAAGCCTTGCGACATCTTGAGCGCGCTTTTGTGAATTTCTTTGAAGGTCGCGCTCAGTACCCAACTTTCAAGAAAAAGCAGCACGAGCAATCGGCAACCTCTGCCTCCAATGCCTTCACGTGGGATGGGAAGGCTCTCACTCTTGCGAAGATGCAGGTGCCTCTGGATATCCACTGGCATCGCTCTCTTCCCAAAGACGCCAAACCCAGTTCGGTCACCATCAGCAAGGATAGCGCCAATCGCTACTTTGTCTCCATTCTGGTAGAAGAAGAGATCAAGCCGCTTCCCACCACCGCCAAGATGGTCGGGCTTGACCTGGGCATCAAGTCGATGGTTGCGCTTTCCACTGGGGAGAGCGTGGGCAACCCGCGCTACTTTGCCAAGAATGAGAAACGGCTGGCAAAGGCGCAACGCAGGCTTGCCAGGAAGAACAAAGGCTCCAAAAATCGGCACAAGGCCAGACTCAAGGTTGCCCGTCAGCATGCTCGTATTGCCGCTAGACGAAGAGATTCCCAGCACAAGCTCAGCACACGCATCGTTGACGAGAACCAAGTGATTTGCGTGGAGAGCCTGGCGGTCAAGAACATGGTCAAGAACCACTCGTTGGCTCAGGCGATAGCTGACGTGGGATGGGGTGAGTTCGTCCGTCAGTTGGAGTACAAAGCCACCTGGTACGGACGCACCCTCGTCAAGATTGACAGGTGGTACCCATCTTCTAAGACCTGTAGCGCATGCAAGCTCGTCCTCGACTCCTTAACCTTGGACAGACGTGAATGGGTCTGTCCTGAATGCGGCGTGGTTCACGACCGTGACACCAATGCCGCCATGAACATTCTGGCCGAGGGGCTCTCGGTTGCTGCCTGTGGAGGGAGTAGAAGACCCGTGCGAGCGAAAGCTCGGCAGGCAACTCCCGTTGAAGCAGGAAAGGCTCATCTGTGAAGATGAGAAGCCCCGTGGCTTGAGCCATGGGGAGATGTCACAATATATAGATAGACTTCCTGCGGGACTAGAGAACTGTGAGTAGTTCTGGCGATCCCTCGGTGATGGCGATGGTGTGCTCGAACTGCGCCGAGCGAGAGCCATCCGCGGTGCAAACTGTCCATCGATCTTGCAGCGTGCGTATACCGGGCTTCCCCACATTAATCATGGGTTCAACGGTGAATACCATGCCAGGCCGGAGGCGTAAGCCGGTGCCTGGGCGGCCGACGTGTGGGTACGATGGGTCCTCGTGGACTGACCGGCCAACGCCGTGTCCACAGAGGTCTCGTACGGAGGAAAAGCCCTGGGATTCTGCATGTGCCTGGATGGCTGCTCCGATATCACCAAGGTGGTTGCCAGGACGCGCTTGCTCAATGCCAAGTTCAGTGCAGCTTTTGGCGACTTCCAGGAGTCGCTGCGACTCGTTGTCTGGCGTCCCTACAGCAAAGGTGACGCAGGAATCGCCGACCCAACCGCTATAACGCACTCCAATATCGATGCCAATGATATCTCCATCTTTAAGAACATGCTGAGGGTTGGGGATGCCGTGACAGATCACGTCATTAATGGCAGTACAAATGGTGGCGGGGAATGGCGGAACGGCGGGGTAGCCATTTCTTTGTGGCCGCGCTCCATAGCCTTTGTAGACAGGTATTGCTCCCTTCGAACGAATAAACTCTTCTGCAATACGATCCAGCTCGGCGGTATTCATGCCTGGAACAATATATGGACGGAGCACTTCATATGTTTCCGCAACGATGCGACCTGCCTCACGGAGATGCGCTATCTCCTGGCGGGATTTGAGCATTATAGCCATGCTTTTCTCCTGTATCTTGCATGTATCTTATGGATGCACTAGACGTGTGCGCCTTCAAGGTACGGCTCACGTTTTACTGCCTGGGCCGGTTCCCAGACCAGCAAATCGTTCATGGTAACTGAGAAGTAATTACTGAAGTAGTTGAGTAGCCGGTCAAAGGTGGCATAATCGACCCGCCGGCTGCGTCCTTTGTGCAGCGCGGCTAATACGCTCAGAGAGACGCCACATTCCTCGGCAAGTCGGCGCAGGCTTATGGCTGGCTTTCCTTGTTTGGCGCGTTCCACGTTCACCCTGGCAAGCAATATCCGAAGATGGCAAGAGATGGTCAAGGTATTCTCCTTTCAGGATATTTGAGGTAGATTACCAGGTTTGTTATGACTTGTCAATACAATGTGTGGAATCAGGACAACAAGGGCTCTTGGTTATCGATCGGCTGCATTTGTTTGAATCCTCATCGTTGCACTCTTCGAAATGATGTTGTTATGCCGTCAGGGGTGTGCCAGCCGCCAGCTGGCACACCCCTGACGGCACAGGAGGGGAGATTGGGCCCAGATAGAAACCTGGTTGGGTCACTTTTGACTGTGGTTCTGCTGGTATATTTTGATGGCTTTTTGCAGGAAGGCTTCCTCTTCCTGGTTGTAGGGAAGGGGATAAGGAACCTGCTCTGCCGGTGCCTGGCTCACGTCTTTGTACATGTTGCGCAAGCCTTGCTGAATGCCTGTATCCCCGTGAGTGAACTGGTGAACCAGGTTTTGCCATTTTTGGACAAGGGCCTGCGCTTCAGGGCTGGCGGGATCTTGAGCTGTTGAGACGAGGAGCTTTAGCTCTGCAATAGCCTCGCCCCACTGTTGATTCGCTGCAAGCTGATCCTCTTCCGTCCAGTCCTTGCCCCACTCTGCCAGTTTTGCCCGTTGCTCTTCGCTATAATACTTATTACTCAACTGTTCCATCTGGTTTAGTTGCTCTTCAGTGAAGTATTTTTTACGCCAATCGTTGGTTGGTTGCATTTGAATCACCTGGATCACTCTAACGATCGATTCCCAGTCCTGTTTGTTGGCTTGCAGCAACTCCGCTGTTTCATCGATGGCCTGGATGATGGTATCAAGCTGGATTCTTTTCTCCTGCATCATGGCTTTCTGGAGGGCAAGCGATTCTTGCAGGATGGTTGGACCGGTGCGCAGGAATTGCTTGATCTCTTCCAGTGAAAAACCGAGGAATTTCAGGGCCAGTATTTGTTGGATGCTGAGAAAGTCTGTGTCGGTGTAGAGGCGATACCCTGCTTCTGTATATTGGGAAGGGGATAACAGGCCTACTTTGTCGTAGTAGCGCAAAGTGCGTATGGACACAGAGGCTTTTTGTGCAAATTGTCCTGTATGATAATAATGTTGACCCAAGTGTTTCCTCCTTTCTGGCTTTCAGTATAAAGTATGACGTTACGTCAGGGTCAAGGGTTTTTGGAGGAGTTTTTTCGCGCGGAAACAATCGCGTAGATTGGTGCCACCTGTCTTGCCGAGGTCTTTCCATGAAACCCCGCCAAGACCTCGGTAACACCGGCGTGCAGTATCCTTTGCAAAACCTTGTCCGAACCAGAAAAATTGCGTAAGATAGAGGAGAAGAACTATTTTTCTGTCGTGCAATCAGACCGCCGGTACGTCGTGCGGAGAGAGGAAGGCTCATGCCCAGGCAGCGATTTGAACGCCATGAGTCAACCCATGACTGGCACCAGCTTCGTTCCTTGCTCAAAGACTCAGCTCAGATCACCTATGAAATCATTCGCCCAGTCATCTTGGGTTGGGAAACCCCGAAGGAGCGGTCCGCGGAAACAGGCATGCCCCAGCGAACCATCTATTACAAGGCCAATCTCTTTGATCAGGCAGGGATGGCAAGTCTCCTGCCCCCAGACCTACCACCAGAAGTGCCCAAACTGGATAAGCGGAGTCTCCCTCCTCCAATGCGGCAAGCTATCGTCGATTTGAAAGCGGAATATCCTGCTTTCACGCTCCATGAAATCGCCACGATCTGCTACGCGCAATTTGCTCGTAGGCCCTCGCCTCATACCATCCAGGTAACAGTGGCAACCGGCCCCAAACCTTCACACACGACACGCCGCTATCCACTCTACGCAGCGTTTGATGATCCTGTCCAGGGACGTTTAGCGATCATTCGACTCCATTTTGAAGGATGGTCGGTCAAAAGCATCGCTGGCTACTTGGGGACCAGCCGCAAGCTCATTTACACCACGCTCAAAAGCTGGATTTCTGAGCAGTTCGCAGGCCTCTCTGATAAGTCGAGTCGGCCCCATCAGCCTGCGACGAAAACAACGCTACGAGCCATGCAGGAAGTGAAGCGGTTGCAGATCAACCCGGAACTGGGCGAATACCGGGTAAGCGCGGCCCTCGAGCAGATGGGGATCAAACTCTCCCCACGCACCTGTGGGCGGATTTTAGCCTTGAATCGAGAGCTGTATCATCTGCCCATGCCTGCGACTTCTGGCCGCCCGAAGAAAGAGTTCCCATTCTCCTCAGAGCGAAGGCATCAATATTGGTTTGTGGACATGAGGTACCTGGATATGCATACGCTTGGGGGCGGGATGATTTACTGCATCAGTATCTTAGAGGGCTACTCGCGAGCCATCCTCGCCTCGGCAGTGACGCGCCGACAAAACTTCGAGGAGTACGTTGCAGTACTCTATGCGGCTATTCGCAAGCATGGGTGTCCAGAGGCATTGGTCAGTGATCATGGCAGCGTGTTTCGAGATCACCGCGCCATACACATCTACGCCGCTTTCGGGATTGAGAAGAAAGAGATTGAGAAGCGGCAAAGCTGGCAAAATCTGATAGAAACAGCCTTTAATGTGCAAAGACGGATGGGAGACTGGTATTTTGAAACGGCGAAGAGCTGGGATGATCTGGTTGCAGCGCACCAAAAATGGGTCTTGGATTACAACTACCAGCGTCACATGGCTCATGAAAAGCGGGAAGATGGTCGTCACTCGCCAGCAGAGGTCCTGGGCTGGGTTACAGGAAAGCAGTTTGAGCCAGACTTCATGTATCGCACCTTCTCGGCGATTTGCGAGACGAGAACGCTCACCAAAGCCGGGTATGCTCGCTTTCGCGACTTCTTGCTTTACGGGGAGCGCGCTCTGGCTGGCAAAAAGACACTGATCAACATTTTTCAAGACACCCTCGCTCTTGAATATGGAGAACATCCTTTGGCAAAATACTCCGTTGAGTGGCAACCCGATGACCACCATCTGCTTCGAGTTGGCAATCCGCGTCTCCTTGAACATCCCTATCAAAGCCCTCAATTAGAGCTGTGGCCCAAAGAGGCAGTGGAGTGGTTTGTCATCATCAAGGCAGCTGCCTATTGCTGCGTTCCTTAAATGTAATGATGACAAAAACAAAGAGAAAACAGCGTAGTCTGGCTCTATAGGCTAACCCGTTTTGTTACAATATTTAAGGAACGCAGCACTATGGACCACGAAAGCACGCGAAACGAGCGACTCGGATTGTGGTGATGCAACCGCCACTCTTCGCCGAGGAAGCTGCTCAATAGCGTGACTGTTCGACGATTTTCCAGGTGAAGCGTAGGCGCATCAGTGTCAATCAAAGGAAAGAGAGGACGATCATATGGAATACACGAAGCTAGGAAACACCGGAATGGATGTGTCGCGAATCTGTCTCGGGTGCATGGGGTTTGGGGACGCGGAACGTTGGATTCACAAATGGGTGTTGGGTGAAGAAAACAGCAGGCCGATTATCAAGAAAGCCCTTGAGTTGGGGATCAATTTCTTCGACACCGCCAACGTCTATTCCCTTGGCAAGAGTGAGGAGATCCTCGGACGCGCTTTGAAGGACTTCGCCAATCGGGACGAGGTTGTCATCGCCACGAAGGTGCATGGCAAAATGCATGAGGGACCCAATGGCTCTGGGCTCTCGCGTAAGGCCATCCTCAGCGAGATCGACAACAGTTTGAAGCGGCTTGGGACCGATTACGTGGACCTCTATCAGATCCATCGCTGGGATGACCAAACCCCCATTGAGGAGACAATGGAAGCACTGCATGACGTGGTGAGGGCTGGCAAGGCCCGCTATCTCGGTGCCTCTGCTATGTTCGCATGGCAGTTCCAGAAGGCACTGTACGAGGCCTCGAAGTATGGGTGGACCCGCTTCGTCTCGATGCAGGATCACCTCAACCTCCTCTACCGTGAAGAGGAGCGGGAAATGCTGCCGCTGTGCCGCGAGGAGAAGATCGGGGTGATCCCGTATAGTCCACTCGCATCTGGCAGATTGACGCGTGATTGGTCATCGGAGAGTACACTTCGTTCCGAAACCGATCAAATCGCGAAAAGCAAGTACGATGCGACAGCCGAAACTGATGGACAAGTGGTTTCGCGGGTGGCGGAAATCGCGGAAAAGCATGGGGTTCCCCGCGTGCATATTGCGCTGGCCTGGCTGTTCCAGAAGAAGCCGGTGACAGCTCCTATCATCGGGGCCACGAAGATCACGCATCTGGAAGATGCCGTCGGTGCTTTGTCCGTGAACCTGACTCAGGTAGAGGTGGCATACCTGGAAGAGCCGTATGTCCCGCATCCCATCATCGGTCATCAGTAAAGAAGAGGACAGCAGCATCCATTGTTGCGATGCTCTCCACAGAACGCGCAAAGCCCTCGGTAAAACTTTTTATCGCTGAGCTTTAAAGTAAAATCTCTTTTTGCAAAGGATACTGCACGCCGGTGTTACCGAGGTCTTGGCGGGGTTTCTCGGCCATGGCTAGGTGTGCCGCAAAGAGATGACCCTGCAGCTCAACGGTCGCCAGCGGGAGGTCCGCCTGTCGGTCATCGGCATGCACCACGGCATCGCCCGCATCCTTCCAGCTCTGGTTGCGGTAGCCTTTGGGGCTACGTGTCTCATACTCCAGGAGCCCATCTCTATCCCGGTCACCACGTTCGTCACACCAGCGTATGGCCGCTTTGGCTGTCTCAAGATGCGCCTTGAGCAGCTTGTCATCGCCGGTCCAGCGCCAAGTATGCCAGAGCGTCAGGCAGTAGAGGGCAGGGGCATCGTGCGCGCCATAGTAGGCCGGGGCAAAGGGAATCCGGTTGCGGCTCGCCAGTTCCCCCCGGCGGCATTCATGGAGCAGTTTGCCGGGCTCAGCATCCCGCCAGTCATCTCGCCTGCTTGCCTGCAGCTCACCCAGGGCAGCTAATGCTCCCTGTGCTGACCATGCTCCATTGAGGCCAGATAGCAGCGCTGCCACAAGCGGATCGCGGCCAAAGAGCGTTAAGAACCAGGGCATACCAGCTGCGACGTAGGGGGGTTCTCCGCCTGTGGGATGGCCAGAGCGTGCAGATTGGCAATGCCCTGGGTGCATGGCTCCTCCTCAGGACGTGTGATGGTTCGTTGCTTGCGCAACCACTGTTACTTCGTCATGCGCCTTGCGCCAGGGGTGCCGGTGGCCGTTTCGGTGGCCGGCTGCCCTGAGAGGGAACTGGGGGCATTGAGATTCGCTCCCTCGTCGACCCCCACTCCCAGCCGCTCCACCAACTCGCCGCCCAGCCAGCCCGTCACCAACGCCAGGGCCACGCCCACGATCGAGAGAATATAGGCGATGACGGAGGGATTGGCCTGCGCGTTCAGCCGGATGAGCCAACTCACAATAAACAACAAGACGATGACGACGTTGCCCACGCCGTGCCACAGGCCGAGCGTTTTCGCGCGTGTACCCGCTGGGATCGCGAGCCAATCGATCAGGCCAAAGATAGCCGCCAGCAGCGCCCCGATCACGCCTGCCGTAATCATCCAGAAGGCGACAACCGAGAAGAAGCCGTTGCCCGTGATCCAATGGATGATGTCGAAGAAGAGCGACGTCGCCAGTAACCCCAGCGGGAAGACAATCAGCATGGGGTGGATGGGATGTCCGAATGCCTTCACTTTGCTTTCCATAATGTACCTCCTTGCTTGTTATTCCAAACGGATGATGGAGCAAGTTGAAATCCTGTCAACCAGTCTTTTGCTCGAGGCGCTTCCCTACCGCCTCAGACACAGTATCATGAGAGAGCTGAATAATAAGTACTATCTTGCCATTGGTGATTCATACGGTACGATACAAAACGTTTACAGATGGCCTTCCGCTCATACGTCTGCTCCGCATCCCAGCAAAAACTCTACCCGCAGCGACGAATTCTGCTCGTACTCACCCCTCCACACCGTGGTGCGCGTCAACGATGCTGTCTCTTTCACACCTCGCATCTGCATGCAGAGGTGATGGGCTTCTACGTACACCGCCACACCGTGCGGCTCAAGCATAGCGGTGAAGGTGTCTGCAATCTGCCGCCCCAGCCGCTCCTGCACAGTAAAGCGCTTCGCAAACAGCCGGACCAGCCGTGTGAGCTTGGAAATTCCGATGATATGCACGTGAGCGATATATCCGATATAAGCAAGCCCGTAAAAAGGCAGCGCGTGGTGTTCACAGAGCGCAAAAAACGGGATTGGGCCTTCAATGACCTGGCTCAGGCGGCAGTCTGACCCTCCGCGACATTCCGTCTCGAACACCTTGAGCAATTTGGGATCGCCGTCGTAGCCCTCGGTCGCATCAAACATGGCCCGTACAAAACGCTGCGGCGTCTCCTCGGTCGCCGGCGTGTTCAGATCCATGCCCAATGCGTCGAAGATTTCGGCCATGTAACCCTCGAACTTCCGCATCTGTTCCTGCGAAATTTCGCGGCGTTGCAGTTCCATCATCGTATGCAAGTTAAAATCTTCTACATCTCGATCGAATAACATCATTCCTCTCCGGTAATGCTCTTCTATACCTATCCCTGCACAGGCCAGATATGTACTCTCAATGGTGTAACACCGCTCTCTGTTTCTATACCATATTTATTCAGATAAGTCAATGATTTGCTTGATTTACTTGACAAAATTTGCACTGGTTGGATACACTGAAAACAGGATTGGAGGAAACGCATGCCGCTAGCGCAACGGTTTTTTGCAAGCACACGCGGGTTTCACCGTCATGCCCAACTACAGTTTCGCTGATTACCCAGCGATGGATGCGTTCCTTATTCCCGGAGGCTATGGTACACGCCAGGAGATATACAATCGGCGTCTCCACGAGTTTATTCGCTCGCTGCCCCAGACAACTTTACTCACCAGCGTTTGTACGGGCTCCTGGATCTATGCCAGGATGGGGCAGCTCGATGGATTTCCTGCGACGAATCGCAAGGAGCCCGCGTCATGGAATACAGCGAAGCGTATGCGCTTTATCGGGATGACGTCGTGCGCGCATCCCTGCTCGATTTATGCCCGGCCCCGATCATCATGCGCCGCAGGAAGTACCCGCCGAAACCAGCCGTGACGCCCAGGGCCAGGAGCACAATACTAAAAGTAAGGAGATGAGCGTAATGGGCCTGTTATGCGTGGTCCAAGCGACGCAGCTCAACCTTGCCGTTGCGTAGACGGACCGCGAATGTCGGTGCGGCATAGACAGCCGGTCCATTCACCACACTCCCATCACGCATACAGAAGCGTGAACCATGCCAGGGGCATTGTACTACCCCATCTTCCACCGTGCCTTCATCTAAAGGCCCGGCCAAGTGCGTACAGGTAGCACCAATAGCATAAATAGACTGGCCCTGTTTCAGCAACACGGCAGGGATTCCAGAGACATCAACGCGCGTCAGCTTCCCCTCGACCAGGTCTCGCTCGTCCATGATCGCGACAAAGTCGTCAGAGCCTCCCTCCCAGGCCACATGGTTCACGCCAATGCCTTTGGCGAAGACCAGTTCACCTCCCAGGTAGGCGGAGAAGAGCGATACCACGTAGCCGGTTGTCGAGAGAGCAACGCCCGCGTGGCGCTTGCCCCTAAGCCGTAACACCAACGAAGCAAGATTCAGAATCGCTACGCTGCCGTTGAGCAACCCATGCAGTAAACCAACGCGGCGATCTGTACCATCCAGATCGCTCCAATCGGTCACACCCGTCACTGCCGCACCCGTAGCACCCAATAGGCCGAGCAATAATGAAAGGTCTGAGCCACGAGCGATGCCCTCATCTTCATTGCTGAACCAAACAAGGTCGAGCAGCATTGTGCCACTCCAGGCGCCAAGCGGCACGTCGGTCAATACCGGGTGTAAAGAATGCCCAAGCCACGTTCCATTGAGCATATCCTTCATTTTGCGGTTGGGTTGCCCGGGTTGACCAAAGAACGCGAGAAGCCAATTCTGAACTGGGTTGGCTAGCTTGTCAAGCCAGGTTTGGCGCTCAACCACCTCCCCAATGGCATGTCTGAGCGGCGGGTTCACGGGTGGAGTCTCGGCCCAACTTCTATTCACCCCCTGCACTACGTCTGAAGACATGAACTATCCTCCTTTCCAAGGACAAAACCGTATCCTGTTGCCTTGTGTTTTCCTTCAAGCCAAAAGTAATTACTCGAATCGGTTACAGCCCAGCATTGTAAAATGAAATTCGCGGGTCATTATAGGCTGCCAGGCATAGCCATGGGAATGTCAGGCGAACGAAAAGTGTTCACAGCTTCCTCTTGCATTTGGAAAGCTGTGAACACTTTCAACATTGTTTTCCCCATGCCTCAAAGCTTCTGGTTCACTTGACACCTGGTTATTCGGCCCGATGGTTCACTCAGTTGATCTGCCGCTACCTGTTTCTATACCATATTTATTCCACAAAGTCAATGACTTACTTGATAAATAAACTGACCATTGAGTATACCAAGAGCGGAGCGAGAGGAAAGGGCCGGAGCTTCTGGAGAGTCAATTTACCTCATGGGAGTATGTGCGGATATGCCTTATCAACGTAATGTGGCAACCACCTCACTTGAAAATCCTTCTTTGGTGAGCAAAGTCTGTAGCAAACCGAGTTTGACAAAACCCTCATCCCGTACGTGGAAATGCAAAGTACTCAAGTCACTATGGTATAATTGGCAGAGGTCCAGTCATCTACAAAGATCAGTTGAACGTACACTTACATGCTATCCAGCATGTAAAACAAGCCTTTGCTTGAGGAAGTGTAAGAGAATCTTCCTGTAACAGAATCGGCTTAATCACGTCTATAGTATATGGAGTTGGCCTAAAGATCCTATTCATTTGGACCTAATGACAGAAGGAGAACCTACAGTGACAACGTTCAAACAAGAAAGTCCGCTCGTCACCCATTCTCAGTCCAATCAGTATTTTGTAGAGCAATACCAGAAGGTTCGCCACTTCTCGGAGCAATTGTGTGAACCTCTTGTCACTGAAGATTACGTTATCCAGTCCATGCCAGACGTTAGCCCGACCAAGTGGCATCTCGCCCATGTTAGCTGGTTTTTCGAGACCTTTCTTCTCTCACCGGCACTTCCTGATTATCAGTCTCTTCATCCACAATATGCGTACCTGTTTAACTCCTACTACAACACCCTTGGGGAACGCCATTGCCGGCCCAAACGTGGCCTCATCTCTCGGCCAACGGTCAAGGAGACCTATGAGTACCGCCGGTATGTCGATGAGCACGTCCTTGATCTGCTGGAGAAGATTGATGAGAGACAGCTGGCAGAGTTGGCGCCCATCATGATACTTGGCCTGAATCATGAACAGCAACACCAGGAACTGATGGTCACGGACATCAAACATGTGCTCTCCTGCAATCCGCTCTCCCCGACCTATAGAGCACGTACGCCCACAGGTGCTTCTAACATCACTCCATCGGAATGGGTCTCCTT
>WNGI01011862.1_pt1 | contig 12042 bp, 9 predicted proteins | sample 5400621 | NCBI WGS metagenome assembly WNGI01 (sample SAMN13153374, study PRJNA577476) | soil metagenome | isolation source: 20 cm soil or saprolite under Garry oak tree replicate 1 | place: USA:California | collected 2016-06-15 | reverse complement strand
CGCCCCCGGCGGGCGTTCGCTTGAGCAGGAGAACCCGCCCGTCCTCCCGCTCCATCGCGACGCTCACCGTCCGCAGCTCGGACCGGACCTCGAAGACCTCGGTTTCCCAGACCTCCCCGGCCTTCAGCGCGAACAGGTCCTCCACCTCGTGAAGCGGAGGCGCGTCGCCGAGGAGCGACTGCAGCGACGCCACGTTCGCGTCCTGGATTCCGCACGGCACGATGGCGGAGAAGTCGGCGAGGTCGGTGCGGACGTTGAAGGCGAAACCGTGCGAGGTGATCCAGCGGGAGATGTGCACCCCGATGGCGCCGAGCTTGCCCGCGGGCGTCCAGACTCCGGTCCGCCCGGCGATCCGCGCGGCGCCGATGCCGTACTCCCCGGCGACGCGGATCATGATCTCCTCGAGCGACGCCACGTACTTGCGGACGTCCTTGCGGTCCGGCTTCAGGTCGAGGACGGGGTAGCCGACGATCTGCCCGGGACCGTGGTAGGTGACGTCGCCCCCGCGATCCGTCTCGAACACCTCGAAGCCGCGGGAAGCGAGGAGCTCCGACGACCAGAGGACGTTTTGCGCCTTCGCTCCCCGGCCCAGTGTGATCACCGGAGGGTGCTCGAGAAGCAGGAGCGTGTCCGGAACGAGGCCTCGGGCGCGCGCCTCGACCAGCAGCTTCTGCATGGCGAGGCCGTCCTGGTATTCGACGCAGCCGAGGCGGCGGACGTGCAACGCGCGGGTCACGTCGGCAATTGTACTCAGTGCGCTGTGCCGCTGCGCGGAGCAGGAGGACTTCGCAGCAGCTCCTCGCGTTGCTCGCGCAACGACCAGGGGACGTTGGCGTAGACGTCCTCGAACAGGGACTCGCGCGGCGGGTCGGGCTTCTTCTCCGCCTCGGCGATGGCGGCGTTCACCTGCTCGAGGACCTGGGCCCGCAGCTCGTCCTCCTTCTGCGCCGTCCACATCCCCCAGGCCTGCAGGCGCGACCGCATCAGCTCCACAGGGTCGCGCTTCTTCCATTGCTCGACCTCGCGCTCGTCGCGGTAGCGCGTCGGATCGTCGGAGGAGCTGTGGGCGCCGATCCGGTACGTCTCGCATTCGACCAGGGTGGGACCGCCGCCGTTGCGCGCCCGATCCACCGCCTCTTTCACCGCCTCGTGGACGGCGATGGCGTCGTTTCCGTCGACCTTGACCCCGGGGAAGCCGTACGCATCCGCCTTCACGGCGATGGACTCGCTCGCCGTCTGCTTCGCCGTAGGGACGCTGATGGCCCAGTGGTTGTTCTGGCAGATGAAGACCACGGGCGCCTTGAAGACGCCGGCGAAGTTCATGGCGACGTGGAAATCGCCTTCGCTGGTCGCCCCGTCGCCCATGTACGCCGCGATCACCGTCCGATCGCCCTTGATGCGTGCCGCCATCGCCGCTCCCACCGCCTGTGGAAGCTGGGTTCCGATGCAACTCGACCAGCTCACCTGGTGGACGCTCTTCGAGGCCATGTGCGAGGGCATCTGCCGGCCCTTGGTCTCGTCGCCGGAGTTGCCGAAGATCTGACAGAGGTACGGGACCAGCGGGAACCCCCGCAGCAGCATCGCCCCGCCTTCGCGAAGCGCGGGGAAGATCCAGTCGCTGGCTTCGAGTGCGATGGCGGAGGCGAGCGTGGCCGCCTCCTGGCCGGTGCAGGCGCCGTAGAAGCCGACGCGGCCCTGCCGCTGCAGGGTCATCATCCGCTCGTCCAGCGTGCGCAGGCGGACCATCTCGCGGTACAGCCGGAGGAGGACCTCGCGCGGCAGTGGAGGCGTTTCGAGCTTGCGGGCGGGCTTCATGCGCGCGCAGATCTAGAGCGCATCTCGGATCTTGTACAGTCCACCGGCTCGGGCGGGTTGAACTCCTGATCAGATCTGGTCGAGCAGCAGCAGCTCCGGCGCTTCCAGCGCGTGGATGACCTCGTACAGGAACGCAGCGCCGATGTGGCCGTCGATCACCCGGTGATCGAACGAGCAGGAAAGGTTCATCCGCTCGGCGATCTCCACGCCCGCGCTGCCGTCGCCGCGGCGGACCGGCCGCGCGTACTCCTTGATCTTGTGGATGCCGAGGATCGCGACCTCGGGATGCTTCACCACTGGCGTCGCCATCAGGCCGCCGTCCCTCCCCAGCGAGGTGACGGTGAACGTCGAGCCCTGCAGATCGTGGAGCTGCAGCTTCTGCTCGCGGGCCGCCTTGGCCAGTCGCTCGATCTCCGCCCCGATCTCCCGGATGGTCTTGCTACGCACGTCCTTCACCACGAACACGGTGAGCCCCTGTTCGGTGGCGGCCCCGAAGCCCAGGTTCACGTCCTTCTTCACCACCAAGGCCTGCTTCTCCTCGTCCATCACGGCGTTCAGGTCGGGGTACCTGTCGAATCCGTTGAGCAACGCCTTGGCGATGAACGGCAAGTAGCTCAGTTTCGCCTCGCCGCGCCGGGCCAGCTCTGCGTTGATGCGCTCGCGCAGCGAAGTGAGCGCCGAGGTGTCGCACTCCTCCACGAACGTGAAGGGCACCACGTAGGTGTGGCTCTGCACCATGCTTTTCGCGATGCTCTTGCGCAGCCCCCGCAGCGGCCGCACCTCGTCCTGCGCCAGCGCCTGCATCCGCGGTGGAGGCGCCTGCGGCGGAGGACGCGACTTGTTTTCCGCGTGCGCGAGCACGTCGGCCTTCATCACCCGGCCCTGCGGGCCGGAACCCTGCAGAGCCGATAGATCGACGCCCATCTCCCTTGCCATCCGCCGCGTGACCGGCGTCGCGAGCACCTTGTGACCGTCGCCATTGCGCGAGGCGTGCGCGCTGGTCTGGGCGCCGTGCGCGGACGCGCCGGCCTGCGGCTGCGGGACGTTCGCGGTCTGCAGAGGCGCGGGCTGCCCCGCCTGCTCCGGCGATACGGTCGGCGCCGCCTGCGCGGGAACGCCCGAGCTGGGGGTGGTGGCTTGAGAGACGCCCCCGCCATCGAGGTCGAGCACCACCAGCGTCGAGTGCACCTTGGCGATGTCGCCTTCCTTGCCGAAGGTCTGCAGCACCTTCCCGCGCCGCGGGCTGGGGATCGTCACCGTGGCCTTGTCGGTCATCACCTCGACGAGCGGCTGGTCCTCCACGATCTGATCGCCAGGCTTCACCAGCCACTTGACGATCTCGCCCTCCACCACGCCTTCGCCGATGTCCGGCAGTTTGAACTCGAACTGGGCCATGTCAGGCCTCGTAGGCTTTCAGCTCGCGCAGCGACCGGAGGATGCGCGGTGCGAGCGGCAGATAATCATTTTCGAGCGTGTACGGAAACGGCGTATCCCACCCGGTGATGCGGAAGACGGGCGCTTCCAGCGAGGTGAAGCAGCGCTCCTGCAAGAGAGCGCTGATCTCCGCCGCGAATCCACACGTCTTCGGCGCTTCCTGCACGATGGCGCAGCGCCCGGTCTTGCGCACGCTGCGCGTCAGCGTCTCGATGTCGAGGGGCCAGAGCGTCCGTAGATCGATCAGCTCGACATCGAGCTGCGGGTCCTGCTCGACCGCCTGCTGCGCCTCGTGGAGCATGGCGCCCCAGGCGATCACCGTCATGCCGCCGCCCTCGCGGACCACCTTTGCTTCGCCGATCGGGACCGTGTACTCGCCCTCCGGCACGTCCCCGCGCGCGGCGCGGTACACCCGCTTGGGCTCCATGAAGATGACCGGGTCGTCCTGGCGGATGGCGGAGATGAGCAACCCCTTCGCGTCGATGGGGTTCGACGGACAGAGCACCCGGAGTCCGGGCGTGTGGATGAACAGGGCTTCCGGCGACTGCGAGTGGTAGTGGCCGCCTTTGATCCCGCCCCCCACCGGGGTGCGGATCACCACGGGCGCGGCGTACTGGCCGCCGCTGCGGTACCGGAGCTTCGCCAGCTCGTTCACGATCTGGTCGAAGGCCGGAAAAATGAAATCCGAGAACTGGATCTCGGGCACCGGCCGCAGGCCATACATCGCCATTCCGATGGCGGCGCCGACGATCCCCGATTCGGCGAGCGGCGTGTCGATCACCCGATCGGCACCGAACTCCTCGATCAGTCCCACCGTGGCCCGGAAGACGCCGCCGAACTTTCCCACGTCCTCACCCAGCACCACCACGCGCGGATCGCGCCGCATCTCGATCCGGAGCGCGTCGTTGACCGCTTGAATGATGTTCCAGGCCGGCATCCTATCCGCCGTTCTCGACCCAGCGCTGGATGAAGTACTCGCCGGCCTTGTAGCTGGAACGGACCAGCGGCCCGGCGGCGACGAAGCGGAAGCCGAGGGCCAGTCCCTCGCGTTCGAGGCGCGAGAACACTTCGGGCCGGACGAACTCCTCGACCGCGAGGTGCTTCTCGCTCGGGCGCAGGTACTGCCCGAGCGTGAGGATGTCGCAACCGACCGAGCGCAGATCGCGCATCGTGGCGATCACCTCGCCATGCGTTTCCCCGAGCCCGAGCATGATGCTGCTCTTCGTGCGCATCCCGCCGCGCTTGTAGAACTCGAGCACGTCGAGCGACTGGCGGTACGTGGCGCGGCGGTCGCGGACGCGCGGAGTGAGCCGCTCGACGGTCTCGACGTTGTGCGCCGCGACGGTCGGCTGCGCGTCGACGATCATCTGCAGCGCATTGCGTGACCCCTGGAAGTCGGGGGTGAGGACTTCGACGAGAGTCTTCGGAGCTGCGCGGCGGAGCTCGACGATGGCCTGGGCGAAGTGGGAAGCGCCGCCGTCCTCCAACTCGTCGCGGTTGACGCTCGTCACCACCAGGTAGTCGAGCCCCAGGCGGCCCACCGCCTCGGCGAGGTGGCGCGGCTCGAGAGGATCGAGCGGGCCGGGGACACCGCTGCTCACGTCGCAAAAACGGCATCCGCGCGTGCACACGTCGCCCATCAGCATGACGGTCGCCGTGCCGCCGCCCCAGCACTCGCCGACGTTGGGGCAGCTCGCCTCTTCGCAGACGGTGTGGAGGTCCAGCTCGCGCAGCGTGCGCTTGACCTGCTCGTACCGGCCGCCGCCCGGCATGCGCACTCTCAGCCATTCCGGCTTTGGCTCCCGCCTCTTGCGCGCGGCGCCGCCGAGCTGGATCAGCGAGTCGGCCATGAGGGCGGCGGTATAACCGAAACCGCAGCGAACAGCGAGGGCGGTGTCGAAACGAGGGTGGACTCAAATGCAGTCGCCGCATATCCGCGCCTTCGCGCGGAAGCGGCGAATCCGCACCTTCGGTGCGGAAGCCCCTATGAGCAGCTGCCGAGAACCGCGCCGAGCACCAATCGGGCAACGCGCTGCGCAAGCCCACGCGCCTCGACGTTTGGCGTCACCCGCTCAGCCAGCCGATCCGCCAGCCGGCTCCGCGACAGCGAGCAGGAGCTTCCGGCGGAAGTCTCCGTGGTGGCGACATGACCGGCGACGGACAGTGCAAGTGCCGCAAATCCGGCAACAAATCCCCGACGCCACGACGTTGCTTCGATCATCGGAGCCTCCCCGCGCCCGAGTTGAACAGCCAGGCGGAGATATCCTTCCCGGATAGTGTCCTCAGATATGGAGCGGTTTCCCGCGCACTCCCAAGGCGGCCTCGGTGAGCGCCTCGGAGAGCGTCGGGTGCGGCCGCATCACGTGCAGCATCTCCTCGGTGGTGGTCTCCAGCCTGAGGAGCGAGCAGGCGTCGGAGATCAGCTCGGTCGCGCGGGGACCTACGATGTGGACGCCGAGGACCTCGTCGTATTTCTCCTCGGCGACCACCTTCACCATCCCTTCGGCGAGGTTCAGGATGCGGGCCTTCCCGTTCGCTGAAAACGGGAACGTGCCCACCTTGACCTTGTAGCCGCGTTCTTTCGCTGCCCTCTCCGTCAGGCCGATCGACGCCACCTCGGGCTCCGAGTACGTCGCTCCGGGCACGAGGTCGTAATTCACCGGGTGCGGCTTCTTTCCCGCGAGCTTGTCGGCCACGAACTCGCCTTCTACGAACGCCAGGTGCGCGAGCTGCGGATGGGGTCGGCCTGGAAGCGCGACGACGTCGCCGATGGCGGAGACCCAGCTCTCGCCGGTGAGCAGCGTGCCCGGGTCCACCACCACGAACCCACGCTCCATCTTGATGGCCGGAAACTTCTCCAACCCGACGTTCTCGCTCACCGGCCTGCGTCCGACGGCGCAGAGGAAGAGATCCGCCTCGAGGATTTCCGTGCCCTTGGATGTGGTGACCGTCGCTGTCAGTCCGTTCGCGCCGACGTCCACCTTCTCCAGCTTCGCGTTGGTCAGCGACTTGATCCCGCGCTTGCGGAACGCCTTCTCGAACTCGGTGGAGATGTCGTCGTCCTCGATGGGAAGCAGGCGCGGCAGCATCTCCACCACGGTCACTTCGCTGCCGAACCGCCGGTACGCGCTGGCAAACTCGACGCCGACCGCGCCGGCGCCGAGCACGATCAACCGTTTGGGGACCACGGTGTTCGCGAGAAGCTCGTCGCTGGTCATCACCCGGGGCCCGAGCGTGAGCCCCGGGATCAGCCGGGGCGCCGATCCCGTGGCGACCACGACGTGCTTCGCCTCGATGATCTGCTCTTTGCCGTCGGCGCCGGTGACGGACACCTTGCCGGGGCCCGCCAGCCGCCCATGTCCATGCAGGCGCTCGACCTTGTTCTTGCGGAAGAGGAATTCGATTCCCTTGCTGGACTTGTTGGCGACGTCTTCGCTGAACTTCCTCACGCCGTCCATGTCCAGCTCGACGCCGCTGGCGTTGACGCCCACGCTCTTGCCGTGCTTCGCCTCGTCGTACACGTCGGCGCTGTGGAGCACCGCCTTGGTGGGGATGCAGCCCCGCAACGTGCAGGTGCCGCCGACGCGGGGATCCTTCTCGACGACCACGGTCTTGAGGCCATTCTGGCCCGCGCGGATGGCGCAGACGTAACCGCCGGGCCCGCTGCCGATGATCGCGAGATCGTAGGTCGCCACTGCCCGCCTCCAAGCACCGGCGCCCGCGGAGCGGCGCCGGAACGTTACCGTGCGCGAAGAGGCGCGCTTGGTAGCGCCCACGGACTGTGATGTCAACCAGGCACAGTCTCAGAAGTAGCCGCAAAGCCGCACCTCCGGTGCGGCAGCGACTAATGCTTTCCGAACAGGGCCCTGAGCCGCCCGGTGATGCCCCGCCCCAGCAGCGTCCGATACACCCGCAGACCCGTGCTCCAGGCGGACTTCGAGTACGGGTAGTACCAGAAGGCAGGAAAGTTGATCCGCTCGAGGTTGACGTGGCGGATCTCGCTAAAATCCCGCAGCGCATGCTTCCCGTGCACCCGCCCGAGACCGCTCCCCTTCACTCCGCCCCAGGGGGTCTCGGGGGCCGCGTGCGTGTACAGCGTGTCGTTGTGCATGACGGTGCCCGCAGCGAGCTGGTTGGCGAGGCGTTCCGCCCGGCGCCGATCCTTCGTGAACACGTACGCCGAGAGCCCGTAACTCGAGTCGTTGGCCAGCCGGACGGCGTCCTCCTCGGTGCGGAAGGTCATGATCGGCAGCATCGGCCCGAAAGTCTCCTCGCGTACGATGGCCATGTCGGGCGTCGTGCCGGTCAGCACGGTGGGCTGCACGAAACGCGCGCCTTCGGGCGTCACCTCGATCCCGCCGCCGGCGAGGACTTTCGCCCCGCGCTGCCGGGCTTCGTCGAGGTGCCGCCGCACGATCTCCACCTGCATCTGGGTGGTCATCGCGCCGACGTCGACGTCGTGGCGGTTGGGCTCACCCTGGCGGAGTTTTTTCGCCAGCGCCACCACCTTCTCGGTGAACGGCTTCGCCACGTTCTCCTGCACGTAGACGCGCTCGACGGACGCGCAGGTCTGCCCGGAGTTGGCGAACGCGCCCCAGGCGACCTTCTTCGCGGCGGCGTCGAGGTCGGCGTCGTCGAAAACAATCGCCGGGTCCTTGCCGCCCAGCTCGAGCACGCAGGGGATCATCTGCTCCGCGGCGGCGACGTTCACCTTGCGCCCGGTGGCGACCGACCCCGTGAACACGACCATCTGGACGCCGGAGCGGATCACGAAGAGCCCGCGCGGCAGACCGGCCTCCTCGAAAAGCGCTCGCGTCTTCTCCAGGATGAGGGGCGTGAATTCGCTGGGCTTCACCACCACCGCGTTGCCCGCCAGCAGAGCGGCGAGCGCATCGCCTACCGGGATGGAGAAGGGATAGTTCCACGGCGAGATGATCCCGATCACGCCTCGCGGGTAGAACCGCAGGTATGACTTCTTGTGGGGAAAGAGGTGAAGGGAGATCTTCTCGTCGGCCAGCGCTTTCTCCGCATGGTTCGCGTACCAGTTCGCCGCGTCGGCGACGGGCAGCACCTCCATGAAGAGCGATTCGTTCCGCGTCTTGCCGTTCTCGCGCGTCAGGTGATCGCAGAACTCCTCGGCGCGCTGCAGCAGCAGGTCCTTGAAGCGAAGGATGACGGCGCGGCGGTCGGCGAACGGCTTGCGTCCCCACTCGGACTGCGCGGCCCGCGCCTGCTGCACGGTCCTTTGGACATCCTCCGCGGTGGAGACCCGCACCTCGCCGAGCAGGCGACCGCTTCCGGGCTCGTACACGGCGAGCGTGCCCTGCGGACTGACGCTTCCTTGCGCGGACCTGTTCGGGATCGCGATCGCCTCTGCCATGGGAGCCTCCGCGCGCGGTGGCGTACGCCCGTTGCCGCATGGTGTCAATCGATTCGGCCGCGGCGAAATTCGGATTTGACTTGGGTGGTTTAGATGCGATGCTAGCGCACAGACGGATGTTGGAACTCGACGACATGCTGCGGCTGGGGAACCAGCCGCTCGACACGCCTGCCGAGCTGGTTCCCGTCGAGACCGATGGCGCTCCTTCCCAGCCGCCGACCGTTCTAGTGGTCGACGACGACCGCGCCGTCCGCGAAGTGCTCTCGGCGGTCCTGAAGGAGGAGGGGTACGCGGTCCGGCAGGCGGCGGGCGCGGACGCGGCCCTGGAAATGCTGCGCGGCGAGGATCTGCCGCTCCTGCTCTGCGACCTGAAGATGCCCGAGCACGATGGGTTCTGGCTGCTCGACAACGTGCTGCAGCGTCATCCCCATGCGGCCGTCGTCATGCTCACGGGCTTCGGCGACACGGAGAGCGCGGTCGAATGCCTGAGGCGCGGCGCCGCCGATTATCTCCTCAAGCCACCCCGCGTCACCGAGCTGGTGCGGGCCATCGAGCGCGCCTGGAGCAAGAGCAAGCTCACGTCCGCGCGGGCGCGCTATCACCAGGGGCTGGCCCGCCGGGTGCGGGAGCGCACCGCGGAGCTGACGGCGGCGCTGGCCGGGGTTGCGCAGGCCTATTCGAGCACGCTGGCTGCGCTCGTGCACGCGCTCGATGCGCGGGAGCACGAGACCAGCGACCATTCGCAACGGGTGGTCCGCTACACGCTCGCCATCGCCGACCGGATGGGCATCGCGCACGTCGAGGACATCGGCCGCGGCGCGCTCCTGCACGACATCGGAAAGATCGGCGTCCCCGACAGCATCCTGCTCAAGCCTGGACCTCTCACGCACGCGGAGTGGGCCGAGATGCGGCGGCACCCCGAGGTCGGCTACCGCATTCTCGAGGCCATCGACTTCCTCCGGCCCGCGGCGGAGATCTTCCTTGCCCATCAAGAACGCTGGGACGGCGGCGGGTATCCGCACAAGCTGCGCGGAGAGGCGATCCCGCTCGGCGCCCGCATCTTCGCCATCGCGGACACCGTGGACGCGATGACCAGCGACCGGCCCTATCGCAAGGCCGCGACGTTCGCGCAGGCGCGCCAGGAGATCGCCCGATGCGCCGGCACGCAGTTCGATCCCCGTTGCGTCGAAGCGTTCGTCCGCATTCCGGACCAGGAGCTGGAAGCTCTCCGGCAGCAGGAAATGGCCGCGCCCCGACCGGCGAGCGCCCTCTAGCCATGGGCGCGTTGCGGCTATCGCTCACGGACCGCGCCGCGAAGGCGGTGCTGGTCCGCGCCCGCGATGCGGAGGTGCCAGGCTGGCTCTTGCGCATCGCCGTCGTCGCCGGCGGATGCAACGGGCTCACCTACGATCTCTACTTCGTCGAGAATGCCCGGCCGGACGACGCCGTCGTCGACGTTCAGGGACTGCGCGTCGCGGTCGATCCCGCCAGCGCCCCCCTGCTCGATGGAACCATGATCGACCTGCTGCGCGGCCCCGGTTTCCGGTTCGAGAATCCCCACGCCCGCAGGACATGCTCGTGCGGCGCGAGCTTCGAGACCTAGCCGATGCCGAAGATCCTGCGAACAGGCGCGCTCCTGCTCACGGTCGCGGTGCTCGCCTGCCTCATCGGGTTCGTGCAGGCCCGGGTGTCCGGCGGGCCGGCCGAGGCGGCGCGGCCCTGGATGTACGGCCTGCTGCTCTGCTTCGGCGTGATGGCGATCGCGGCGGTGTACATGGCCCTGGTCGGCACGTACCACACCATCCTCGCGCTCTTCGGCTGGGACGGCGGTCCGGGGATTCTGCGCAAGAACCCCAACTACGTTCCCGGAAGCGACGAGCCGCTGGACGACGGGACGCCTCTCGCCCCGAAGGAGTGAAGCGCTACTCGTCGTGCGCAAGCGCGCCGAGCAGTGTTTCGCGCCGCCTCTCCGCGAGGTTCGCGGAAGCGCCGAGCAGCGCGGGATACACCAGGGCCATCGCGATCAGCTCCCCGGCATAAGCGACGTAGAGGTGGAGCCCCGCCGCGCGGGCGATGGCGTAGGGCGCCCATGCGCCTGCGGCAAGCAGGAACATCGCGGCGAAGCGCGAGCCGACCGGCCCGGCGCCACGGATGCGCCGCAAGCGCGCGCCGCGTGCGGGGACGGGAAAGAAGATGCTGATCGCGTTTCCAAAGCTGGCGAGAAGCGGAAAAACGGCGGCATGCGCGAGGAGACCGATCAGGAGCTGGCCTGGGGTGACGTGCGCGCCGAGCGCGGCGACCAGGGCGAGCAGCAGGAAGATCGCGAGCGAGAAGAGATAGGCGACGGCGTTCTTCGCGGCGAGGACGGAGCGGAGCGCAACGGGCCAGAGGAACCAGCCGCGCGCCGCGTCCACGTCGCGGCCGAATGCGTTGGTGACGATCTCCAGTACGCCGAGGTGCGCATAGACGGCGGCGATGAGCAGGGGCTGCGGACCGGGAAAGACCGCGCGGACGAGGAGGAGATAGGCGACGGGCACGACCAGCAGCTGCAACCAGCCGAGCCGCAACGCGGTCTTTGCCTCTTTCTCGAAGAGCGCTGCGAGGACGCCCGGAATCAGCGGCAGCTTCCACCCGCTTCCCCGTGCCGCTCTCGCATGCGCGCGAACTGCTTCGGGCGGGCGGAGGAGCTCGCGTTGAGAGAGCACGTGGGCAGCGACCGTGCAAACCGCTCCGAGCACGACCAGGAGCAGCCCCGCGGCGAGCGCTTCGATGAAGCGTTTGCGCGAGAGCGCGTCCGCGAACGCCGCCATCCATCCCGGAGGTGTGAGGCGCCACCGTTCTCCGCTGAAGAGCGTCTCGAGACCGCGCTCCCCGGGCACCTTCGCGGACAGCTGGAACCCTGCGAATCCGGCGAGAAGCAGCGCGACGGAGAACATCCGCCTCAACAGCGGACGTGAATCGAACAGCGCCGCGACGGCGGCGCCGAGATGCAGGATGGAGGCGGTTGCAAAGACGGCGACCACCTCCGCGACCAGCATTGCCCAGGCCGCCGGCGCTCCCGGGATGCCGGCGACCGCGACCGCGATGGCGATCATCGGCGGATAGAGGATGAGCCACACGGGATCGAACAGGAGCGCGGCGAGGTTGATGGCGCTGAGCAGCAGCGGATTCACCGGAAAGGCGCGGAAGCGACGGGGATCGAGGAAGGCCTGCGTCTGCGCAAGCGCGATGAGTCCGAACCAGACGCGGCCGGCAAGCGCCATCGACGTCCAGGCGGCGAAGATGGCCAGAGGCGGCATCGGCAGGAGCTCTCGCCGGCGCGCGATCTCTTCGCCGCTCTTGAGGGCCAGCAGCGACAGCGAGGCGCTGAACGACGCGCCGATCAGTGCGGCCAACAGACCGATCGCCGCCCT
>WNGI01006473.1_pt1 | contig 12043 bp, 14 predicted proteins | sample 5400621 | NCBI WGS metagenome assembly WNGI01 (sample SAMN13153374, study PRJNA577476) | soil metagenome | isolation source: 20 cm soil or saprolite under Garry oak tree replicate 1 | place: USA:California | collected 2016-06-15 | reverse complement strand
GCAAGCACCCAAAGGTCCTAGTACGGCCGTCCTGTCACCCGATCGGGGGCTAACCACCAGGGAGGGGCCCCGTTAGGAACTTGTGCACAGGAGGTGCACATGTTTCGCACCATGGCTGACCGCACGACGCGTGTGTTTGCGGCCGGCGCACTCATCCTCTCTCTAACCGCGACAAGCTTCGCGGGCAGGGCGAACGCCGCACCGCTCGCGGATGACAAGACGGACTGCAGCACTGCGGCACACGCCCGCAACGACGCGGTCCATCTCCTCCACACGGCGTGGAAGGCATTCGACGGCGACCTGAAGGATCTTGCGCGCGACGCTCGCAAGCTTCAGCACGAGACTCAGAAGGAAAGCGCTGTCCTGACGACCGACGCTCGTGGCGTCGTCGCGAGCGCGAAGGCCGAGCTCAAGGGCATCGCAAGCCAGGCGCACTCGGACATTCAGGCGGCGGTCGAGCTCGGTGCCGCGTGCTCTGACGACGAAGACAGCACGACCCCGACGACTACGACGACAACCACCACCACAAACACGACGACCACGACCAGCGTGACCGCACCGAGCGACTCGACGGCGCCGGCCGACACGACCGGCAGCGCGCGGACGTTCGACACGAGCGGTCTTGACCCGAAGTACAAGGACATCGTCGACCAGGCGATCAAGGACATGCAGGCGGTCGTCGACGACGCTCGCACGGCAGTCCTTGACATGACGAAGGCAGCCGAGTCGAAGGAGACGACGGCGACCGACGTCGAGAAGGTCAAGCACGAAGTCGAGACGGCCAAGGCAGACCGTGAGGAAGCGAAGGCTGCCGCCAAGGACAAGTCGAAGGACAAGTCCAACGCGAAGTCGAGCAACTCCGGCAAGGGCAAGGGCAAGGGCCGCAAGTAGCGCTCTAAACCCGAACCATTCGAACAGCCCGCGGGGAAACCCGCGGGCTGTTCCTTTTATGCGCGGCGCGCGATGGGTGCGGGGTGGACGATGGTGCGCAGCCGCTCGAGGTTGGCCGTGCGCCTCTCCGCGAAGCTCCGGCGAAGCGCCGGAAGGCGCCATCCGGTCAGGACCGCGTTCAACCGCGAGAGCTGATGCCGACCCGAGTACGTCACGAGCGAGCCGCGCGGGTGCGGCTGCACCTCGAAGTTATCGAAGAGCTCCGCGTGATGGACGATGACCTGGAGTACGAGGCGCTCGTAGGGGACGAGGTCCACCACGACGAGCTTCGCGACCAGATCCTGACCGGAGACCCGAAGCGTCTGCCTGATGACGCTGCCCTTCCTGAGCAGGCCGGGCGTCTCGAGCACCGTGCGGACGATCGAGTCCATCCATCGCGGCTGCTCGGAAATGTCGAACATGACCGCGGCGACCGCCTCCGGCGGCGCCTCGAACACCGACTGCACGGCGACGTCGAAACGCCGATGGTCTGCGGGCAGCCACCAGAGCGTCCAGAAGATCGCGAGGATGGCGAGGACCGCACCGAGGAGCGGCGTTCCGACGAGGAACTCGAGGATGACGAGGACGAACGCGGCGACCGTGAGCCGCTGAGAGAGCACCGCGCGCTCTTCGAAGACGAGGTAGTCGCGGCCATGCACACCAGAACGGTCGACGAGCAGCGCCCCGACCAAGAGCCCGACGACCGCGAGAAAAAGCGCGGCTTGGATGAGCAGCAGGATCACAGGCGCGCGAGTCTAGACTCGCCGGGCGTGGGGCAGTACGTCGTTTCGAGCGACACGCGACACGTCGACCGCGACCTCGTGTGGCGTTTCCTTCACGACGAGTCGTACTGGGCCGCAGGTGTCCCGCGCGACGTCATGGATCGTGCGATCGATGGATCGATCTGCTTCTCGGTCTTCGAAGGCGACCCGGCTCGAGGCGCGCCGCAGGTGGCGTTCGCGCGCGTGGTGACGGATCGCGCGACGTTTGCATGGCTCTGCGACGTCTTTGTTCTCGAGGCGCATCGCGGAAGAGGAGCCGGCAAGGCGCTCCTGGATGCGGTCATGTCGCATCCCGACATGCAGGGGCTGCGCAATGTGCTGCTCGCAACGCGCGATGCGCACGCGCTATACGCGAGGTACGGCTTCGTCCCACTCGCCGAGCCGGAGCGTTGGATGGCCATCCGCCGGCCGTATCGTCCCTAGACTCGGCCTCGTGGACTTCGACCTCACCCCCGAGCAGCAGTCGATTCGCAAGCTCGCGAAGGACTTCGCGGACAAGGAGATCGCGCCGGGTGCGCGGGAGCGCGATCGCGGCGAGACCTTCCCGAAGGACGTGCTGCGCAAGATGGCGCCGCTCGGTCTGCTCGGTGGCCCCGTCCCCGAGAAGTACGGCGGCATCGGCCTCGACTACGTCTCGCATGCCCTCGTGACCGAGGAGGTCGGGCGCGCGGACTCGTCGGTCCGAACGACCCTGTCCGTGCAGATCTCGCTAGTCGAGATGACCATCCTCAAGTTCGGCACCGAGGAACAGAAGCAACGCTGGCTGCCGGCGCTCTGCAAAGGCGAGGTCATCGGATGCTTCGGCCTCACCGAGCCGGAGGTCGGCAGCGACGCCACAAAGCTCCGGACGACCGCAAAGCGCGACGGCGACTCGTGGGTGCTCCGCGGACGAAAGATGTGGATCTCAAACGGCTCGGTCTCGAAGCTCGCCCTCGTGTTCGCGCAGGGTGACCCAACGAAAGAAGCGAAGGGCATCACGGCGTTCGTGCTCGAGCGCGACCGGCAGTCCTACGGCAGCCAGGCGCTCCACGGAAAGCTGGGGCTGCGCTCGTCGGATTCGAGTGAGCTCATCCTCGACGATGTCCGAGTGCCCGATGCGAATCGTCTCGGCGAGATCGGCGACGGCTTCAAGGTCGCGATGACCGCGCTCGACTCGGGACGCTATTCGGTGGCGGCCGGCGCGGTCGGCGTGGCGCAGGCGTGCATCGACGCGTCGGTCCAGTACGCGACCACGCGCAAGACATTCGGGAAGCCCATCGCCGGACACCAGCTCGTGCAGGAGCTGATCGCCGACATGGTCGTCGAGACCGAGGCCGCGCGGCTCCTGGTGTGGCGCGCGGGCGACCTCAAAGACAAAGGCCGGCCGAACACGCGCGAGACGAGTATCGCGAAGCTCTACGCATCCGAGGCCGCGCAGCGCGCCGCCGACAATGCCATCCAGATCCACGGCGGCTACGGCTTCTCCGACGAGTTCCCGGTCGAACGGTACTGGCGCGACGCGCGCGTGAATCGCCTCTACGAGGGGACGACTCAGATCCAGAAGCTCATCATCGGCCGCTTCGCGACCGGCATCGACGCGATCGCCTGATGGAATGGGATGAGCCCGCGGAGGGCGTCCTCGTGACGTTGTGCCGCATGGTGCCGGACACGATCCGCGAGCTCGCCCGGGCGGCCGCGCGCGACGAGGCCGAGTCCGTCGCCGGTGAGCGCGCCGCCGCGAGCGTGAGCGTCGACGACGTGATCCGCGGCTGGATCCGCACCACGCCGCCCGAGCAGCGCAACGGCCTCGTCGCGGTCATCGAGCAGCTCGGGCTCGAGCCGGAGATCTACGAGACCGAGCTGCAGTCCGACGAAGGGTGGGAGGAAGAGCCCGAAGACTCGGGCATGTGATGTTCCGGCTCGACGGGAAGGTCGCGATCGTGACCGGAGGCGCGCGGGGGATCGGCGCCGAGACGGCGCGAGTCTTCCGTGAGGCGGGCGCCACCGTCGTGACGTGGGATGTGGCGGATGGCGCAGATGAGCGCGTGGACGTAACCGATGTCACGCAGGCCGCAAAGGCGGCGACCGCGGTGGCGAAGCAGCACGGACGGATCGATGTGCTCGTGAACAATGCCGGGATCCTGCGCGACGCGCAGCTCGTGAAGTCAAAGGGCGACGAGATCACCGGCGTGATGAGCGAGGCGGACTTCGACGCGGTCATCTCGGTGAATCTGCGCGGCGTCTTCGCGTGCACGCAGGCGGTCGCGCCGATGATGATCCGGCAACACTCCGGGCGGATCCTGAACGCGTCCTCGGTCGTCGGCCTTTACGGAAACTTCGGGCAGACGAACTACGTGGCGACGAAGGCCGCCGTGATCGGTATGACGAAGGTCTGGGCACGCGAGCTCGGACCGAAGGGCATCACCGTGAACGCGGTCGCGCCCGGGTTCATCGGGACGGAGATGGTCCGTCAGATGCCGGAGAAGATCCTGGCGACGATGGTCGAGCGCACGCCGATCCGGCGTCTCGGCGAGCCGAAAGACGTCGCGTACGCATATCTCTTCCTCGCCTCGGACGAGGCGTCGTTCATCAACGGGGCCGTGCTGTCCGTGGACGGGGGCGTGGTCGTCGGCACCTGATGCGCGAGTTGTGGACGAGCGGTGGTGTCCGGCTTGAGCTCCTTGAATGGCGGCCCAGTGTCGAGGAACGCCTATGGGGAACGGCAATCGTCGCAGTGCATGGCGGGATCGGACGTGCAGAGCGATGGCGTGAGGACGGGGAGGCCGCGATCGCGGGGCGTCTGGGACACCGGTCGCGCGCGCTCGGCGCGTTCAGCCGCCGCGGTATGGGCCGCTCCGATGCGCCGCCAACTGGATATCGACTTGCGGATTTCGTCGATGACCTTGCGGCCGCGGTCGATACGTTCGGCTACCAGCGGTTTGTCGTGATGGGCCACTCGCTGGGAGTTCCGATCGCCCTCTCCTACGCTGCACGCCGGCCGACTGGGCTCGTGGGTCTCGTCCTCGGCGACTACGGGCCGCGGTATCCGGCATTGGGAGAAAAGTGGATGACGCAGGTCGAGGAACGCCATCGCTCGGGCGCTTCGGCTGAGTTCGATCTCGAGGGCGCGCGACGGATGCGAGCGGAGTCTCGCGAAGTCGATCTATCGGCCGAACTAACGTCCATCACGTTTCCGGTTCTCGTCGTGACCGCCGACGACGAGGTCTCCGTCACCGCTCGTGACCGCGTCACCTACGAGAAGCGGCTGAGCGACGTACGAATCGTCAGGATCGCCGGCGCGGGCCACATGCTCTCGGTGGACGGTCGCTCCGATGCGTTCCACGACGCTTTGGGCAAATTCGTCGCTCGATTCGATCCCGCGAGCTAACTCCCGTCCTCCAGGAGGACGAGCCGCGCCTGTTCGGCGATCCAGCTCTCTCCGTCCCCATTCTCGTTGTCGACCTCGTCGTAGGTGATCACGTCATCGGTATCCATCGTCACACCGCCTTCTCGGAGGCTTCGCCGCCGAACGTGCCGAGGCGGGACGCGCCCATCGTCTGGCCGAGCACCTGGTGGTAGGGCACCCCGGTGAAGAGGTGGTGGCTCTTCGTGGGGATGTCGTCGTCGGTCGCCCACTCCTTCCGCTGAAGCGCGACGTACGCACGCTCCTGCTCCTCCGAAAGCCCCTGCAGGAGCTTTGAGAACGCGTAGCCCATGGCGTGTTGCGCGGCCAGGGTGATGAAGAGGAATTTGTACCCGAGCTCTCCGAGCTCGGCGAAGGAGATCGGATTCGGGTCGTTGAACCACTTGAACGAGCTCGACCAGTTGAACGCGAGCTTCGCGTCCGGGAAGCGGCGTCTGACCTGATCGGCGAACCGTTCGGTCGGCTCGCGGTCGGAGTTCGGGAACTCGCACCACACGAGGTCGGGCGCGCCGCTATCGAGATACCGAAGTGCGCGCTCGATCGCGAGGTCGAGCCCGCGCATCGTCTCGGGCGCGTCAACGGCCGAGACCGCGTCGGTGCGCGCGATGACCACGAAGTCGTCGCGGCCGAGGTCCTCGGCGACGGCGCGCGCCATGCGCAGCTTGCCGACCATTTCGTCCGCGGAGATGAGCGCCTTGCCGGCGATGTGCCCGCAGCGCTTCGGGAGGACCTGGTCTTCGATGTGTGCGCCCGCGACGCCCGCGTTGACGTAGAGCTCGGCGACGCGCTGCACGTTGAAGAGGTTGCCGTAGCCACCGTCCATATCCACGACGACCGGGGGGATCTCGAGGTGCGTCGGCGCGACGCCCTTCTCGGGGTCGCCGGTGGCCATCGTGAGCTGGAACTTCCGGAGGGCAGAGATCGTGCGGCGCGCGCCGTCGGCGATCTCCGGGCCGGAGTAGAGGTCCATGTCGGTCGTACCGAGGTGCCCGATCGCGAACGAGTAGCCCGAGAAATAGATCGCGGTCGCGCGGTGATACATCGCGATCTCGGCGCCGTGCGGGTCGTAGATGCCGGGCGCGAACACGTACGGCTCGTTCTCTAACAGCTCGCGGAGGCGCGTGGCCGGATCGGTCCACCGCGACGCGGGCACCGTGAACCCCGGCGGCAGGAGCGGTGTTTGCGCGAGCGATCTAATTGTCATGGTCGAGCTGGCAGAGCTCAGGGCAGCAGCACTCCGTTTGCTGCGACTCGCTCGCCGGCTCACTCGCGGAAGCGCGAAGGATCGGCCGGTACTCGCCCGGCGTGGTCTCGGCGCGGTCGAAGCTGTTCATGGTCGCCATGGCAGGGCATCCTGCGTGCCGGAAATGCCATAAGACAAATCGTTTGTTTGGATAGGTGCGATCAATTGTGCTTATGATCCTTCCGTGCTCCTCGCGCAGCTCGAAGCTTTCAGCGAAGTCGCGCGCCTGGGCAACGTGAGCCGCGCCGCCGACACGCTGAGCGTGACCCAGCCGGCTCTTACCGCACGTTTACAGGGCCTCGAGCGGGAGCTCGGCGTCGACCTCTTCGTCCGAGGCGCGCGCGGGATGACGCTCACGGACGCGGGACGTGCCCTGCTCCCCTACGCGCAGCGCGCGATCGCGCAGGTGCTCGAGGGGCAGAAAGCCGTGGACGATCTGCGCCTCGGAAAGGTCGGCGAGCTCTTCATCGCCGCGGCGCCCGCGGTGAGCACGTACGTCCTGCCGGCCCTTCTGAAGGCGTTCCAGACGACGCACCCGAATGTCCGAATGGGCGTGCGCACCGGACACACCGAAGAGGTCCTCGAGATGGTGCTCCGGCGCGAGGTCGATCTCGGGGTCGGCCGGCCGATCCAGCACCAGGACGCCGAGCTCATCCCGGTGTTCGATGACGAGCTCGTCCTCGTGGTGAGCCGCCGTCACCCGTTCGCGCGGCGCGATCGCATCCGGCTGCAGGAGCTCGCCGACGATCGACTCATCCTGTTCGACCGCGCATCCAGCTACTACGAGCTGACGAGCTCGCTCATTCGGCAGGCCGGGGTGGTGCCCGAAAGCGTCATCGAGATGGACAACGTCGAGGCCGCGAAGAAGATGGTGATCGAGGGTCTCGGCGTCGCGCTGCTGCCGCGGATGGCGCTCCTCGCGGAATTGCGCGCGCGATTACTGCGTCCCGTCCGCGTTATCGGCGCACCGCCGGTGCGGCGCCCGATCGTGGCGATCCGGCGAACCGACGCGGGCACGCCGATGGGACCGGTGGCGGACTTTCTCGCGTTGCTGCGGCGATCGCGCGCGGCCGGCTAGCGCGAGAGGTTCGCGCGCTCGCGACGGGCGAGCGCGGCACCGATCGACTCCGGCGACGCATCCATCGCCAGCGCGAACGTCGCGCGGGCATCGTCGATGAGACCAGCTTCTCGGAGCGCGATGCCTCCGAGGTAACCGAGGAATGCGCGGTCGCCCGCACGGAGCTTCGGCGCGTCCTTCTCGGCCAGGCGGAGCTTCGCGCGCAAGGCGTCACGATCGCCCGCGCGCGCGGCGACGATCGCCTCGAGCGCCCGATGCATCGCGATCCGCTCGGCCGAGCGGTCGAGCTCCGGATCGTTCGCGATCTCCGTGACGAGAAGCGACCCGCGGTGCGGGTCGCCGCCCAGCGCGGCGAGCTCGGCCCAGGCCAGCGCCAACCGCACGTCGACGTTCTCCGGCTGGAGCGCGGCGCTCCGTCGCGCGTCTCCGGGGCGGTTGAGCGCGGCGTACGAGGCGACGAGTCCAACGGCGACCGCACGGTCGCTTGTGAGCCTCTTCGCGACCTGTTCGAAGAGCGACGCGGCTGACAGGGGGTCGCCCGAGGCGTAGAGGATTTCCGCCGCGGCTTTGCGGACGAGGGTGACCGTTCCGAAGCGCTCGAGGAGTGGCGCGACGAGCGCCCGAGCCGCCTCGAGCTCACCGGCGTCGAGGGCTTTCCGGGCCCGCCAAATGGCCAGCGGAACGCGCCAAATGTCAGCGATGGACGCTCGCGGTACAGGGGGTTTGTCCACAGAAACCGGCTCCTGAGGCTGTTTATCCACCGTATTCATGGGGTTATCCACATCTGACGCCAGAAATGGTGCTAGGTGTCCGCAAGTAGCCCCTGCGCGATGACCAGTCGCTGTATCTCGCTCGTGCCCTCGTAAATCCGGTAGATACGCGCGTCGCGGTACGCGCGCTCGATCCAGAGCTCTCGCATGTATCCCATGCCGCCGTGGATCTGGACCGCCGCGTCGGCGATCCGCCCGAGAGCCTCCGTGGCGAAGAGCTTCGCCTTCGACGCCCGGTCGGTAACTCGCTCGCCGCGGTCGGCGCGTGACGCCGCGTCATAGACCATGAGACGGGCGGCATGGACGTCGATGGCCCCGTCGGCGAGGAGCCATTGGATCGCCTGGTTTGTGCCGATCGGACGTCCAAACTGCGTCCGCGTCTTGGCGTGCGCGACGGACGCCTCCACGAGGCGCTGCGCGGCGCCGACCGCGTGCGCCGCGAGACCCATGCGGCCGTAATCGAGCGTGGCGAGAGCGATCGCGAACCCTTTGCCGTCTTCACCGAGACGCTGGGACGCTGGAACGCGCATCTCGCGGAAATAGAGCTGCGCGGTCGTCGACCCGTGGAGTCCCATCTTCGCGTCGTTGCGGCCGACCTCGAGACCGCTGGTCGCGCGCTCGACGGCGAATGCCGTGATCCCCTTCGACCCGAGCTTCGGATCGAGCGTCGCGAAGATGACGAACACGTCGGCGATCGGCGCATTCGTGATGAAGGTCTTCGCACCGTCGATGACATACGAGTCGCCGTCGCGGCGCGCGATCGTCTTGAGGCCGCCGGCGTCGCTTCCCGCGCCGGGCTCGGAGAGTCCGTACGCGCCGATCTTCCGCGCCGACAGCAGATCCGGCAGGTAGCGTTTGCGAAGCGCGTCAGGTCCGCCGATGTCGATGGCGGTGCCGCATAGACCCGCGGATCCACCGATGACGTTCCAGAGCGATGCGTTCGCGCGGGCAAGCTGCTCGACGGCGACGCAGTAACCGAGCTTGCCAAACCCCTGGCCGCCCACGTCCTCGCTGAAACCGAGACCGAAGAGCCCCATGCCGGCCATCGCGTCGATCACGGAACGCGGAATCTCGTCCTTCTCTTCGATCTCTCGCTCGAGCGGCGCGAGCCGCGCCTCGACGAACTCGCGGACCGAGCGCTGGAGCATGACGAGGTCGTCCGGCAGGACCGGATCCATCAGGCTTCCTTCGCCTTCTCGAGGATCGTGCGGAGCGCCTCCGGTATGCGGGTCGGGCGACCGCTCTTTCGGTCCAGCATCACCTGGATCGTCGAGGCGTCGACGCAGTGCGCCCCATCCGCCCGGTCGATCGCGTACTCGAAGGTCCAGGACGAGTGTCGGATCTCGCCGACGCGGACCTTGATGTCGTACTCATCATCGAAGCGAAGGGGCGCGTGATAACGGACGCGCGCCTCGCCGATCGTGAAGTCGACGCCCTGCGTGAGCAGATCGCGCTCGTACTGGATGCCGAGCTCGCGGAGATACGCGATTCGGCCGACCTCAGCGAAGAGAAGGTAATTGGCGTAGTAGACGACCGCCTGAAGGTCCGTCTCACCGAAGCGCACCCGCTGGCGATACGCGAACGGAAAATCCACGGCCGCTTGGCAGGTTAACGATTTGGCATGCCACCTGCTGCCTCCCTCGGCATGGCTACATCAGCACCACGTGACCACGACACGACCGAACGAGTCGAACGCTACGAGCGCGAACGGATCGTCCAGCGTCCCGCGTACACGACGCCGACCGCTTCGAACGTGAACGTCGGGCCGACGACGGCGACCGTCGCGCGAAACGACGTGGTGTGGACGGTCACCCGCGTCGTCACGCTTCTCTTCACGGTGCTCGAGACGCTGCTGCTGCTCCGGTTCGTCCTGAAGCTCTTCGGCGCGAACGCGAACCAGCCGCTCGTCTCCGGTCTCTATCGCATCACAGAGCCGCTGGTCCGTCCGTTCCAGGGAATCTTCCCGGAGCCGTCGGGTCCTCCAGCGCTCGACCTCGCCGCCCTTCTCGCGGTCGCGTTCTTCTTCCTTATCGCGGCACTCATCGTCGCGCTCGTTCGCGCGATCACGGCAAACAAAGGCGCACTCAACCCGTAACGAGTGAGTGGGAGCGACCGCCCTTGTGCGGTCGCTCCCGGCACTCAGCCCCTGGCAAGCGCTCGCAGCTCGTCAATGGCGGCGGGGTTCTCGAGAGAGCTCAAGTCGCCGAGGTCCGCCTTTCCGAGGTACGCGCCGCGGATCACGCGGCGCAGGATCTTCGCGTTCCGCGTCTTTGGCAGCTGCGTCACGAAGCGCACGGCCTCGGGGCGTAGCGGTTTGCGGGCGTAGCGGTTTGCCGAGGATTTCGGCGACCTTGTCCTGGACGGAACGAGCGAGCTCGGGCGTCGGCGCGTGCAGCGGGCGCGGCACCACGAAGACGACGATGGCCTCGCCCTTGATCTCGTGCGGCACGCCGATCGCTGCCGCTTCCGACACCGCGGGATGCGCGACGGCCGCGGACTCGACCTCCGCAGGACCAACGCGCTTGCCCGCGATCTTGAGGGTGTCGTCGCTGCGCCCTTCGATGTACCAGTAGCCCTCGTCGTCGATGCGCGCCCAGTCGCCGTGGACCCAGGTGTTCGGCAGGCGAGACCAGTAGGTCTGGAAGTAGCGACCCTCCTCGGTCGGCGGATCGCGCCAGAAACCGCGCGTCATCCCCGGCCAGGGTTTGCGAATGACGAGCTCGCCGACGGCCCCGCGCACGGAGCGGCCGCGATCATCGACCACGTCCGCGTCCATCCCCGGGCACGGCCCGGCGAATGAGCTTGGCTGGATCGGTGTCCAAGTGGTGCAGCCGACGATGCCGCCAGAGATCTCCGTGCCGCCCGAGTAATTGATGATCGGGCAGCGCGAGTCACCGACGTTTCGGAAATACCACCACCACGGGTCGGGATTCCACGGCTCGCCGGTGGATCCAAGGACGAAGAGCGACGAGCGGTCCTTCGCGCGGACCGGATCCTCACCGGAGCGCATCAGGCCGCGGATTGCGGTCGGCGAGATCCCGAGGTGCGTCACACGGTGGCGCTCGACGAGAGACCACATCCGCGACGCGTCGGGGAAGTCGGGTGTCCCGTCGTACAGGACGATGGTCGCGCCGAGCATGAGCCCGCCCGCGATGAGCCACGGACCCATCATCCAGCCGATGTCGGTCGACCAGAGGATGACATCGCGCTCCTGAAGATCGAAGCAGTGCGCGAGATCCTGCGCCGCCTTCACCGGGAAACCGCCGTGCACGTGCTGGGCGCCCTTCGGCTTGCCGGTCGTCCCTGAGGTGTAGATGACCATGAAGGGATCCTCGGCGGAGGTGTCGGCGAAATCGAGCACCGCGCCAGCGTGCGTGACATCCGACCACGCGACATCGCGGCCGCGCTTCGGATACGCCCGGCCGACGCGATCGACGACGACCACGGTGCCGACGGATGGCGCGCCGTCCGCCGCCTCGTCGGCGACCTCCTTCATCTTGACGACCTGACCGCGCCGGTAGAACCCGTCGGCGCAGACGAGGACCTTCGCCTCGGCATCGCGCAGCCGACCGGCGATCGCCTCCGCGCCGTACCCCGAAAAGATCGGTATGAACACGGCGCCGATCGCTCCGATCGCCAGGACCGCCACCGCGCACTCCACGGTCAGCGGGAGGAAGACGGCGACGCGATCGCCGTGCTTCACGCCGAGCGACCGCAGCCCGGCGGCGAAGCTCGCGACCTGATCGGAGAGCTCGCGGTAGGTGAGCGTGCGGACCGTGCCCTCCTCAGCCTCGGCGATGACAGCGACGCGGTCGCCGTCGTGGCGCAGGGCCGTCG
>WNGI01015297.1_pt1 | contig 12044 bp, 9 predicted proteins | sample 5400621 | NCBI WGS metagenome assembly WNGI01 (sample SAMN13153374, study PRJNA577476) | soil metagenome | isolation source: 20 cm soil or saprolite under Garry oak tree replicate 1 | place: USA:California | collected 2016-06-15 | reverse complement strand
TTGTAAGCGGAGCAGGCGAGGAAATCGCAATTCCAATCGCGCACATCGATCAGCTCGTGCGGAGCATAATGGACAGCATCGACAAAGATCTTCGCGTCTAACGAGTGCGCCATTTCCGCTGCGCGCCGGACGTCGTTGATCGTGCCGAGAGCGTTCGATGCCGCGCCAATCGCGACCAACTTCGTGCGTTCGGTTAGTTGCCGCGAGAAATCGTCCCAATCCAGCTCGCCAGTTTCAGGAATCATTTTTACCACCCGCACCTTCACGCCGCATTCCTTCTCCAGTGTCCGCCAGGGCGCGACATTCGCATGATGATCCAGCTCTGTGACCAAAATCTCGTCGTTGCGTTCGTAGCGACGGCCGAGAGCGCGCGCGAGATGAAAGGTTAACGTCGTCATGTTGGCGCCGAAGACGATTTCGGTCGGGCCCGCGTTCAGGAATTCGGCCAGCACGCTCCGGGCAGAATCGATGATTGCGTCGGTTTCCTCGCTTGTCGGATAAGCCCAATGCGTATTAGCGTTGTGGTGATAAAGATAATCGTTCATTGCCTCCACCACCGTCCGTGGCACCTGGGTGCCGCCGGGCCCGTCAAAATAGGCAACAGGATAACTGTTATGAGTGCGTGCGAGTGCAGGAAAACATCGCCGTATTTCTTCGGTCGAAGTCATCGCGGCGGGGACGATGCTTTGGTGTGTTTTAGGCCGACTGACATCAAAATTCGATAGCAGAAGAAATTAGGAAGTAAAAGGTAGCCGCCTTCGCCAAGCCTCCTTCGCAAAATGCTTTGGCGTGGCACGGGCTACGGCGAGCCAGGCAGAGGGTCGCTTACTTGATCTTGAAGTCGATTGTTTTGACGAGCTCGTCGTTCAGGTAGATCTCGGCCTTATAATCGCCAGCCGGGAACGGGTCGTCGTGCGTCAGGCTGAAATTGATTCGGTTCGGTTCTTCCACGCCTTTGATCGCGTCGGCCGTGATTTCGATTTTTTTCTCGAGAATCTTTTTGTTTTCCATACCGCCTGCGTCAACGATCGTCCAAATCGCTTTCAAGCGCGTTCCGATTTCTGGTTCGCTCAAGAAAACCAGAACGGCGAACGTGTCGTCGGACTTGAAGCTTTTCACCGGCTCGAATCTGTCTTCGACTTCCCGGGCCAAAACCGTTTTCTCGATCGTTACGTCTTCGTCGGAAGTTGACCCGTCTTCATCTTTTTCTTTGGCGAGCGCTGCGCTGGTGAATGCGATCGAAAGAGAGAACAAAATTACGAGTGCGGGGAGTCTGAGCATTTTCATATTCGGCCCATTACAGCGCGGTTTTGAGCTCGCATCAACACGGCAGTGAAAGGGATACCGGAAAGCGGAGGCGCCATTGAGCGATTTCCGGAAAAGAAAGTGAGGTCGGTAACAGAAATGGGGTCGTGTCTAAACTCCGAACTCCGAAAGTCTTCGCGAGCAGGGCATTTGACATTTCACAGCGGCTTGCGGATTCGCACCGGCTGATTGCGGTCGTAAGGCTGCCTACGTCGAAAGCGCTTCCATCTTCGCTAACGTTACGACGCGACAAGCCGGCGAGCCAGGGAAGCCAAGGAAAGGACGAATGGAGCGAACGGGCTGAGCGAATATAGAAGGGTCCGATCCGGACGGCCATTAGTCGCGAGGGTAGCAGCGAGCGAGTACGGGCGACGAATGAGTTTCAATTATGAAGGATGAAAAGAGGGCAAGAAAGGCGGGGTCAGTGTCTTAACTCCGAAAGCTTTGATTCGTTCGCTGCCCGCTCTCTGGGCCTCTCGGGTTATATAATCTATGTCGCGGCTTCCAGCTCGCTCCATTCGCGAGTGTACCAACTCGAAAGGGATTCGCGAGCGAGCCGTTGAGCTAGAGGCCCATCTATCTGACTATAACAGCTTAAAAGACACGTACCAGCTTGCTGCTCGCGAGTCGGGGACTTACATTCATAAAAACGATTGTATGAAGCTCAAGTTTTATGGTACGCGCGGATCCATCCCCATCTGCGATGCCGGTTTTCAGCAATTCGGCGGCAACACCACCTGCCTGCAAATCACGTTCACCGATACGAACAGCATCGCCATCATTGACGCGGGCACGGGACTGCGAAATCTGGGCCGAGACCTCCTCGCCATCGGCCACAAGCAGGAGCAAATCGTTATCGCGTTCACCCACTTTCACTGGGACCACATCCAGGGCTTTCCGTTCTTTGCCCCGGCTTATGATTCCAGCCAGAAAATCACGCTCCTGACGCTCGGCCGGGACCAGACGGTTACCAATTTGCGGGAGATTTTCGAAGTCCAAATGCAGGCGGAATATTTCCCGGTGCAATTGGATCACATGGGGGCCAATTTCGAGTTCCTGCAAATCGCTGATGCCAGCAAACACTTCACCGGAATCAACAATGTAGAAACCGTTGTCACCGCCCAAAGGCATAATCATCCTGGCGGAGCGTATAGTTTCCGGGTCGAGCGAAATGGGAAGGTGCTCGTCGTTTGCACGGATGTCGAGCATGGCGAGCAGATCGATCCGCGGCTGGTGGAGTTGGCGCGTGGCGCGGACTTGTTAGTCCATGACGCGCAGTACACGGCCGAGGAACTACAGAAACGGCGCGGATGGGGACACAGCAGCTTCGATCAAGCCATGCAACTTGCGGAAATGGCCGGCGTAAAGCGCCTGGCCCTCACGCATCACGACCCCGGACACGACGACGAGTTTCTTGACCGCATCGAAAAATTATGTCGAGAACGGTTCTCCAACACGGTGCTTGCCCGCGAGGGAATGGAAATCCCAATCTGGGAGACACCTGAGGCTTAATCCTTCAACGCTTAACCCTATTGATTTGCGACTTTTGTCGGCTAATACGCTGATAACCGTCGAAATCATGCCGCGAATAATTGCGGAAAAATTCCACCGAGTACTCGTTAGATGCGAGCACGAGATTGCGGTCGTAAGGCCGTCTACGTCGAAGCACTACGGCGAGCCAGTGAAGCCAATGGGATGAGTGACATAGAAGGGTCGAGCCGGACTCGCATTAGCTGCGAGGGTAGCAGCGAGTCAGTTGGGCAACCGGCGAGTTTCAACTAAGAATTAAGAATTAGGAAGTGGAAGATCACGCAATGCAGAAAACGTCGAACCCTCAGTGTGCAAGCTCGAATCAGAAAGAACCGGGGCTAATGTTCGAATCTGGATTGGGAGTCGCGTCTCCCACTTCGTCTGCATCGAGTGCCACTTCCCCACAATAATTGAGGCGCGTCGCGGCAGGGATCAATAGCCACTCTCAAATTTGATCTCGCGAAAGAAAGGCATCGGCGCGTTGAATTTTTTTGATTGCATGTCTATTATGGCTCAGCCCGTCACTCGGGGAGGATGAACCCGACGCAAAAGCAAATTCCTATCAGTTCGCATGGTCAATTGTCTTCCATTCTAAAAGCGCATTTAACGCCAGATGAAATCGCCCGCGGCGTTGCATACTGCGCGGATTCTACTTTCACCCCGGCGACAAAGATCGACTTCCCGGGAATTCATATCGATGTGCCATGGGAAGCATTTCTTGTCTTTGTTGATCGTGAGCCGACCGCGAACTGGAGTCATTCATGCCGATATGTCTTGATCAATTGTGAAAACGGCGAGATGAAATCTTTTGAAGCCCAGTTTCCCCCGTTTCGTCCGGACGGAAATTTTCCCCACTGGCGTGTGTTGTATAAGGCGCCAACTGTTCCGGACGCTGTCCTGGCGGTTCCACAACAAGCAACAAATCACAACAACTAAACAAAAGATCGGAGTCCTTATGGCTGACAAACGAAATCAACAACTCTTCGAGCGCGTGCGCACACATGCATTTCGCACCCTGTCATTCGAGCAACGCCAGACAACAAACCTTCATCTTGATGAACGCATCTACAAAAAAGGCGAAACAATCGGTCCGCCGCGGCAAAAAATCCTGGCTCAGCGGCCCAGTATCCTCGTGTTCGCGGACGATGATCCACGCGCGAACTTTTCCCATGCATGCCGCTATCTTCTCTATGATGCCAGCAGCGGCAACTTGCATCGGGAGGTGCCGGCGCAATTCCCTCCCTTCGTCAAAGCGAAGTCAAAAACGCTGCGATCGTTTCACGAGCCGGTGCAGTTCTTTGACAAAGCGAATCTGTTTTGGGTGAAGCCCTACTTCTACTGTCCTTATCTCATTCCAGCCTATAAGCGGTATGCGATCCTTTATGCCGGCATGACGAATAAAAGGCATCTCAACGAGCTGGAGTTTCTTTATCGCACACTCATCGATATCTATTCCTTCGATGCAAAAAACATTCAGGTCCTTAGCTATGACGGCACGTTGAACACCCAGGATGGCGTGCAGGTGAATTGGCCCGGCGATAACACGGCCTATCGCGTGAAGATCGATGGAGAAGGGACGCGTGCGGCACTCGAGGGCGCAATGGATAACCTTAAGAGCAAGCTGAAGTCAGATGACTTGCTCCTCATCCATACTAACAATCACGGCGGTTATGATGGCACGCCGGGCACAGCCAACTTGTGCACTTATCCGAGTTGGGATGGCTACTACGCCAATGACTTTGCCAACAAGCTCGCCGAGTTGCCGAAGTTCGGGAAGCTCATTGTAATGATGGAGCAGTGTCATGCGGGCGGGTTTAACACTCCGGTCATCAACAAGAGTCCCGCAACCGCGACCAGTGTCGCCTCAGCAGCGACTGAACCGAACAACTCCTACGTCAGCGCTGACGGCAACTGGGATCCGTTCGCCCGCGACTGGATTGCCGCTCAGGCAGGACACGATGCTTTCGGAGGAGCACTAGCCCACAATGCGGACACCAGTGGCAACGGCCGCATCGAGGCGGAAGAGGCGTATGACTACGCCAACTCGATAATCTGGTGGTGGTGGTGCATCATTATTCACGAAATCCTTCAGAAGCAGTACCTCAAGCTGCCTCCCGAAGAGTTTTACGCGAAAGTACGCAGACTCCAGCCGAAACTTTCGCAACTGGCTGCGTCGCTCGACAAGACCTCTAATGAATTGCGCAAGGAATTCCGAGAACAGGTCACGTCGGTGGTCGCTTCCGCCTTCCGCAAGTCATAACCAAGCGCCGAACCGATAGCAAAGTTCGACGTTACCGCCGTCCACAAAGGAGCTAAAAGCGCCAACAGAACCGGCATCATCGGAGCGGGTGGTAAGGATGGGGTCGCGTCTAAACTCCGAAAATCTTCGCCCACCACGGTCGCCACGGCGACCAGGACGGGCGGGCTGAGCAGGGGATTTGACATTTCAGCGCTACGCTGCGCCGAGTCTAGCTCCGCAATGCTTCGGTGAATCGGACTAAGTCGTTCGCCACTTGTTCAACGCGTGCGGTCACTTTCTTATCGGCAATGTTATCGCCCGGGCTAAGCGCGCGCCGGTGGCGGTTTGAACGCGGGAAAGCAAAATGATGAAATGCTGACGTCATACCGGCGAAACACATTCTGTTCGTGATGCCGCGGATATCTACTGTAGAGGCGGGTGTGTCAGCCGCAGAGTTTACCCGTTCTGGTCGCCGCGGCGACCGGAGCGGTCCTTCCGAAGTCCTTTAGTCTTCTTGCTGCGGGGACGAGACGAGATGGACGGGCGGCCCGAGAGGGCGAGAATTGGGGGGATGAGCACGGGGGAATTGCCGTGATTGTTTTAGCTTGAGCAAAGTGCGAGTTGTTTCCAACGGCGGCTTGCGCTCAATTCAATGGCCCACGGCGCTCGCCGGAATGCTCCACACTTTCTTTGACAGCTCTGAAGATTACCGTCCCCACCTACTGGAGAACGGATCCGGCCAAAGCCGATCTTAATGCGAGTGCCACGGCTTCATTGAGACTCAAGGTCCTGCCTGATCTCATCACCTCGACCACAAGCGTTTTAGCCAGACTAGTCTCTATTCGTGAGATATATTGGTCCCGTCGCTTTCGCTCGTGCGGCTCTTGCTGGATGCCAATTGATTCGCGCAGCGCGTCGGCTGCACCGCACAACTGTGCTGAAACCTCAGGCCGCCCTTCACTCACCGCAAGGGCAGCAAATCCGTCCAAGCAATAAATGATGGCCTTTTTCGAGCCAAATTCCCGCGCTTTTGCCAATGCTTGCTTGTAGCATGCTCGTGCTTCCGCGTACGCTGATTGCTGATATGCAACTGCCCCCAGGTTGCTTAAAGCAAAAGCCAGGTTCATCTGATTCCCACGCTCTAAACCCTGAACCGCTCGTTCGTAGAGCTGGCGCGCGTTGATCAAATCCCCCTCCGCCTCCGTTACTTCTCCAACGTTGTTGAAGAGCATTGCCAGCAGAAGGTGATCATTTAATTGGCTAGCTATCTTCATCCCTTCTTCATACCACGATCGGGCTTCTCCAAATTCGTTCGCACAGGTGGCGAAAACGCCAAGCGCATTGCAGCACCGTCCAACTAACTGTTGTTCCCCGATGTTCTTGCTGGTTTGCCAGCTTTCAATAAGGAGTGTTCTACTTGTGACAAGGTCTCCCTGATGGAAAGCAAGGGTTCCCGCGCCAAGTAAACTCTTTGCACGAGCTAATGAAGGAGTGGAATTGGAAGCCAGCGCCCGCTTTAGCCACTTGCGCCCATCTGTGATGTGACCCCGGGTCAACCAAAAGCGCCAGGCGGCGGCGCTAATCATTAACGCCATTTCGGGCTGGTTCTGTAACCACCATTCCAATGCCACCCTCAGATTATCGTGCTCTCGCTCGAGACGCTTCATCCAAAGAGCTCCTCGGGGACCCACCATTTCTTGTTCCGCCTCTTGCGCGAGCTTAAGAAAGTATTCACCGTGTCGCCGCTGGACAGCAGCGACGTTTCCAGCCAGGGTCAAACATTCGAACCCGAATTCCCTAACCACCTGGAGCATCCGGAAGCGCGACTCTTCGCCTGATTCTTCGTGCAAGAGCAGGCTCTTTTCGCCCAACGACATTACACCGTCCAACGCTTCGAGGTCTTCCCCGCCCGAACCGCTCCAAACTGCTTCGGCTGCTTCTAGTGAGCAGCCGCCGGAGAAAACCGAAAGCTGTTGTAAGAGTAATTTTTCGTTCTCGTCCAACAGTTCATAGCTCCACGTTATCGTCGCCCGCATCGTTTGCTGGCGACGCGGCGCATCTTTCGGCCCGCCGGTCAATACCTTGAGCGAATGTTCAAGTCGAACAAGAAGGGCCTGAACCGTAAGGAGCCTTAAACGAGCAGTAGCAAGCTCAATCGCAAGGGGAAGCCCGTCTAACTTGAGACAAATTTCGGCAACGGTTCGGCTGTTTTCATGCGAAAGCGTGAACTCTGGTCTGACTGCCCGTGCCCGGTCCAGAAACAGCTCGACAGCCGCAGATCGGGAGATCTCTTCAATAGATATCGCCTCGGCGACCGGAAGCTCGAGCGGCATGACGCTGAATTCCCTCTCGATACTTAGATGCAACCGCTCCCGACTCGTCACTAGCATTTTTGCCTGCGCGAAAGTGGACACGAGCTTCGCAACAATCGGAGCTGCACCCATCAAATGCTCAAAATTATCCAAAACCAGCAGCATCTGCCTTCCAACGGCATGAGCTATCAAAAGGTCGATCATTAAAGCATCACCTTCCTCCTTCACGCCCATCGTCTCGGCGATAGCCGACAGAAGAAGTTCGGGATCGTGCAGCGACCCCAGTGGCACAAAAAAGACGCCGTCCTGAAAGCTTTCTTTCAAATCCAAAGCCAATTGTCTGGCAAGGCGAGTTTTTCCTGTGCCTCCAATGCCGGTCAACGTGAGCAGACGCACGTCAGAGCGGGTCAGCAGTTGCGTGATCGCGGCCAGCTCTTCTTCACGTCCAATTAATCCATCATTGGCACGCTGGGCACTCAGTCGGCGTTTCAACGTCATCGGAAGGTCTGGATTTCCGAGTTCGTCCGTATAAAGGTTTACCAGGGTCAGCGGGGCGCCGTGTTTCCCTTCCACTTCCCCGAGTTCGTGCAGATGCGGCCGCCAGCGGTTGTCCTGCGCGAGATCGTCCGCTATTCGCTTCGAAAGAAGGATATGCCCGGCATCGGCGCACGCCATCACTCGCTGGGCCAGGTTGATTCCAGCCCCGGCGAAATTTATCTGATCGTTAACGTCTTTAACCTCATTGACCGGGCCGCTATGAATTCCCATTCGTAGCGGAATTTGTGGAGGGCTTTGCAGTGCCTTGCTTATCTCCAGCGCGCAACGGACCGGAGCTTCCGGGTTGTCAAAGAAAACAAGGGCCATTCCGTCACCCGTCGGCAGGCGAATCAATTTATTCGCGGCTTCTGCACGACGGAACTGATCTGTCTTGCGTACGATTTCATTTAGCTGCTGTTGGATCCGGCTTTGATCATTGATCAGGAGTTTCGAGTATCCCACGACGTCCATGAACAAAACGTAGGCAATTTCGAGTTGAACTTCTTTCTCAGTCGACATAACCACCACGCCCGGCTGGCGTCTAATCATCTAAAATCCGGCGCAGGGAGTCGAGGTCAAACGAGGGATTGTTAGGAGCACCCCCGAGCAGCTCCTTGGACCGTGGCGGCGCGCCGAAATTCGCTACTGCAGCGGCTTCAACTCGCCTTCAAATTCTTCGAACTGGTGGCGCCAACTACTGGTTCGCAGGAAAACCGCCGAGCCGGGACGGGCTGCGGGCGAACTCAATACATAGCGCATGAGTTGCCCGGCATCCTCTCTCTTGAGGTCCCGGTAGTGTGACTGAAAGAGCGTCTGAATCCGATTCCCCTCATCTGCCCCGAACGCCGATATTACAATTCGTTTGTATTCTGCAAACGTGCGAAGAGAGAAATGAAGCGCCTTGAACCGGGTAACGGCCTCCTGTTCTTGATCCGGGCTTAAGAACGCGTGCCGGCGCAGCTTACGCAGCGAGAACCGGGCGTTAACCAGGGGCTCGGAAAAATGAGCGTAGTTCGTGGTGGCGTCGCCATGGAGCACCGCCACCTCATCGTCGTCCGTAATGACACCTGCTCTGTAAAGGCGATAGCAGAGACCAATTCCATGCATTCCGTAGGCATGAAGTTCGGCTGCCCTCAGCGCACCGATGCTCGAGCTCCCGCAGACCACGCATCCGTGATCGAGGGCATACAAAATCTCTTTATGCCATACGTTTGGAATATTCCCGAAGATACCGTCAATGAGCCCAATGACTTTGTATCCCGATCTGGCGGCGAGATAGATAGACCCGAGCTGGGCCGGACCAAAGCGTTTAATCCGGCCATCCAGCTTAGTTCCGGTGAGGGTAGGTCCAACGAAAACGCACCTTTTCAGCTTTGTTTTCGCATTTGTAGAAACCGGCATAGTCGCAATCCCGGGTCGCAGATCCCCGAACTCACGTCGTACTCAGCAAATGGCGCGGATACGTAGACCACGGGTATACCAATCTTGTCATTCGTCAGGTCCAACACGAAAACATCATTAATACCATCCCGCAAGATGCACGAGACGACGAACTCCACTGCTTCGGAAAAAGTATCGAAGTTGGAGAAATCTGGAAGGTCGTCATACAAGATAGTTTCGGCCGGGGTTTGCATTGTCTCGCTCCACGCTCGGTTCACCCACTTGTCGATGCGAATGTCGTTCTCGTATTGCTCTAGAAACAGGTCGTCTCGAGCTCCGGAGATAAATGTCAGCCTGCTTTGAGCGGCCTCGGTCAGAGCGCGTAACAATGCAATTTCTTTGCTCACGTGACAGCCGTATCCCGCAGCGCGCTGTGGATACAAGGTATTTCCCTTCATATCTGCAATCGTGCATGTGAAGCACGGCACTTCCACTGTGATTGAGGCATGCCAGACAGCCACCTCAAGGCCGGCGTTTTTTATCATACCAACAATCCGTTCCACAGATGCCGGCAGGCCCCTTGTCAGATCGAGACGCCGGCGTGACGGACCGTTTGCTAGGTTCTCGACCACCACCCAATGAGAAGTTTGGTCGCGCTCTACCATTTCGCTGATTCCATGAAAGATTGCTTCAGTTCGGGAGTTACCGGACGCGAGGCCATTGGACGACGCAACGAAAAAACCATCGTGGGCGTGGGTCGAATCCAAATCGATAAGCTCCCGTGGTATCCATTTCGATTTGCCGCTAACAAGACTGTGGGTTTCTATCCAGCGGACTGGTGAGTCGAAGTTTAAACGGCCCTTCGTGCGGATCGGCAGTGCTTCTACCCCGACAAAGCTCGGGTCAGGCGCCGTCAACTTGATCGATCTTTCGATACCCGTCGGTAAGAGAGACTCCGCATGGAAGAGTTCTATAGCCTCCATCAACGCTGATACCTGAGCGAGCGTATCAGTCAGGCCCTTGCCCTGCGTAACCGAAAGTGATCGTCCCATCGGCCTGATCGCGGTCCACACCGGCACGCCAATATGATCGAGCCCGGTGACGCCTGCCAGGCGAGAAACACCGCAGATCCTGGCGGCATCGCGCGCAGCGAGAAGACTTTTTGCGGGCGATGCGCTCCGAAAAGTACCGAGACGATGGACTACATCGTCGCTGTCAGGACTGCGCAACCGGCGTTAGTCTCCCTCGCCTAACGCAATCGTTGCACGGTGAGCGCTCGCAGAAATTATCCCTCTATCTTCAATCAGCCTACTTAATGTCTCGCCGGCTGCCTTTCGAGCTTCTAGCAAAGCTTGGATTGCCGCGACAGTTTCCGCGTCGGTTATGTGTGTTTCTCTCGCTCCCTCCCCGGCCCCTCCGTAAACTACGAGAAGATAACCATCCGCGGTTTTTGCGATGTAATTCTTGACCTTATCATCGCTAAAATTCTCGCTCGGATCGCTCACGCCCAAATCATAGATCGGAGCCGGTCTCACGCAAGCAATTTCATTGCAGCAAGAAAACAAAGCTAACGGCGTTAGAAAGTGGGGTCGCGTCTAAAACATTTGACGTTTCAACGCTACGCGACGCCGAGTCTAGCTCCGCAATGCTTCGGTGAATCGGACTAAGTCGTTCGCCACTTGTTCAACGCGTGCGGTCACTTTCTTATCGGCAATGTTGTCGCCATCGAAAGCGTCGGCAGTGGCAAAAACGAACCGCGGAATAATCACGCAACGAAAATCGAGCATGAGGCTGTTGGCGTAGGCCATGACCGACATGTAACTGGCTGTGCCACCGGCGGCACAAAGAAAGCCGACGATCTTGTCTTGCCAGGCGCTGCCCGTCAGCTCGATCATGTTTTTGGCTGCGGCTGCGACATCATAATTATATACGGGCGCCGCCACCAGGATCCCGTCCGCCGCTTCGATCGCGGCGCTCAATTTTTTGGAGCTCGGCATGCCATAACATTTGCCCCCATCGCAGAGCGGCAAGTTCATTTTGCTGATGTCGATCCACGCGCAATCGATTTTGCGCTTTTGCAGGTGGGCAAACGCCACGCGCCCCATGCGCCGGCTATTGCTGTCGGGGTTACTACTCGTGCTGATAACAAGATGTTTTGGCATTCGAATCGGCCGAGCTGCCTAGCTGGCTCGAAATTTTTCGACATGGTCACGGGCAAACTGTGCGAAATCGATTGGGGGAGTACCCGTGACTTTTTCAACGTCGGACGTGACGGCGGTCCAACGGTTCTGTTTGTTAGTTGCGTGCAGCTCCAGTAACGGTTCCACCTGCCACTGCGGCAGTCCGGCTTGAAGCATTCCATCGCGTGCAGCGGACTCCGGTACGTCGACGTAGTTGATCTCGCGACCCGCCATTCCGGAAAGAATCGATGCTACTTCTGCGATGCCGAGCGCTGCCGGACCGGTCAGCGTGTAAGTTTTTCCTTCGTGCCCGTCGCTTGTCAGTGCCTCAGCGGCAACCGCTGCTATATCGCGCGTATCGACAAAACTCGCCTTTCCATTCCCCCACGGCAGATAAATCGTGCCATCGCGCGGCGGAAAGTAAGTGATGAAATTTTGCATGAAGGAATTCGGGCGCAAAAATGTGAACGCAAGACCCGATTCACGGATGTGTTGTTCGTTCGCGGCATGCCATTTTCCAAACGTGTACGGTGGGCTGGCATCGGCGCCGATCGCGGACAG
>WNGI01006094.1_pt1 | contig 12047 bp, 11 predicted proteins | sample 5400621 | NCBI WGS metagenome assembly WNGI01 (sample SAMN13153374, study PRJNA577476) | soil metagenome | isolation source: 20 cm soil or saprolite under Garry oak tree replicate 1 | place: USA:California | collected 2016-06-15 | reverse complement strand
AAGCTGGGCGCGACGATCGGCTACAAGACCTGTGCCGCGCACCCCGGCGCGCTCACGACCGACTACCCCGAGGCGGACCGGGTCATCGGGTCGCTCGACCTCGCGCCGGCCGAGCCCAACGCAAGCACCTGGGCCGTCGTTGCCACCATGGGCCACTACGACGAGGACGCCATCGAGGCGCTCTTACGCTATGACATCGCCTACATCGGCCTGGTCGCCAGCCGCCGCCGGGCCGCCACGGTTCTCGGCGTGCTGCAAGGTCGCGGTGTCCTCGGACTGGAACGCGTTCGGCGCGCCGCCGACAGCTCGGTCGGTGGCTCGCAGGAGGAGATCGCGCTGGCAACGCTGGCCGAGATCGCCGCCGAACGCCACGCGCACCAGCGCCGCTACGCGATCCCGCCACCGGAGACGGCCATCGATCCGATCTGCGGGATGCAGGTCGAGGTGAAGGGGGCGATGCACACGCTCCTGATGGGGGAGGCGACCTACTACTTCTGCGGCGCCGGATGTCTGGATGCCTTCAAGCTGCGGGAAGGTCAGTCGATTTCAGGCTGACCCTCCCGCCTTGCGGCAGTCTTAGGACGAACTGATGATGGGACGAACTTCGATCGAGCCCACGGCGGCCGATGGCACCTTGGCGGCGTAGGCGATCGCCTCATCCTGGTTCTTTGCCTCGACGACGTAGAACCCGATGATCTGCTCGGCGCCGGTGGTTGCTGGGCCTGATGCGGTTTTCGTCGATCCGTTGCGCACGCGAACGGTGGTTGCCGTCTTCGACGGCTGGACCGGGTCGCCGCCCTTGAACATGCCGCGCCCGGACAACTCCTCGTAATAGCGACCGAAGGCGGCCTGCTGCTGCTCCATCTGCGGGCTATCCGCCGCAGGCATTTTCGATTCATCGGCGTACAGCAAATACAGAAACTTCATGTTCTCTCCTTGTGACTTGTTGATTACGCGGGTCTGGCCTGGGCGAGCACCTGGTCTTTGGTCACGCCCTCCATGTTGTGGACCTGCTTGGCGTGCTGCTGGACCCCGGTCACCAGCGTCGCCTCGTCGTCCGTCTGGAGCGACCAGCCGCATTCGCATTCGACGCGTTTTTGCATTCCGCACCTCCTCCTTCCCGGCCGGCAGGGGCGCCTCGCGCTCGTCTACCTGGTCGCGGAGCGCGAGCGGGCGGTCACCCAGGCCGAGCTTGCCGAGCTACTCTGGCCCGATTCGTTACCAGCGTCGTGGCCGGTCGCGCTGAGCGCGGTGATCAGCAAGCTCCGCCAGAAGCTGGCGACCGTGGGCCTCGATCGGGATCGGATCATCGCCAACGCCTTTCGGTGCTACCAGTTCCGGCCACCGGCCGCGACATGGATCGATCTCGAGGCGGCGGCCGACGCGCTCCACCAGGCCGAGGGCGCCGTGATCGCCAATCAGCCGGAAGCCGCCTATGGGCCGTCGCTGATCGCGACCACCATCGCCCGCCGCCCGTTTCTCGTCGGTGAAGATGCCGCGTGGGTGACGAGCCGCCGGGAGCGGCTTCGTGACCTCCTGGTTCGCGCGCTCGACTGCCGGGTCGAGGCCCTCGTGTGGAACGGCGAGCTCGCGCTCGCACAGGACCAGGCGCGCGCGGCCGTCGACCTCGAACCGTTTCGCGAGTCCGGCTATCGGCGACTGATGCAGGTCCTCGTCAGACGCGGCGATCGCGCCGAGGCGGTTCGGGTTTACCAGCAGTGCCGCCAGCGGCTCGCCGACGAGCTGGGCGTGGCGCCCTCCGACGAAACCGAATCGCTCCTCCGGCAACTACTCGGCAGCACTGCCTGACGGCCAGACCTACGCCCGGGTGACCTCGGAACCGACCTCGTCCTTTGCCAGGTCGCCGTCGTGCGACGAGCCGTTGGCGGGGAGTGCCGGCGCGATCGCTGGACGCGCCGTCGGCGGCTTATTGATTCCAGCGGCGGCATAGATCTCGTCCTGATCCAGCGTGTCCTTCTTGAGCACGGCCTCGGCCAGGCGATCGAGACGATCGCGGTTCTCCGTCAGCAGCCGCACCGCTTCCCGGTGGCACTCGTCCACGATCCGGCGGACCTCCTCGTCGAGCAGCTTCGCCGTTTCCTCGCTGAAGTGCTGGGCGGCCACCGCGCCGTCGCCCGGCTCGGTCAGGTTGAGCGGGCCGAGCTTGGGTGACATCCCGAAGCGCGCCACCATGGAGCGCGCGATTTGATTGACCTGCTGAAGATCGCTTTCCGCGCCGGTCGTCACCGCACCGTAGGCGACCTCCTCGGCTGCCCGGCCGCCGAGCGCGAGCGTGATCCGGCCGCGCAGGTAGCTCTCTGGATAGTTGTACCGGTCGTCGATCGGCTGGCTGTAGGTGGATCCGAGCGACAACCCGCGTGGCACGATCGTGAGCTTCTTCACCGGGTCCGCTCCCGGAACCAGCAGGCCCATCAGCGCGTGGCCCGATTCGTGGTAGGCGATCAGCCGTTTTTCGTCGGCGCCGAGAACGATCGGCCGGCGAAGGCCCAGCACCGATCGCTCGATCGCCTCGTCGAAATCCTCCCGCGTCACGGCGGTCCGGCCCTTGCGCGCGGCGACCAGCGCCGCTTCGTTGACGATGTTGCGCAGGTCGGCGCCAACGAATCCAGCGGTTGCGCCGGCGATATCGCTGAGGCTCACGTCGGGAGCGAGGGAGACGTTGCGGGTGTGGATCTTGAGGATCGCCTCGCGTCCGGTTTTGTCCGGTGCGGAGACCGTCACCCGCCGGTCGAACCGGCCGGGACGGAGCAGGGCCGGATCGAGGACCTCGGGCCGATTGGTGGCAGCCAGCACCACGACATTCTGATTCGGGGTGAATCCGTCCATCTCGGTCAGGATCTGGTTCAGGGTCTGCTCGCGTTCATCGTTCGCGCCAAACGTGGCCGATGAGGCGCGTGCCCGGCCGATGGCGTCCAGCTCGTCGATGAAGATGATGCTCGGAGCGGCCGCCTTCGCCTTGGCGAAGAGATCGCGGACTCGAGACGCGCCGACGCCCACGATAGCCTCGACGAATTCCGAGGCGGAGAGGCTGAAAAATGGGCGGTTGGATTCGCCCGCGACCGCGCGCGCCAGCAGGGTCTTGCCCGTACCGGGCGCACCCACCAGCAGGATGCCGTGTGGGATCTGGGCCCCGAGGCGCTGGTATTTCTCGGGCATCTTGAGGAAGTCGACGACCTCGGCCAGGTCCTGCTTGGCCTCCTCGATGCCGGCGACGTCGGCAAAGGTGATGCGCGTCCCCGAGTCCGGCGTGTAGAGGGTGGCCTTACTCTGGCCGAACGCTCCGAGAAAGCCGCCCGGCCCTGCGCCGGCCATGCGCCGGCTCAGATACAGAAAGCCACCGATCAGGAGCAGTGCCGGCCCGAAGCTCAGCAGCAAGGTCAGGAGCGGCGATCCGCCCGAGCCGGGAGGCGTCGCGCTGATCGGGACGTTGTGTTGCTCGAGCAGCGCTTCGAGGTTGTCCGTCGCGAAGGCCGGTCGCTCGGTCTGAAAGAGCGTGCCGCTGGCGGACCCGGAGGTCACGGATTTCTTGAAATCACCCTGGATCGAGTTGGCCTGCGCGGTGATGTCCTTGACGTTGTCGGCATTCACCTGCTGGATGAACGTGGTGTAGGGCACCGTGATCCGCGCCGGTCCGCTCGTGAAAACGACGGAGATCAGGTAGTTCAGGACTAAGAGGACGACGAGGTAAATCCAGAAGCCCCGGTTGCGCCAGAAAGGCTTTGGAGCTCCGGGCGATGCCGGCGCGCTTCCGCGCCCGGGCAGCAGTGGTCGTTTGGTCGGGCTCGAAGCCAACTCGTTCCCCTCGCGTTCGACTCTACACGCTTGGCAAATCGTGCGGATGACGGTATGATCTTGTGATAGCGTGACTACTCAATAATTGGAGGCTTGATATGACGCTTACGCATCTCATCGTGTTGCTCCTGGTCGGCGCCGTCGCCGGATTGATCGGCGAACGACTGGTGAGCCGCGGCATGCCCGGTGGATTGCTGGGGGCCATCGTCGCCGGGCTGGTCGGTGCCTGGTTGATGGTCGATGTCCTGCACCTCGTGATCGCCCCCGAGTTGTCGCTGGCGGGCATCCCGATTCTCTCGGCGATTCTCGGCGCGGCCATCGTAGTCCTGCTGTTCAGCCTGGTGGCGGGCGGAAGCTTCGCTCGCGGCTGGGGCCGCCGCTAGTCGTCGCCGAATTCGCGCGCGGGGGCCCGCACGCGAGCGGGCCTCCAGGTTGGGCACCGCGCACAGTCCGTTAGAGAGTGTTAGAAGCTGGCGCCAAAACGCACTTGCCTCTTGCGGATTCCATACTCGAGCCGCCAGAATGATGGTTCCTCGTAGCACGAATACATCAGGAGGGGAAAACACAATTGCGCGAACTTAGATCGCTGACTATTCTGGCGTGCGCAGGTGCGCTCGCGGTCATCGTGGCGGCGTGCGGCGGGAGCTCAACCGCGGGCCCGGCGGCAAGCGCCACCGTACCGGCGGGGCTCGGCGTCAAGTCGTTCGACGCATCGTACTCGGCGATGGCTCAGCTGAAGAGCCTGGTGACGGCGGGTAAAGGTAAGGTCGCGGTGATTCTGCCCGACGCCACGACCTCCGGTCGCTATGTCACCTATGACCAGCCGATGCTGACGAAGGCCTTCGACGCGGCCGGGTATACGTCGTCGCAGTACAAGATCGACAACGCCAAGGGCGACCCCGCCACCGAGCTCGCGGTTGCTCAGGCGGACATCACCGCCGGCGCGACCGTCCTGGTCTTCGACCCCCTGAACGGCACGGTCGGCGCGTCGATCCAGCAGTACGCGGAGTCGCACGGCGTCAAGACCATCAGCTATGACCGCGCGACGTTCCAGGGCAACAACGTCTACTACGTCAGCTTCGACAACGTCCAGGTCGGCAAACTGATCGGCCAGGGTTTCCTGGACTGCGTCAAGGCCTGGAATGTCACCAACCCGCAGGTCTTCACACTTGACGGCGGAGAGAACTCGGACCCCAACGCGATCTCCTTCGCCCAGGGTTACAACCAGGTGGTCTGGGGGAAGACGGACACGCCATTAGCGGCGGGGACGACCAATAACGGTCTGACACTGGTCGCCGACAAGGTGGCGACGGACTGGACGAACTCCGTCGGTGGGACGATCTTCCAGCAGCAGTTCACCGCCCACCGAAACATCAATGCCACGATCGAGGCCAATGACGGGCTCGGTAATGCCGTCATCCAGGTCCTCAAGAGCCAGAATGTCCCGGCGAAGAAAATCCCGACCACTGGGCAGGATGCGACTCTTGACGGAATGGCCAACACTCTCACGGGGTTTCAGTGCGGATCGGTCTACAAGCCGATCTATCTCGAGGCCCAGGACGCGGTTGCAATCGCAACCATCTTGCGTGCCAGTCTGACAGTTCCGTCCTCACTAATCAACGGCACCACCGCGCCGCCGGCGGGGGCCACAGGAACCCAGCAGCCGGCGTCGTTGCTGGTGCCCTACTGGGTGACGACCGCGAACATGAAGGACACGGTTATCAAAGACAACTTCGTCGACAAGACCGCCCTGTGCGCCGCCGCCGGGGCACCCGCCTGCACCGCCGCCGGTATCAGCTAGACCACGATGGCGCCGCCGCCCTGCGCGGCGGCGCCTTTCTCGCGCGTTAAAGTGATCAGGTGGCGCAGGTGATCGAAGACTCGCCCTCCACGGCGGAGCCGCTGCTCAAGCTCCACGGCGTCGAGAAACACTTTGGTCCGGTCCAGGCGCTGTACAATGTCGACCTCGATCTCCCCGCCGGACAGGTCACCGCGCTCGTGGGGGACAACGGCGCCGGCAAGTCAGTCCTCACGAAGTGCATCGCCGGCATCTACCAGATCGATCATGGTCAGTTCTTCTGGGAAGGCCGCCCGGTTCAGATCCACAGCCCGCGAGATGCGGCCCGGCTCGGTATCGAGACGGTCTATCAGGACCTGGCTCTCGCCGACAACCTTGACATCGTGCAGAACATGTTCCTGGGTAGGGAGCGCCTCCGAAACGGACTGCTTAACGAAGACGACATGGAACGTGCGGCGGGCCAGACACTGGCCAACTTGCGGGTGACGACGGTGCGGTCGATCCGGCAGCCGGTGGCATCGCTGTCGGGCGGCCAGCGGCAGTCGGTGGCGGTTGCTAAAGCCGTGATGTGGAACTCGAAGCTGGTGATGCTCGACGAGCCAACCGCCGCGCTGGGGGTCGTGCAAACGCAGATGGTGCTCGACCTGGTTCGGCGCTTGCGCGATCGCGGCCTTGCCGTGATGATGATCTCGCATAACCTCAACGATGTATTCGAGGTCGCCGACCGGATCGCCGTCATGTACCTCGGACGGCTGGTCGTGCAAGATCGGGCTTCGGCATTCGACCGACAGAGCGCGGTCGAGTATATGACGACGGGCAAGTCCGGCCGTACAGTGCCCAACGCCCAGGATAAGGGGCAGCATGGCGCGAGCTGAAGCACCCGAGGATCCCACCGCCTCGGCCGCGCAGGCCGCCACCCTCGACGTCCCACCGGAAATCGTGGCCCAGTCACTGGGCGAATGGGTCCGTGCCTGGCTGACGCGCCTGCGCGCCGGCCAGAGCGGCGTGCTGCCTGTCGTTCTTGGCCTGCTGATCATCTCCACCGTCTTCACGGCCATCAGCCCCAACAACGTTTTTCTCTCGGCGGGTAACCTGGTCAACCTCTTCCAGCAGAGTGCCGTCTTCATGGTGCTGGCGATGGGCGAAGTCTTCATCCTGCTTCTGGGTGAGATCGATCTCTCGATTGGCTACACGGCCGGCGTCGGCGGCGTTGTCGCGGTCCAGCTCGTGGAGCCGGCAACCACCAAATGGCCCTGGTGGGGAGCGATCCTGGCGGCGCTGTTGGTTTGCGCCATCATCGGCGTGTTGCAGGGGACGCTGATCACCCGGCTCAGGCTCTCGTCGTTGATCGTGACGCTTGCGGGCTCGCTGATCCTCAATGGCGTGATGCTGATTGCGCTCGGATTGGGCCCATTCTCTGGCTCTCCCAGCCTGCAGGGAACGAACCCCAATATCCGGACTCTCTATAAGTTGATGTGGGGCACGATCGATCCCGTCGTCAGCTGGATCGGCATGGTGTTGGTCGTGATCGTGATCGGGAGCATCCTGTGGTGGAGTGACAGCCGCCGTCGGCAGAGCGGCCTGGTAGCACCGCCCGCCAGCCTGACCGTCTTAAAGATCGCGCTCATCGCCGTCGTCGGCATCGTCGTCGTGGCGATCTGCAACGTCAACCGGGCGGCCATCGGCACGCTCGCGGGCGTGCCCTGGGTCATCCCCATCGTGCTGGTCATCCTGGCGGTGTGGATGGTGCTCACCCAGCGGACGCGCTTCGGCCGTTACGTCTACGCAATCGGCGGCAATCCAGAGGCGGCTCGGCGGGCCGGTGTCAACCTGGCGATCATCCGCACCTGGTGCTTCGTGCTCTGTTCTGTCACTGCCGGCATCGGCGGCCTGCTCTACGCCTCCTACCTCGGCGGCATGTCCAACAACTTCAACGGTGGGCAGATCGTGCTCTACGCCATCGCGGCCGCCGTCATCGGGGGGACGAGCCTCTTCGGCGGACGGGGCAAGATGCTACACGGTGTCCTCGGCGGCCTGGTCATCGGCGGCATCTACAACGGCCTCTATCTACTGGCGATCGACGTCCAGTGGCAGTTCATCGTCACCGGCTTTGTCTTGCTCGTTGCGGTGGCGATCGACGCGCTCTCTCGCCGTAGCGCAACCTCAGGCAGCGCCGCGCGCGTCTGATCGCCCTGCCTGTCTGAAGGCGGCTCGCCCCGACCGGGAGCACAGCAGCCAGAGGACGGATGCCGGCATCACGAGGTTGACGAGGACCGGCACCGGTCCGCGCACCGCGCCGATGGGAAGCACCATCAACAGCAGCGACGCCGCCAGGCTCACCGCCTCCAGCCCTATCATCCAGCGGCGAGCCCAGCGGCGCTGCCGGCGGAGGTTGCGCGCCAGCCAGAACATCCCGATGGCGACGAGGATGGTGAGCAGGCTCAGCATGCGAAACCCCGGCTCGACGATGCTGAACGGGATTGCGCTCAGCCCCGCCACCAACGAGAAACTCGCCTGGGTGACGACCAGGACGGAGGTGATCTCGGGGACGCTCGAGGGCGACGCCGGCGTCTTTGCCGTGATGACACGCGATGCGATGCTCACGTTTCAGCTCCCTTGAAGTTGCTTTTGGACGGTCTGATCGAGGTCGGCGGCGAAGGGTCCTTGCGTGCCGTTGTCGATGATCCACACGTGTAGCATCGGCGGCGTCGTAATGCTGGTCGAGCCGAGGGGGCAGGTCCAGAAGGGCGTCTCGAAGCTGAACTCGAAGCCGAAGGGGGAGAAGCAGATGCCCTCGTGCTGGTGCCACTGCGTCAACGGCCCGCCCGGGTCGGGGCCCCACTGCCCGGCGCGCGGCATCTGGTACATCGCGCCAATCAGCTGCAGCCCGTGTTTCGTCTGCGCGTAGACCAGTGCTTGCGGGTGGTTCGGGTCGAGGATGATCTTGGCGTTCGCCGGGTTCTCGAAGTGGCGGAGTGGCTCGGCACTCGACGCCGGTCCCGGTTTGAACCCCGCGGCGATCGCGGCCGCCGGGTCCCGGTAGCGGGCGATGCTCGCCCGGGTGTCACTGAGCAGGCGGGTGGCGGCCACCCGCTGATCGGGCGTCGCTACCGTCGCGACCGGCTGCAGCAGGGCCCCGGCATGCGCGTGGAGGGCATCCGGATGAACGAGACCCCCGATCCAGATTCCAAGCGTCGCGAGGCTGACGAGCATGGGAAAGGCAACCGCCCGCCAGATGCGGCGTGGCCAGGTCCGCCGACCCGCCGGGCGCAGCCGCAGGACGAGGCCCAGCGCGACCAGCTCGATCAGCTTGCAGGCGATCCCGATCTGATCCGGGGTTTCCCATCCGGCGATGATCCAGATCACGTAGGCGACGATTGTCGAGACCAGCCAGAGCGCCGCCGGACGGCGCCACCACGGGGTGAGAAACGCGGCGACACCGAGCGCCATGAACCCGAGTCCATCGATGACGAAGAGGAAACCGGTGGCGCCTTCGTGGCTCGGGATCAGCGCCAGGTGAATGGCGCCGGTCAATAGCATCAAGCCCGCCGCGAGCTTGGTGATGGCGGCCGCTCGACGGTAGACGTCGACCGGCGCGACGGCCCATCGGATGCCGCGATTGGCCAGCATCGATAGCGTGTGCGGGATGAGCCAGAGAACGACGAGGAGGAGGATCGCGGCGGCGATGGCGGGTGCATGCTCGCTGGCGGTGTCGTACATGACGCCACCGTAGAGCTGGCCAATAAGAACGACGTAAGGTCAGCTGGCGAGCGGCAAGGTGACGGTGAAGGTGCAGCCGGGGCCGGCATTGTTCCGGACGCTGATCGTGCCGTGGTGCTCCTCGACGATCCAGCGGGCAATCGACAAACCGAGCCCGGTGCCGTTGTTCGAGCGGGCCGGGTCAGCCTGGTAAAAGCGCTGGAAGATTCGCTCCCGATCGTCCGCCGCGACCCCCGTGCCATCGTCGGCGACGGTCAGCAGCACGGTCGAATCGTGCTGCCGGAGCCCAACCTCCACTGAGCCACCGGGCTTGGTGAACTTTGCGCCGTTATCCACCAGGATCCACAACAGCTGGACGATGGCATCTCCATCGCCGGCGATGGTCGCGTCGGTAAGCCCGACGTTGTGGAAACGACGGTTCTCGTGGACCGCCTGTGCCTGCCGACAGACCGAGTCGACCAGCGGCCGCAGCGCGAGGGTTGCCAGCTCGAGGTGCTGGCCAGCGTCGGCCTGAGCCAGGGTCAACAGGCGCTCCACCAGCCGGCTCATCCGCTCGCTCTCGCTGGCGATGTCGCGGGCGGCCGCGGCGCGCACATCCTCCGTCACAGCCGGACCCTGCACCAGCAAGTCCGCATTGCCGCGCACGGTGGTCAGTGGCGTCCTGAGCTCGTGCGAGGCGTCCGCCACGAAGCGGCGCTGGGCCTCGAGCGCCAGCCTCAGCTGCTGATTGGCCGCCTCAACCTGGTCCAACATCCCGTTGAAGCGCTCGCTGAGGAGACCGATCTCGTCCCTTCGCTTCGCCGAAGGGAGCCGTCGCTTGAAGTCGCGCGTTCGGGCGATCGAATCGGCGGTCTCCACCACCGACTTGAGCGGCCGGAGCGCGCGCCCCGTGATCAGCCAGCCGGCGAGGAAGGCCGCGAGCAGCGTCGGAATCGACGACACGATGAAGAAGCCACGGAGACCCTTGAGGTTTTCACTCTGGATGCTGGTCGGTTGGCCGGCCACCACGAACCCACGCAGGCCCAGATCGGTTCGGGACCACGGTGTCGCGTACAGACGTAGCTGGGGTGATCCTGTTGCATCGACGGTCGCCAGCGCGCCGCCGTTCACCGCGGCGTCGAGCAGCGTCGGCGGCACGGCCGGAGCCGCGCTCCCGACGCGACCGGTACTCGACAGCACCGTGCCGGACGAGGTGACCACTTCCGTGAATGGGTCGGTGCGGCGCCGCAAGTCTTCGGCCGCGCTGAGCGACGGCGTCACCGTACCGTTGAGCTCGCCGGCGGGGGCCGTGTTCACCGAGGTCAGCGCATCGGCCGCGCGTTGTTTCAGGGCCTCGTCCTGAGCGTTCGCCTGGCTATTCGCGGCCAGTTCGTAGACGAGCCAACCAAACGCGAGCAGGGTCAGGAACACCAGCGTGGCGCCGAAGAAGGTCAGCCGCAGCCGGAACGACACGTCACGCCTCGCGCAAGCTGTAACCGAAGCCTCGGACCGTCTGGATCAGCCGCGGCTCGCCCTCGCCATCGAGCTTGGCGCGCAGGTAGCCGACGTAGACGGCCACGACGTTGTCGTCGGTATCCTCGCCGGCCCAGACGGCCGCGAGCAATTGATCACGCGTCAGCACCAGGCGAGGATGCCGCAGAAAGTGCGCCAGCAAGGCGAACTCCAGCGCGGTCAGCGCGATCAGGCGCTCGCCGCGACGGACCTCGCCGGTCGCGATTTCCATGGTGAGGTCGGCAAACTGCAGGATGCTCGCCGGGGGCGGCGTGCGGCGGAGCAAGGCGCGGACGCGAGCAAGTAACTCCGCATAGGCGAACGGTTTCACCAGGTAGTCGTCGGCGCCGGTGTCGAGGCCGCGGACGCGGTCGGCCGTTCCACTCCGGGCGGTCAGCATCAGGATCGGCAGGGTGCCCGTCGCTCGCAGCTGCCGGCAGACTTCCAGACCGTCGATGCCGGGCATCATCAGGTCGAGAACGACGAGGTCCGGTTGGTGCGCACGAGCCCGTTCCAGTGCCTCCTGGCCGCCGAGGGCAACGTCGACCTCGTAGCCTTCCGGACGGAGGACGCGCTGGACGGTGGTGGCAACCATGGGATCGTCGTCGACCACCAGGATCCGCCGGGCGCCCGCGCTCACGACCATATATCGTGCCCGCTCTCCATAAGGATGCCGTAAGGTCGCCAACACCTGGTTGACATCGTTTAGTCGGTGAGGTATAGTCGACATCGACTAACCGATGAAGGCTAACCGCGAGCTTCCACGAACTCCCCTGGCGCTGGCTGTCATGAACCTGCTCATGGAGCGCCCGATGCATCCCTACGAAATGAAATCGACGATGAAGGAGCGGGGCCACGACCAGGTGATCCGGCTCAAAGGGGGGTCGATTTACGACACCGTCGAGCGTCTCGAAGCGGGTGGTTTCATCAAATCGCAGGAGACGAGCCGCGAGGGACGCCGGCCGGAGCGAACCGTCTACGCCATCACCGAAGCCGGTCGCGACGAGATTACCGGGTGGCTGTCGGAGCTGCTGACCCAACCGGTGAGCGACTATCCGCAATTCGCCGCGGCACTCGCCTTCATGGCGGCACTCGACAAGGACGAGGTCGCCCGCCTGCTGAAAACGCGGATCGCGCTGCTCGATAGCCAGATCGCTGGTGCGGACAAGCAGCTCAAGAACTTCCTGGGGATGGGCCTGCCCCGGCTCTTCCTGGTCGAAGGCGA
>WNGI01004846.1_pt1 | contig 12047 bp, 16 predicted proteins | sample 5400621 | NCBI WGS metagenome assembly WNGI01 (sample SAMN13153374, study PRJNA577476) | soil metagenome | isolation source: 20 cm soil or saprolite under Garry oak tree replicate 1 | place: USA:California | collected 2016-06-15 | reverse complement strand
CTTTTACGAAGACGCGGAGGGCTAGGTTCTGGTCGTTGACCTGCTTGAGGTAGTCTTGGACTTTTGTTGCTGCCTTATCGGTTATGCTTATTGCCATTACTTCTCTACTCTCCTAGTTCCTATGCTCCTTTTTAACCTTAAAGGTACCTTGAATGCTTCTGTTCCTCATTCCTCTACAAGTTCTCCTTCTTTATCCAATCATAGCCCCTCTCCTCCAGCACATCTGCCAATTCTGGACCCCCGGACTTTACCATTCTGCCATCTAAGAGAATGTGGACGTGGTCTGGTTTGATGTATCTTAGAATCCGTTGATAGTGAGTGATTATCATGACGCCCATCTCGGGTCCCACGAGCTTGTTTACTCCCTCAGCAACGATCTTGACTGAGTCAATGTCCAGTCCCGAGTCTGTCTCGTCTAGGACCGCAATCTTGGGCTGGAGGATCGCTAGTTGGAGTATTTCACAACGCTTCTTCTCGCCACCGGAGAATCCTTCGTTTAGATAGCGCGTGGCAAAGGACTCATCCATATCCAAGAGCTTCAGCTTCTCTTTCAGGAGCTTCCTGAACTCCAGGACCGACAGCATCTCTTGTCCCAGGTCGCCTTTCTTGCCTCCTTGTCGGACCGCGTTGTATGCGGTGCGTAGGAATGTGGCTAGGGATACTCCCGGCACTTCGTAGGGGTACTGGAAGGCGAGGAAGAGACCCTTACGAGCTCTTACGTCCGGGGCGAGCTTCAGAATGCTCTCGTTGTCGAAGAGAATATCCCCCTTCGTGACAATGAATTTCGGATGTCCCATCACGGTCGAGGCAAGAGTGCTCTTTCCTGAGCCGTTTGGACCCATGACAGCGTGAATCTCGCCCTGCTTGACCTGGAAGTCCACTCCTTTCAGAATCTCCTTGCCATCGATCGTGGCATGGAGGTCTTTGATGTCGAGCTGGCTCACGTTATGACTCATCTTGGGGGATTCACGTCCGCTTCAACTTCCACTCTTTAGCTATTCTCTCGATTACGATCGGCGTATGACGTACGTCATATTTAAGGGCTCTAAGACTTTGACTTACTCGCTGAGACAAACTAGGATTCTGCCTTGAATGACAAATCTCTGCTGATTCCCTACTGCCCGAACCGTCGGGATTCTTGTGACGACTAAGCTTTGGTTGAGGTTACGCCGTGATTATGGCGTTGCTCCAGCTTAGTTCTTTCCAGCTGGCTAGTTGGCAGATCAAGAATGGTAATACAACTGACACCGACAAGGATCAAGGGAAGCAAGTACCTCCTCATCCCGAAAGATCTCGCGCAGCTCTTGGAGATCAATGATAAGAGCATTCTCAATCTTACAATCGAAGACACGGACCGGGGACAGCGCCTCGTCTACTCGATTCAAGAAAAGCCAAGCAGTCCAGTAGAATAGTCGCACAAGAAACTGGATGAGCACAAGTGGCACTGGCTCCAGAGTTTTTCGTATTGCTGGGAATTAGTATCTTCCTGGCCGTGGGTGTTATCAGTGCCCTCCTCGACCGGCATCTACCGTCGATTCTTCAGTACATGTTCCAAGGAGCAGCAGGCGCCGGGTTAGGAGAACTTCTACTGAGCCAGGGACTCAGCGGCCCGACTCGCGTTTGGGCCGGAATTGTCTATCTGGCATTTGCTCTCTCCAGCCTGGTTGGAGTGAACATTAGGCTAGCAATAGTTCGCCGGGGGATGAACATAGCTTCAATCTTCTCGCAAATGATGACAGTGCCAATCGTCATGATATCGGCGCTCTTCCTGTCCTCGTTCCTGGAGAACGGTGGGGAGCTCGTCTTCTCCCCAGCCTCCATAGTGACCGTTGGAATCGCAGTGCTAGTCGTGAATCTAAGCATTTTTGGGTTGCTACGCGAATACTCCAAGCAAGGCGCTTTCAGAAGCGGTGGACTTGTCTCCCTTCCTAACGGCCCGTTGCCAGCGTTGACAGGGAACGTTAGGCCGGGTTTCGGGCTGCATCCGCGCTCTGGGCAAGAAGAAGATTGGGAAGAGTCTCCGACAAAGAAAGAGGGTTAGTGGCAAGAATGGAGAGCCTCAAGCACATTCTGGATCTTAGGCCTAACAGGCAGGTCCGGCTGTCGCTGTTGCTTGCCTCAACGCTAATTGTTATCACCACTAGTCTACTTGCTTACGGCAGGATCACATATGAATTTTCTCTAGCAATAGGCAACGCGGGCCAATCCGCGTTAGGCCCCCCAACTTCAGCAGGAGTAGGAATCGTATTCGCCATGATAGCCGTTGCAGCAATCATGGGATTCGGCGCCATCCTCAGCATATTCGGCTCCTTGCGTAATGTGTCAAAACGGATCACCGAAATTGTTGTACGAGAGCCCTCGCCCAAAGACTCAGTCTTGCCATCTCACGAGAAGGCAGAGTGGGAGGAAGCGTCAACGCAGACCGAAAGCAAAGCAACAGACGACGAGATCCTCCAAGCCCTCTGGCACTCCAAGAACAAGAACGAGGCACAGCGGAACAGCTAGTGACGAGAGCAGAGTACTTCCGATAGACGAGATAGTACTGCCTCTGGGGTTACAAGGTAACACAGCTCAGAAGAGCGTCCACGGGTTGTCACGTGGATTCTCGGTAGAAGGAGCAATTTGGGAGGTGAGCGAGTAAGAATGAATTTCCTCAAGATTGAATGGACAAAGAAGAGAGGTGCAATCGCTCTCTTGGCCACAGGTCTGGTCGTCACGAGTTTCATCCTCGGAGGCTACGTAGCCACTGGGAATTGGAATCCATGGGGCAACCGACATTACTACCAAGTGCTGAACGCCAACTTCCAAGAATGCCATACCCCCGTCGGCGGCACCCCCCAGTGTCAATCGAGCCACAATGTTTTGTTCAACACTGGTGCTCAGTATGTAGAAAAGCTGGTCACTTCCAACAACGAAGGCTTCTGTGCTGTATCGGCCTCTTGTAGCTTCAACTTCATTGCCATGTCAAGCACAGCTACGGCCCCAACCGCTGGTCAGTCGTCTACAGGCTTGACTACTGCAGCAACAAGTGGTGATTGCGGCGTTGCCGGTGGTACTGGTGGTCAGAACGGTGCAGAGCTTACGACCAACGGATTCGCAGCCGCAGCAGGCACAGTGACGGACATTTCAGGGAACTCTCCTCAGAGTTCGACAGTCGTAAAGACCTTCACAGACGCTACAGCAGCAACCACCGTCGCCCAGAGTTGCCTCGTCAACCAAGCAGCGAACGGCTCCGCTAACAGAGTCAATCTCGCCGCGGCAACCTTCACAGGTGTCACTCTCCAAGTTGGAGACACGATACAGATAACGTGGACCATAACCTGGACTTGGAGCTAAGAAGTGTCAAGCACCCCTCTAAAGAGGACTAAACCCGAAACTCGGATGTTTTAATCTCCGAGTAATATTCTACCGTCCGGCAGCTTCACACTGCAATACTTGCTGAGCTAAGCTCCCGCTTTGCCTGGCGAGTTTCGAAGGCTAGACATCACCTGTTACAATAAGTGTATTCCCGCTGGGACTCCACTTCACCCTTAACAGTCGCAGACCCATAGTTTTCCCTTGGAGGGCAATTCAAAGCGCGAAAAGTATCATTGATCGCACTGCTGACCATTGCTGTCGGACTAGTAATCGGCATGCCCCTTGGACATGCAGTGAACAACGTTCATACACTGTATCTCGGAAACTCGTCTGTCGGAACTTGTTCAGGCAAATGTGAAGGCTTCACCACGACTTCTGGAACCGCGGATACCGGGACAAGTCAGAGTATCAGTATAGGCGGTGCACCAGCTTTGGACTCGAACGCGAATGCGAAGCAGACGGGGTCATGGACTACTGGAAGTACATTCACGATTACTGGACTATCAACGACTTCGAATCCCGATTCGATTCTTGTAGCGGTAGTTGAGAATCCGACGTCTATCACAGTTTCGAGTCTATCAGCCACGGGGATCATATTCGACTCCTCTGCACGGCAGGCATTCAATCCTGGCGGTGGCTTGGTATCAATTGAGGAATGGCATGGCGTTGCCTTAGGAAGTCTTTCTTCAGCATCAATTAATGTAACCTTGAGCGGTACTCCGACGGCGGCAAGCGGCGAGGCTATCGCGATTAACGGCGCCGAGGATCCGACGGCAACCTTCACGGTCTGGGACAAGGCCGCAGGATATCCGGGAACTGCATCAAAGACTACCGGGGGCAATAGTCAACCAATCCTCCCTGCTGGCGTCACGGCTTTGAATGCTAATGACTTGATCGTTGCAATGTTCGGTTCTTCTAACGGGGTGACTGAGACTGCCAGCTCTGGCTTTAGCATTGACCTAACCACTAATTCTGCAGCCTCCATTGCGGTCGAGCACAAGACCGATACTTCGATTACCTCGGAGACCTGCCCTTTTACTGGCAATACGAATAGGTGGGTCCTGATTTGTGACGCTTACCAGTCTGCTCCAAGGTATTTCGTCCTAAGCCCCGATGTCGCTTCGACCACAACAACAGCTAGCCCAAGCACTTCAACACCAAGTGGTTATGCCTGGGTGTACAATACTGCCGGTATCCAGCCTAACCTGAACGATATACAATCTGGCACTTGGCAGATTGACCAGACCACAAGATGGAGCTCCACAGGGGGAGCTCCGAACGGCTTCCTCTTTGCAACCGCATGGCAGTGCGCTACCAACAGCCTGGGATCTTGTACTAACATCTGGAAGAATTGGGATACTGGTGCAAACATCATGGGTACAACCACAACAACGAAGAATACTTACACCACAGCAAGCATCGGTCAGATTAACGGTTGGACTGGCAAATATCTAGCCGTTGAATATTTTGTGGTTATCCAGTATTCAGCTTCAACGGCCGCGACGACAATGACGGAGACCACTGTCTCGACCGCCTCAGATATCATAACTCCAGGATGGGATTCCACCGTGAGCCTTAGTGGCTCTCTAGCTCAAGCCTCAACCGCTGCAGAGCATAACTCGTTGTTCAGGTCACTGCTTGATTCGCTAGGTTTTGTAGGTTCCCAGTCCAAGGCCCTCGCTAAATCCCTTAGTGATTCATTCTCCTTTGCATCAAGTCTTGCGGGGAAGAGATCGTTCTTCAGATCTCTGACTGGTTCGCTGACACTTCCTTCAACTTTCGCAGCGAAGAATTCAATCTTCAGAACGTTCGCGGGATCAATTGCGATCACAATCGGCAACATGGTTGCTAACGTAGATTCTGGAAAGGTGATTTGCAACTCTAGTCCTCGTTCTTGTTCAACCTCCCTGACCGCAACTTTGACCATGAGTTCGGGATTTTTCCAGGGTCACGCCTTCTTCAAGTCCCTGACCGGTTCACTCTCTGTTTCTAGCGCTTCATCTCAGACCAAGGCTCTCGCCAGAGCATTCACCGGTTCGCTATCTTCTTCCTCCAGTCTCCTAAAGAGAGGATCCTTCTTCAAGAATTTGGCGAGTTCATTGACTCTAGCTTCGACTTTTGCCGAACGGTCTTCCTTGTTCAGATCCTTGACTGGCTCGTTTACCATCGCTTCCAGCTTTCTGGAGAAATCCTCGCACTTCAGATCACTTAGTACCTCACTGTCCTTAACCTCAAGTCTTGCCGAGAAGAATTCGCTGTTCAGGACTCTGACCGGTTCATTGTCTCTCGCCGGTTCCAAGATGAAGAGCTTTCTCAGAGGCCTGACATGTTCGATAGGATCTGCCTCGGGCCCTACGCAGAGGAACTCATTGTTCAGATCCCTGACAGGCTCACTATCTTTGACTTCCACTTTCGCCGAGAAGAGCTCATTCTTCAGGACCGCCAGTAGTTCTCTATCTATGGTTTCCAGCTTTGTTGAGAGAACCTCACTGTTTAGGTCTCTCTCAAGTTCCGTTGGCTCGGCTTCAAATTTTGTAGAGCACACTTCACTCTCTAGATCCGTTTCCAGTTCGATTGGTTCTGCTTCGGGCTTTGTAGAGCACACTTCACTGATTAGAGGTCTCACAGGTTCGTTGGGGCTTTCGAGCTCCGTCCTTAAGGCTCGAGCCTTATTCATCAGTGCTTCAGTGGGGGCTACATCAAACCTTGCGGAGAAGTCATCCCTTTTCAGAACTCTCAGCGGCACGCTTAGTCTAACTGGTTCCGAGTCTAAGGGTCTTGCCAAGGGTTTCGTCGGTTCCCTTGGACTAGCATCAAGCTATGCGGAACATACTTCGTTATTCAGATCATTTGCTGGTTCACTGTCGTTAGCTTCCAGTTTTGGAGAACATGCCTCAATCTTCCGATCTCTGACTGGATCATTGACGATGACCTCCAGTTTTGGGGAAAGGACCTCTCTCTTTAGGACCTTGACAAGCTCCGTCACCATGGCTGCCGGCTTCGTGGAGCGCAGTTCAATGTTCAGATCTCTAACCGGTTCAGTGGGCCCAGCGTCCGGTTCTGTTGAGAAGGCTGGATTCATCAAATCTCTATCTAGTTCATTGGGTTTCTTAGCTATCGAGTCTAAGGGTTTTGTTAGAACATTAGTTGCCTCACTGTCTTCGACTTCGAGTCTCGCGGATCACCTGTCATTGTTCAGAGCATTTTCTGGCAGCCTAGGCTCAGCGAGTTCAGAGGTAAAGGCTCGTGCTATAGGACTAAGCATTACAGTCGGATCATCCTCCAGTCTTTCTGAGAAGAACATTCTGTTTAGGACAGTGAGTGGGTCGCTTGGTTCAGCGTCAAGCGTGATGGAAAAGAACTCTTGGTTTAGGTCTCTCAGTGGCTCCCTGACCTTAGGGTCTGGTTTTGCTGAAGGGAGAACGTTCCTCAAATCTTTGAGTGCCTCGATGTCTCCTGCGTCGAGTCTTGCAGTGAAGAATTCGCTATTCAGGTCTCTGACCGACTCCTTATCTTCGACCTCCGGTTTGACTGAGAAATCTTCCCTCTTCAGATCAATAACTGACTCGTTGGGATTATCCTCAGCGTTCTCTGAAAGGACTTCCTTCTATCGATCACTGAGTGGTTCAATAGCCCTGGCCTCCAGTTTCACTGAGCACATCTCGATATCGAGGTCTCTGACAGGTTCACTCTCTGTCGTGACCGTCGAAACAAAGAGCTTCACTAGATCTCTCAGCAGTACGATCGGTTCAGCTTCAAGTTTCACGGAGAGGAGTTTGTTATTCAGATCGCTATCTGATTCGCTCGGCTTTGCTGGATCTGAAACTAAAGTCCTTGGCAAGTTCTTGACCGCTTCATTAGGTTCCTCCTCTGCCCTCGCCGAAAAGAGTTCGTTCTTCAGGATCTTCTCTGACAATATGGGACTAACGGGGTCTCTAGCTAGAGGTCGAACTGTAAACTTGAGCGCCTCAGTCGGGTCAGTTTCTAGTCTCGTCGAGAGAAATTCATTCTTCAGGTCTTTCTCTGATTCTCTTGGTCTTGCGAGTTCGTTCTTTAGAGGACGTACAATAACCCTGAGTGCCTCATTGGGATCGGTCTCAAATCCCTCTGAGCACACTTCGCTGTTTAGAATTCTGAGTGATTCCTTGAGCCTTGTTGGCTCCTTCTTTAGAGGTCGCACCGTCACCTTGAGCGCATCATTAGGTCCATCTTCAGGTTTCGCAGAAAAGAGTTCATGGTTCCGATCCCTGGCGGATTCATTATCACCGACCTCGACACTGGTTAAGCAAAACTCGTTCTTAAGAGCTCTGAGCGGTTCACTGGCTGTGGCCTCAAGTCTTGCCGAGAAAACTTCTGTTTTCAGATCTCTGTCTGGTTCACTGACCTCGAATTCAGGGTTGGCTGAAAGAAGCCTACTGTTTAGGTCTCTAGCCTCGGGACTGGGCTTAGCCTCGAGTCAGACAGAGAAAGGCTTCTTCTACAGGTCGCTAAGTGACTCGGTAGCTTCCGCATCGAGCTTTGCCGAGAAGAGTGCCTTCATCAAATCATTGTCTAGCTCGCTAGGCTTGCTTGGTACAGAGACTAAGGGTCTTTCAAAGAACCTGACTGCTCTCGTAGGTTCAGCCTCAAGCTTTGCTGAGCATACTTCACTCTTCAGATCGCTTTCCGATTCGCTGAGCCTTTCAAGCTCGTTGTTTAGAGGTCGAACTGTAAACCTGAGTACTTCGATAGGGTCGGCCTCAAACTTCGTAGAGCACACCTCGCTGTTCAGGTTTCTGAATGACTCGCTCAGTTTTACAGAGTCGTTCTTCAGAGGTCGTACCGTAAACCTGAGCGCATCAGTAGGTACAACCTCAACCTTTGCGAAACAAACCTCACTCTTCCGATCTCTGACAGACTCGCTGGGACTTGCAACTTCATTCTTCAGAGGTAGAAGCATAAACCTAAGCGGATCAATAGGCACCACCTCGAGTCCAGCTGATCACAGCTCGATCTTCAGGTCAATAACTGGCGCGCTTGGCCCAGCTTCGAGTCTTGCAGAACACACGTCGGCATTCAGGTCCCTATCTAGTTCACTCGCTTCAGCGTCAAGCTTTGTCGAGAAGTCGTCGCTCTTCAGATCCCTGACTGGTTCTCTGAGTTCATTCTCAAACCTTACTGAGAAGTCTTCGCTGTACAGATCTCTGAACGCTTTCCTTGTCTCAGCCTCGAACCATGTCGACCATGCTTCGATCTTGAGATCCTTAACTAGTTCTTTTGCTTCGGCCTCGAGCTTTGCCGATCACTCCTCGCTCTTCAGATCCGTAACTAGTTCTCTGGGTCAGACCGGTTCTGAGACGAAGGGTTTCTCCAGATCCTTGAGCACATCAATAAGCTCAGCCTCTGGACTCCTAGTACACTCTTCGCTATTCAGGTCTCCTTCTAGTTCGCTCGGCGTTTCAACCTCGCTGTCTAAAGGCCGCAGCATGACCTTGACCGCATCAATAGGTTCGGTCTCCAACGTCTCTGAGAAGACTTCATTCTTCAGATCTCTGTCAGATTCCTTGAGTCCCGTTGAGTCTTTCTTTAGAGGTCGCACAGTGTACTTGAGCGCCTCTGTGGGCTCATCTTCCAGCATCGCAGAACAGAATTCGTTCTTCAGGTCCGTAACTGGCTCACTGGGTCTAGTAGGGTCGGAGTCCAACGGTTTCGCGAGAGCTTTGAGCGCATCGATTAGCTCAGTCTCGAACTCCGCCGCGAGGTCTTCCCTGTTCAGATCTCTTACTAGTTCGTTTGCATTAGCTTCAAGCTTTGCTGAGCATACTTCGACCTTCAGATCACTCACTGGTTCTCTCGGTTCATCTTCGGGTCTTGCCGATCACATTTCGGTATTCAGATCTCTGACCGGGTCGCTAGGTCTTTCGAGTTCTCTGTTCAGAGGTCGTGCCGTGAACTTGAGCGCGTCAATCGGTTCCACTGCCAGCTTCGCAGAGCAGACATCGTTGTTCAGGTCTCTGACTGGTTCACTGGGCATTGCTGGAACAGAAACCAAAGGCCTCGCGACGAGTTTGAGCGCCCCGCTGGGTTCAACCTCGAGCTTTGCGGAACAGACTATGTTCGTCAAATCCCTCGCCGATTCACTATCTTCGAGCTCCAGTCTTGGCGAACAATTTTCGCTCGTGAGAACCCTGAGCGATTCACTAACGACGAACTCGCGACTCGCGAAGGGTTCAGCAGAGGTCCTAAGATCCAACCTAACCGGCAAGACAGTTCTCTCAGGACACTATGACTGTCACGAGACCATAATTGGCAATTGCGGCAGTGTCTCCGGCTCCTTCGCCTATCTGGTCGTTGCTCTCGGCGCAATAGCCTTCGCCGTCTACGCCATCCGACTACGGCGGCAATCTCCAAGTCTTCCAGAAGAACTCAGACATGAAAATGTATTGGTCGACAAGGAAGGCTGGGAAACCAAAGCCTCTGACGGTAAGAAGCGAAAGAGAGAGAAATCTTCCAACGACAAGGAAGATAGAGAACAGAAATCTGATGGCTAGATGACCGTCTGACCCTCAAAATCGAAAGAGCACGGAGTCTCGTTAGCTGTTATAAGCACTGCAACTCCGAACACGCAACCATGGATAAGATGGAGAAGTCTTCTGAGAAGAAGAGGGGTTTCGTAAAGGAATTCATGGATTTTCTCCAGACATTTGGCATCGTAGGTCTCGCCATCGGCTTCGTCATAGGAGTCGCCTCGTCGGCGGTCGTAAACTCTCTGGTCAAGGATCTCATAAATCCAATAGTCGGTCTGGTGCTCCCTACTGGAAACCTGTCATCGCTGAACGCGACTATTACTTCTCCAGTGTCAGGGAAGCCGTCGGTATTTCTCTACGGCGACTTCATCTCCCAGATCATATACTTCGTCATAATCGCCTTGGTGGTCTTCATCATGTACAAGCAACTCAAGCGCATGGGCCTGACCAAGATGTAGAGGCGGGCTCACGGCCTGTTTTCTCATGGGTATGTTCGGATTCCCGTGATGATGAACTGTATTGCTATGGCTGCTATGAAGACAGCCAGCACTTGGGCGACTACTGAAGAGCCCGTCTTTCCTAGAAGTCTGTGGATTCTTGGGGTTTGTTTCATTACGATCCAGCTGAGAACCATGACGATGACGACGGACCCCAGTGTAACGAGTATTCCGTAGGCTCCCAGAGCTATCATCGTAGTGGTAATGGCTCCGGGTCCTACGAGCAGTGGGAAGGCGATGGGGACGATTCCTACGTCCTCGTGACTGCCTGGTTTGGCGAATCTTTCTCCGCGGAAGAGTATGTCGAGGGCGAGTAGTAGGAGTAGTAGTCCCCCGGCCATTTCGAAGCTTGGGAGGCTTATGCCGAAGAGGGCGAGTAGTTCCTGGCCGACGAGGGCGAAGATTGTGAGTAAGCTGGCGCCGGTGTAGATTACGACGCGGTACATTTTGGCCCGGTCGGGATCAGGCATGTTGCTGGTGACGTTGGAGAAGATGGGGACGAGTCCGATGGGGTCAACGATTATGAATAGTGCGACGGTGGCGCGGACCAGGTCTACTGTCGGGTCAGGGCTCATCTATTCTCATCTCTTTTGTGGTGGGCCGGGAGGGATTTGAACCCACGACCTTCGCCGTGTGAGGGCGACGTCCGTTCCGTGCATATTACGCATACCAGGCTGGACTACCGGCCCGGAAACCGGGAGGGTAGAATAGAGTATTTCATCTTTCAAGAGCCGGGTGGCCTATGTCTACAGATCTGGGCGGGCCCAAGGTAAGAAGAATTAGGGTAACCTTTCCAAGAACTAGATCGACGAGGCGTTCTCATTGCCTGTTTCAATTTGCGTTTTCAGGATCAAGTTTTCTGTTATGGTTTCCTAGTCTCGTTCCCGAATATCGTCGTCGAGGCCCCACGCGGTCTCGGGTCTGAGTGATGCGTTCCTCTCCCCGTCTCGCAGATCCGAATCTCGGATTCCAACACTTTGTTCATCTTCAACGAGTAACCGCATTAATGGATTGGGAAAGATCTCAAGTTACCGAACTGGAGTCATTTCCGAGCCTGAAAGCGTGCCATTCTTGCTAGTCTAGAATGGGACGCTGTTTCCTGCCCGCTATACCTGGCGATTTCCGTGTTGGCAACGATTGCTTTTGATAGACATCGCTATACTGTTAAACATCGGAATTCGCTACGCTGAAATAGTCACACCGACGTTTTCGCAAAAGTTCGAGACGACCCGGTATATCCTAGGATGGCGCGTCGTGCCCGAGTCCCAACGTCCGCCTGTAGAACCGGCTGTGAATGGGTGAAAAAGAATCTCAAAGGTCCTGATAACGGGAGGAAACGGGTTCATCGGCAGCCACCTTGCCGAAAAACTCCAATCGAGAGGAGATTCGGTGTCACTGCTCGACATGAAATTCAACTCAAACACGCGGCTTCTCGACTGCGAAAAAACCCGCGGAGACATTAAGGACTATCAAACCGTCCGAAAGGTGGTCGATGGCAAGGATATAGTCATTCACCTCGCAGCAGTCTCCCGGGTCGCCTGGGGTCAGCAGGACCCCTACAATTGCTGGCTGACCAACTTGGTGGGCACTGTGAATGCTCTGGAGGCCTGCAGGAAGTCAGAATCCAGACCGGTCCTCCTTGAAGCGTCCAGCCGTGAAGTGTACGGGGAACCGCTCTACCTTCCAG